>Ga0256833_1003736_pt1 | contig 10340 bp, 10 predicted proteins | sample 356284metaG_FD_190535 | JGI IMG/M metagenome (GOLD analysis project Ga0256833, IMG submission 190535) | Hydrothermal vent microbial communities from Mid Atlantic Ridge, Atlantic Ocean - 356-284 | ecosystem: Environmental > Aquatic > Marine > Hydrothermal vents | place: Atlantic Ocean: Mid...
CGGCCCACTCCCCCTCCCGGCCGCCCAGAGGATAAGTGAGGCGTCCGTGAGGGGGAGCGGGCCTTTCTTTTTGCACGGAAGTGCGTCGCTCCGGCCCGCGCCCCCTCCCGGCCGCCCAGATTGTGGGTGAGGCGTCCGTGAGGGGGAGCGGGCCTTCTTTTTTTGTTTGTGTGCACAAAAGGGGTTTTGTGCACTCGTTCCGGCCCACGCCCCCACCCAACCACCCAGATGATACGCGAGGCGGTTGGGTGGGGGCATGGGCCTTGCTCTTTTGTTTGTGTGCACAAACGGGGGTTTGTGCACTCGCTCCGGCCCGCGCCCCCTCCCGGCCACCCAGATTGTAGGCGAGGCGTCCGTGAGGGGGCACGGGCCTCTTTTCGCGCTGAGGCGTGTCGTTTCGGTTTGCGCCCCCACCTGGCCACCCAGAGGATAGAGGATAAGTGATGCGTCCGTGAGGGGGAGCGGGCCTTTTGTCGGGTCAGTTCTGTTTCTTTTGCGCCATTTCCTTTTTCATGCGGTCGGTGCGGTCGCCCCAGTAGAAGGCGGTTTCCAGCTCCATCTGCCAGTTCTTCGGCACGTCGACGTAATCGGGCTTGACGTCGAACTCCAGGAAGACCTCGCCGGTGCGGGCCACCAGGATGACGAGCTTGCGCAAGTCCTCGAAGTGTTCCACCTGCGGGTTGGCGATGATGATTTCGCTCAGCTTGGCCATGTCTTGGCTCCTTGCTTCATTGCTTCATTGAAGTGTCAGGCGGCCTGTTGCAGGCCGGTGTTCATGATGCGGTTGGAATAGCGGGCGCGGTACATCAGGCGGCCCTTGCCCTTGCCTTCCCAGTCGGTGAAGGCGGTGCGGGTGTGCAGCACGTTGTTGCAGATCAGGCCCTGGCCGGGCTCCATGCGGTGGCGGAAGAGGAAAGGCTCGTCACCGCCGCGCAGCAGCTGGCGCAGGAAGGCCACGGCTTGGGATGTCAGCGGATCGTCCGCCCAGGCAATGTTGCGGCTGCGCTCGGTATAGCGCATCTGCAGGGCCTTCGTATCGGCATCCACCCAGAAGACCGGGCCGGTGGATTGCGGCCGGATGCGGCCATCCGCTTCGATGAATTCGGGGATGGTCATGGCGCGCGGGGCCATGAGGGCGCGGATGAAGTCCGGATTCTCGTCGCGCAGGCGGATATAGGCGATTTCCGGATCGAGCAGCTCGTTGACGCCGCCCTCCTTGCCCTGGCGGGCGCAATGGAGGGTCATGGAGCGGATGACGGGGGCGCCGGGATAGCCGAACTTGTAATAGCCATCGGTGTGCCACAGGATGCGGCGGGTGGTGTAGGGGATGAAGCCGGAGCGGGGGCGGGCGCTTTCGTCCACCACCTCGATGGAAACAACCGCCTCTTCATCCATGGAGCGGTGATCCTCCACCGTGGTCATGCCGAAGCTGGCGGCAAAGCCGCGCAGGGCGCGCTCCAGGGCCGGGCCGGGGTGGCCGGAGCGGCCGGATGTGTCATAGACGGCCATGTTGGCGCGCCGGCACAGGTCGAGAATCCTTTCGCGCTCGGCCGGGGAGGGGTTTGCGAGATCCTCCACCGGAACGAGCAGGGCGGATACCTCGCGCGGGTGCGCCTCCAGCTTCCAGGCGCGCCAGGCGGCATAGGAATCACCATCATCTAGGCTGAAGGGGCCGGACCTTGGCAGAGTCATCGCCGGGTTCGTTTGGGGCATCGGGCGTTTCCTTGCAATAATCATGGCCAGTTGCGCAACAAAGCCGCACTATCGCGCCTATGGCATCATGGCAGACACCATGGCGCTTGCCCGGGGTTTGTTGCAAATGATTTTCGTTATCCGGGAAAGACCGGACCGGAGCGATTTTTTTATAGGAAATCCGACTTTTTTTGTAAATTATCGAATATGCATATTGGAATATGAGAATTCGATGTGCTATAGAGCCGCCTGTCGGTTCCGCCCTATGGCAAGGGACAATGCGCTGAGTGGCCGCCAGAAGCATCTGGTGCTAACATGACCGGCGCTATCACAAGCGACAGGCGTTGAATACCGTTTCAGCGTGAAAGCCCTGAGCGGCGGAACCCTTTGCAGACGAATTTCCGGTTGCCGCCAGGCCAACTTGAAGAGGGAGTGACAGATGGCGAACAAAGACATGAAGGTGCATCCGACACCGATGCTCGACGAGCTGGAGAAGGGGCCTTGGCCTTCCTTCGTGACCGGCCTGAAGCGGCTGCGCGACGCCGACAAGCGCTACAGCCCGGTGGTGAATGACCTTCTCGGACAGCTCGAGCATTCCTACGAGGAGAAGCTGGGCTTCTGGAAGGGCGGCGCCATTTCGGTTCTCGGCTATGGCGCGGGCGTCATTCCGCGTTTCTCCGAGGTGCCGGAAGAGTATCCCGCCTCGTCGGAGTTCCACACCCTGCGCATCATCCCGCCGGCGGGCTATCATTACAACACCGAGGTGCTGCGCAAGCTGTGCGACGTGTGGGAGCAGTATGGCTCCGGCCTGATCGCCTTCCATGGCCAGTCCGGCGACATCATGTTCCAGGGCGTGGATTCGGAGAATACCCAGAAGGCCTTCGACGCGCTCAACGAAATGGGCTTCGACATGGGCGGCGCAGGGCCCGATCTGCGCACCTCCATGAACTGCGTGGGCCATGCGCGCTGCGAAATGTCGTGCTTCGACGAGATCAAGGTGCATCGCGCGGTGCTCAATGAATATCTGGACGAGATGCACCGTCCGGCGCTGCCCTACAAGTTCAAGTTCAAGTTCTCCGGCTGCCCGAACGACTGCGTGAACGCCATTCACCGCGCCGACATGGCGGTGATCGGCACCTGGCGCGACGACATGAAGGTCGATCAGGCCAAGGTGAAGGAATATGTCGAGGAGCTGGGCCGCGACTACATCAACGAGCACGTGGTCGGCATGTGCCCGTCGAAGTCCCTGAAGCTCAACGACAAGGATGAGCTGGAGGTGGACAACAAGTCCTGCGTGCGCTGCATGCACTGCCTGAACGTCATGACCAAGGCGCTCTCCCCGGGTGACGACAAGGGCGTGGTCATTCTCATCGGCGGCAAGCGCACGCTGAAGATCGGCGATCTGATGGGCACCGTCATCAAGCCCTTCGTGAAGATGGAGACGGAAGAGGACATCGAGGCTTTCGTCGAGTTCGCCGGCGAGGTCATCGACTTCTTCGCCGAGAATGCCCTGGAGCACGAGCGCACCGGCGAGATGATCGACCGCATCGGCCTGCCGGCCTTCCTGGAGGGCATTGGCGTCGAGCCGGATCCCAACATGGTCCTGCATCCGCGCCAGGTGTCCTATGTGCGCACCGACGATTTCCAGGACGAGCTGGAAAAGGCGCGCGCCCGCAAGGCCTCCAAGGAAGCGGCGGAATGATCCGCCGCGCGCGGTCAATGTGAACTTTCTCCGTCCGGGTGCGGCCTGATCCTGCGCCCGGCGGATCCAACAAGATTATCGAACTGGAGGGAAGAGAATGAGCGAAGCCGCTGTCAAGCCTCGCATGCCCGAAGAGCATGGTGTGCCGGATCCGTTTCCCTGGATGCACCCCATCATGAAGAAGAACTACGGCCAGTGGGATCATCACTACCGGCCGCGCCCCGGCGTTCTGTGCCACGTGGCCAAGTCGGGCGACAAGATCTACACGGTGCGCGCCGGCACGCAGCGCCAGATGGATGTCTTCACCATCCGCAAGCTGTGCGACCTGGCCGACAAGTATGCCGACGGGCACGTGCGCTTCACCACCCGCTCCAACATCGAGTTCCTGCTGGCCGACGAGGCCAACGTGGAGCCCTTGATCGAGGAGCTCAAGGAGGGTGGCTTCCCGGTCGGCGGCACCGGAAACTCGGTGTCCATGGTCTCGCACACCCAGGGCTGGCTGCACTGCGACATTCCGGGCACCGATGCCTCGGGCGTGGTGAAGTCGCTGATGGATCTGATGTATGACGAGTTCGTCAACGAGGAGATGCCCAACCGGGTGCGCATCACCTCCTCGTGCTGCCAGATCAACTGCGGTGGCCAGGGCGACATCGCCATCAACGTGCAATACACCAAGCCGCCGCGCATCAATCATGATCTGGTGGCCAATGTCTGCGAGCGCCCGGCCGTGGTGGCGCGCTGCCCGGTGGCGGCGATCCGTCCGGCGCTGGTCAACGGCAAGCCGTCGCTGGAGGTGGACGAGAAGAAGTGCGTGTGCTGCGGCGCCTGCTATGCGCCATGCCCGCCGATGCAGATCAACGGCAAGGAAGAGACCAAGATCGCCATCTGGGTGGGCGGCAAGCACTCCAACGCGCGCTCCAAGCCGGCCTTCCACAAGCTGGTCATGGCCGGTCTGCCCAACAATCCGCCGCGCTGGCCGGAGGCGGGCGAAGTGGTGATGAAGATCCTGCGCGCCTACAAGGAGAACGCCAAGGACTGGGAGCGCATCGGCGAGTGGATCGCGCGCATCGGCTGGCCGCGGTTCTTCGAGCTGATCGACGTGCCCTTCATCAAGCATCACATCGACACCTGGACCTATGCGCGTCTGACGCACAATCACTCGACGCATATCCAGTATTGACAAGACCCAGGCGCACCGGGCCGGTTCATTCAGGGGCCGGCCCGGTGGCGTGAGCAGGAGCGTGTCTAGACAGGGGACATAAATTCGTGAAACTTGGAATAGTGGTGAACGAGGGGCCCTATACCCACGAAGCTTCCGATACCGCCTACAATTTCGTGGTGGCGGCGCTGGAGAAGGGGCATGAGATCTTTCGCGTCTTCTTCTATCATGATGGCGTGAACAATGCGACGCGGCTGACCGTGCCGCCGCAGGATGACCGCAACATCCAGCAGAAATGGACCGATCTGCAGGCCAAGCATGACCTGGATCTGGTGGTCTGCATCGCCGCCGCCCAGCGGCGCGGCATCCTGGACGAGAACGAGATGAAGCGGCAGGGCAAGGATGCCTACAACATCGCTCCGGGTTTCCGCATCTCCGGCCTGGGCCAGCTCATCGAGGCCGGGATTCAGTGCGACCGGCTGGTGACTTTCGGCGATTGATGAAGAGGAAAGAGGATGTCTGAAGGGATCAAGAAATTTCTGTATGTCAATCGCAAGGCTCCGCACGGGACGATCTACGCCCTGGAGGCGCTGGAGGTGGTGCTGATCGGCGCCGCCTTCGAGCAGGACGTGTCGCTGGCCTTCCTCGATGATGGCGTCTTTCAGCTGGTCAAGGGCTGGGACACCAAGGAGCTGGGCTCGAAGAACTTCGCGCCGACCTACATGGCGCTGGGCGATTACGATGTCAGCAAGATCTACGTGGAAAAGGAATCGCTCGAGGAGCGCGGCCTGTCCGAGGACGATCTGATGGAGCTCACCTATGAGGACGAGGATGACGATTGGGCTGAAAAGTCCTCCATCCACATCGTCTCGCGTGAGGAAATGGCCAGGCTCATGGCCGCCAACGATGTGATCTTGAGCTTCTGAAGGGGTGCGTGAAATGGCCATGTTGCATATTGTGAACAAGTCGCCCTATGAAAAGGGCGCTTTGGAGAGTTGTCTGAACCATGCCCTTGAGGGCGATACGGTCATCCTGATCGAGGATGGCGTCTATGCCTGCGTCAAGGGCGGGCGGGCCGCCAATGCCCTGGCGTCGGTCAAGGGCATCAGGTTCGCCGCCCTGTCGGCCGATCTGAAGGCGCGCGGCATCGGCGAGGACAAGATGACCGAAGGCGTGGATGTGGTGGATTACGGCGGGTTCGTCGATCTGGTGACATCCTGCGACAAGACGGAATCCTGGCTCTGATCTGACCGGTCAGTCCCGGCTGCCGGCCGCACGAGCGGTCAAGAACACTAGCGTTGAACAAAGAGGAGAGGCTTACAATGGCTTACGATGTGAACGGTACGACCGTCGAGCATGACGAGGAAGGCTACATCACCAACCTGAGCGACTGGACCAAGGAGCTCGCCGAGGTGATCGCCAAGGAAGAGAACGTCGACATGACCGACGAGCACTGGGAAGTGGTCAACTTCCTGCGCGAGTATTACGACGAGTACCAGATCGCCCCGGCCATTCGCGTGCTGGTGAAGGCGATGAAGAAGAAGTTCGGTCCGGAAAAGGGCAACAACAAGTATCTCTACGAGCTGTTCCCCTATGGCCCGGCCAAGCAGGCGTGCAAGATCGCCGGTCTGCCCAAGCCGACCGGCTGCGTCTGATACATAGCTTACCGCTACCAATACGGGCGGGCCCGGCTCGCCGGGCCCGCCTTTCTTGTCAATCGGGAGGGGAAACAGGTGCTGACTGTTCTCTATGCGCTATTGTATTATGTAGCGACGGCCGTCTTCATCGTCGGCATTGCCTATCGTGTCTGGGGATACTGGAAGACGCCCGCGCCGGCGGTCATTCCGACCACGCCGGCCCCGGTGACGCGGACGGGCGTCGTCTGGCGCATGTTCAAGGAAGTGGCCCTGTTCGAATCGCTGTGGAAATCCAACAAGTGGATCTGGATTTTCGCAATGATGTTCCACCTGTCCCTGTGGCTGATCATCATCCGCCACCTGCGCTATTTCATCGAGCCGGTGCCCACCATCATCGTGCTGGCCCAGCCATTTGGCAAGTATGCGGGGTTCTTCTTCGTGCTTGGCGCGCTGGGGCTGTTCGCGCGCCGCATCCTGGTGGCAAGGGTGCGCTACATCTCCAATCCGTCGGATTACCTGATGCTCCTGATGTTCCTTGGCATAGGCATCACCGGGCTGGGCATGTCCTTCGTCATGAAGGCCGATATCGTGGGGGTGAAGAATTTCTTCCTGGGGTTGATGACCTTCAACTGGCAGCCCCTGCCATCTGACCTTGGCGTTTTGCTGCATCTTGCGCTGGTGGCGCTGTTCATGATCATCTTCCCCTTCTCCAAGCTGGTGCATGCGCCGGGGGTGTTCTTCTCGCCGACGCGCAACATGGTGGACAATCCGCGGGAGAAATTCCATCCCGTGCCCTGGCTGCCAAGCATCGATACGGTGGAATACGATGAACCGCATGGCAAGAAGTGACGCCGGGCGGAAAAGGTTCAACACAGGATTTGGCGGGAGAGTGCCGTGGCTGAGGAAGAAAAAGTCATCGAGGAGCTGACCACAGAGGAAGCCCTGACGGATCCGCTGTTCGTGCCCGAGCCGGTCGAGGGAGCGGCGGCGCACATCAAGAGTTTCCCGGCGGCGCCGGAGTTTCAGGAGAAGCTGGGCTATCCGGGCGAGCGCCCCGAAAACTGGAAGGAAGTGGCGCTGAACAAGATGCAGGACTTGCGCGGCAAGTTCCGCTCCTTCCGGCTGTTTCTCGACATCTGCGTCAAATGCGGCGCGTGCACCGACAAGTGTCACTACTACATGGGCACGGCCGATCCGAAGAACATGCCGGTGGCGCGCCAGGATCTGCTGCGCTCCGTCTACCGGCGCTATTTCACCCTGCCGGGCAAATGGTTCCCCTCTCTGGTGGGGGCGCGGGATCTGACCGAAGAGGTATTGGACGAGTGGTATACCTACTACTTCCAGTGCTCCGAATGCCGCCGCTGTTCGGTCTATTGCCCCTATGGCATCGACACGGCGGAAATCACCATGGCGGCGCGCGAGATCCTCGATTCGGTGGGCATCGGCATGAAGTACACCAACGAGATCATCGGCAAGGTCTATGACGTGGGCAACAACCTGGGGCTTCAGGCCCCGGCGCTGAAGGCGACGATGGAGGACCTGGAAGAGGAAATCGAGGAGGATACCGGCGTCAAGGTGCGCATTCCGGTGGACGAGCCGGCCGACATCCTGCTGGTGCCGCCATCGGCGGACTTCTTCGCCGAGCCGCACATCGACGGCCTGATCGGCTATGCCAAGGTGTTCCACGCGGCCGGGGTGAAGTGGACAATCAGCACCTATGCCTCGGAGGCGGCCAACTTCGCCATGTTCATTGGCTCCTACGAGAACATGCGCCGGGTTTCGCAGCGCATCCGCCGCGAAGCCATCCGGCTGGGGGTGAAGCGCATCATCATCGGCGAATGCGGCCATGCCTGGCGGGCGGCCTACCAGTTCCTCAACACCCTGGCGGGGCCGTTCGATTTTCTCGATCCCAACTATCCGGTGCCGCAGCATATCTGCGAGTTCACCTGGGACCTGATCCAGAAGGGCAAGCTGAAGTTCGACAAGTCGCAGAACGATCACCTGAAGCTGACCTTCCACGATTCGTGCAACGTGGCGCGGGCCTCGCGCATGGGCGATTATCCGGGCGGGCAGTTCGACATTCCGCGCAACATCATCAAGGCGGTGTGCAACCACTATTACGAGATGCCGGAGGACACCATCAAGGAAGCCACCTTGTGCTGTGGCGGTGGCGGCGGTCTTCTGACCGACGATCTGATGGAGCTGCGCAAGAAGGGCGGCAGCCCGCGCATGAAGGCGCTCAAGCAGGTGACGGAAGAATATGGCGTCAACAAGATGGCGGCCATCTGTGCCATCTGCAAGACGCAGTTCTCCAAGATCATGCCCTACAACGGCTATGCCATGGACGACATCATGTCCGTGCATCAGCTGGTGTCCAATGCCATCATCCTGCCCGGATCGGAGCAGGAGGCGGAGCTGGCCGAGGCGCAGGCCGGCGGCGAGAGCGAAAAAGAAGACGCATAAACAGACCAAAACGGCCTGATGCGGCCAGCCATGGCCAGCGCAGGCAAATGGAGGGAAGTCCATGACCGACACCAAGACCGAAGGCAAGAATTTCAAGCGTTTCAAGCCCGGCGTCACGCCTGACGACTGGGATCTGGAGGAGAAGATCTTCATTGCCGATCACTCCTACAAGTGCCCGACCTATGTCGTGAAGACGCCGCCGTGTTCGGCCTCGTGCCCGTCCGGTCACGACATTCGCGGCTGGCTGGCCATTGCGCGCGGCATGGACAAGCCGCCCAGGGACGATCAGCCGTGGCAGGAATATGCCTTCGAGCGCATGACCAAGGCCAATCCCTTCCCCGGTGTCATGGGGCGGGTGTGCCCGGCGCCGTGCCAGGAAGGGTGCAACCGCAACGTGGTGGATGATTTCGTCGGCATCAACGCCCTGGAGCATTACATCGGCGACTGGGCGGTGGAGAACAACGTCAAGTATACGGTGCCGGTGAGCAATTCCAACGAGCCGCGCAAGAAGGTGGCGATCATCGGCGCCGGCCCTGGCGGCATGGCGGCGGCCTTCTTCCTGCGCAAGAAGGGGCACAACGTCACCATCTTCGACGAGCACGAGAAGCTGGGCGGCATGATGCGCTATGGCATCCCGACCTACCGCGTGCCGCGCGACAAGCTGGACCAGGAAATCCAGCGCATTCTCGACATGGGCATCGAGGTGCGCACCAGCACGCGGGTGGGCCGTGATGTCTCGGTGGAGGAGCTGGAGCGCGACTTTGACGCCATCTTCTGGGCCATTGGGGCGCAGAAGGGCCGCGGGCTGCCGGTCAAGGGCTGGGAAGGCACGGAAAACTGCATCACCGGCGTGGAGTTCCTGGAGGCCTTCAACCAGGGCTGGGTCTATGGCACGGCCAGGAAGATCGTCGTGGTGGGCGGTGGCGACACCTCCATCGACGTGGCTTCCGTGGCGCGCCGCCTGGGGCACATCGCCGAGGTCAAGTCGGTGGACAACATCGACGGCAAGGTGAGCGGCTTTACCGCCGAGGACGTGGCCGGCATTCTCAAGCGCGAGGGCGTGGAGGCGGTGCTGACATCGCTGTTCGAGCTCGACGAGATGGTGGCCGCCGAGCACGAGCGCGAAGAGGCCATGCGCGAGGGCGTGGAGATCAAGGCCGGGGTGATGCCTCTGGAAGTGATCAAGGACGACAACGGCCGCGCCACCGGCCTGAAGATGTGCAAGTGCAAGATGGACGGAATGACGCCCATCCCGATCGAGGGCACCGAGTTCGAGCTGGAGGCGGACATCATCGTTTCGGCCATCGGCCAGTCGGGCGATTTCGAGGGCTACGAGGATCTCGCCAACGAGCGCGGCTTCATGGACGTGGACGGGTTCTTCCGGGTCAAGGGCAAGGAGAAGCATTTCGCCGGCGGCGACATCATCCGCCCGCATCTGCTGACCACGGCCATCGGCCATGCCCGCATCGCCGCCGACGAGATCGACTTTTTCCTCTCCGGCGAGGAGCTGGCGAAGCGGCCGAAGGTGGACGTGGCGCACTTCAACCTGCTGGCCGAGCTCAACGCGCGCGGCCACGAGGTGCAGCCCTATGACGGAACCCAGACGATGGGCACCAGCAGCGCCGGGTGGGCGGTGCACAATTTCGAGGACCGCTCCGACAAGGATGTCATCACCCACGAGGAAATG
>Ga0256833_1003737_pt1 | contig 10339 bp, 4 predicted proteins | sample 356284metaG_FD_190535 | JGI IMG/M metagenome (GOLD analysis project Ga0256833, IMG submission 190535) | Hydrothermal vent microbial communities from Mid Atlantic Ridge, Atlantic Ocean - 356-284 | ecosystem: Environmental > Aquatic > Marine > Hydrothermal vents | place: Atlantic Ocean: Mid...
ATGGCTGGCAATAGCTACATTATTCTTTGCTGAGAAACAAAAATGACCTACTCCTGAACGAATTCCAATATCAATATTATTGGCTATTTTCCAGCGGTTAACATCAACCACACTTACCGCACCACCAGCCATAGGCACATAAAGGTGTTTATTGTTAGGAGCAAAATCAGCATTATGTCCACCTGGAATACCAGGGTAGAAACAATCAATGGGGAAATCATTAAACGCATCCTGTACAGGGCTACGGGTAATACCTTCACGCGCAAATAATGCGTTATAACGATCTTCTCTGTTTTGGCTGGGGCCTGTTAAAGCTTGTGAGAAGGTGCTTCGATAAATACTAATACAAGCATTTAAAATTCTATCTGCTTTAGCTTTTGGTAAAACTTGAGTACGTTGTAAATCCATGCGACTTACTAGTTGTAGCCCATTGTTTGTCAGTTTCATTTTTAACAAAGCATGGGCAATACCACCATTGTAATCAGTTGTTGAATTAACATGCTCTCCTTCTTCTACTGCATAAAAATCAGCTTGCTGATTTACAGGAAGGTTGGTTCTATCGCGTGGAACAATCTGATGAACTGAAGAGCGTGTTGGTAGATGATTAAGCAGTGTGGCTTGAATTTGATTGCCAACCTTGCTAATTCTATAGGTGGATATTTGTTTGTTTGATCTATCAACAATAGCGGCTATATCAGCGGTTAGCCAATATGGGTGACCACTTATTTGATCACCACCGTGTGAGTTACTCACTCTAGCACATTGGTACTTTGTTGCACCTGCAATTGTATTTGCATCGGCGTGGCTTAATAATTGCGTACCATCCGTTAGGGTACAATCAACATTTTCACCAATAGTACCCACTACATTGTCAGTAGTAACATCAATAAATGAACCCATTGGTCGGTTTTTAGCAGCAACTAAAATAATATTGTATTTTTTATTGAAAGCATCACCAGAACGGGGCTTATGAATTAAGTCAATTTGTTTAGTTACCTGCATTGAGGTATTTCCACTCTGATCTTTTCTTAACTCAATAACATTCACAAAGCCTGATTCTTTGGGCATACCATAAATTTTGCTATTGAAACCATTATCTGCATGATGGCCTTTTAATCCAGGCACAGCGGCAGAGTTAACGAGTGTCATTGTATCAATATCTATTTCAAGTATACGATTTCCTGTGGGAGTGGTTGGGTTTGTATTATGCTCATCTGCGTAATAGGCATGTATAGGACCTGCAAAGACTGCTTGTGTCGTTGTGATACCTGCAACTATTGAAACTGCGGCAAAAATAATCGAAAGCTTTGCGCTTGACTTTTCCTTTTTGTCGTGGGGTTGTAGTAAATACTTCATGTATTATTCCTTTTCTTTCCTTTTAAATTACTTAAATAATTATTTTTTTATAAACGAATTTATTTTTTGTTTTATATGGCTGATATTATTTGTAAAAGCATTAAAAGTATTACAACAAACGATAAAGGGAGAGATAATCTTGATAAGTGATACCTGAATCCGTGAGGTCACTACGGCACAGGACGCAAGCTATTGATTCATCACGGGTTTAAAAAATACCCACTTAACCTACGGGTGAAACTAAGATTTAGTGAGCTTCCCATCTGCGCTAGCAGATGGTGAACTCAATTATGCAGAGCTTTTTAAATCCCGTGCTAAACCAATATCTTACGCCCTGTTATCCACATTGACCTCATGGATTCAGGTTAAATTATAAAAATATTGAGAATAGTCAATGTTGCTTTCTGTAGCAAAACTTAGACTGCTTAGATGATGATCTGCCGCTAGAAGCCTGTCCAATCCTAGTTCTCGGACAGCCTCCTAGTTTTTAGATAGCCTCTTTAGATCGATAAGCTTAGGTGACACGATGAATAGTACCCGTTCTATATTTTTTTCTAATACAAATCTAAAACCACGATTATTAAATATTATGGTTTTGGTTATTTTTATTTCATTAAATTTCACATCATCAAATGCTTGGGCTGAGCATTCTAATACTGAGAAAATTGAAACGGGTATTTCTGAATATAAAAATATTGGCGAAGGTCGCCAAGTTTCTAAGAAAAAATCAGCATCTACGACAGATCATAGTCAGTTAGAAGAGCTAAAAGGTCCTTTTTTTAGTGGTCCTGAAGTCACTAGAGCCTGTTTAAAGTGTCATAACACTGCGGGGCATCAATTCAAAAAGAATAAGCACTGGACGTGGGAATATAAAGACACTGAAACAGGGCAGATGCTGGGTAAAAAACATTTAGTCAATACCTTTTGTACCAATGCGCGTGGCAATGAGGGCATGTGCGCCCAGTGTCATGCAGGATTTAACTGGAAAGATGATAGCTTCGATTTTGACAATGAAGAAAATATGGATTGTCTGGCCTGTCATGAATCGACGGGTAAATATTATAAGTTACCTCCCACCAAGGGAAATAAAGCTTGTTCTGTGATGTTTGAGGGAAAAAAACCCATTGACTGGGCTAAGACAGCGCAAAGCGTGGCTATGCCAGGTCGTACAAATTGCGGTAACTGCCATTTCTTTGGCGGTGGAGGGGATAATGTAAAGCACGGTGATTTGTCCTCTGCTTTATTTAATCCAACAAAAGATGTTGATGTCCACATGGCGACTAAAGGTTCTAATTTTGCCTGTGTGACTTGCCATGTGGGAGAAGGGCATGAATGGGCGGGCAGTCGCTATAAAATGGATGTTGCAGGTAAGCATGATATACCTAAACCTGGTATGAAGCGTGAAGTTGCTAGTTGTAAATCATGCCATTCTGCTTCTCCACACTCTGTTGCGACTATCGAAGGTAACAAACTTAATAGTCATATCAAGAAAGTGGCCTGTGAAACTTGTCATATTCCCACCTTTGCACGTGGTGGTGTTGCCACCAAAACAGATTGGGATTGGCGCACAATGGGCAAGCTTAATGCAAAAGGTGAGGGATATAATGAGGAGGGCTATACGCAAGGTAATGGCGAGCATCGACATACATATAAGTCCATAAAAGGTAGTTTTAAATACGCTGAAAATGTAAAACCCATGTATGCATGGTTTAATGGCAAAATGAATTACCTCACCATTGATCAGAAGTTTGATTCTAGTAAACAACCCATTGAAGTGAATCACTTTAAGGGTTCTTATGATGATCCTGATTCACGTATTTATCCTTTTAAACAAATGCATACCATTCAGCCCTATGATAAAGGTAATAATACCCTCGTTTATATGGAGCTTTGGGGTGATGATGATACCTCTTTGTGGGGAAATTATGACTTTGGAAAAGCCATTAAAGTAGGTATGGAAAAATATAAGATTCCTTATAGCGGTGAATATGGCTTTGTAAAAACAGTTTCTTATTGGCCAATAAACCACATGGTAACCCCTAAAGACAAGGCGCTAAAATGTGAGGAGTGTCATGCAAAAGAGGGGCGTTTAAAAGACTTGAAAGGTTTTTATATGCCAGGGACTGGGCAGTATAAATTACTTGATCTTATCGGTATCTTGTTAGTGCTAGGTACCTTAGGAGGTGTGTTGCTTCATGCCTTGATTCGTGTAATAACAAACAAGAAGAGGAGCGCATCATGAACGGACAAATGCCAACAACCCCACATACAATTCAAGTTTTTAGAATTTTTGAACGTATTTGGCACTGGAGTCAGGCAGCTTCAATTTTTATTCTGGTTTTTACTGGTCTTGCTATTCATGGTACTCATCAGCTGATGAGCTTTGGTACGGCAGTTACCGTGCATACAGTGGTTGCACTTGCGCTATTGTTGCTTTGGGCTTTTGGTACTTTTTGGTTGTTTACCACGGGGCAGTGGCGGCATTATATTCCCACCACTAAAAATATGCTTCAAGTAGCGCGTTATTATGCCTACGGTGTTTTTAAAGGTGAATCACACCCATTTCATAAAACCTATCGAAACAAGCACAACCCCTTGCAAGCTCTGACTTATTTGCTTTTAAAAGTGGTTATTTTCCCAGGAATCTGGATTTCAGGTATCGCTTATTTGTTGGTTAGTTTTGATTTGGGGGGCTTTTTAAGCTTTATCCCTTTTGAGTTTATTGCTTTTGTACATGTAATTTCTGCCATTGCTATCATTATTTTTGTGATTTTGCATCTATATATTTTAACGATTGGTGGCTTTAAGCATCATGTTATGCCGATGATTACGGGTAATGATGAGGTTGAGCTAACCGTTGAAGAATGGGCTTATTTAGAAGCAGATGAGTCGAGTAAGATTATTGATTAATGGGTGTTAGTGGGTGTTAGCGGGTGTTAGCGGGTTGCATTGTTTGTTATTTTCATATCATGTGATCAAGCTATAAGCAATCCACCACATAATAATACCGATTAGAGTATTGAGAATCTTCCATGCTACTGGTTTGTTAAATAAGGGTATCAAAAATCTTGCTCCATAACCTAAAAAGAAAAACCAAATAAATGATGCGCTTATTGCTCCTAGAGTAAAATACAATCGTTCTACGTTTGCATAGGGGGATGCGATGCTACCTATTAGTAAAACAGTATCAAGATATACATGTGGATTAAGAAAGGTGAGGGCGAGTACCGTGCTAATAATAACTTGAGTTTTTTGAGTTGTATTTGTAGTAGCAGCATGTAAGGTTTGATTGCTAAGTGCAGAGCGAAAACTCAATATACCAAAGATAAATAAATAGACAGCACCAAACCAAGTTATCGCCTTTAACCACTTGGGATGATCCTCAATTATTTTGCCGATACCCGTTGTGCCGATACTTATCAGTAGAGCATCAGAAAGCGCACAAATCAGACAAATAATAAAAACATGGCTACGCAATAAGCCTTGTTTTAGCACATAGGCATTTTGCGCACCAATAGCGATGATTAGGCTACCTCCTAGAAGTAGCCCTGTAAAAAAGATATTAAACATTTATATTACCCATCCCCCCCTTTTTTTACACTTTTTATAACGCAGAGAGCCGCAGAGGAATCGCAGAGAGCCACAGAGTTTTTAATCGTAGCTCTCTTTACCCTTCGCGCATCATCTCTAGCATTTGTGCGGCACTCATTGATCCACTCATATTGGAGCCTTCCAGCAGGCTATCGGCTAAATCACGTTTGTGTTGATGCAGTTTTACTATTTTTTGTTCAATGGTGTTTTCTGCAACCAGTCGATAGATGGTAACGGGGCGTGTTTGACCAATTCGATGAGCGCGATCTGATGCTTGATTTTCAACGGCTGGGTTCCACCAAGGGTCCATGTGAATAACATAGTCGGCGGCAGTTAAGTTAAGCCCTGAGCCACCTGCTTTAAGGCTGATTAGAAAGAGTTCACCTTCGCCGTTTTGAAAAGCATCTACGCGGGCTTTTCGTTGGGCGACGGGGGTGCTGCCATCAAGGTATTGGTATTTTATGCCGCGTTCATCTAAGTATTCTCGAATTATAGAGAGGTATTTCACAAATTGGCTAAATACGAGAGCTTTGTGGTTGTTTTCGAGCAGCTCTTCGAGTAGCTGACCAAAGCGATCTAGTTTGCTACTACTCAAGGTGCTGTCTTCCATAACTAGCCTTGGATGACAGCTTGCCAGACGCAATTTTGTGATAGCTGCGAGTACTTTTAAATGGTTGCCACTTTGTTGTTCTTCTGTGTCTTTTGCTAAGGAGTCGAGGGCACTACTACGAACGGCTTCATAGATTGCACGTTCTCCTTCACTTAAGGGGATTTCTACGGTGATTTCAGTTTTTGGTGGTAGCTCATCTAATACTTCTGTTTTGGTGCGGCGTAATATAAAGGGTTGGATGAGTTTTTTAAGGTGCTGACGTGCATCAGTATCATTATCTTTTTCGATAGGAACAATAAAGTGCTGCATAAATTGTTGCTGTGTGCCGAGCAAGCCTGGGTTTAGAAAGCGGAAAAGACTCCAAAGCTCACCTAGATGGTTTTCAATGGGCGTGCCTGTTGTTACTAATTTAAAATCAGCAACTAGTTGATGTGCAATTTTTGTTCGTTTGGCATTGATATTTTTAATGGCCTGTGCTTCGTCGAGTACAATAGTTGCCCAGTGCTTGTCGATAAATTGTTGGCCGTCTTGCTGAAGTAGTCCATAACTGGCTATTACCACATCAAATTCACCCACGCTATCGAGTAATTCTTGGCGGTTTCCTTCACGGTAAAAATGCGGTTTGAGGGTCGGCGCAAATTTTCTAATTTCAGATTCCCAGTTATTGCTAACTGAGGTTGGTGCAACCACTAATACTGGGCCTTGGTTGGCTCTCTCAAGTAATAAAGCCAGTGTTTGAATGGTTTTTCCTAGCCCCATATCATCTGCTAAACAAGCACCCACGCCCCATTTTGCAAGGCGACTCATCCAGCGAAAGCCTTCTTCTTGATATTCGCGTAATTCGGTTTGTAGTGTTGAGGGAATGTTGGGGTTGTGCTCATCCAGTGCTTCGATATTATGGATATGTGTTTTCCATGCTTCATCAACGGTAAGCTCACCGACGGTATCGGTAAGGTCTTCCAATGCTAGTGAAGCAAGGCTGCTTATTTTGGCTCCTTCACCATTGAGTTCGGCATAGCGGTGTATGGAATCAAGTTTTTTACGGAATTGGTGGGTGAGCGAAAGGTATTGTCCATCTTCTAATTTGAGGAAACGACCTTTGGTGTCAGCCGATAAATTGAGTAATTGACGCAGTGATAAAACTAGATTGGGGTCGGTTGAAATTGTGCCATCAAGTTGAAACCAGTCACCTGTACGATTGATACTGAGGCGTAAATTATTGGTGTCAAAGCGTGAGGCAATTCGCATGACTTCACCTTCGGGCCAGGCGATAATGACTTGTGAATCTTCACCTTCTGCTTCTGCATGAAGCTGTTCTAGTAGTTCTAAGCAGTCTTGTGGCTCATCGAGCAAATATTCATCATTAAACTCTTCTTCTTCACCTAAAATACTACTGTGTTGGAGGAGGGTGTCGAGCAGTTGTTTTTCTTTATCTAAATCTCGGGTGGTGCTATAACGCTTTTCGTTGTGCTCAACTGAAAGTTTGGCACGACCATGTCCAGGAGCAAAATAGGCTCCAAAATCACCAAAAGGTCTTACCCGTAAAGTGGCGCGTAAACCTTCACCATAGGGTAGTAAGTTAGCATGGATGCGAGCATCTGCTTCAACTTTTTCAGCATCTACAATGCCTTCTAGATCAGATTGAATATTGATCATTGGTGCGAGTGTGCTGAGTGTTTCACGGAGGTTTTTTTCAGCTTCTCGTGGAATCACAATACCATTTGAAATGATTTCACTAAGACGCAGAACCTGCTCACTTTTTTGATAAATACACAGGCGCGTGGGTGTTTCTTTATGAATCAGATATTGACTGTCTTCTTGTGAGTCATCGAAAGGTGGATAAAAGCTAATCCGTAAATTTTCACCTTCTTCAGTGACGAGTAATTCAAAATCATTCTGTGAAAGCTCGATAGGTGTATTACGCGCACCATCCCAATATAAATGTGGATGCCCCACTAATTTAGGCCAAGCAGAATTCATATCAAGGGTGAATTGTGCTCCACGATGATAATAAGAGTCATAATCAGGCTGTTCATAGATGGCAGAAGCTAAGTCTAAATCGTGTTCACTTAAAGGAGGTAGCTCATGCTGTTCTTTTTTAAGTCGCTTGAGTGCAATATTACGCCCTTTAGTCCAAGCACCTTGTTTGGTTTTCTTCTGTAATTTTGGTGTGAGTTTATATTCACCATAACGGTCAATATCTAGCATCCAGACAATGCGTTCATTATTTAGATTGTTTTCTGCTGTATCGGGTGAAGCTACCAGTAGATTCATGGCATTTAATGCTCTTTCCCACTCTGCTTGTGGTTTGACTAGATCAAATAGAGTTTGAGTGTTTAGCTGTTGATGTAAACTGGTGGCTATCTCTTGATATTTTTTCTGCTCACTTGGGTCTGTAGAAAATAATCCCAAGGCATGTGCATATTCTGCTTGTAACCAGTGATAATTACCCTGTTTAGCAATATCATATTTCTCTTCAAGAATTTCTAATACACCATCAGAGAATTTCTGCCCTAACCAGAATTTGATTAATGCATAAAAAATAATACTTATCGTATCTTGTTGAAGCTCTTGTAGTGCTAAATGTAAATTAAATATGCCTGTATTTTGTGTTTCTGCGTAAGCACCTAAAATAGAATAAACAGTACAGGCATCAGCCTTTTTAATGATTTTTTGTGCTAGTGATATATGCTGTTTTTCACCTGTCGCAAGTAAGGCTAGCACATAAAACTTTTCAGCCTCAGTGTTAAAAACAACGATAGTTCCTTTGCGTTTTTTATACATTTCTTGATAAATTTCTTGTGCATTATCATAGGCTTGAATAGCACTTTCTTTATCGTTGTGAGTGAGCTGTCGAACGCAATTTGCTAGATGCCAGTGAAGATGACGTTCATCATGAAGCACCTTATCTTTTAATATGGTGTCTTGTGATATGACACCAGCAGGGAGTTCAGGAAATATATCTGCATTACCAGAAAGCAAGCTGTATCTCGCTTGAGGCTCAATTAGATAAAATTGGAAGCTTTGGAAATTTGGTATGTTTTTCTGGCGTTCAGAAAGTAAACCCCAGAGTTGGGATTGATCGTGCATATTCTTTAAGCCATATTCAGCGAGTTGTATAAATGCAACGCTGAACATCTGATCTGTGAGTGCATCTAGTAATTTTTTATTTGCAGGAGAGCCAAAAGTTGCAGGGAAAAAACCAGTCTCACTTAAAATGGATTCACGATACTGATAGCGTTCATGCAAAAGCTCAAGAATATGTGCTAGCTTTTCAGATTTTCCTTGAAATAAGAAAATACGTGCATGTGATAGCCCATGTTCAACACTTTGCCAAAGAATACGCCCAAAAGACTCTGTTGCTGAAAAGGAGGCTAGAACCTGATCACTATATTTATCAAATGTTCCATCTGTTATTGAAGTGAGTAAAATATCTTCACAAACTTCTGGCACACAATTATATTTCCCCTGATTTCCTTGTAGGTATCCTTTGTGTATTAAATCAACCAGAATAGGGCGCAGTGTATGAAGCGTAAAGTTTTCACCATCTCTAGGATTGTTAATGCCAACTCTCTGTGCACAACTTGCAAGTGGAGTTGCAGCAACAGGGGCATAAATCAGTGAGATGAGTTGCAGCAATGAACGCTGTAACTCTGATAATTTATAAAATTCGGTACGATCAAAACTAGACTGGCTCATAAAATTTACTATTTTTCTTAGGTAACCGAGCGAGTATAAAATGTTTTTAGGTTTGAGTCTGCCTTTGTGTCATTTTTTATCAGCAGAATCAGAAATATTGCATTATTTCTGAGTTTTTGTTCCTTACTCAATATTCATTACTTGTTCGCGCATTTGCTCAATCAATACTTTTAGTTCAACAGCGGCTTTAGTTGTTTGGGCATCATTTGATTTTGCGGCTAATGTATTGGCTTCTCTGTTTAGCTCTTGCATTAGAAAGTCGAGTCTTCTTCCTACGGGTTCTTGGGCTTTTAATGCAGATTTAACTTCTTTAATATGTGAATCAAGACGGTCTAGTTCTTCATCAACATCAAGGCGTTGAGCTTGGTAGACGAGTTCTTGTTCTAGGCGATTATTATCAGCAGTAATATCTAGATCAGCTATTTTTTTTATAATTTTTTCGCGTATAGCAAGCTGTACTTCAACGCGCCTTTCTCTTACTGTTTTGACAATATCACTGACTATTTCGCAGCGAGATAATATCAGTTGGGTTAAGCGTTCACCTTCGATCTCACGCATTTTAATTAAATCAGTGAGTGTTTCTTTTAGTAGCTTTTTTACAATAGGAAGGTTGCTAGCCTGTTTTGTTTCTTCTTCTTGGATGACTCCTGGCCATTGTAAGATTTCCATCGCTGATAGAGTCATCGGCTTTTTAGTCAATGCTTCTAGTTTTTGACGCGCAGTTTTTAATGCTTTAACCATATCAGCATCAATGTGTATTTTGTAGGAGTCTTCGGTATGTGTCTGTTTTAATGTTAGTTTTGCATCAAATTTACCTCGCCCTAGATTGCTTCTGATTATTTCTTTCAGGTCATTTTCATAAGCATTAAAAGAGTCTGGTAAAGATAAACTAATATCCAGATAGCGATGATTAACTGTGCGCATCTCCCAGCTTAGTGTGAGGTTGGTTTCGGCTTTATCTTTGCGTGAAAATGCTGTCATACTTTTGATCATAATTAGAATCCTGCTTTTTTTTGTTTTTAATTTATCAAACCAATATTGATAGAATAGTAGTACTCCAGCAACGTGGATGACCGCTTTCTG
>Ga0256833_1003739_pt1 | contig 10331 bp, 11 predicted proteins | sample 356284metaG_FD_190535 | JGI IMG/M metagenome (GOLD analysis project Ga0256833, IMG submission 190535) | Hydrothermal vent microbial communities from Mid Atlantic Ridge, Atlantic Ocean - 356-284 | ecosystem: Environmental > Aquatic > Marine > Hydrothermal vents | place: Atlantic Ocean: Mid...
TACCAAAATTAAGCCCTTTGAAAGCGAGCAGTGCCCAAGAACCCACTACTAAAATCGTAGAGATCGCCAAGAAGAGCTTGGCTTTGCCCATAAAATCATAAACTCGATCGGTTTTGAAAAACTCCATGTTATACCTTTATCCCGAACCATTTGGATAGATTTTTCTCTCGCTCGATACGAGGCATGAGCGCTTCGTAGATACCGTGCGTACCCACGATAGCCGTGAGCATGGAAGCGAGGATCCCGATGCTCATGGTAAGTGCGAACCCTTTGATCGGTCCAGTCCCGTAGGCATAGAGCACCACTGCGGCGATGAGTGTGGTGATGTTGGCATCGAGGATCGCACTCATGGCGTTTTTATAGCCCTGTTCGATCGCCTTTTTCACGCTCACGCCCTCTCTTAGCAGCTCTCTGATCCGCTCGTTGATGATCACGTTGGCGTCCACGGCCATACCGACGGTGAGCACGATACCGGCCATCCCAGGGAGCGTCAAAGTAGCGCCGAAGAGCGCCATGATCCCGATGATAAGAAAGAGGTTCGCCACCAGCGCTATATCTGCTATGAGCCCAGCTATACCGTAGTAGAGCACCATGAAAAGCACCACCAGCACAAAACCGCTCACAAGGGCTATGAAGCTGGAACGAATACTATCAGCCCCTAGGCTCGGTCCCACACTTCTTTTTTCTTCCATAAAGACAGGGGCCAAGAGTGCACCGCTTCTAAGGGCGATCGCCACGTCGTGGGCCTCCTCAACCGTGAAGCCACCGCTGATCTGTCCGCTACCACCGCCGATGCGCTCTCTGATCACAGGCGCGGAGTAGACGACATTGTCAAGTACCACGGCCAGCCTCTTGCCCACATTCTTGGCGGTAAAATCTCCAAAAATCCTCGCTCCTTCGCTATTGAGCGTGAAGTTGATGACAGGCTGGTTGTTCTGATCGAAGGCGACTCTCGCATCGGTCACCATGCTTCCATCGAGGATCGGGATCTCTTTGAGCAGGTACTTCCTGCCGTGCCGATCTTTGAGGATCACGTCTCCATACTGGGCCGCTTCTTCGGGAGTCATGGTGTCGACTCTCGCTTGCCTGTCCTCATCCACCGCCATGAGCTGCAGATGGGCCGCTTTGGCGATGAGCTTGCGGATGCGCTGCTCCTCTTGGGGCGTCTTGATACCAGGGAGCTCCACCAAGATCTTGTCCTTGCCCTGCTTCGCTACGGTCGGCTCGGCGAGGCCGAACTGATCGAGGCGGTTTCTGATCGTATCCACCGCCTGCTTGATGGCGTACTCCTTGACCGACTCTTTCTCTTTAGGTGTGAGTGTCACGGTATAGGTCTCGCCCTCTTTTTGGACCAGCAGACCTTTATCTTTGGCCAAAAACTCGTCCATCTTCTTCGCATCGTCCGGATCGAGGAGCTTGAAGGTGATCTTCTCACCGCTCACTCGCAGATCGTCAATGAGGATGTCGTTGTCCTCGGCGAAGTATTTGATACTCGAAGCAATCGACTTGATCTTGGACTTGATGGCGGTTTTCGTATCCACACCAAGGAGCATGTGGAGTCCCCCTTGAAGATCGAGTCCAAGCGTGATCTTGGGGCCCTCTTTGAGATTCAGCAGCGAAGGGACGCTCAGCAGCACCCCCGCTACGAAGACAAGTACGAAGATGACGAAACGGTAGTTCATCCATCTCATTGTTCGAGCTTTTTGGCGATGTAGTTCTTGTCGATTTTCACTTCGGTGCCGTCGTTGATCTTGGCTCTGATGAAACTCTCCTCGTTTTTAACAACTTCAGCTATAATTCCACCAGAGGTGACGATCTTATCACCCTTTTTGAGCCCCTCCACCATCTCTTTGTGCTGTTTCGCCTGTTTTTGTTGTGGGCGAATGATAAGAAAGTAGAAGATGGCGAAGATAATGATCAGGGGTAGCAAAGATCCTAAAATCCCGGCAGCGCCTTGTTGTTGCATGAAAGATCCTTTATGAAAAATTTTGGGAGTTATTTTAACATTAAAATACTAATAAAAGCCTTTGTGGTCGCTTTACTGCTCTCCTCGCCCATCTATCTGATCCATTTTGGTCTGGAAGATCTCTATCTCAACTCCCTTTTGGTCGCTTTTGGCTTTTGGCTGCTGCTAGGACTAAATGCCAAAGAGGCCTTTTGGAGCGGATTTTTCATTGGACTTTTGTGGTTCTACTGGATAGGGCTGAGTTTTCGTTATTACGATCTAAGCTGGATGATCCCGTTTGTGATCTTCTTTGTGGCTCTTGTTTACGGGCTCTTGCTCTTTGGACTTTTTTTTGTGTCTCAAAAATTTGGGCAATTTTCTCTTCTTGCCAAGATCCTCGCCATCGCCTCCATAAGCTATATCCATCCCTTCGGCTTCAACTGGTTCGTTCCCGAGATGCTCCTGGCCCACACCATCTTCCACCCTCAAAAGCTCTACTTTCTTCTCTTTCTCGCCGCCATGGGAGCGCTCTACCTGCCAAGGCAGTATAAACTCCTCGCACTCGCACTGCTGCTTTGCATCGACTACCATCCCCAAAAGCTCCCTTTGCCCAATCTCGATATCCAGCTCGTCACCACCCATATCCCGCAGGATAAGAAGTGGCTCCCCCAGTACCGAGAGCGGATCGTGAAGGACAATTTCCACGCCATCAAAGAGGCGATAGCGCATAAAAAGGACCTTGTCGTCCTGCCTGAGAGCGCTTTCCCGCTCTTTCTCAACACCAGGCCAGGTCTTCTCGAGCGCCTCCAAAATCTCAGCCACCAGATCGCCATACTCACGGGAGCTCTGTATCTATCGGAAGGTCACTACTACAATTCCACCTATCTCTTCGACCAGGGGAAGGTAAAAATTTTCAACAAAGTGGTGCTTGTGCCCTTCGGCGAGGAGATCCCACTACCAAAACCGATAGCCCGCTGGATCAACGAGCATTTCTTTGGAGGGAGCAGCGACTACACCCACGCCTCGCACCCCGCCACCTTCACCATCAAAGGCTACTCTTTCACCAACGCCATCTGCTATGAAGCCACCCACCCCATCATCTACCAAACACCCACACCCTACATCATCGCCGTGAGCAACAACGCCTGGTTCCTACCCTCCATTGAACCCACGCTTCAATGGATGATAATCAAATATTATGCTACAATCTACAAAAAAGTGGTCTTCCACGCCACCAACTACGCCAAAACGGCGATTATCGAAGGAAGATAATGGTCGCACAAAACATCACCCAGCTCATCGGTAACACCCCTATCGTCAAAATAGAAGAGGGACTCTACGCCAAGTGCGAATTTTTAAATCCCGGCGGGAGCGTCAAAGATAGAATCGCTCTGAATATGATCCAAGAAGCCATCGAACATGGAAAAATCACTCCCAAAACGAAACTGGTAGAGCCCACCAGCGGCAATACAGGTATAGGGCTTGCGATGGTGGCTGCGAGTCTTGGACTGGATCTCACCATCGTCATGCCAGAATCGATGAGTCTTGAAAGACGCAAACTTCTGCGCCATCTAGGAGCCCGCCTCATCCTCACGCCAGCCGCCGAAGGGATGAAGGGAGCCATAGCCAAAGCTCAGGAATTGGTACAAAAGGGATACTTCATGCCAAGCCAATTTTCCAATCCGGCCAATCCCGAAGCGCACGAAAAGACAACCGCCCAGGAGATCTTGCGAGATCTGCCGGATCTGGATATCTTCGTAGCCGGTGTGGGAACGGGCGGAACCATCATGGGAGTTGGCAGAGTCCTCAAAGAAAGAGGCGTCAAGATCGTGGCCGTAGAACCTGCCAAAAGTGCGGTGCTAAGCGGAGGAAACCCTGGAGCGCACAAGATCCAGGGTATCGGAGCCGGTTTCATCCCCGATATCGTGGATCCTTCCCTGTTCGACACCGTCGTTACCGTCGAGGATGAGGAAGCGATCGCCACGGCTCGAGAGCTGGCCAAGAAACATGGACTGCTGGTCGGTATCAGCGCAGGCGCGAACGTAGCTGCCGCCAAGAGGATAAAAGAGTCGGGCAAAAAAGTACTCACCGTCCTGCCAGATACGGCTGAACGCTATCTTTCCACGGAGCTTTTTGATTGAGGTTTTTCGAGACCATCAAGGCTCAGGATGGCCGAGTGTTTCATATCGACTACCACAACGCTCGCCTCAACCAAACGATCTTTGAAAATTTTGGCATCCCTTCTTCCATCGACCTCGCCAGCCACCTCATCCCACCTCAGCAAGGACTCTACCGCTGCAAGGTGATCTACTCCTCGAAGATCGAGCGCATCGAATACCACCCTTACGAATTTCGGCCAATACAAACCTTCGAGCTAGTAGAGGCGGTTATAGACTACAGCTACAAATATCTCGATCGAAGAGCTATCGAAGTCCTATTGAAAAAGGCCGATGCCCAGGAGATCATCATCCTGAAAAAGGGCCTCATCACCGACACCTCCAAAGCCAATATCGCTCTATTGATCGATGGATGCTGGCTCACTCCAAAGACTCCACTGCTTCCAGGAACCACCAGAGCGAGGCTACTGGAGGCTGGAGCGATCGAGGAAGCGGATCTGGATGTAGAAGCGCTTCGAAGCTCTCAAAAGATCGCTTTGATGAACGCTATGATAAACTTCTATGAGATAAACGACTTTGAGGTAAAAGGATGAAGGATGCTCTACGACATACTGCAAGATGAAGAGTTCGCCGCGCTGCTTCGCAATCACGCACTCGAGGTTTTGCACTACCTTTTCGAAAAGGAGCAAGAATTCGGTGTGGTGGCGGATCTGAGCTCCATCACCTTCGATCCCATGATCCCGGAGGATATCTACTCGCAGCTTCCTGAATTTCCGCTCTTTTTGATCGTCAACTACTCTTTCGAGAGCGCCCGCCTCGAAAACGGCTCCCTGGTTTTTGAGGCAGGATTCGGTCCGCAAAACTTCGGCTCAGTGGTCTCTATCCCCGCATCCGCCATACTACAGATCGTCGTGGACGAGACGCCGATCTTCGTCAACCTCACGGCTTCACTCAAGAAAAAACCGAGCTACAAGAGCTCCATGGAAGCTCTGCTATCCAATCCTGAAAACCAGAAGTTTCTCAAGAAGAAGTAATCACTTCTTGAGCTTCAAGAGCACATCTACGATCTTGAGCAGATATGGATCGTGCTTTCGCTCTTTGAGGTAGCAGATATAAAATTTGCGTTTGATCTTTTCCCCTTTGATCTTCGCTTCGAAGAGTCTACCGGCTTTGACCTCGTTCTCTATGGCGTATCGTGAGATGATCGAGACCGTTGGATGTTCCTTGTCGATCGGGCTGCTCAGTACCGCGTTGACCACGGCGGTGGAGGAGCTCACTTCGCTGATGACGTTGAACTTCTTGCAGCTCACTCCCAGCTTTTCGAAAGCCTCGGCGACCAGTTTCCTCGTATGGCTCCCTTCCTCACGACAGATCCAGTTGAATTTGTATAGATCTTCCGTGCGCACATATTTTGGAAGCTTTGTGTTGCTAAAGAGCACCAGCTCATCCTCCATCCACTCTCTATATATCAGACCTTCCTTGAAAATAGGCGATTCGATGAGGCCGAGATCATATTTCTTCTCTAAAACATTGTCCACCACCACGTTGCTCACGTCCACCTTGATTAGTATATCGTTTTGACAGGTCTCTTTAAGATCCTGCATGATCTGAGGAAGGACGTAGTTGCCGATGGTAAAGGATGCCCCGATGATGAAGGTGATCTCCTTGTTGATCACTTTAAGAAGCTCTTGCTCCGCGTTTTGGAGACATTTGAAGAGTCTTTGCGCCACCTTATAGACCTCTTCCCCCTCTTTTGTAAGGCGCACACCGTTTTTTTTGCGCTCGATCAATTTCGCATCGAGCATCTGCTCCAGGTGTTTGATCTGCTGCGTCACCGCAGGCTGGGATATGCCAAGTTTCGCACTCGCTTTGGAGAAGCTTCGCTCCTTGACCACTACAAGAAAGGTTTCCAGTTTATTGAAATCCTTGAGCATCTACTGCCTTTCATTAATAAAAGTAATCTATTTATCATTATTATAACTAAATTTTATCGATTTTGACAAATATAATAGATTATTATTTTCTAATTAAATCGCCGATATAGAGTTTTGATATAATATCTATTAAAAAAAGACGACGATGGAGAAAATCTTACAAGAACTCAACGAACAGCAGCGCGAAGCGGTCCAGCACATCGACGGGCCTCTGCTTATCTTGGCGGGGGCCGGGAGCGGGAAGACCAAGACCATCACCTCCCGTCTGGCCTATCTCATCTCCCTTGGAATCGATCCTGCTTCCATCCTCACACTGACTTTCACCAATAAAGCCGCCAAGGAGATGCGTGACCGCGCGATGAAAATGATCGACACCCAGGCCATCTATCCTCCGCTTCTATGCACCTTCCACAAATTCGGGCTTTTGTTTTTGAAATTCCACATCCAAAGGCTCGGACGTGCCAACAATTTCGTCATCATCGACACAGACGACAAGAAGCGGATCATCAAGAGCTTCAAGAGCGATCTGCCTCTCTCGCTCATCGCCAGTGAGATCTCCCGATACAAAAACTCCCTCATCGAACCCCAAGAGGCGATAGAGGCCGCGAAACTGCCCAACTACAAGAAGATCTCCAAACTCTACAAGCAGTATCAAGACTATCTTCTTGAAAACAACCTCGTGGACTTCGACGACCTGCTGGTGCTCACCTACAAGATCCTCGATCAAGACCCAGAGCTTGCCAAAGAGGTCAGTAACAAATACACTTACATCATGGTGGACGAATACCAAGACACCAACGATCTTCAAAACAAGCTCCTCTTCAAACTCTGCTCCACCCACGAAAACCTCTGCGTCGTGGGAGACGATGATCAGAGTATCTATGGCTGGAGGGGTGCCAATATCAAAAATATCCTCGAGTTTCACGAAAACTTCGACAACGTCAAGATCATCAAGCTGGAAAAAAACTACCGCTCCACCAAGAAGATCCTCGAAGCGGCCAACAATCTCATCGAGCACAATCGTAACCGCCTCGGCAAGAAGCTCGAAGCGATCCACGGCGAAGGAGAGGATATAGAGGTAGTCGGTTGCAGCGACGAACAGGATGAAGCCCTCACTATCGGCAAGAAGATCATCAACCTCATCGATCAGGGCGAAGACCCCTCCCAGATCGCCGTTCTCTTTCGCATCAACGCCCTGAGCCGCTCGCTGGAAGAGGCTTTCAACAGGCTCAAGATCAACTTCCAGCTCGTAGGCGCTGTGCGATTTTATGAAAGGGCGGAGATCAAGGATATCATCAGCTACTTTCGTATTGTCACCAACCCAGAAGACGAATTCAGTCTCAAACGCATCATCAACCGTCCCAAACGAGGCGTGGGTAAAGCCACCTACGAAAAGCTCGAATCCAAGGCCAAAGAGATCGGCAAGCCGATCCTTGGCTTTCTCATGGATGCAAGCGAGGAGGAGATCGCCCAGGTCGTAGGCAAGAAGAATGCCAAAAACCTCAAATCTTTTGCAAACGCCATAGAAGATCTCCAGACTCTTTCCAAAGAGAGCCTCTACAACTTCCTCGATGAGTTCGAGCGGCTCATAGGCCTGAGGAAATACTACGAGTCCCTACCTGATGGATTTGAACGGGTCCTCAATATCGACGAGTTCTACGGTGTCTTTCGTGACTACATCAAACAAAATCCCGAAAACTCTCTCGAAGACTTCATCAACGATATCTCGCTCCAAAGCGACCAGGATCAGCTCGAAGGAAGAGCGGTCTCCATCATGAGCGTGCATGCGAGCAAAGGACTGGAGTTCAAGCATCTCTTCGTCATCGGCATGGAGGAGGGATTTTTCCCTCTCACGGGCGATGGCTGCGACATCGAAGAAGAGCGAAGGCTAGGCTACGTGGCCTTCACTAGAGCCAAAGAGCGCTTGACGCTCAGCTATACAAAAAGCCGCTACCACAAAGGACGCAGGGCCTTTTTGGAAAAGAGCCGCTTTTTGGGTGAAGCGGGTCTGTGCAAGGGAAGCATCAAGATCGAGAAAAAGAGCAGCTACAAAAAGGGCGATCTGGTCAAACACAAGATCTTTGGCATAGGCAGGATCGTAGGCGTGAGCAAAGCGGGCAAAGAGTTCAAACTCTCCATCAACTTCGGCGGCCAGATCAGAGAGATCCTCTCCTCGTTCGTGGAGAAGGCATGAACAGGCTCTTCGTAGCCTACAAGCCCCCCTTCATCTCCTCCAACGCCTACCTCTTTCGGCTCAAAAGACGCTACCGTGTGAAAAAAGCGGGTTTTTCAGGTACGCTCGATCCATTCGCTTGCGGTACATTGATCGTCGCTTTTGGCTCCTATACGAAGCTCTTTCCTTACCTCAAAAAGTACCCCAAAGTCTACCGCGCCACCCTTTGGCTCGGAGCCTCCAGCCCTACGCTCGATATCGAGAGAGTGGAACATGTCCAAGAGATGCTCCCTTTGCCATCGGAGAGAGTCAAGGAGGCGGTGGAGAGTTTCAAAGGCTCCTTCACCTACATCCCTCCGAAATTCAGCGCCAAGAAGGTCGGCGGAAAACGGGCCTATAAACTCGCTCTAAGCGAAGAGTCCCTTGACTTGAAGCCCGTCACATCCCAGATCCACTCTATCCGATTGCTTACCTATCGCCACCCTTTTGTCACATTCGAAGCTGAAGTGAGCGAAGGCACCTATATCAGAAGCCTTGGGGAGCATATCGCCAAAAAACTGGGCACCACGGGAGCTCTTAGCTACCTGGAACGGCTGCGCGAGGGAGCCTTCGTCTATGAAGATGAACGAGCTCTCGATCCATTGGACTATCTCATCACCCGTCCAAACAGCACCCACCTCTCGCCCCAACAGATCTTCCATGGTACAAAGCTCACCGTCGATGATCTGGAAATCAAAGAGGACGGGCTCTACCACCTGGTATTTGAGGATTTTTTCGCCATTATCGAGATACATGGGGGCAAAGTCACCTACAAACTCAACCAAATGGAGCGCTATGCAAATACGAACTCCCGCTAAACTCAACGTCTTTTTAAAAATCATCGGCACAAGAGGCGACTACCACGAACTGATCTCCCGCTTTATTCGATATGACGAGCTCTATGACACCATCACATTCGTTCCAGGCTCCTTTGAACGCTTCACCATCGAAGGAGTCGATATCCCAAGAGAGCGGAACATCCTCTACAAAGCCTTCGTGGAGCTCAACCGCTACACCGAAAACCCGAAGATCATCGATTTTTTCTACCACCATAAAGTGGTGATCGAAAAGCGTATCCCCATGGGAGCTGGTCTTGGCGGAGGGAGCTCCAACGCGGCAGGCTTTATAAAACTTCTCAACAAAATCTTGAATCTTCGCCTCAGTCAGGAAGAGATGGCAAAAATTGGAGCGAGGCTGGGAGCCGACGTGCCCTTTTTTATCTATGGCTATAAAAGCGCCAACGTCAGTGGTATCGGGGAGGTGATCGAGCCTTTCGAAGATGAGATCCCGCCACTTGAACTCAAGCTTCTCCCCATCCACTGCGATACTGCGAAAGTCTACGGGCGGTACAGAGAGAAGTTCATGGAGGGTTTCGAAATAGGTCTGGCGAAGCGACTCATGAAGCAAACGAGCCGGGAAATTTTGGATACAATTGCACCAACGAAAGCGAACGACTTGTATCTGCCAGCTATCGATCTATGCCCGGATCTTGGGCGATACAAGGATGAGTATTTTTTGAGTGGAAGCGGAAGCACCCTCTTTAGGAGCCAAAAATGAAAGTGATCGCCACGAATAAAAAAGCTTACCATGACTTCGAGATCATAGAGAAGTACGAAGCGGGGCTCGTGCTCACCGGCAGCGAAGTGAAAGCCATCAGAGCCGGCAGAGTCAACCTCAAGGATAGCTTCGTGAAGTTCGTCAAAGGCGAACCCTTCGTCTTTGGGATGCACATCAGCTACCTCGACTCCACCAATCCCTACTTCAAGCCGGACGAAAAGCGCCCAAGAAAGCTGCTCCTGCACAAAAAAGAGATCGACAAGCTCATCGGAAAGACCAGTGAAAAGGGCTATACCATCGTACCACTCAGGCTCTACTTCAACCGCAAGAACATCGCCAAACTCGAAATAGCCCTCGCCAAAGGAAAGACACTGCACGACAAGCGCGAGAGCCTCAAGAAAAAGATCATGGATAGAGAGGCGAAGGCCGCGATGAAAGATTATCGATAGCGGATAAAAAAGCGGAGCTTGTAAACAACTCCATCTTTTTGAAAAGCTACATCTCGATACTCCCCACGAAACCAATCATTCGGTAAAAGTCGCTTGGTCCGTTTGCTCAGGTAATAT
>Ga0256833_1003740_pt1 | contig 10331 bp, 9 predicted proteins | sample 356284metaG_FD_190535 | JGI IMG/M metagenome (GOLD analysis project Ga0256833, IMG submission 190535) | Hydrothermal vent microbial communities from Mid Atlantic Ridge, Atlantic Ocean - 356-284 | ecosystem: Environmental > Aquatic > Marine > Hydrothermal vents | place: Atlantic Ocean: Mid...
AACGGTTATTTTGTAAAATAGGATTAAGATTATTATTTCCCTTAAAAAAAGCAATGGAAGAAAAGAAAACAAAATATGCTCCGACTTTAAAAAATAAATTTTGTGTTTTACCGTACGGTTTGGAAGATACAACAATAAAACCAACGGCTAACCAGATTAGTCCTAATAATATTAGAGCTAAATCTCCAAATTGTATGAGTTTTTTTACAGGTATTTTGGTAACATATATTTTTCCGGCTCTGGCATAAGTATATGTAAGAGAATCACCGGAACTTTTACTATCTGCCAAATAAGTAGCTTGATAAATACTACGTAACTTTTTTTTACCGATTTTTAAAAATTCATCTCCGTTTCTGATTCCGGCATTCCAAGTAATTCCGTTTTCTTTTACATTATCAAAAATAATTTTTAAGCTGTCTTGATTTACCTTTACCGGTTTCCAGATACATTCATCATTGGTTTTAGCTGTAATATTAAAAACAAAATAGATTTGTATTAAACCCAGTACTACTAAAAATATAGTAACGGGCAGAATAATTTTATTTTTATATTTTGTTAAAAAATTTTTCATACGTTTATTTTATTTTTATTACCATACAGGTAATATCATCGGATTGTTCGGCATCATTTGTAAAATTAGTTACATCTTTAACAATTAAATCTAAAATTTCTTTCGAATTTTTTTCGGATAAATCAATCACTAAATTTTCAAGGCGTTCATCACTATATTCTTCGTTTGATTTGTTCATTGCTTCGGTGATTCCATCGGTAAAAAGAATAATTGTGTCATCTTTTTTTAATTGCACTTTTTCATATTCATAAGGAATAACAGTCTGCATTACACCTAGAATCATTCCTCCTTTTTTCAGCTTTATTATTTCACCATTCCTAATTAACAAAGGCGGATTGTGTCCCATATTTACATAAGTAAATTCATTGGTTTCATTATCTATTATTCCCCAGAAAGCAGTAATAAAACTTCCGTTAGTTGTATTTTCGGAAACCAAATCGTTTAGAATGTTAGACGCTTCTTGTAAAGAATAGTTCAATTTGTAAAGTGATTTAAGAAAAGCTTGTAAGTTTGCCACCAGCAAAGATGCTTGAATTCCTTTACCCGAAACATCCGCAAGTGCTATTATTGTATTTCCGTTTTCCAAAGTTGCAACATCATAAAAATCTCCTCCAACTTGTCGTGCCGTTTTATTATATGCCGCAATTTCAAATTTTTCCGATGTTGGTATTTTTGACGGTAATAAATTTTGCTGAATTGTTCTGGCAAGTTCCAAATCTTTTTCAATTTTTTGTTTTTCCAACATTTCCTTAAACAATCGGCTATTTTCTATTGATATCATTGCCAAACTTCCTACCGAAGAAATATATTCCACATCGGATTGTGAGTAAGGTTGTTTGGTTATTCTTTTGCCCAGCAATATCAAGCCTTTTGTTTCATTTTTAATTAGCATCGGTACAATAAGTTCAATTTCCCGAATTGAAATTTTATTACTATCTTTTACACAAACAGCATCCTTTAAATTATTTAATTGATATTTTTCAATTGCATTTTTTATATCGTCATCATTTATTTTACTGTCTAAAATTTCTACTTCATCATCATCAAATATTACAATTGCATATTTTGAAACTAGCATTTGAGCGGTAACGGAATATGTAAGAAGCTTGGAAATTCTTTTTATTTCCAAAATACTGCTAAATTCTTTTCCCAAATCGAACAAAGAGCTTAACTGATTTATTTTACCGTCAAGTGCTTTATTTGTTTCTTTTAATTTTTCAAAGTTAGTTGCATTAGCAATTGCGGTGCTAGCTATTTTAACCAAGGTTGAAAGAAAGTTTATATCATCTTCGGTAAAATCTTTCTTGGTTAATTTGTGTCCTAAAAACAAATAGCCTAATATTTTATCTCTTGAAATTATTTTTTCGGAAAGTATAAATTCATTTTGACGTTTAAAATTTTCCAAATCATTTTCTACTTTGTCCGTGATACTATCTTGCTTAAGTAAAAGTAATTTTTCCTTATTTAATCCTTTGGAAAGTTTAATTTGTAAAGTTTGATTTTCATCATAAAGTGCTATGATGCCATTGGTAATTTGCAATTTACCAAAACAAGTTAGTAATAAATTATTGAGTGTAAATTCCAGATTAAGATTTGAATTAAGATGGTTTGAAAAATCTACAAGTGCAGATAAATTTTTAAGTGCAGATTTATTATCCGGTAATGTCATATATAATTACCTTAAATATTTTATTAACGTAACTTTATTTCTATCGCCGGATTTAGAATATTTTACTTCGTCCATTAATTTTTTCATTAAGTAAATACCTAATCCGCCGACTCGTTTTTCTTTATAATATTTTTTAAGATTCGGTTCTTTAATTTTTTTCGGGTCAAAATGTTTACCTTTATCGGAAATTGAAACCGAAAATTTGTTATTTGAAAACGAAACACTTAAAATAATTTCGCCGTTTTTTGAAAATTTATAAGCGTGCTTTATTACATTTGTAACAGCTTCGTCGGCGGCTAATATTATTTTACCGGCTTGCTCTTCGGTAAAGCCAACTTCCAAAGCGGCATCTTTAATAAAATTGCGTGCTAATGCCAAATTATCTGTTGTGCTTTTAATCTTAAAGCGTTTTCTAATATTTTTTGTTATACTTTTCAATCTTATTTTGCCCGATTGTATTTTGCAATTGCTTCATCTTCGGATTTATAAAATTCATATAACATCGGAAAGCCTAAAAGATCGAACACATTGTAAACATCATCTTTAAGATTTGAAAATTTTATATCCCCGCCGTTATCACGCATTGTTTCTACATAAGCCATAAATACTCCAAGTCCGGCACTGCTTATGTATTTAAGTCCGCTAAAATTAATCACAACCTTATAGTTCTTATTTTCAATAAGATTATTAAATGCGTTTTCCAAATCGGGAGCTGTGTGTGCATCTAAAAATCCGTTAACATCTAAAATGCTAACATCTCCGACCTCACGTTTTGTAACGTTGAAATCTGCCATCTAATTTACTCCGGGTTTATTTATGTTATTATTCCATTTCAATATTACCAATGTAATATCATCGTGCTGCGAACGATTTTTTGAAAACGTTGTAATTGCTTTCATAATACTTTTAGATATTTGGTCGGCTGATAAATGTCTGTTTTCGAAAATTAATTTTTCCAATCTGTCATAACCAAATTCTTCAAAGTACTCATTCAATGTTTCATTAATTCCATCTGTAAATAGAATTATAATATCGTTATTATTTAATTTAATTTCCATCTCTTTTAATAAATTATCAAACTTTTCGGTAAAATTTAACCCCAACCCAATACCTTGAGGAACTAATCTACTAATATTATTATCGGATAAATACAGCAAAGGAGAATGCCCTGCTCTAACAAATGTAAATTTTTCTTCTTTTGTATCAATAATCCCAAAGGTAACGGTAACAAATATTTTCTTTGGTAAACTTCTTTCAAGAATTGAATTGGCTTTAATCAATAATTCTTTTGTACTAAAGTTTAGTTTGGATAATGAAGAAAAAATTCCTTTTACTTCCGCCATAATAAAAGCGGCTTCAATTCCTTTGCCGGAAACATCCGCAATTACTACGGCAAATTTATTTTTATCAATTTCAAAAAAATCATAATAATCACCGCCTACTTCAAATGCGGGAACAAACAAGGCGGCAATGTCTAAATTTTTATATTCCGGAATTTTTTGCGGAAGCAGTTTATATTGAACATCTCTGGCAACGTCAAGTTCTTTTTCCAATCTTTCTTTTTCTATTGATTCTTCCAGCAATTTAGTATTTTCCAAAGCGATTGCCGCAAAATCTGCAAATGTACTAACGGATTTGCTATCTTCTTCTTCAAACCGGTAATAAGTTTTACGGGCGGCAAACAGATATCCTTTGTTACTATTATGTATTGATAAAGGTGCGGATACTATTGTGTAAATATCTTTTGGCAAATCCTCCTTCCCTTTTACTTCGGTTATATCAATAATTTTAGCTTCCGAAGAGGAAACTATTTTTCTTCCCAATAAAAAATCGGAAAGCTGTTTGGCTTCAATAAGTCCTATACCTTTTACCGAATGAATTGTAGTATCATCATTATTATTTATTACCAACCAAGAAGCATTTGCATTGCTTACTTTTAACGTTGTGGATGTTATTGTTTCATATAATTCTTCCGAATCAAAAACCTGGCTCATCATTTTGCTTATATCTTTAAATGACGAAAGTTCTTCATTTTTTCTATCAATTACTTCAGCGGTTGGTAAATGAAAAAGTGTAATGAAAAAAACTATTATAAAATATAACAATCCGTACAACATAACCAAATCTAACAATTGATTAAGAGCGGGAGAAAAATTCTTAATGAATATAAAATTATCATTTGCCGAATTCATACCGGAAATAAATATAATGGCAATTGAAAGCATCAATAAATTTATTTTTTGCTTTTTATTTAAGAATGCAATCCAAGCCACACGAAAAGAGTTTGCTAAAATCAAAGAAACTGTTATTGCGAACAATATATTATAGATAAGAGAGTTACTATCCGGCAAAACAACCTTCAAACCTTCTACCGTTTTATCCGCTTTAAAAAAAGCCGATGCTAATGCGGTTAAGGCAAAAAATATTAGCATAATTTTATAATACAAACTCGGATTTTTTTTCTGTCGATAAAAACATAACTTTTTATAAACAGCAAATACATAAGACAAGGCTCCGATAAAAACAAATGCTATTATGGAAGAAAACAAAACATAAATTAAATCGGTTGAATTTTTAAGTCCGGAAAACAACCAAGATGAAGCGGACATCAAAAAGAACAAAAGTGCATTTAACAAGCCGGCATTAATTACAAGAGATAAGGGTTTACTTACTTTCGGATTAACAAAATCGGAGACATAAATAAACCAAAAATAAGCGCTTGCCAAAATTAGAATTTCGTTAATCAATAGAAGAATAAAAGTATTTGCGGAAGGAAATATTATTTTAAAAACAAACAATAGTACCGAAACAAAAAATGCGTTCTCTATTTTTTTATTATTTGTTTTATCCATTACACCTTTTTATATTTAGTCTATCCTCTTAATTCTTTTTCATACGGTTCCAAAATAATTTTCAAACTTTCTCTTGCTCTAAATATTCTTGATTTTATAGTACCAACTTCACAATCAAGTTTTTCTGCAATTTCTTTATAACTAAAACCATCTATATCTCTAAGAACCAGCGGGACTTTTAATTTTTCGGGTAACCGTGCAATTGCTTTTCTGATTAAACCGGGAATATCAATATTTTCCGAGTGTGCACGTACACTAAATTCTTTTCCTCTTTCATTTATAGGAACAAAAATACTTCTTACTTTTTTCTTTCTTAAATAATCTCTACATTTATTAACGGTTATTCTATATAACCAAGTAGAAAACTTTGAATCGAAACGAAAATTTTTAAGATTATGATAAACATTGATAAAAACATCTTGCGAAATATCATCAACATAATCCGTATCACCTAAAGTTAAATAAACCAGATTTCTAACTTTATCTTTATGTTTTTGAACTAAAAGAGTAAATGCTTTTTGTTCACCCATATTAAACTGCTTAATTAGAACATAGTCGTCATCTTTAGCATTTTTTTGTGTGCCATTATTAGTATCTTCTGTTTTCACTTTCTTAGACGATTCTTTTGTAGTTTTGTTCAAAAAAAATAATAATATTTACAACTATTTATAAATATATAAAATTACTATCGGGAATATTTATATAAATAAATTTTTATTTTTCTAAATTATTGAATAAATTAAATATAATGTTAAATTAAATAGAAAAATTAACATTCTTTTCTTGATTAAGATTTTTGTAATAATTATTTTACAATAAACATTTTGGAGCAAATATGAGAATTAAAACATCTGAAAAATATTCAGCTGTTGTGGTTGAATTAAAAGGAAATGTTATGGGCGGACCTGATTCTGAAAAATTCAGTAAATTACTGCATGACCTTTTAGATGAAGGTAAAAAAAATATAGTTGTGGATTTAGGTCATGTTAAATTTATGAATAGCTCCGGACTTGGAATGCTAATTAGCGGCTATACAACCATAAAAAACGGTGGTGGTTCTTTAAAATTAGCTAACGCTACTGAAAAAATTAACAGTCTTTTGGTTATTACAAAACTTATTACAATTTTTGAAAATTATAATTCTGTTGATGAAGCGGTAAAAAGTTTTAAATAATATTTTAGCTTAATATTTTTCTATTTTCCCAAATCATAATTTTATGATTTGGGATATTTTTTGTCCTCTTCGGTTGTCAATAAATAATCTCTCAACTTAAATTCAAGGTATGGTATGAGTGTTTCAATAGTAGTTGGAAGTCAATGGGGTGATGAAGGTAAAGGTAAGATTGTAGATTTATTAAGTTCCGAAGTTGATATTGTTGCACGTTATCAAGGTGGTGCAAACGCCGGACACACTATTGAAGTCGGTGATAAAAAATTTGTGTTCCATTTAATTCCTTCAGGAATTCTTCACGAAAATGTAACTTGCGTTATAGGAAACGGAGTTGTAATTGAACCTGCCGCTTTGCTTGAAGAAATAAATATGCTTAAAGAAAACGGTATTAATATTGACGGACGTTTATTTATAAGCCGTAATGCACACTTAATAATGCCTTACCATAAATTGCTTGATTCAATAAACGAACAAGGTAAAAAGAAAATAGGAACTACAGGCAGAGGAATTGGACCAAGCTACATTGATAAATATGCCAGGAAAGGAATAAGGATTGCAGATTTATTAAACAAAGACTCATTAAAAGAAAAAATCAGAACCAACCTGGAAGAAAAAAATAATTTACTTAAAAAAGTATATGACCACACCGGTTTGGAAGTAAATGCTATTATTAACGAATGCTTAAACTTCGATAATGAAATTGACCAATATGTTACAGATACTTCCGCTTATCTAAACGATGCTATCAACAAAGGGAAATCCGTTTTACTTGAAGGAGCACAAGGGGCTTTGCTGGATGTTGACCACGGAACATATCCTTACGTTACATCTTCAAACCCTACTTCGGGCGGAGCTTGCACGGGAACGGGAATTCCACCTACAAAAATTACGGATGTTATTGGAATTGTAAAAGCCTATACAACACGTGTGGGCTTAGGTCCTTTTCCAACAGAACTTTTTGATGAAACCGGCAAAAAGCTTGGAGAAGTTGGCGCCGAATTTGGAGCAACAACCGGAAGGAAAAGAAGATGCGGCTGGTTCGATGCTTTCCTTGTAAAATATTCAACTACAATTAACGGAATAAATAAAGCGGTAATTACCAAATTAGATGTGCTTGATAGCTTTGATGAAATTAAAGTTTGTGTCGGTTATGAAATAAACGGAAAAACATTAAAATACTTTCCCACTTCAGTTGAAAAATTATCCGAAGCAAAACCAATTTATGAAACTCTGTCCGGTTGGAAAACAAATATTTCCGGTATTAGAAATTATGAAGAACTGCCTAATGCAACTAAGGAATATTTAACCTTTATTTCCAAACAATGCGGTTTTGACATAAATTATGTTTCCGTTGGACCAAAACGTTCGCAAACTATTGTTATATAATGTTTTAATAAACTTTACTTTGTATTGGGGAAATTTAGTCTCATTAAATTTTCAATTTCATTCCCTTTCTATGGTAATAGTATTTTATTAACTTTGTACTCATTAAACAAATAAAAGAATTTTATAAATATTTTTAATGACTTCTAACAACCTTAAATTAAAATATCTTCTTATATCAATTGCCATAGTAATTACATTTGCAACTTTTTATTATACGCAAAATCTTGTAAAAGAACTTCAAAAAAGTGAACGTGAAATAGTTGAGCTTTATGCAAAAAGCTTGGAGTTTATTGCTAACAGTAACCCTGCCGGAAACGAAGACTTTACTTTTATTTTTGAAAATATAATTAAACGGATTAACTTTCCGCTTATTCTTACTGATGCAAATGATAATGCAAGCATTTACCAACTTGGCAGCAGTGTAAAAAACGTTGAAATTGATTCCACATTGTCCCAAGAAAAACTCCAAATTTTTCTAAATAATAAAGTAAAAGAGTTAAGTAATATTCATCCGCCAATTACGGTTTCTTATAAAGACAGCAGCGACTCCATTAGAATTTTAAATAAAATATATTACGGTAATTCAGATGTTGTTCAAAAACTTCAATACTATCCCTTTTTGCAAATTATATTTGCATTATTGTTTTTAACAATCTCGTATTTAAGTTTTAGCTATCTTAAGAAAAATGAACAAAGCAATATTTGGGTTGGAATGGCAAAAGAAATTGCGCATCAACTCGGAACACCTATTTCCAGCTTAATGGGTTGGACGGAATTGTTAAAAATGAAATATAAAAAACCGGAAGAAGTTTTATATGTTTCAAATGAAATGGAAAGCGACTTAACCAGACTGAATAAAATAACCAATCGTTTTTCTAAAATAGGTTCTAAGCCAATATTAAAAGAAAAAAATATTGGCAGTGCAATTTACAATGTTATCAAGTATTTTAAGAAAAGATTACCGCAAACGGGCAAAGATGTTGAACTTATTTTTAACGAAACAAAGGATATAGTTACCAAATTAAACTCCGAATTATTTGAATGGGTAATTGAGAACTTAATTAAAAATGCAATTGATGCAATCGGAAGCAATAAGGGAAAGATAATTATTTCTCTATCCGAAACCGATGATAAAATTATTATTGAAGTAAGTGATAACGGGAAAGGAATTAGCAGTAAACATAAAAAGGATATTTTCAAACCGGGATACAGCACTAAAAACAGAGGCTGGGGTTTGGGTTTAAGTTTGTCAAAAAGAATTATTGAAGATTATCACAAAGGAAAATTAATATTAAAAAGTTCCGTTCAAAACGAAGGAACTGTTTTTAAAATTACTTTGCCAAAACATATTAGTTAATAGCTCAAGGGAATAAAATGTCTAATAATAAAAGACCAAGCTGGGACGAATATTTTTTAAAACTTGCAATGCTTGTTTCCGAACGTGCTACTTGTCCGCGTATGCATGTCGGTTGTGTTCTTGTAAGAGACAAACGAATACTTTCTACAGGATATAACGGCTCGATACCGGGAGACGGACATTGTACCGATATTGGATGTTTGATTGTTGACAATCATTGTGTAAGAACCATACACGCAGAAATGAACGCTATTATTCAATGTTCAATACATGGTGTAAGTACAAAAGACGCTACTGCTTATGTTACAAACATGCCATGTACAAATTGCTCTAAAGCTTTAATTGCTGCAGGTATAAAAGAGTTAGTGGTTTTTTCCGATTATCATGATACTTTAGCTGATGAGTTTTTTGCCAAAGCAAATATTAAAATAAGAAGACTAAAACAACCCGGAACAACTATAAATTATAATCTTAAAGATTTTTCATCCGCTGTTGAAATTGACAAGGAAGATAAAGAATAAGAAACGTCTGAAAAGTTAAAAAGTAAGTTGTAAAATGTTGTATCGAGCGGCGTGCCCGTATCGGGAATCGAGGTGCGAAAAGGAGATAAAATCATACTTCGACTCCGCTCAGTATGTCTTCGGTTCCGCTCAGCATGACTTCAATTCTGCTCAGTATGGTTTCGACTTTGCTTAATATAACCCGACTCCTTTTAATATAATTTGACTTCGTTAGATATGAGCAATTTAATTTGAAAATTAAATTTTTCAGATGTTTCAATGTAGTATATTTTTTAATTGTTTTTTTCTGTAATCATAGTTTTATAAACCTAAAATAAACCAAACTTGTGTAATTAAAAAACAAAAAATTAAACCGAGAGCAACCGGAAACAGCGTTGAAAAAACCGTCCATTTTACACTTCCGGTTTCTTTATATATTGTATAGATTGTTGTTGAACAAGGATTGTGTATTAGGCTGAAAATCATTACGTTGATTGCCGTTAAAACAGTCCAACCGCCTGCTCTTAATAAATCACCGGTTTGTTGAACGGAATCAAGTTCAAACAATACACCTGCTTGATGTCCGCCAATACCAAGGCTTGCAACGGTTAACATTAAAATAGTAGGAATAACAATTTCGTTTGCCGGTATTGCAATTATATAAGCTAAAAATATAATTCCGTTAAGTCCAATAAATAAAGCAAACGGATCTACAGCAGTAATAAAATGTTGTGCAACTGAAACTCCATTTATATTCACATTGGCAACCAACCAAATTGCCATTCCCGCCGGCACTGCAAAAACAATTGCACGCCATAAAACAAA
>Ga0256833_1003741_pt1 | contig 10329 bp, 10 predicted proteins | sample 356284metaG_FD_190535 | JGI IMG/M metagenome (GOLD analysis project Ga0256833, IMG submission 190535) | Hydrothermal vent microbial communities from Mid Atlantic Ridge, Atlantic Ocean - 356-284 | ecosystem: Environmental > Aquatic > Marine > Hydrothermal vents | place: Atlantic Ocean: Mid...
TAAATCTATTGTTATAGAATAATCTTTTTTTGGATATTCAACAATTAAATTTGTTTCATTTGATAAATTATATCCATTATGTAATCCATTGGATGATTTATCAAAATTTAATTCAATATCTGCATCTATTTTTGAAAAACCTGTATCATTATGCAAAGTAAGCTTTAAAGTTTTACCTATTAAGTCTGTTATAGATGTAGAAGAAGTAAAAGAGAAATGTGCAAAACCATTACTATCTGTACTAGAAGAGTAAGATTTTAATTCTCCAAAAGTTGTATCATAACTTGATATATAAACATTTTGTCCTGAAACTATCTTCTTATCTAAATCTACTAATTGAATTTTAAAGTTATACTCTTTATTTGCCTTATCTATTTTAATATATTTAGGAATATTCACAAAAGTATATTTAGGCAATATCGTATCATTTATATCAGAACTACTATTATTGGTATCATTTATACCACTTACATTTGTAAGATTTAAATCATTTTTAGGAGAGCTAAAACTAATTTCATTACTTTGACCATCTAAACTCAAGATAGTTTTTGCATCTATGGAATAACTTTTAGGAATACAACTATTTTGAAAAAGTACTTCTGCTTTTAATATTTTTTTGTTTATTTTATTATCTAATGATAGAGTATTTGGAGTAAATTTTATATTTTTAATACTACAACCATCTGTATTTAGATTAAAATCTGAGAGTTTAACTTTTATACCCTTACCATAACCATTCTTGACTAAAAAGTCTATATCCAATTTATTATCTTTTTGTATATTGGTTTTTTCTACTTGGATATTTAATGACTCTGTTCCAATAGATGGTTTTGTAGAAGTTGTACTTCCACAACCAACTACAAAAAAACTCAAAAATAGAACTACTACTGTTTTTATAATTTTTATCATATGTTCTCCTTAATATAGATAATTTAGACTAAGAACAAAACCACTTAAGCTATCTATGTTCTTGTTGTTTGTTAGTGAATATTTATAAGATAAATCAAAATCAACCTCATCTAATACATTCCAAGCTAAACCTAATTGTCCACCATAGAGTAATCCATTTGATTTTGTACTTGCTGACTCATTTGTATAATTAAGCCAACCAATATTTGCTCCTAGATAGGGTTTAAAGACAATATCATCTGATTTATATAAACTACTCCATAGAAAATAGTCAAAAGATAATTTAGCTTGTTGATAACTTTTTTTGTTGTCTTTAAAAAAGTTTAAATCAACAGTTGTTCGCCACTCTCTATTTTGAGCTCCAATCTTAAATCCATACTCAACATCAGGAGTATTCTCTTTGATTCCAATAATATTATTAGACTTAAGTGTTGTATATCCAACCTCTATACCCAAAAAACGTTCAGAAGAGAATGCATCTTTTGATTGGGAGAAGGTAGATAGTAGTAAAATCAATATAAATATTTTATTTGACATTAATTATCCTTTTTAAAAAATATATTTAAACTAATTTTAATTTTACTATAGTTTTAATTAATATGTTCTAAAATATATTAAAGCTATGATTATAGAGCAATAGTTTAATCTATTTTTTTTAAAAACTTTGGATAAAATATCTCAACTAAAAATAAAAAAGAATACTATATGATTGATAAACCTCTATTTACGGCAACTGTTATCCTCTTAACCCTTGGATTGGTTATGAGCTATTCACTATCAAGCTATGCTGTTGTCAAGTTCAACTACAATGATTTCCACTTTTTTATCCGACAGTTTGTTGCAGTAGTCATTGGTATCTCACTAATGGTTTGGCTAAGTCGGCTAGACCCCGACCAATGGTTTAAACCTATTGGATTTTTTCTTTTTACTACATTTCTCTTTATCCTACTAATGATGCCTCTTTTACCAGAATCTTTGGTACATAATGTAGGTGGAGCAAAACGTTGGATTAATCTAGGTATAACATCTATCACACCTGTAGAGTTTTATAAAGTTGGATTTGTGATGTTTATATCATGGTCATTGGTGCGTACTCGTTTTGCACAAGGACGAATGTTGTTAAAAGCAGAGATAAAAATATTTATCCCCTATGTAATCGTCCTCTTTATATCCACTATTCTTATAGCTGTATTTCAAAAGGATTTAGGACAAACGGTTGTTCTATCTATTACACTAATTATTCTATTTATATTGGTAGGAAGTAGTTTAAAGTTTTTTTCAATTCTTGTTACTATTGCTTTTTCAGGATTGATAATTCTAATTATCTCTGCACCTCATCGAATGAAAAGAATTCAAGATTGGTTTATCTCTATTGATACACCTGCTAACCGTTTAGAGACCTATCAAATTTCAAACTCTCTTGATGCTATTCATCATGGAGGATTTTGGGGAGAGGGATTGGGTAATGGTCAATATAAATTGGGCTTTTTATCAGAAGTAAATACCGATTTTGTATTGGCAGGAATTGCTGAAGAGTTAGGACTTTTTAGCCTTATCGCTATTACTCTACTTATGTTCTATATTATCTATCGTATATTTAAAATATCTGCAAAAATAGACAATCCAACATATTATCTCTTTTGCGTAGGTACAGCACTACTTATTACCTTCTCATTTTTGATTAATAGTTTTGGTATTGCAGGTATTACTCCAATCAAAGGTATTGCCGTACCCTTTATTAGTTATGGGGGTTCACAAGTTATAGCCTCCTCACTTAGTATCGGTATCGTACTAATGATTTCAAAAAAGATAAACTACAAATAGGAGAAGATATGAGCATTGTTATGACAGGTGGTGGAACAGGTGGACACCTAACCATTATCAAAGCAGTAAAAGAAGAATTATTAGATGAAAATCTAATCTATATAGGCTCAACCAAAGGTCAAGACCAAGCATGGTTCAAAGAGGATAAACAGTTTAAATCAACCTATTTCTTGCAAACACAAGGTGTAGTCAATCAGGGTATTTTAGGAAAATTTAAATCTATCTACATGCTTATCAAGGCGACAATTAAAGCTAGAAAAATTCTAAAAGAGAGCAATGCAAAGGTTGTCTTTTGTGTAGGTGGATTCTCTGCTGCACCTACAGCTTTTGCCTCTAAACTATTAAAAATACCTCTAGTTATCCATGAACAAAATGCCTCAATAGGCTCGCTAAATAGAATATTACGCCCTTATGCAAAAGCTTTTATCTCTTCATATGAAGATGATTCCCCAATTAAAGCCTATCCTATAAAAAAGGAGTTTTTTAATAAGAGTAGAGTTAGAGAAGAGATAAAAACTATTATCTTTTTAGGGGGTTCACAGGGTGCTGTAGCTATCAACAGATTAGCTCTCTCTCTAGCTCCAACTCTAAAAGATAAAAAGATAAAAATTATACATCAAGCAGGAGAACGTAATATAGAAGAGGTAAAAAAAGAGTATAAAGCATTAGGTATAGATGCAGAGGTATTTGGATTTACCAATAGACTCTCTGACTACATGCAACAAGCAGATTTTGCCATTGCACGTTCAGGTGCATCAACTCTATGGGAACTCTCTGCTATTGCATGTCCTACTCTATATATACCCTATCCATACGCAGCAGGAGACCATCAATTTTATAATGCCAAATTTCTAGTAGACCAAGGTGTAGCATGGATTATGCGTGAAAATGAGATAGATACTCAAAAGGTACTCTCTCTCTTAGATGAAAATCTAAAAGAGAAGAGTCAAAAACTCCAAAAAATGATAGAGAGAGATGGAGCTTTACAAGTTGCAAAACTTCTGAAAAATATTTATAAAAATTAAGAGAGGTAGGTTAACCTCTACTCTCCCTCAATAATCTTATCTGCTGATTTAAATACTTTATCAATATTATCACGAATCCATTTTCTATCCATCCACTCTTCTGGACGAACTTCTATACCTTGTACCAAGACACCAAAGTGTAAGTGGTCTCCTAATGCTAACCCTGATTTTCCTGTTTGAGCAATAACAAAACCTGCATTAACCTTATCTCCTGTTTTTACAATAATATTAGAGCAGTGTCCATAGATAGTATAAAGCCCTAAACCATGGTCAATCATTGGCATATTTCCATAGATTCCATTATCATCAGCATAGACAACTGTACCTGCATTTGAACTAACAATTTTTGCCATTTTAGTACTTGCTAAATCCAAACCAACATGCTTTGATTCAGAGACTTCATTATCTTTAGTTTTATAATAGTAGTGTCTATTATCTCCAAAAGAGGCAACTTTAGCTGCATTTTTTAGAGGATAAAATCTATTGATTTTCCACTCTGTCAATAATTCATCAGATACTTTTGAACTTAAGGTATGAATCAACTTCTCATTTTTAGTTCTCATAACTTCATTGATTGCTTTTAATTTTTCCAATCTATCCTCAATCATCAAATAATCAGGGTCAGATGCTATCAAATCAGAAATTTTACCATCAATAAATTTATCTTTTGCCTCTAAAAATGATGTTTTATATTTTCGTGATACAAGATAAAAAGGAACATTTGATACACGTCTATTTCCTGCTTTATCTTCAGCGACAATATTGGCAGAGAAGTTCTCTTGGTTGTAAGGCCAAACAATTAATGTAGCATAATATCCACTCTTTTTATATGGTTCTGCCTTAAATCTATTTCCATCAGCTTCTACATAAAAACTTTTTAAATCTTTATCTTTTACTTGGAAAACAACTAGACCAACACCACCTCTAGTAATAGAATAGGAGTTCGATAAGATATTAATATCGGGACGTTTATAGTCAACCTCTACATTTATACGTTTAATTGTATTGTTTCCTTGAAAAAAGTTCCAATTACTCTTATCATTGACCTCTATTGTAATTTGTAGTTTTTCAGCTCTAGGGTCTAATCGAATACCATTAATCACTTGTTTAGGATATACAATATTAATTATCTTCTCTTTTGCGTTATCAGGTATAACATCATTAGCAATCTCTACCTTATGTTCTCCATCATTGATATAGACTCTATATGATTTTAGAGCTGTATCATCAGAGATTTTAATCTGTAATGGACTCTTTCTATTCCAATAGATAAAATCCTCTGAATGAACAATAGGAGCATTTCGTTCAAAACCTTTTGATGTAAACATGTATGCTCCTGCACCGATTAACAATCCCAAAAGAATAATAGTTAAACTATTTGAACTCTTTTTTCTACCATAACTACCATAACGTCTTCTACGCATTTAATAATCCTCTTTTTTTTATTTCTTGTTTGATACTCTGTTTTAACTCTTCTATCGTAACTCTCGATACCTCAAATCCAGAAGCATTATAGTGACCACCTCCACCAAAAGAGATAGCTACTTTTGAGACATCAATACCTTTACTTCTCATGGATACTTTAATAAATCCATCTAATTCTACCAAAATAATAGATATTTTTACCGTTACCAGTGAGATACCATACTCCACGATACCAACAGTATCCAATAACTCTGCACCTGCTTCTAGCATATTATCTCTAGTAGCGACCATTATAGCCAAATCTCCACTCTCATCTAACTCTAAACTGTTTAGAGTAGAGGATAAAATCCGAATAGATGCTAATGAACGGCGTTGATTTAGATTTTTAACAACACTATCTATATCAATACCGTAGCTTATCATCGCAGAAGCTGTATCAAACACCTCTCTTGAGACATTGGAAGTGGTAAAGTATTGGGTATCATAAACTAATGCTGTATAGAAACAAGTAGCAACCTCTTTGGTAATAGTATATTCATCTTTAAATAGCTCATAAGCCACATGAGACGCTGAAACATAATCTGATTTTACAATATTTAGTAAACCAAAGTTAGTATTACTCTTGTGATGGTCAATATTTATGATAATACGCTCATTTAAATCAAAACCAAGTCTCTCTATACTACCTGTATCACAAGATATAATTAGACTATTATCATAATTGATTCTATTTTTTATTTTAGAGAAATATGGTAAAAAATCTAAATTTATTGGTAGATTAATTCCGTGATTTACAACCTCTACTTGTTTACCACTATTTTTAAGAAGTATATAGATACCCAATGCTGTACCAATAGTATCAGCATCAGGGTTTAGATGGGTAACAATCGTTATTTTATCATACTTATTAATAAGTTCTTTAACTTGTTTAATCATAAAAGTATCTCATTTAAGACTCTATCTTCATTGATAAATCAATCCAATTTGCTTGATGAATCAATGAGCCTGAAGAGATAGCATCTACACCTGTTTTGGCAATCTCTTCAATTGTATCTAAGGTTATATTCCCACTTGCTTCAAGTAATATATGGGGATAGTATCTATCTCTAAAAGCAACCACCTCTATTATAGTATCACAACTCATATTGTCACACATAACAATATCTGCTCCTACACTCATTGCCTCTTTTGTACCATCAAGCGTTTCACACTCTATCTCTACTTTTGAGGTAAATGGAATCTTTTGACGTACCTCTTGCATAAACTCTTGGAGATTATCAATTGTTTTAAGATGAGTATCTTTGAGCATGAGACAATCATCTAAGCCCATTCTATGGTTGATACCACCTCCACAACGCACTGCATACTTCTCAAACTCTCTAAGAAGAGGTCTTGTCTTTCTAGTATCTAGTAGTTTGACTCCATAAGATTCAATCTTATAGACAAATTTATTAGTTAATGTAGCAATAGAAGAGGCATGAAGTACAATATCTAAAATAGAACGTTCTAATGATAGAATTGCTTTAGAATCACCAGAGATATAGAGTAGTTTATCTCCTACTTCAAAAGATAAGCCATCAGCTATACTCCACTCTAGCTCTAAACCATACATTTTGCTCAAAACATCAATATACTCTTTTCCTGCAAAGATACCACTGCTCTTTGCAATAATATATCCTCGAATCTCTTTTGATTGAGATACTCTTGCAAATAGGTCTCCACGACCTATATCTTCTGCAACCGTTGACTCTATAAATTTATATTTTAACACCTATGACTTCTTTATCAATATTTATCACGGATTATAACAAAGTAGATATTATTTCTAAATAACTTTTTTACGATTTTTGCTATAATAGAAGCAATATAAGTGTTTTGTGAACAAAAACATCATACTTTTAACAAAAATATCATTAAAAGAGTAACAAAATGGCAATAAATTTAATATCTAAAAATAAAAAAGCATATCATGACTATGAAATCCTAGAAAAATTTGAAGCAGGTATTGTACTGCAAGGTAGTGAAGTAAAAGCCTTACGAGCCAAAAGAGCTAATTTAAATGATTCATTTTGTCGTTTTATCAAAGGGGAACTCCATCTAATGAACGCACATATAGCACATTTAGAGACAACCAATAGAAACTACTCCAGAGATACACGAAGCCCTAGAAAACTACTACTTCATAAAAAAGAGTTAAATAAACTATTTGAAAAGGTTAGTAAAGATGGTAATACTATTGTTCCTTTGATGTTATATTTTAATGAACGCAATTTAGCCAAGGTTAGTATCGCTATTGCCAAAGGTAAAAATCTACATGATAAGCGTGAGACACTAAAGCGAAGAACACAACTTAGAGAGGCACAACAAGCAATGAAAAATTACAAATAACATAAATTAATTATTTAAAACTAAATTTTTATATAATTAAAAGTATAAAAATGTTAGAATTATAACTAATTTCTAAAAAAGGATGTATATGAAATTATTATTAAGTTTTATGGTTTTAGGAGCAACTCTATTGGTTGCAGGAGGAGATATTAGACCAATTAAGGTTAGAACATATAAACCTGTTGTTCAAAAACAGAGAGGTTGTTATAAACCAAATATTAGAAAATGTCCAAATTGTGTAGATGTAGCAGAGATTTGTCCAGATGACCCAAATCTTCCAATCATAGAGTCTATTCCTTGTGAAGCAGATATAAATCACTAAGATTTACCAAAAATCATATAGACAAAGAGTTAACTTTGTCTATATATATAGAGATGGTAAATAGCCATAAACTCCCCATAAAATTATCATTGAAATAACAATATAACCCCATATATAATTTGGATTTTTAGCTATAATAAATCCACCAATAACTCCAGAAATCAAACCACCAACATGTGCTGATATAGCAATATTTGGGAAAATAATCCCTATAAAGAAGTTAATCAGAAGAACGATTCCAAAGTTTTGCATAAAAGCTATAAACTCTCTTCCCATTCGTTGACGATGTACAAAAGCAAACCCTGCCAATGCACCAAATACTCCAAACAATGCACCACTAGCACCTACAGCCCAATCCATAGGATTTAGATAGATATAGGCAAAACTACCAAATAGTCCTGATATAAAATATATAGCAAGATAGGCAGATGTAGAGAATAGATGCTCTACCATTCTTCCTACAATATAGATAGATAACATATTCATAGAGATATGAATAATATCATTATGCAAAAACATTGAACTAAAGAGTCTATAAAGCTCTCCATGCAAGACCAAATAATAACCATTTAATCCACCTATTTGAAAGATACTCTCTGTTATATCATTAGAGATAGTAGTAGACAAAAACATCAATATATTTAATATAATAAGTGTATAGGTAATTGGAAACTCTTTGAATTTTTCGATAAGAAATCCTTTTTTAAAAATCATATCCAAAAATATATAAAAAAGTATATAAAAAATCCAAAAGCAACAATCAAGAGAAGATAGAAAATCTTTCTAAAATAGAATGCACCTATAGAGAGTAGGAGATAAGCACCTCCCAAAAAAGGATTTACGACTATCTCTAAAGTAGTTCCCTTTAGTGTGAAAAGTTGAATCAATACTGAATCTAATATATCTCCTATACAAATTAGATGTAAAAATATACTCAATGGATAGAAGAGAGTAAATATAAGTGATAAAAAAGGAGAACCTAGCTGTAATGGAGAGACAATAGGAAAAACAATATGCACAATAGGCAACATTAAAACAAATAGACCAAAAGAGATAAGAGCTGTAATAGTAATATTATTTAGATGAGAAATATAGTGAAGTAGTAAAAAGATATAAAATACACCGATTATAGATAACCAAAATGCCAAAGAGAGCAAGAGATGTGGAAAAATAATCAATAGAATCAAAATAACTGTAACTAAAAAAGAGAGTGTTAAGAGTTCAACACCTAAAATCAATAAAATCCATGTAGACAAAATCATCATATATGAACGAATCAAAGAGGGTGGAGAACCGACAAACCAAACAAATCCTGCTAAAATAATCAATACAATAAATCCAACATCAATTAAATCAAAACGATAAGGGAAGTATCGTTGTTGAAACACTCTATATATAGGACGAAGTAGAAAAAAAAGTAATCCCGATAGTATCCCTAAATGAAATCCACTCAAAGCAATTAGATGACTAACTCCCAATATTGAGACTTGCTTTCGTAACGCTTTAGATAATGGCTTTGCTAAAAAAATAGCACTATAAAAATTAGCTACCATACTATTTTGGTGTTGTTTGTCTATATAATCTAAAATTCTACCTTTTAAATCACTCTCTTTTGGATATATTTCATTTACTTGTGAAGAGATAAATGATGTTCCCAAATACTCCATAAACCTCATCTTGAAATTGGGAAATAGTTTCATTCGTAATCGTTGATATATCTCTTTTGAAGGGATTGAGCTAATGGTAAAAAATTGTATATCTAAATCTGAACTATATAGTTTGAGTACAGTGTAGTATCTATTATTTTTATATTTTTCATAGGCTTGAAGTACATTTACCTCTGTAAAGTAAAAAGGTTTATCTTTGAACTCTTTATAATCACTATAAATCAAAAAAATTCTAATAGCTAAAAGAGAAGAAAGAAACAACATAGAGAGCCAAAACTGCTTTGAATCTAAAAATAGTTTTGGCTTTTCTAACATAAAATATATTAAAAAACTGTTGGAATTTCAATTTTAGTATTATCTCGTATATCTATATTTTTATTCTCTTCATATACTACTTCAAAGGGAGTATCTCCTAAATTAGCATCAATGAATCGTGTAAACTGCTTTTGAAAAATCAATTTAACTGTTCCTGTAGGTCCATTTCTATGTTTACCTATTATCAACTCTGTATCCTCTTCTAATTTCTTTTCAAATGTATTTACATAATTTTCGTTACCATCAGCTTTAGCTTTCATCTCTTTCTCTTTTTCAGCAGCCTCACGATAGACATCATCACGATATACAAACATAACTATATCTGCATCTTGTTCGATAGAGTTATGAACAATAATATCATTAGCTACAAAATTATGAACACTATCTACAGTTAAATCATAAGTTTTTTCTTTTTTATGCTCTTCTATAGATATAATCTCGTCCCAATATATAT
>Ga0256833_1003742_pt1 | contig 10327 bp, 5 predicted proteins | sample 356284metaG_FD_190535 | JGI IMG/M metagenome (GOLD analysis project Ga0256833, IMG submission 190535) | Hydrothermal vent microbial communities from Mid Atlantic Ridge, Atlantic Ocean - 356-284 | ecosystem: Environmental > Aquatic > Marine > Hydrothermal vents | place: Atlantic Ocean: Mid...
ACCATACTATTATTACCAAAGAACGGCGCGGAGATTATCTGGGCAAAACAGTCCAGATTATTCCTCACATTACCAACGAAATTAAAAGCAGGATAAAGCTGCTGGCAAAAAAATATGACCTGGATATCGTTATCACAGAAATTGGCGGCACCGTTGGAGATATAGAATCACTGCCGTATATTGAAGCGGTCAGGCAAATGAAATGGGAAGTAGGCCGCAACAACGCAATAGTTATCCATCTTACACTTGTTCCGTATCTCAAGGCCGCCAATGAGCTTAAAACAAAACCTACCCAGCACTCAGTAAAAATGCTGCTGGAAAACGGAGTCCAGCCCGACATCCTGGTATTGAGGACAGAACACCCCTTGACAAAAGAAATCAAACAAAAGGTTTCGCTTTTCTGCAATATTGAAACAGAATCCGTTATAGAAGCTATTGATGTGGATACCATCTACCGCGTTCCTATGAAAATGCTTGAAGAGGGCCTGGACGAAATAGCTTTAAGAAAACTTGATCTGCCACCGGGTCAAAAACCCAGTATGAAACAATGGCAAGAATTCCTCAATAAACTATATAATCCTAAGGATACAGTAAAAATAGCAGCTGTCGGGAAATACGTGGAACTTCAGGATGCGTATAAATCCATCCGCGAAGCTTTTATCCACGCAGGTGCCGCCAATGATGTTAAAGTGCAGGTGGAATGGATACATTCGGAAAAAATAACCCACCAGAATGCTGAGAAAATTCTTAAAAACTTTGACGGAATACTCGTGGCACCAGGCTTCGGACACCGCGGAATTGAGGGTAAAATAGAAGCCGTCAAGTACGCCCGTGAAAATAAAATACCATTCTTCGGCATCTGCCTGGGTATGCAAATGGCTGTCATAGAATTTGCCCGTAATGTTCTGGGATGGGAACAGGCACATTCCACTGAAATGGACCCAAAAACTCCATATCCAGTAATTGACCTGATGGAGGAACAAAAAACTATTACTGCTCTGGGTGGTACTATGCGTTTGGGCGCTTATTCCTGTTACCTACAGGACAAAAATTCAAAAGCTTATAAAGCATACAAAAAAGAACTTATACACGAAAGACACCGCCATAGATACGAATTTAACAATAACTATCTCAAAGATTTTGAAAACAAAGGAATGAAAGCAGTAGGCATAAACCCTGATTCCGAACTGGTGGAAATTGTAGAACTGGAAAATCATCCCTGGTTCATAGGTGTTCAATTCCACCCGGAATATAAGAGTACGGTGGACAATCCTCATCCGCTGTTTGTCAGCTTTATAAAAGCCGCTTTAAAACATAAAAATGAAAAAAACAAATAAAATATGGACAGAAATCAATTCATAGGACTATTATTAATAGGCCTTTTGCTATTCGGTTATATGTTCTGGCAGGAAAAAAATATGCAGAAAGCCGCTGTCAATCACCTTCAGGACACAACTATCACTGACACTGCAAAAAACGTCCCTATTGATACGCAAACCGTGAATCAGAACACAACACCAGTTACACAAACTCAAGCTACAGACACAATCGACTCGCTGGGACAAAACGCTTTAATTGCCAAATACGGAAAATTTGGCAAACAAGCTCTGGGACAGGAAAAATTTACTATCCTGAAAAACGACAAAATTATTGTCAAACTCACCAACAAAGGTGCAAGAGTATATTCAGTCCAGGTACGTGGATATAAAACTCATAAAGGCGATTCTCTCATTCTTTTCAATGGAGACAAAAACCGTTTCAGCATAACTTTTTCTGCTAACAGGCGTCCTATTTCCACAGGTGACTTCTATTTTATTCCCCAGGAAAAAGACACTTTACTGGATGCTTCCAATAGAGAACAAAAACTGGTATATCGTCTGTATTACACGCAGGACAAATGGATAGATTTTATATACAGCCTTAAGCCTCACAGCTATGTGATGGATTTTTCTGTTGACTTCCACAATCTCAAAGATATTATTCCGTCTAATACTACATTCCTTGATTTATACTGGAAAACCTATATGCCTCCGCTGGAGCAGGGTGAGAAATGGGAACTCCAGCAGATGAATATCTTTTACAAATACTACCTCTCCGACGTGGATTATTTAAATCCACGCAAGGATGTAGTAGAAAAAGAAGTGCCTACAAAACTGCGCTGGGTAAGTTTCAAACATCAATTCTTCTCTTCTGTTTTGATGGCATACGATTACTTTGATGAGGCTAAACTGAAAATGCAGGTCAACAAAGATACCTCCATCAATGCAATGAAAATTATGGAGGCCAGGATAGATATTCCATTCAATCCACTGGAACAGAAGAAGATAAAAATGGCCTATTTCTTTGGTCCTAATAAATACAGCCTGCTGAAAAAAATTAAATTAAAACCAGACGACAAGCTTCAGCTTGAAAGAATGGTTCCACTGGGAAAAGGACTTATTCGTTGGACTAACAAATTTATCATCATTCCGTTGTTCAATATTCTGGGACGCTTTTTCCATAACTACGGAATTATAATCCTGCTAATGACAATAATTATCAAACTTGTGCTCTTCCCGCTGACTTACCGCACTTATATGTCCTCGGCCAAGATGCGCGTTCTTCAGCCTGAACTGAAAAAAGTCCTGGAAAAAATACCTGAAAAAGACCAGATGAAACGTCAGCAGGCTACAATGGAATTATACAAAAAAGCAGGGGTTAGCCCTCTGGGAGGATGCTTACCAACATTGTTCCAGCTACCTATTTTGATAGCTATGTTCCGTTTCTTCCCGGCATCCATAGAGCTGCGTCAGCAAGCCTTCCTGTGGGTCAAAGACCTTTCTACTTATGATGTGCTGATTTCCTGGCACGGAACCATTCCGCTTATCGGAAATCATATCAGCCTCTTTGCCCTGCTGATGGCTCTGTCAATGGTAATCTCAACAAAACTCAATGCCACTACTACGGATGAATCCAATCCAGCGGCACAATCAATGAAGCTGATGATGTGGCTTATGCCTGTGCTGATGTTTGTATGGTTTAATAATTACTCAGCTGCATTGAGCTATTATTACTTCCTGGCTAACTTAATTAGTATAGGTCAGATTTATCTGGTAAGGGCTATGATAGACGAAGATAAAATCCTCAGGCAGTTAAAAGAAAACGTGAAGAAAAACAAGAATGTGAAAAAATCCAAGTGGCAGCAAAGACTGGAACAGATGCAAAAACAGCAGGAATTGCAACAGAAAAAAAGAAAAAAATAATAACTTTGAAAAGATAAATGCGTATGTAATGCACAAAAGCCACAAAATAACTTTTATTATTATTTTCCTTATGCTGGGACTATCTCTCTTTGGTCAGCAGACCAAGGAGATAGTCCCATTTTTTTCATCAAAAATTCGCCAGTATGATTCCATAATAAATAAATATATCTACACCAACCCGCAAAAAGCCCTTGAATCGACCTATTCCATTCTGGAAAAACAAAACAGCCACCTGGATAATCTGGAAAAAGCCCATATATATAGCTATCTGCGCCGTATGTATCACCTCTACGATGATCCTTTCTCTGCCCTATACTATGGTTACAAAGCAATGCTGATTTATAAGCTATACAACCGTCCTCTGGAATATTCCGACGAACTTAATAAAGTAGCCTGCATTTACAGGGATAAAAATCTTTTTGACAATTACATTATTAAATTTCTGGAAAAAAATATAAATAGCTCATACAACAAAAATATAGCCGACCGCCTCCTTAATGAAATGAATTTAATCCTTTTATACAAAATCTCTGGCCAAAAAATTCCATACAATTTAAACAATATTATCCTGAATATCAATAAAATAAAAAATCCAAAAAAACAAAGTAAAATATATAAAACTCTTAGTTTTTACTACTCTCTGAACGGACAGTATGACAAAGCAATTGCTGCAATAAAAAAGGCTATTTTTCTGAGTAAAAATCCTCATTATCTATTGAGACTGTATCTGGACCTGACAGAAATCTATCTTGAACAAAAGAATATACCATCGGCAGATAAAATACTGGATAATATTTTACCCAAAATCTACAAACACAAGGACATTATCAGCCTGACGCAGTGGTATTTACTAAAGGCTAAAGTCAAACTTTTTGAAAATGACTTTAAAAAGGCTATTGAATACGCACAAAAAGGTTTAAGACTGAGTATTGATAATAATTTATTGGGTTACCAGGGTGACTTTTACAAAATCCTCTCAGAACTATATATGCAATCCGGAAAGTCAGATCTGGCTTTTGTCAGTTTTTCCAATTACATCCAGATAAAGGATTCAATGCACTCGCTTTCAAATTATTACCGTCTAAATAATATTATCGTAAAACTCAATTCCATAGATATAAAACGCGAGAATATATTGCTAAAACAACAAGCTCAATATGAGGAACTTCGCAGCCGTCAGCAAAAGCTTATATCCCTGATTTTTGGTCTTTCGGCTATTGCCCTGTCTCTACTCCTGGCTTTTGTTTATTACCTTTTCAGGATGAGCGCAAAATCCGAACAGAGATTAAAGAAATTTGCAGAAATTTCTCTGGAAGCAATATTAATCCTGGACTATGATAAAATACTGGAATTCAATGATAAATTCATTCAGCTGACAGGCTATATACCTGAGGAAGTGAAAAATCTGAAACTAACAGACTTATTAGACCCCATTCTGGTCAAACAAATACTGGAAACCAATAATATCCTCAATTTTGAGACCTATCTCAAAAGGAAAAACGGAACAACATTCAAGGCAGAGATTCTCTCCCGGCCTTTCAGTTACTCCTCCCGTAAAAAAGTAAAAATCATCAGCATACGCGACGTAAGTGACTTTTATAATGCACAAAAAGAACTCATTGAGTCACAAATAAAATTCCGCGCACTCATAGACACATCCCCGGACGGGGTTATCATTACTGATCCTTCTGGTAAAATAAATTTTGCCTCCCAATCAGCCTGCCAGATACTTGAAATTGAAAACAAATCACAAATACTGGGGCAATACATTAATCAAATTATCCTTGGCCGGGATTTATTTTCTATCCTGATGACCTCGGAAGACAAACCTGTGGAATTCATCTTTGAAATGGAAAAACCCAATGTGCATAAATACATTGAAACCAAATTATCTACGGTAAAAGCTCATAACAACGAAACCATAGCCTTATTTGTAATCATCAGGGATGTTACCAACAGAATAAGCACAGAAGAAGCTCTGCGCCAGAGCGAAAGAAAATTTAGAGAATTATATACAAAAGCATCAGACGGCTTGCTCATAGCAGATCAAAACTGGAAAATACAGGATGCAAATCCGGCTTCGGAAAAAATCTTTGGCATACCTAATAGCAAAATAAAAGGACATACTATTTACGAACTTATACCAAACCTTGACCCCAAAAATATTAACCTCATCCACGGAAGTGGAAAATTTGAAAGCACTATCCGTAAACCTAACGGCGTTCTGGTATATACACAGATATCCATTTCAAAATTAAATGATCAACCTGCTAATTATCTGCTTATTATCCGTGATATTACCGAAATACTGAAAAACCAGGAAGAATTAAAGCAATATGCCGAAAAGCTGGAAATCTCCAACCAGGCAAAAGCAAAACTATTCTCAATCATTTCCCACGACCTGCGCGGACCAATAGGAAACCTCAAAGCAATGATTGAGTTAATACTGGAAAATCCTTCCAGCTTTGATACAAACGAAATCCGGGAAATTCTTACCGAACTGAAAAATACTTCTGTATCCACTTTTGAACTGCTGGAAAACCTGTTGTATTGGGCTAAATCCCAGCTAAATCAAATAGAATATTCCCCCAGTGATTTTAATATATCCGAACCTGTTAATCAAATACTAAACCTTCTAAGGCAAACAGCAAAAAGAAAAGAAATTCAAATTATAGATAAAATAAGCCCAAATTCATATTTCGTCAAAGCAGACGTGGAAATGGTCAAAATTATTTTGCGAAATCTAATTTCTAATGCTATTAAATTTACACCGCGTGGTGGAACAATAACTTTATTAAACTACGAAGACGAAAATTCCGTGATTATAGGTGTAAAAGATACAGGCATAGGTATTCCTTACGAAAAACTCATACAAATTTTTGAAACAGATACTTTTTTCACCACATACGGTACCGAAAAAGAAAAAGGAACAGGCCTTGGACTTCAAATAGTAAAAGAATTTGTAGCTAAAAACAAAGGTAAATTATGGGTGGAAAGTAAACCAGGAAAAGGTACCACTTTCTATTTCTCTTTACCAAAAACTAACAAATAAAAAACAATGAAACTCTTTACCCTGGACTATGTTAACATATACTACGACGAAAAAAAACGTTTGATAGAATACCGCTGGAAAAAGAATACCGAGAATATGGATGCACAGGAATACAAAAACACTGTGGAAAATATTATTAAAATCGTTAAAACATTTGAGCCCAAATACATAATAGGCGTATTATCCGACCAGAAATTCACACTATCAGAGGATTTGATGGAATGGGTTAACAAAAATGCCCTGGAAAGAATCCTTGAAGCTGGTGTGGAAAAATATGCTTTTATCAATAGCCAGAACTTTATCATCAAAAACCTCTACTCCTCTTTTATCGCCAAACACGAAAGAATAAAAATATTTGATGACAGGGACAAAGCTATTGAATGGTTTGAAAATCAAGACTAAAATATATTTTTTTACTCCGTTTGCAGGATAAAATGCCAATTTGGAACGAGTTTTGCCTCTATTAAGAGAAATCATAATAAGAACTCAACTACAGACGGATGTTTAAGAAATTATTCGTTTTACTTTTGATTATCATAACAACACTTGCTGCTTGTAAAAAAGAAGAAAACCAGGATACAAGTCGTCAAACAACCCTGCCAGAAGCAACAAATATCTTTTCTGATAATACTGAACTCATCAGAGTCTTCCGGGCTATGGAAAACAATGATACAGCTTTTATCAGACATAGCCTCAGCGATTCCAATCCACAAATAAGATATTTTTCCGTCCTTGCCTTAGCATCAATGCAGGATAGCTCAAGATTATACTTATTGGTAAATATGCTCAATGACAGTAGCGAAAATGTCCGTTCTGCTGCTGCCTATACTGTGGGATTACTTCGTAATGCCAATGTGCAGGACATCCTCATAAAACAATATTATAACGAACATAGCCCCCTGGTACGGGCACAATTACTTGAAGCCATCGGAAAATGTGGTAGCAAAAGATCCCTGTATTTCATCTCACGCCTCAGCCCCACGGATAAAAGAGAGTATCCCGGATTGGCACGTGCACTGGTACATTTTGCTATAAGAAATATACACGATAAATATTCCGACCAAAAAGCCCTGCAATTACTCGCTAATTATCAATCCTCTGCAGAAACTAAGCAGATTATAAGTGCTTACTTTTCCCAACCTACCATAAAAACCAGGGATTTTTATAAACAATTAATTCATATTTATCAAAACACCGATGATGTTTACCTCAAAGAAAACCTTATCAAAGCCATAGGAAAGAACCAGGAAGATTATGTGTTCAATTTTCTGGTAAAACAACTGTACGACCAATATCCTGAAGTACAAATTGCAGCTGCACAGGCTCTTAGCCATCAAGATAAAGCCGAAGTGCCAAGGTTAATGATAAAACTGCTCAATCATCCAAACCTACAGGTAAACATTATTGCAGCAAACTATTTTGTATATCACGGACTAAACAAGGAAGCCAATTATTACTTTGAAATAGCACGGCAAATTCCACGATGGCAGCCACGCAGCCTTATGTTACACGCAGCACTGAAATATGCTCCAGATAGCCTCAAGGAAAAAATTGCCCAATCTATTATCAGTGGCTTCAATGTTACAAAAAATAATTATGAAAAAGCTGCTCTACTCGCTGCAATGAGCTTTTATCCATATAAATACGAATTCATCCGTAACCAGATATTTTATTCTGACCAAAAAATCATTTCCACAACAGCCATCAAGACACTGGTAAAAATGCGACTTCAGCCAGAATTTAACCATCTGGCTAACAAATACAAAGAAGAACAAGGGTTTGACCTGCACAAAGAATTTGCCCTCATTTTCAAGGAAGCAATGCGTAAAGGTGATAACGCCCAGATTTTCTACTCTGCTAAAATATTCAAAAACAAAAAATTACATATCATTGATGATTTTGAAAATACTTTTTTCATAAACCAAGCACTGGGCAGATTACGCTTGCCCAGAGACATTAAAGTATATAAATCCCTGTGCAACTTACTGCAGATATACACAGGCGATACCTCCTGTACGACAGTTCAGTATAAGCTTAGCCGAACCGACTGGAATTTTGCAAAAAAAATTGATAGACACATCCGCGTAAAGGTCAAAACAACACAGGGAGACTTTGTAATAGAGTTATATCCGGAAAAAGCACCGGCTGCCGTTAGCTCTTTCCTTAAAAATGTGATAAATAACTATTATAACGGTACATATATTTTCCGGACAGTACCAAATAAATCTGTGTGGCTTAGCAGCAGACGAGGAGACGCCTGGCCCGACCTGAACATTGTGCACCGTGTAAGTCTCTACCCTGTACATTTCGGACCAGGGACTGTCGCAATGCAGCTGATTGATAAAAACCTCGAGTCCGTGCAATGGTTCATAACATTGGGCCCAGCCCCGGAAATGGACGGAAAATATACTGCTTTCGGAAAAGTTATCCAGGGACTGGACATTGTAAAAAAACTTGCTGTGGGCGACAAAATTATAAACGTAGAAATATACAGATAACCTATTTTTTAGGCGCCCGCAGATCTATATCTATGAGGTAAATCCACTTACCCTTTTCAAATTTCAATCCATCATAAGAAAAATCCGGACCGTAAAACTGATGTAAACCTTTGTATCTTGGTTCGGAAGGTGACAGATGATCAAATACTATCATTTTCAGTCTATCTTCCCAGCGAAGCATCATTGAAGCCTGGTTATTATATTCAAAAATAAAACGCTTAACAGGCTGACCATACTCATTATGGAAATCATATCCAAAACGGGGGGAACCATTTCCGCGGAAAGTAATAACATCAATAATCTTACGGTTAATAAGATCACCGTCAGGATCAGCACCCAGGACAGTATAAATAGTTCGGTGTTTATATTTTTTTGTAATCAAATCATAATAAACGCATCCATACCAGTTATCCTGGTCTAAATATTGCTTTTCAGGATTTTTCATATCATCCGATCGGTCGTATAAACGGTAGAAAAATGTCATATTGTGTTTTTTATCATAACGTTGAATAAACCCATAATACCTGTATCCTTCGGATAAAGGCACTGCCCAGGTGAAAATCCTCACAGAATGATCCTTGCTTTCCAGAATACTAAGTTTCTTTTTAAGAGGCGAGTAATCAATGTTCCACGAACGAGGATGCATCAGTATCTCCTGCAGATAATCAGCAGATTTTTTTCCCAATACCAGGCGCATAGAATCCGTTTTTGCTTTTTCCACCCTGTTGAGAATACTAATAATTGAATCCATCTTGCTATCCATACTTTTTCTGTAGCTCTGCGCCCAGCTAATGTTAAAACCAAAGACAACAAGTAGCAGGAGGTAAAATATTTTTTTCATAATCCCGAACATTTAAAATCTGTCCAAAACTAAAAATATTTTGACAATAATCACATTTGTATCATAAAAACACACGAAAAATTGTAAAACATATTTTCATTTATTTGTAAATAAATTTAAAAATTTTACTTTTGGAATAAATTTATCACAAAACGGAAAAGCGGAAGCAATGACAGAAGTAAAAAAGACTTTGAGAGATTCGGCCTTAGCCCGTTGGACGGCGCTATTTATAGTGGCTTTCACAATGTTTGGAGCTTATTTCTTCAATTATGTACTCTCCCCTATCAAACCTCTGCTGGAAAGTGCATTAGGCTGGACAAGTAGTGATTTCGGACTTTATACCGGTTCTTACAGCCTTTTCAATGTTTTCCTCTTCATGCTGATTATCAGCGGAATTATTCTTGATAAATGGGGTGTACGTCGTACCGGGCTGTTGGCTATTTCATTGATGGCTTTAGGTACTTTCATTAATTACATTGCAATTATTACACCATTCCCTGAGGGTGCAAAACTGTTCGGTATCAAGGAACAAGTTGCTATAGCCGCCCTGGGCTTTGGAGTATTTGGTGTGGGTACCGAAGCGGCAGGTATTACCGTTACCAAGGCAATAGTACGGTGGTTCAAAAATAAAGAAATGGCCCTGGCAATGGGCCTGCAGATGTCCATTGCACGTATGGGTACAGCTCTGGCTCTG
>Ga0256833_1003743_pt1 | contig 10326 bp, 7 predicted proteins | sample 356284metaG_FD_190535 | JGI IMG/M metagenome (GOLD analysis project Ga0256833, IMG submission 190535) | Hydrothermal vent microbial communities from Mid Atlantic Ridge, Atlantic Ocean - 356-284 | ecosystem: Environmental > Aquatic > Marine > Hydrothermal vents | place: Atlantic Ocean: Mid...
CCTCTTTGAAGCGCGGCGCGTCGCAGGGGAAAAAAGCCCTGCGAGCGCGGATGGAGGCTTCCGCGGTGCCCTTGGTGGGGGCGCATTCTCTCACAACTTTTTTCAAAAACCTTGTTGTGCGCTTCGTTTTTGGCTATAATGGCGCTCCCAGCGGTGTGAAGGGCGAGAGCCTCACCACCGCTTTTCGTTATCTATCCCGGCTGTTTTTGGCCAGAGGAAGGGGCTATGAGCACAACTTACCTCACACCCGAAGGTTACAAAAAACTGGAAGAGGAATTGGAATATCTGCGCACGGTACGGCGCAGAGAAGTGGCTCAGCGGTTGCATGAGGCGTTGGCCGAGGGTGGAGAATTGATCGAAAATGCGGAATACGAGGCGGCGAAAAACGAGCAGGCTTTTGTGGAAGGGCGCATTCAGGAACTGGAATATCTGCTGGCCAACGCTCATGTGGTGGCCGATGCTTCCACCGACGAAGTGGGCATTGGCAGCAAGGTGCGGGTGCGCTACGAAGATGGCAGCGAGGAAACCTACACGGTGGTTGGCGCAGCGGAAGCCTCGCCGCGTGAAGGGCTGATTTCCAACGAATCCCCCCTGGGGCGGGCGTTGTTGGGGCACCGGGCAGGCGAAGAAGTGACGGTGGAAGCCCCCGACGGCGCGTTCAAGGTCAAAATCATCGCCGTGGGCTAAAGCGCCCAGCAAACGCATTCCAAAAGCACAGCCTTCACGGGCTGTGCTTTTGGTGTTCTGACGCTGTGCGCGGATGCACGCCTGCCCGCAGGGCTTCCCACAGCGGCGGGGAAGCCGCGGCTAACATGGGGAAGTCCGCATCCCGATAGTTCACGCCGGGCTGCAAGGGGAACGGCCCGCCGCCGTCGAGCGTGCTCCAATGGCCGCCGGCCTCGGTGAGCAAGAGGGTGGGCGCGGCCAAATCCCAAACTTTGGGGGTGCTTTCCAGCGCAGCAATGGCGACGCCGCGCGCCACCAGCGCCATTTCGTAACCCGCCGAGCCCAAAATGCGCAGTTTCCAGGGCCATTCCAGCCGATAGCGGCGCAGACTGCGGGAGCACACCAGGGCAAAAGCGGTTTCGTGGGCGGCATCGACTTCGCGGGTGTGGACGGGAGTGCCGTTGCGGGTCGTCCCCTGGCCGCGTATGGCCACGAAAAGGTCGTCCATCATTGGGAAATAAGCCACCGCGACGGTCGGCTGGCCGTTTTCCAGAAACGCGAGTAGCACGCCCCACATGGGCAGCCCCAGGGCGAAATTGGTGGTGCCGTCCAGGGGGTCGATGACCCAGGCTTCCGTGGTCTCAGGCAGCATGGTGGCGCGCTCTTCGCTCAGCACGGGCACGCCGGGGAAGGCGGCTTCCAGCGCGCGGGTGAGGCGCTCGTCGGCTTCCAGGTCGGCATCGGTCACCAGGGTGTGGTCGGCCTTGCGACGGGGATGGTTCCGGGCGGCCTCGAAGCGCCGCGCCAGGGCCCGCCCCACCTGAAGGGTCAGCCCCTGCGCAAAAAGGGGAAGGGAAGAAGAGGCCATGCAGGTACTCCGGGGTGCGGATGCCCGGCATCGGCTGCGGTGGATTTCGAGGGCATCCCTGTGCTTCATGCTGTGGCGGTGGGGAACGCCTGCACTTCGGCTTGCTCACCTCGTGCCGCATCCTGAGCGGAGCGAGCGTTAGGGAGCGAAGTCTCCTGAGCGGAGCGAGCATTAGCGAGCGAAGTCGAAGGACGCTTCACCACCCCATAGCGCGGGCGGTCACGAAGCCTGGGGTTCGGGCAGGCCGCGCAGGGCCACCAGGGCGGCCACGGCTGCTGCCGCGCTGATGGCAAACGCGGTGTGCAGGCTCCACAGGTCGGCCAGCGCACCCACGATGACCACTGCCACTGGCCGGGAAACGAAACTCAGCGCAAGGTAAACGCCGTTGGCGGTGGCGCGGTGGTTGGGGGCGTGGTCTTGCACCAGCGCCATCAGCACAGGCTGGAAAGAAAGCGCCGAAAAGCCCAGCGGCGGCAGCCAGAGCAGCCGCCACCAGCCGTGGCTCAGCAGGAAACCGGCGGCTGCCAGCCCGGAAGCCAGCACCGCGCCCACAATGGTGGGCACCCGCCCGATTTTGTCGCTCCATGAGCCGATGATCAGCGCACCGACCACCCCAAAAAGTTCATACAGCAGGGCAAACGCCAGACCGCCCTGGGTTTTGGTCAGGCCGGTTTCGCTGAGAAAGGTGGGCAAAAACGTGCCCAATGCGCCCAACAACATGCTGCGCCCCAGCACCAGCACGGTCAGGGGCACGGCCAGTCGCTTGAGAATCGGCCACAACTCGCTCAGCGGGCTGCTTTCGACCCTGATGTGGATGCGCCGCACCTCCAGGAAGAGGATGAACGACATCGCCCAGCCGAGCAGCAAGAGCCGCGGCATGCCTTCCAGCCCCCACATGCCCACGGCCCACACCGCGAGCATCGGGCCGATCACGCGCCCCATTTCACCGCCGGCCATGAAAAAGCTCATGCCGCGGCCGGTGCGTTTGGGGGCCAGGTGGGCGATGAAAGCGGGGGCCGGGGCGTGGAAGGCGGCCACGCTGAAGCCGGTCATCAGCAGCAGCGCGGCCAGCGCCCAGTAGTTAGGCATCACGCCCATCAGCGCCATGCCCGTCGCCGTGGTGGCGGGGGCAAAAGCCACGAAATAGCGCAGCGAAACCCGGTCGCCCAGGTAGCCGATGAAGGGGTTGAAGATGGAAGGCGCTTGCAGGAAGGCCGTCAGCAGCCCGGCTTCGGTGTAGGTAAGCGCGAACTTGTCAATCAGCCACGGCAGCAGCGGGGCGAGAAAGGACGAGAAGGTGTCGTGGACGAAATGCCCTGCCGAAACGGCCAGCACGGGCAGGTAGGGGAAGTCGTCGCGAGCGGTGCGTTGAGGGGACATGGAAAGGGTGGGGGGTGGTTGCCTGGTTACCTGGTTACCTGGTTACCTGGTTGGCTGGTCGTCGGTCAGGGCGATGTAATCTTCTTCCACCGGCTGGGCGTCGGCCAGGCCGAGCAGGCGCAGCAGGTCGGCGGCTAAGGTGGCCTTGCGCTCGGCGTCGCGGCGGCTCCAGGTGCGGCTCTTGATTTCCAGGAAGGCCCCTAAGGGCGGCTTTTGGACGTCGTCGATGTTGATGAAGAATTCCGTTTCCTGGAAGCGCACCTTCCAGCGCAGGCGATCCTTTTCCACCACGCGCTCGGCAGCCGGTTGGAAGTATTCGCGGTAAAAGCGCAGGCTGTGGGTGGCCGAGGCGAGGTAGCGGCTGCGGCTGAGCAGCACCGCGCCGGGGAAGGCGTCTTCGTGCGCCGGGCCGATGAGCGTCAGGCGATAGCGCACGCGCGAAATGCTCCCGTCGGGCTCGACAAATTCGTCTTCCCGGTAGCGCAGGTAGCCTTGCTGCGGGTCGTCGAACGCAAAATAGACGTCGTATTCGCGGTAGTGGCGGCGGTAGAGAATTTCCAGCCCTTCGGCCTGTTCCACGGCTTCGGCCAGCCTCGCGGGGTCGTCTATTTTGACCTTCAACTGCACCTCGAAACTCTCGGCCTCGCTGGCAGCCTCGATGGCGACCAGTTTGGAAAGCACCGACTGCTCGCGATGGATGAGGAAGGCATCCACTTTATGGGCGTAGTCGTCGGCCTGCGCCAGCAGTTCGGCTTCGTTCACGGTGAGCAGTTCGCGGTTGCGCATCAGCCACTTGCCGTCGACCATGACGTCGGTGACATCGGTCGATTTGGCCGCATAGACTAACTGAGCGTAAATGCCCTCAGGGTCGCGGCGGAAGCGGGGGGCGTTGTGCACGGGCGAAATGTCGATGAGGATGAAGTCGGCGCGTTTGCCGGGTTCCAGCGAGCCGGTGAATTCGCCCATGTGGAGCGCCTGCGCCCCCAGGCGGGTTGCCATGGCCCAGGCCTGTTTGGCTGGCAACACGGTGGGGTCGCCGGTCGCGCCTTTAGCCAGCAGAGCCGCCAGGCGCACCTCTTCGAACATATCCAGGTCGTTGTTGGAAGCCGGGCCGTCGGTGCCGATGCCGACATTCAGGCCGAGTTCCAGCATTTTTGCCACCGGGGCGATGCCGTCGGCCAGTTTGAGGTTCGAGGAGGGGTTGTGCGCCACGCCCACGCCCCAGTGCTTCAGGGTGTGCATTTCGCCGGTGTCGATGTGCACGCAATGGGCGGCCAGCACCTTGGCCTCGAACACCCCTTGCTTTTTGACGTAAGGGATGACGGGCATATCGTGCGCTTCCCGCATGTCTTCGACTTCCTGCGCGGTTTCCGCCAGGTGGGTGTGGATGGGAACATCGTATTCCAGCGCCAGGCGGGTCGCGGCGTGCCACATCTCGTCGGTCACGGTGTAGGGCGCGTGGGGGGCAATGGCGGGCACGACGAGGGGGTGGTCTTTCCAGCGGGCGATGAAGTCGCGGGCGTATTCCAGCCCTTCTTCGTAAGAGCGGGCGTCGGGGGAGGGGAATTTGAGGATGGTTTCCCCGGCCAGGGCGCGCAGCCCCGCTTCGGCGGTGGCTTTGGCGACTTCTTCCTCGAAGTAATACATGTCGGCAAAGGCCGTCACGCCCGAGCGGATGAGTTCCGCGGTGGCGATTTTGGTGCCGAGGTACACGAATTCCGGCGAGACGAATTCGCGTTCCACCGGCATGATGTAGCCCAGCAGCCAGACGTCCAGCCGCAGGTCGTCGGCGAGGCCGCGCAGCAGGGTCATGGGCACGTGGGTATGGGCGTTGATCAGGCCGGGGGAAAGCACTTTGCCGCCGCAGTCGTGGATTTCGGCAGCGGTATAGGCGGCGGTGATTTCGGCTTCCGGCCCCACGGCCACGATGGTGTTGCCGCGCACGGCGATCGCGCCGGGTTCGTAAATGTGGAAGTCGGCATCCATCGTGAGCACGATGGCGTGGGTGAGCAGCAGGTCAACGGTTTGTTGTGGGGGCATAAAAACCTCGGGAACAGAGAAGGTCAGCAAGCGCGATGCTTGCGCTTACGAGAAATAGGCCACGGTCTTGGCCAGCGCCTCGGCCTGGCGTGTCATTTCGGCGCGGTCGAAGGCGTTGGTGGTGAATTGCATCAGGCGGGGCTGAGTTGCCTCGGCCACCGGGCAGAGGCCGGGGGCGAATTCTTGCCACTGGTGAGCAGCAAAGCGGCGGTCGCGGAAGGCCGGTTCCAGGTAGGTCAGCCGCCAGGCGCCGTAGAAGGGTTCGCCGCCGAATTCCAGGAATTTGCGCCGGAAGTCGTGCCAGGTGATGTCGTCGCGGTCGAGGCGGGCGACGAACGTCCAGTAGGCATGGCCGTAGCCTGGGGGCACGGCCTGGGGCGTCAGCCAGTCGCAGCCGTCGAGGGCTTCCTGGTAAAGGCGGGCTGATTCCTGCCGCCAGGCGACCAGTTCGTCCAGCCGCTCGACCTGCTCTAACGCCACCGCGGCGCACAGTTCCGGCATCCGGTAGTTCCAGCCGATTTCCACATGGCGGGCATAGCCGGGGTCCTGGATGTCGGCTTTGGAGATTTTGCCTTCGCCTGCGCCCACGGCGGCGTAGCCCAGGCTGCCGAAACGCCGCACGCGGTTGGCGAGGTCGGGGTCGTTGGTGATGACCATGCCGCCTTCGCCGCTGGTGGCGTGTTTGGAACTCTGGAAACTGAAACTGGCCGCGTGCCCCAACGTGCCCACCAGGCGGCCTTTGTACGTGCCCAAGAAGCACTCGGCGTCGTCTTCCAGCACGAAGAGGTGGTGCTCTTCGGCTAATGCCATGATGGGGTCCATGTCGGGCGAAAGGCCGTAGAGGGCTACGGGCATGATGGCTTTGGTGCGCTCGGTGATGCGCTCGGCGACGGAAGCGGGGGAAAGCGTCCAGGTATTGGGGTCGATGTCGGCGAAGACGGGCAGCGCGCCGGCGTGCAGCACGGCAAACGAGGTGCTCGACATGGTGAGCGGCGGAACGATGACTTCATCGCCGGGGCCTACGCCTGCCGCGGCCAGGGCGGCGTGCAGGGTGGCCGTGCCGTTGATGAACGAGATGGCATAGCCCACGCCAAAGCGCTCGGCAAAGGCCTGTTCCAGCCGTTTCATCATGCCGCCGCTTTTCGAGCCGCGAAACTCGGAAGCCAACACTTCGCAGACGTACTGGTAAGCACGGCTGCTGATGCGATCGATCTTTTCGTTCATGGTTTGCCTCAAGTGAAAAGTGAAGGGTTCAGCCGTTTAGGGCGCTGCCGCCCTCGCGGGAAAAGGCGGCAGGATGGCAGGCAGGCCTGAGCCTGCGAGGTGCTTCATTATAACCCAGAAGGGGCGGGCGGCGCGGCGGGTTGTCTGGGGCGTCCAGATGTTGCGGATTGTGGCTGGAGCGCGGCAATTTGTCCCCGCTTTGGCAGGCGGTATCGGGGTGCTCCACTCTAAAAATGCGCTGATGGTGTGGTCTCGGTTGTCGGGTAATGTTTTGTGAGGACTTTTACGGGGCCAGTGAGTGCTACGCTGGCAGGGAAGAATGCGGGCTTTGTGGCAGTGTTGCCGGGCAGGGTGTTTTTCCAGTATTTCCGCCCGTTTTCCCCGTCGTTTTCCCCATCGCGAGAAGGTTTTTCCCAGCGAAGCCGGGTTTTCCCCAGCGCGCGCGAGTTTTCCACAGGCAAACCGCGGGTTTTCCACAACTCGGCGGGGAAAACTCAAAAACAAGCCCGCACTTGCACCGGCAGGGTCAGCAGCAGGGCGGCCAGCATGGCGAGCCCGACAACCGCCAGCCCTACGCCATACAGCCGCACCAGCACCAGCAGCGCGCGATGGCGCTCAGGCTCGCGTGCCAGGCTTTCCAGCCACTGGCGATAGGGTTTCCGGGTGAACCAGCGCACGAAAACCGCCGGGGGACGCCGGGCAATGTCTTCTTCGCTCAGCCCCCAGCGCTGGAAGTTTTCCAGCCGCACGGAAGCAAAAGCCCGCAGGTAACGGGCTGGCTGGAAGAGAAAAAGCCGCCCAAACCAGCCAAACAGCATGACCCCCAGGGCGGCCAATAAGTCAAGGACGAGGGAGAAAAGCGTGCACATCTATCGCAGGGAGCCCTGGTAAATTCGCCCGCCCGCCGCGACGAACAGCATTTGCGTTTCGGGGTCGACGGCAAAGGCCGTGATTTTGGCTGGAAGCGGTTGGGCAGGCCGGTATTGGGTAACGAACTTCAGGTGGTAAGAAAAACGATACACCGCGCTGGCTGCTGCGTCGAGCATGTAGAGCGAAGGGTCTGGGGCCGACGCTAACACGATTTGCGCGAAGCGCGTGTTGGGCATCACTGGCCCGGCGGCGCGCCCTGGTCGGGTATCGTCGTAGGGCAGTGCCTTGCATTTCACCACGTTGCCGGAAGCCTCTTCGCAGCGGGTCATTTGCCCGTCGGCGTGCAGCAGATACAGCCCGCCGCGCTGCACGGCCATTTCGATGACGTTCTCTATGCCCGCGGGCGCGCCCTGCGTGAAGTAATTGTAGGGTGTGCCGCTGAATTCCCCGGCACCATCCATCGAAACCACCTCCACGGCTTTGGCCGGGGGGTCGAGGATGTAAAGGTCGCCATCCTGGTAAGCCACGCGCGTCGGGCGTCGCCAGTTGGTGGGGGTGGCAGGAGGCAGCACGAAACCTGCGGCTTCCTGTTGGTGGGGGCCGCAAAGCACGCCGTGCCCGGCCGCGTCGATGCCCACGAGGCTGTAAGCCTCCGGCTGCAATTGCCGGCTGAGCAGCGCCACATCGACCAGCGGCCCTACCTGCAGTTCGCCGCCATATCTGCCCGGCCCGCACAAGAAGTCGCGGTCGAGGACGTAATGCTGGCCGCGAATCTGGTAGTGGTAAACGCGCCCGTTCTCGGTGAGAGCATAGAGGTCGGCGCCCTGGAAAAGCAGCCGCCGCACGGGGCTTTCGGCGGGCAGGCGGTCGGAAACCGGTTGGAAATCTATCCGCCGCACGCCGTCCAGCTGGTCGAGCGCCTGGGTGAGGCGTTCTCGCAGTGCCTCGGACGCCGACGTGCGGTAGTAGGTCTCTGCGGCCTTGACATCGTGCAGTGCTTCGACCAGCGCGTTCCGTCGGGTGATGGGTTCTTTGATGGCCTCGGCCTGGCGCGCCTCGGTTTGTGCCAGGCTGAAATAAGCCTGATATTGCTGCAAGCGCCCCCGTCGCACGAAGACCACCACGGCAATCGTCACCACCACCAGGGGCACCGCGATGGCGGTCAGCGCCATGAACGAGCGGGGCAGGGCAAACACCTCGTCGGCTGAGGTGGAAAGCCCCTGGGCAGCCACGTGGCGGAAGCCCTCGGCCAGCCCCTCGCCGGTGCGCCACAGGGCGGCCAACCCCCGGCGGAGGGTTTCAGCCGCCGCGGCGAAGGCGTTGCTGGCTGCCCTGCCGAGGGGAAAGCGCCGTTCGCGCCGTGGGGGCTTCTTCCCGCGTGCCGCTGTAGAAGGGGCGGCTGTCGGCGCTGTGTTGGCAGGCGGCGAGGCGGTGGGCGACGGCGCTTCTGCGGGGGAGGCAGGTGTTGCGGGTGGTATGGCCGATGTTGGGGGGGGCGCTGCCTTCTTTGCCTGCGGCTCAGGGGGGGCTTCTGGGGCTTCTGAAGCGGGGGGAAGGCCGTCCGTGGTTTTTTCTGCCTGCGGCAGGGCGGGTGGCGCCGCGGCGGCGGGGCTTTCGGTTGGGGCGGAGGGCGGCGTTGCGGGTGCAGCGGGCGAGGCTGCGGCAGCGGTCAGCACGGTGCGATGCACCTCGGGCTCGCCGGGGCGCACCTGTACGATGGCGCTTTCCTGCTGCGTACCGCCATAAGCCACCAGCCGACGCAGCAAAGGCGAGATCTTGCGGCTGGCTTCCAGGTGCAGCACCCGTTCATCCCACGCAGCAGGGAAATGAGGCGCAATCAGCAGCACGTCGCCTGGCTGCACGGCGGCGCTGGCGAAGTAGAGCCGCGCCGCGCTCCCCACGCCCAGCCCGCGCCCGCTGACTTGCGGGTCGTGGTAGTGGGTCACCGTCTCGCCCAGCACGGCGGCATGCATGGGGCCTGAGAGGGCCAGGTAAAGGTTGCTGCCGCGCCATACGGCCAGGGTCAGCCAGCCAATGGCTTGTTTGCCGTGAGGTGAGAGTTTGCGGTTGCGGTTGAGGAAAAAGGCGTTCAGCGCGGTGGTGAGTTCCTTCATTGCCGCGGTGACCGAGCCGCTCAGGCTGAAATAACGCTCGGCCAGTTTTTCCAGCAGGGCATGCTGGTCTTTTGCCCCCAGGGGTGCGTTGCCTTCCTGGTGGAGATAGATGAGCAACGCGTCCCGTCGGCGCATTCGGTGGGCGCGTTTGGGGGGCAGGTAAAGCGCCACTCCCGGCAGGTCGCCCGCCGGCTGGCCTTGTTGTCGGTTGAGGATGAAAAGACGATGTTGCCACATAGCAGTTTTGGCCTTGCTTTACCGCCTGCGCATCCGGCGGGCGGCGAACACCCAAAGCCCCACGCCGCCCAGCAGGAAGACAAAGCCTACAATGCCCAACAAAGGCGATTTGCGCTTCGACGGTGTGGCCGTTGTGGTCGGGGCAGCCCGCTGCGCCCCAAAGGTGACATAAGTGGTGTCGCCCGGCCGCAGGGTGAGGGTGACGTTGGGCGCGGTGGTTGGGTTGTAATCTTTTGGCACGCCGATGGTTACGATGTATTGGCCTTCTTTGAGATCGTTGAAGCAAACGAAGTCTTTGGCGTTGGTGGTTGCCGTGAGGGAAACCGAACCGACGCGGGTGGTCACGCTGACCGCGCCACCCGCCAGCGGACGCTCGGTGTCTTCCTCGTAGAGGCCGTTGCCGTTTTCGTCGTCGTAAAGCAGTACACAAAGCGTGCCAACGCCGGGTTCGGGGGTCGGTGTGGGGGGCGCGGTGGGAGGCGCGCCGGGCTGCAGTGTGGGGGTGGGCTTTTCCGAGACGCCCACGCCTAAAATCAAGATTTGCCCAGGCCGAAGGGGCTGGTCGGGGCGCAGGTTGTTGAGGGCGCGCAGTTCATCCACCGACACTTTGGCGATCGCGGCCACGCGCCAGAGCGTATCGCCTGGCTGGACTTTGTAGCGGATGACGCCGTCGTCCCCTGGCGTGGGGGTGGGGAAGGGCGTCAACACAGCCGGTGCGCGTGCCGCGGCTGGCTGGCGGACCCAACTGGCAGCCGCGGCCAACGCCAACAAAAGCAAAGCCCAACGCCATCGACGCATTATCATGTTGCCATTATACCCCGAATGCCCGGCAAACGCTGGCTGCCGCGGGCGCGCACAAAGGTGGTCGAATGCCGAAGAGGATATTACCCTCCCCCGCCCCCCCTGCGACTTCAGGCTTCGCTTGCG
>Ga0256833_1003744_pt1 | contig 10326 bp, 9 predicted proteins | sample 356284metaG_FD_190535 | JGI IMG/M metagenome (GOLD analysis project Ga0256833, IMG submission 190535) | Hydrothermal vent microbial communities from Mid Atlantic Ridge, Atlantic Ocean - 356-284 | ecosystem: Environmental > Aquatic > Marine > Hydrothermal vents | place: Atlantic Ocean: Mid...
GACCATGATGGCATGGTGCTTGGTGTCATAGGGCACATCTTTTTCCACATTGGAGACGGCTACGACCTCGTTTTTTCCGTCTCCGTTGATATCGGCCACCGAAGGCGGCGAATCGGTCCACTGCATCCATTTGTTGCGTGACGGGTGTGGCCACTCTCCGATATGCAGATGGTAATGGTCACGCTCAACGGCCGAATCAAACCAGCGGATGAACTGGCCCCAGTTGAGACGATTTCCCAGATAATTACTGTCCCTGTTGGTAAAATAGGAGGAGGCCAGCATGGAAACACCGCTTGGCTGGAAAACATTGATCTGGTGGTTGTCAAAGGTGACCACGATCTCCTTTTGCGGATCGTCATCCAGGTTGCCGATGCCGACGTTGAGGCCGTAGCAGCCATAACCGTGATTGCCCGGGCCGTTTGCATCCGCATCGTTTCCCGGTCCGCTTGCCGTATTGTAACGTGGCCAGGCCTGAAAGGAGAGGCCGGGTGGCTGGTAAAGGGTTCCATCTGCATTAAAAACAAACACCTGGGCGCCGTTGCTTTTGGTCTGGGTGGTGGTGGCGACGATTTCAATGGCGCCGTTGTTATCCAGGTCGGCGGCGGCAAGACCTCTGGTCTCGGGACATTGTCCGGCAGAGCAGGTGGAAGCCGGCCAGCCGGCTTTTAACACCAGGCCGTTATTACGCCATTCATAGGCGACCACCCTGTCACCGCTGGCGGCTACTATTTCATAAACACCATCGCCTTCCAGGTCAGCACAGACCGCCGGCGCATAAATCCGGCTGTTATGCGGGTAACCGGAGCCATGTTTTGCCCTGGCCAGTTCGTTGCCTGCCGCGTCCCAGACAATGATATCATAAAAGGTGCCGATGATTTTACGGCTGCCGGTGCCAAGGGCATGGACGATGGGTGAGGCGAACCAGGAGGTGCCGGTCCACTTAATCTGTCGGACAAAGACCGGACGCTGTACAGGCGCGGCTGCAAGGGACGGGATGGGCATTGCCCCTGCCAGGCCGGTCAGAAGGATTGTGGCTGTGAGGATGCATTGCAGAGTAGAAGCGCTGTACCTTTTTGGAGACATATCCTTCCCTTCTATCTAAGCAGCAGGCTGTTGACCGGTGCAAGCGCCATGTGACCTGAGGAGGAACCACCGCTGCCTGCGCCTCCGCCGGTAGTTCCACCATTGCCGGGATTCCAGCCTGCAAGACGGGCAAAGAGATACCAGGCGGCCCGTCCTTTGAGGGTGCAGTTGAGGCGGGCGTCGTTGTTCGGGCCGTCGGAATGGGCACAACTCCCCATACCTCCATAGGAACCGTCTCCCTTGGTGAGTCTGTACAGTTCACCGTCCTGGTGTCTTGCCAGGTATTCCGATGCCCAGTTTGCGTCGTGGTTGCCGTTTTTGTCATAGTAGAGGGCGTCGGTGACCCGCTTATCCAGATAATAGTTTCCGTCCGGATCAAAGTTTTCCATGTCGGCAAAATCAAACAGGATCCGGCCGTGGGTCCGGCAATGTTCCCTGATCAATTGGTTCTGCGAATCCGATGAATCATTTTCTCCGCCGCCATTGGCATGGGCCGTCATGAAGACGAATTGTACAGGGTGTGCCGCTGCCCTGGTATGATTGCCGCCGGCACCAAATTGATTGATCAGCCATTCCATGCTGTCCAGATATCCGGGAACATTATGACCGGCAATATTACACCAGGACCAGAGGACGACATTGATGTGAAAATAGTTGGGATCGTTGAGAATATCATAGGTATGCTCTGCCCAGTCGGCAATTCCGTCACCATCGCTGTCGCCGTCACCCTGGCTGAGGTCGGGAGAAGGTGAAACAAATGCCCGGTCATCAAGACTAAGAGAGGCGCCGTCCCCCTGCGAGGTATCCGACCAGGAAAATTTTCCTGCGTAATCCGGGTATTCCTGCATTGCCTTCATGCCTGAGATAATCTGGCTGCCGTGTGAAGTATGTTTGTAAATAATGTGCAGGTCTGCTTTCGCTTTGGTAATCCATTTGTTGGGAATTTGCGACAGGTCCGTGCTGGTATGGTCAACAACAAAGCCTGCTCCCTGGGCGGAAACAGCGGTCAGGGAAAGGAGAAGGGACAGAAGAACGGTTTTCATGGCAGCGCTCCGGGTGGAATTTTTTATTCCTATATGCAAAAAATGCGCCGGAGAACAGGAGGCACAGGACCCGAAGAAGCGGGTCGTTTCTCACAGAATCTGGCTGAGGAATAATTTGGTTCGATCCGATTGTGGATTGGAGAAGAATGATTCCGGATCGTTTTCCTCGATGATCTCGCCGCTGTCCATGAATATAACCCGGTCGGCCACAGTTTTGGCAAAACCCATTTCATGGGTGACACAGAGCATGGTCATGCCTTCGTTGGCCAGATCCACCATGACGTCGAGTACTTCTTTGATCATCTCAGGATCCAGCGCCGAGGTGGGTTCGTCAAAGAGCATGATGGAAGGTTCCATACACAGGCTGCGGGCAATGGCTACCCGTTGCTGCTGGCCGCCGGAAAGCTGGCCGGGATATTTATCAGCCTGATCAGGGATTTTGACCCGTTCAAGATATTTCATGGCCGTCGCCTCCGCCTCGTGCCGCGGTTTTTTTAACACCCAGATCGGCGCCAGGCAGCAGTTTTCCAGGACCGACAGGTGCGGAAAAAGGTTGAACTGCTGGAAGACCATGCCGATATCCTTACGGATTTTTTCGATATGTTTCAGGTCATCATTGAGTTCAATACCATCGACCCATATTTCACCCTTTTGATGTTCCTCCAATCTGTTGAGACAGCGAATGAGCGTTGATTTGCCACAGCCGGAAGGACCGCAGATAATAATTCTTTCCCGACGCTTGATGGTCAGGTTTATATCCTTAAGGACGTGAAATTCTCCGTACCATTTATGCATACCCTTGACTTCAATGGCGAGGTCATCGGATACGTGGGGTGATTGGGTGGTTGCCTGTGTCATGGTTGTTCCTTGACGGCGTTGTTGATGATTTGCTCTTCAACACCGGTTGTGTCTGTATTTGTTGCGCTGAGCCGATTGTTTGTCCGCGATGGTTTCTTGATACGAAGTTGTTTTCAGGAAGGTGATTACCGTTTATGGCCGGTATGCAGTTTTCTTTCAAGATGCTGGCTGTACTGGGACATGGAAAAACAAAATATCCAGTATACCAGTCCGGCAAAAACATAGCCTTCCACGGAAAAACCGATCCATTTCGGGTCGGTAAATGCAGCCTGAATGATTGCCAGCAGGTCGAGCAGGCCGATGATCAATACCAGGGTAGTGTCTTTGAACAGTTCAATAAATGTATTGACGATGCCCGGAATGACTGTTTTCAGAGCCTGGGGCAGGATAATGAGAAACATTGCCTGCCAGTAACCAAGTCCCAGAGCGTCGGCGGCTTCTTTTTGACCTTTGGGCATCGCCTGCAAGCCGCCCCGAATGACCTCTGCCATATAGGCTGACTGAAACATGGAAATACCGATAAATGCTCGGATGAGTTTGTCAATGTGGAGGTCTTCGGGCATGAAAAGGGGCAGCATGACAGAAGACATGAAGAGCACCGTAATCAGGGGCACACCGCGCCAGAGTTCAATGAACATTACACTCAGGGCCTTGGGTACCGGCATGGCCGATCGTCGGCCCAGGGCAAGAATAATGCCGAAAGGCAGAGCGACAAACATACCGATGGTCGACAGGATCAGTGTCAGCATCAAACCACCCCAGTCGTTGGTCTCGACAACAGGCAGGCCCAGTCCTCCGTAAAACAGAAAAAAGGCAATGATCGGATAGATAAGAATGGTGAAGGCGGCGACCCATGATTTTTTAGGGGTACGATCAATAAGCAGATAGGCAAGAAGAACGCCAAGCAGGCTGAAGGCAACAACAACCCGCCAGTATTGTTCAGGGGGATAGAACCCGAACATGAACTGGAAAAAGCGGACTTTTATAAAAACCCAGCAGGCTCCGTCGCCGGTACAGGCATCTTTTGTTGAACCGAGCCAGTCGGCATCGAGTATCGCCCAGTTTATAACAGGCGGAACCGTTCGGTAGAGCAGATAGATGGCTGCCAGCGTAAACAGAGAGTTAATCGGAGAGGAGAAAAGATTTTTTCTCAGCCAGCCGATAACTCCGACACTGGTAGACGGAGGCGGCAGATCGGGATGCGGGGTGTGAACAATCATGGTTAGCGTTCTTTCAGCATGCTGCGGGCATTATACCAGTTCATGAAAAAGGAGATAAGCAGGCTGATAATCAAGTATACGGCCATGGTCATGGCGATGATTTCAATGGCCTGTCCAGCCTGGTTCAGCGTGGTCCCTGCAAAAACGGAGACCAGATCGGGATAACCGATGGCCGTTGCCAGGGATGAGTTTTTTACGAGATTTAGATACTGGCTGGTCATTTGCGGAATGATAACACGCATGGCCTGAGGGATGATGACCAGACGCAGGGTTTTGCCGGGCCGCAGGCCAAGCGCGCTTGCTGCTTCTGTCTGACCATGGCTGACCGACAGTATCCCGGAGCGGACGATTTCCGCTATCAGGCTGGCCGTATAAACCGTTAAGGCAACGAGCAGAGCGGCAAGCTCCGGGATAATTGTAATCCCGCCGTGATAGTTGAATCCCTTCAGTACGGGCATTTCCCATTTGAGCGGTGCGCCTGTCAGAAAGTAGACCAGGGTCGGCAGGGTGGCAAACATGGCAAGTGAGGTCAGCAGGACCGGAAACTGCCGGCCGGTTTCATCTTGTTGTTTCTTCGCCCAACGTTTGAGAAAGATGGTAGCGATCAGGACGAAAAGAAGCGTTGCTGCCACATATTCAAAGCCCTGTTCAAATATCGGCCTCGGTATAAAAATGCCTCTGATATTGAGGAAAAAAGAAGATCCGAGGTGCAGGCTTTGTCTGGGAGAGGGTAACGTTCGCAATACCGCGAAGTACCAGAAAAATATCTGGAGCAGCAGGGGAAGATTTCTGAAGATCTCTATGTATGTTGCCGCAATCTTAGAAATAAGCCAGTTGGATGACAACCGGGCAACCCCGACGATAAAACCGAGAATGGTAGCAAAGAAAATTCCGAGAACGGAAACCAGGATAGTGTTGAGCAGGCCGACGACAAAGGTGCGTCCGTAGGTGGAACTCTCCGTATAGGGGATAAGATGCTGGGCAATGCCGAACCCTGCTTTTTGTTTGAGAAAGGAAAAACCGGTCATGATGCCGCGTTGTTCCAGATTGTGAAGTGTGTTGTTACCGATAAAGATAAAAAAACCGACAACAGAGCAAATCAGCACAATTTGAAAAAGCAGCGCCCGGTTACGGGAATTGTTCAGCCACGATGTTTTGGGAGCCGGGAATTTGTTGGATGACATGATAAGGGGGGAAAGTCAGGCCCTGGGCAGATAGGTCATGTCATTTTTCCCGGCATCGGAAAAAATTCCGGTGTCGGAAAAAATGAGTAAAGAGCACTGGCTAGCCAGTGCTCTTTACGGGGTAAAAAATAAAAGTCGTCGGGAAGCTCAACGATTCTTAACAGTTGTTATCGAATGGGAGGCGCGTACTGGATGCCGCCGTTTTTCCACAGGGCATTGAGACCGCGTTTAATTTTAAGCGGTGAGTCCATGCCCACGTTGCGCTCAAAAACTTCCCCGTAGTTGCCGACCTGTTTAATAATCTGGTAGGCCCAGTCATCAGAAAGGCCGAGGCTCTTGCCCTTTAATCCTTCCAGTCCGAGAAGCCTGCGAATGGCGGGCTTATTGCTTTTTTTCATCTCATCGACATTTTTAGAGGTTACCCCCATTTCTTCAGCGTTGAGCATGGCAAAAAAGGTCCAGCGGACAATATTGAACCAGCCGTCATCACCTTGGCGAACAACCGGTCCCAGGGGTTCTTTGGAGATAATATCAGGCAGAATGACCGCATTCTCCGGATGGGCGAGGTGGGTGCGCAGGGCGTACAACTGAGACTGGTCCGAGGTAAGGCAGTCACAGCGACCTGCTTCGAAACCCTTGGCGGTTTGATCATGGGTATCAAAGACCACGGCCTCGAATTTCATGTTGTTTTCTTTGAAGTAATCCGCAAGGTTCAACTCAGTGGTTGTTCCTGCATCAATACAGAAAGAAGCGCCGTCAAGTTCCTTGGCGCTCTTGATTCCCAGTTTTTTGGAAACCATGAATCCCTGGCCGTCATAGTAATTTACGCCGGCAAAGTTTAAACCCAGAGAAGTGTCGCGGACAAAGGTCCAGGTTGTGCCGCGTACCAGCACGTCAATCTCACCGGACTGGAGAGCGGTGAATCGTTCTTTGGAGTTGAGTGGAACATACTTTACCTTGGAAGCATCACCAAGAACAGCAGCTGCGACAGCCTTGCAGCCGTCAACATCCAGGCCCTTCCAGGCGCCCTTCTCATCGGTTGCCGAGAATCCAGGCAGTCCGGTTGAAACCCCGCATTGCAGAACTCCGCGTTTTTTCACCTCGTCCAGGGTTGACCCCATGGCGATGGAGGTGGAAATCATCAGAAAGACGGCCACCATGATAAAGGATAATTTTTTCATCGGTTCTCCTCGATCTTATTTAATCTATTTCACCAGGTTACCATTGCAAAGAATGGCGGTTTCCAATAAGCTGAGTATAGTAACAGAAAAAGTAAAAAAGTCTACCGGGTTTTTCAAAATTGGAAATATTATCCGTTTCCTTCACCCACTATTTTTTCCCTGGGTCAACAGGTGCATGTGTCTTCAAATATCATGAACAAGCAGGAAGATAACATTGATAAACAGGTAATCCTGATTGGTGATGACAGTCCGGTGACTCAAAAGCTGCTCACGGAACTTTTCACTAGAGAAGGATATCGTGTCGCCGAAGCGCATGACGGAGAATCCGTTTTGAAACTACTGCCCGTCGTTGGTCCGGATTTGGTGTTGCTTGATGTTGAGTTACCGGAAATGTCCGGCTTTGACGTCTGTCGAAAACTTAAACATGATCCTTCTTTTGCTGATATCCCCGTCTTGTTTGTTACCTCGCGTAACGACAAAAAGGACATTCTGGCCGGCTTTGCCGCCGGTGGCCAGGATTATGTGGTCAAACCTTCAACCAGAGCGGAACTCCTTGCCAGAGTTCGCACCCATCTGGCCCTGCGGCAGGCGCAGCAGAAATTAAAGGCCAGTGAAGCCAGATACCGTGAGCTTTCTCTGCGCGATGATCTGACAGGGTTTTATAACACCCGTTATCTGTATCAAACACTGCAGGGCCAGCTGGATATGCATCGTACCCGACCGCTGTCGGTTATTTTCATGGATATTGATAATTTCAAGTATGTCGTCGATACCTATGGCCACCTTAATGGTTCGCGCAATCTGGCTGAACTGGCGGATGTTGTCCGCAGTGTCCTGCCCGAGGGCTGTTACGGTGTAAGTTACGGCGGTGATGAGTTTGTCATTGTTCTTGCCGGTTATGATCATAATCAGGGGATGCAGGTTGCCGAACGCATTCGTCAGGCCGTTGAAAAGACCAGTTTTTTATCGACCATGGATTTATCCATTCATATTACTGTTTCCTGTGGTGTTGCGACCTTTCCTGAAGATGCGCAGACCTTGACCGATCTCCTGGCTGCTGCGGATCACGCCCTGTTTGAGGTGAAAAAACAAGGGAAAAATGCTGTCGGCAGCTTCCACTGATATGTCCCGCCGTACCCGTTTGGCCAGTCGATTGCTGGCGCTCAATGTGCTGTGTGATTTTCAGAAAACCGGTGATCCGGTTACCCGGATTCTTGAACGCCAACTTGCTGAAATCAAGGTGGATTCCCGTGATGCTCAACTGGCCCGAGCCCTGATTTTCGGTATTCTGCGCCAGCAGCAATATCTGGATTATATTATCGGCCGTTTTTCACGCCACCCGGTAACCAAAATGAAGCCGCGTACCCTGATTGCTCTGCGCATAGGAGTTTACCAGTTGCTGCTCATGGACCGCATTCCGGCCTCGGCAGCGGTCAATGAAACTGTAAATGCCTTTAAGGCTGGACGTCAGCCGACATGGTTGGTCAGGTTTGTAAACGGCGTGCTGCGTAGTGTGGTCAGAGAGCTGTCGCAACTGCCGCAACCGGGCCGGGAGCGTGTGAATGGTAACCCTGTTTTAAACCATCCCAAATGGCTGGTGAGAAAATGGGTGCAGCTTTTCGGCCGGGAAAAAACGTATAATATCTGCCGGGTAAATAATGAACCACCGCCGTTAACACTACGTGTTAATACCACGCTTATCGATCAAAAACAGTTGGTGGCAAAGCTGACCTATGGTGGCCGTGTTGAGCTCGGAAAATATTGTGCCACAGCTCTTGTATTACCGGATTTTCGAGGAGAGGTGGCCGGGCTTTTCGGATATGAAGAGGGGTATTTTGCAGTCCAGGACGAGGCGGCGCAACTTGCAACCGGTCTGTTGAGCCTGAAAGAGAATGGCCGATATCTGGATGGTTGTGCCGGGGTGGGCGGGAAAACAGGCCATTTAGCAGCCCTGCTTCCCCCTGGCGGCCAACTGACGGCAATTGAGCCGGAAAAAAAACGCTTTCGTCTTCTTGGAGAAAATCTTCATCGATTAAAGGTTTCAGGCGTTGTAACCATGCATATGAATCTTGCCGAGTTTACCGACAAAACAGACGAGCAATATGATGGAATTTTGCTGGATGTTCCCTGTTCCGGTACCGGCGTAATCCGTCGCAGGCCGGATATTCGCTGGAATCGCTTGCCGGAGGATCTGCAGAGCAGGCAAAAGCAGCAGTTGCAACTCTTACGGACCGTAATACCACTGCTTAAGGAGGATGGAATTATTGTCTATGCTACCTGTTCTCTTGAGGCGGAGGAAAACAGCGAGGTCATAGATGCCTTTCTTGCCGAACACGGGGAATTTATTCTTGAAGATGCCCGCAGATTTCTGCCGCCGGCTGCAGAACATCTTGTTACAGCAGAGGGTTATTTTCAGCCGACGCCGGATCAGGGGCTTGACGGTTTTTTTGCCGCCCGCCTGAGAAGAAGGGGGGTGTAGTTTTAATCATCTTCAACATTACAGGCGTCTTCATCACAAAGGGCTTCACAGGTATGGCAGCCGTGACACTCATCGACGTTGACCGGCACTGCTTTGTCTTCGATGAGTTCATACACCTCACCAGGGCAGGATTCCACACATTCACCACAGCCGGTGCATTTTTCACTGTCTACGGTTACGTTCCACATTCTTTTTTATCGTCCGGATAGGGGTTTGTTTATTACCGAACTCCTGCAATTGTCATCCCTCTCTGACCAGACGGATATCCCAGGCCTCTGATCGGTTTTCATTTGCCGGATTATTGACAATGCGGAATTCAAAGATACGCTGATTGTCCTGAAAATAGAAATCGCTGTCAAGGGTGGATTTAGAAAGATGAAAAAAAACACTGTCTGGTTTGAGTCCGTCGGCGGTTAAGGTAAAGTAGCGAAAAAAACCAAAACCCTTGTCCGGGTTATAGTGAATAACAGCACCGCGTCGCCATTGTTCATCACCATGCGGGGAATTCCCATGAATGGGTAACAGGCCGGGGATGAGGAAGCCGGACAGGTATGAGTCGGCGGCTTCACGCAGGTCATGGCTTACATTGTGAAAACCGATGATTTCCACCCGGCAGCCCATGTTCTGCAAGGCGGTAACCAAACGGATAAAGTCACCATCCCCGGTCAACAGGATGATCCTGTCCAGGTTGCGGGCCTGCAGGAGGGCGTCAATGGCAAGATCCATGTCGGCATTGGCCTTGGTGGTAATATTTCCCTCCTCGTCCTGATAGCGGCGCACATATTTTTTAATAATCTTGAATCCGCACTGACGCAGTATGTTGTGATAGCTGTAGACCTTTTGTCGGTAGTCTCCGTCCGCCCTGGTCCGTTCCCTGTCTTCAGCCAGATAGCAGTTGGCCCGCAGCATGGTTGAGTTGCCGGTATCGGCCAGGTCAACAAGCACATCATAGCGCATGCCGTAACCGCCGCTCATTTTGATATTTTCCGCATCCACATAGATGCCGGTCTTCAACATTTTTACTGTTTTTCCCTTTTTTTAACGAAGAATTATTCCCACTCAATGGTTGCCGGCGGCTTGGAAGAGATATCATAGACAACCCTGTTGACGCCCCGAACCTCATTGATTATCCGGGTGGAGATACGTCCCAGCAGATCATAGGGGAGATGGGACCAGTCGGCGGTCATGGCGTCACGGCTGTCAACGGAGCGGATGGCGATTACATGTTCGTAGGTGCGGCCATCGCCCATAACTCCCACCGTTTGAACAGGGAGAAGA
>Ga0256833_1003745_pt1 | contig 10324 bp, 8 predicted proteins | sample 356284metaG_FD_190535 | JGI IMG/M metagenome (GOLD analysis project Ga0256833, IMG submission 190535) | Hydrothermal vent microbial communities from Mid Atlantic Ridge, Atlantic Ocean - 356-284 | ecosystem: Environmental > Aquatic > Marine > Hydrothermal vents | place: Atlantic Ocean: Mid...
CCGGAGTATACGTGGTGCCGGAGGGGTGCACTCGGCCACCATAGCGGGCTCCGAGCTCTTCCGGGCCGTCCTAGCCAGCCCCCTCGTGCTAGCCATAGGCGCCTCCACCGCCGCGGGGGCGGCGGCGCTCGCTCTCGCCTCGAGGCGGGGCCTGCGGATACCCGGCATGCCCGAGACGAGGAGGGCCGCCTACCTCCTGGCGGCGGCCATCATAGCGGTCTACGCCGTCGTGGTGCCCGCGGCGGCGTACTACAGCGCGAGGCCCGGCCTCGACTATGGGGTCTGGGTGGACGGGGCCAACGTCACCGTGAGGTTCTACGGGACCGCCACCGTGAGCTTCAACCTCTGCAACGCCACGCTAAACCTCACCGACACCCAGAGGGCCCTCTCCATGCTGAGCGTACGCACCAACGGCCTGAGCGACCCCACGGCTGGGGTGCACATGGGCTACTACAAGACCAAGAGCGGCGCCAGGGCCTACGTTATAGTCTACGAGAAGAGGGCTCCCAAGGCCCTCGTGGCCAGGCTGCCCGACGGCAGCTACGTCATAGCCGCCGTGCCCGGCGTGGAGAGCCTCTACCGGGAGGTCTCCGGGGAGAGGCCCGGCCTCTGCGGCCAAGCCTCCAGCCATAGCTAGCGGTATCGCCCACGCCTAGGTGGCGCGGGCGGGGCCCCCCGGGGCCCGCCTGCAGCGGCTGCCACCCCTGGGGGTAGGCGCCGCTGGGGGGGCCAGCGCCTAAACCCTGGGCCTGGGGGATTAACGCTGGGGGACGCCCGGGGGGCTGGCGGGGGGTAGGTGCGTTGGGCTGCCGGGGCGCCATCGTTGTAACGGCGGCGGGGGGCGGGCACACGGGGAGGGCGTACGCGCTCGCCCAGGCGCTGGCGGGGCTCGTCGACGGCGACATGCTCTACTTCGTGGTGGCTCGGGGGGACGCTTGGAGCCGCAGGAAGCTCGAGGGCTTCGGGCGGGTGGTCGAGGTCAGGAGGGTTAGGGCTGTCAACGAGAGCCTGCTCCGGGGCCTCCTGCGGCTCCCCGGGGGGCTCCTCGACGCTTGGAGGAGCGTCCCCCGCGGCGTCTGCGCCTTCGTGAGCATGGGCGCGTCTATCAGCGTCCCCTCGGGCCTCGCCGCTAGGCTGCGCGGGGCGAGGCTCTACAACGTCGAGGCTGTCGTTAGGTTCACCAGGCCGAGCCTCGCGGCGCGGGCGCTGCGCCCGGTCAGCCATGTGACGGTGCTCCACTGGGAGGAGCAGCTCCGCATACACCCGGGTGGGAGGGTCTACGGGCCCATATACCCTAGGCCCTCCCGCGAGCCGCGGGATGAGGGCTACATCCTCGTCACGGGCGGCAGCTACGGCTACCCCGAGCTCTTCGAGGCGGTGTCGAGGCTGGACCCGGGGAGGGTGGTCCTCCACACGGGCAGGGTGGACCCCAGGGTGTACAGGGAGAGGCACCCGGGGTGGGTGGTGTTCAGGTTCGACCCCGACTTCGACCGGTGGCTCGCCGGCGCGCGCGTGGTTGTGACACACTATGGCAACACCGCCGTCGAGGCGGCCCTGACGTACGGCAAGCCGCTTGTCATAGTGTACAACCCGGCGTGGAGGACGGCAGCCGGCTACAGGGACGCCGAGGTACTCGCGGGCAAGCTGAACGCGGTGCTACTCCCGGGGCCCCCGACCCCCGAGGAGCTGGCCGAGGCCCTGAGGGAGGCCGAGCGCAGGAGGCCGCCGCGCTACCCGAACGGGGCTGAGAGGCTGGCCGCGGAGATCGCCGGGCTGTGCGGCTGCTAGAGGCGGGCTGCTACCGGCTGCCGGGCGGCCTGCCCAGCACCGCCAGCTTCGAGGGGGGGTAGTCCACGTCGATGTCCAGGTACGCTATCGAGTCGACCACTATGCTCTCCCTCCCCGTAAGCCTCAGGACCTCCGAGAGGGCGAGGCCCCGGTACATCCTGTGGCGGGTTAGGACCAGCACTATGTCGGCGCCCCGGAGGGCCTCCCCGAGGTCCTGGGTTAGGCTGACGCCTAGCCTCTCGAGGGCGGGCTCCCTCTTCACGTAGGGGTCGTGGGCGACCAGGTTCTGGTAGCCCCGCGCCCTCAGGAGCGCCGCCACGTCTATGGACGGCGAGAGCCTGGTGTCGTCTATCTCACCCCTGAAGGCGACACCCAGGAGGGCGACCTTCGCCGTGGCGGGGTCTACCCCGTTCTGCCTCGCCAGCCCCTCAACGAGCCTCACGACCTCGTATGGCATCCTCTCGTTCCTATCGCGGGCCCTCAGTATGATCTCCGGGACGAAGCCCCGCTCGAGGAGCCTCGAAGCCAGGAAGTAGGGGTAGATTGGTATGCAGGCTCCCCCCACGCCGGGCCCGGGGAGGTGGATGTTTATGTGTGGCTTCGCCGTGTTGGCGGCCTCTCTGGCCTTGTGGAAGTCCACCCCGAGCCTCGCGGCGGCCAGCGCCAGCTCGTTGGCGAGGGCTATGTTGACGTCCCGGTACACGCCCTCAGCAAGCTTCTCGAACTCCGCATCGCGGGGCCTGGACAGCACGATCACCCCCTTCCTGGCTATCGGCTTGTAGAACTCCTCCGCCAGCCTGGCGCTCTTAGGGCCGATCCCGGCCACCACCTTTGGGTAGTTCTCCTCTATGTCCCTGACTGCCCTGCCAACGTAGATCCTCTCGGGGCTGTAGGCGAGGTAGAAGTCCTCCTCGGCCCTCAGACCGCTGGCCCCCTCGAGGGTGGGCCTCGCCAGCTCCTCGGTCGTCCCGGGCGGGACGCTCGACTCGATGATGACGAGGTCCCCCCTCTTGAGGCTCCCGCCTATGGACTGCAGCGCGCCGCGGAAGGCGTCGTAGACCACCCGCTTCTCGTCCCAGTCCAGGTAGACGGGCACAGTGACCACGACCACCCTAGACCTCGCAACAGCCCCGCCGCAGTCGGGGGTGAGGTCGAGCCTCCCCCCACTCAGGCCGTCCCTGATAGCGTTCGCCACGTCATCCTCGACGAAGCTGAAGCTACCAGCCCGTATCGCCTCAAGCTTCGATCTATCTATGTCGACGAGCACCACCCTGAGCCCCCGTCGGAGGTACGCAGCGGCGAGGCTGAGCCCCACATAGCCAGCGCCGCAGACAGTGACCCATGCCGACCCGCTGTACACCTCGGCCACGGGGTTACCGCCGCCACCCGCCATAGCCGACCCCTCTCTGGCTCCGGCTCCCAACTGGGGGCCTGTGGGAAGCCCGCCCGGCCCAGTTTTTAAGGAGATTCTAGCATCCGACCACGGCGTTCTAGTCTAGCCCGCCTCCCGCCGGCTACACCGCATGGTATAGCCGGTGTGGAGATGCGGCCCCCGCCCCTGGGGGGTTAGATGTCGCAGGTGGGGCACCCCCCGCTGTAGTCCTCGTGGACGAGCATGATGTGGTGCCTGCCTATGCGTAGCCAGCTGTAGATCCTCTTGTCCTTCCCGGCGAGGGGCTCTGGGGGCCTCCTGAGGGCCTCCCTCACCTCCTCGGCGCTGGAGGTTAGGACTTGGCCCTCCCTGCTCTTGTCCCTGTAGACGGTTATGCCCTTGCAGCCGAGCCTCCAGGCGAGCCTGAGGGCCCCCAGGACGTCCCGGGGCGTGGCGGTGGAGGGCATGTTGACGGTCTTGCTGACGGCGTTGTCGACCCACCTCTGCCAGGCGGCCTGCATGCGCACGTGCCACTCCCAGCCTATCTCGAGCGCCGTGGGCAGGGAGTCCCTAAGCTCGCGGGGTGCCCAAGGGGCCCACCTTATGCCCCCGCCCCTCCTAGCTATCTCGAGCAGCGTGTCCTCGCTCAGCATCCCGTGCTCCCCGAGCCACCTCTGGAGGCGCCTGTTCACCTCTAGCCAGGAGCCCGCCGTGGAGCGGCGGAGGTAGACTAGGGCGAAGTAGGGCTCTATCCCGGAGCTGGCTCCGGCTATCACGCTTATGCTCCCCGTGGGCGCTATCGTGGTGACGGTAGCGTTCCTCGTCCCCCTCCTCGTCTCGGCGCGGAGCTCGCCCCAGTCGAGCGGGGGCCTATCGTCGACCAGCGCCCTCGCCTCCCTGGAGACCCTCGACCCGTCGTAGACCAGGCTGGCGGGCCTCTGGGGCTCGAAGTTGAGGCGGCCCTGCCTGTGGATGCTCCTCGGGAACGCGGGGTAGGGGCCCCGCTCGGCTGCTAGGGTGTTGCTCGCCCTCCTGGCGTGGTAGGCTATGAACTCGGCCAGCTTGTCGGCGAGGTAGAGTGCGTCGTGGCTATCGTATGGGACCCCTAGGGCGGCCAGGGCGTCCGCCCACCCCATGACTCCGAGGCCGACCTTCCGAGTCCTCCTCACGGCCTCGGCTATCCTCTTGTCGGGGTACCAGGAGACCTCTATGACGTCGTCCAGGAACCTCACGGCGGCCTCGACGTCGGAGGCCAGCTCCCCCCACCTGATCGAGCGGCTGGCCTCGTCCACGTAGGCCGCCAGGTTCAGGCTGCCAAGGTTGCACGCCTCCCAGTCCAGCAGGGGGGTCTCGCCGCAGGGGTTGGTGGCGTGTATCCTGCCGAGGGCCGGCGTTGGGTTGTGCCTGTTGATCGTGTCCACGAACACCACGCCCGGGTCCCCGGTGCGCCAGGCGCACTCCGCCACGGCCCCCAGGATGTCCCCCGGGCTGGCCTCCCCGGCGGGCTCGCAGGGTAGCGCCTCGAGCTCCCCGCTGAGGCTGGCCACCGCCTCGGGGCAGGTGGAGGGGCTGTAGAGCCTCCAGCCGCCCCCCGACTCTAGGGCCTCCATCAGGGAGTCGTGGACCGCGACGCTTATATTGAAGTTCTCGAGGCCTCCCCCGCACTTAGACCGGGCGAACTCCAGCACGTCCGGGTGCCAGTCGTGGAGTATGCCCATCATGGCCGCCCTCCTCTTCCCTCCCTCCCTCACAACGTCGGCCAGGGCGTCGAAGAGCCGCATGAAGCTGACGGGCCCGCTGCTCCTCCCCCCGGTGCCGCCTATAGGGGCCCCCCGGGGCCTGAGTGGCGAGAAGTCGTAGCCAGCCCCCGCGCCGCTCTTGAATATCCAGGCCGACACCCTCAGTGCCTCCATTATAGAGTCCATGTCATCCGAGAGTGGCACCACGAAGCATGCCGCGAGCTGGGGGTACCTCGTGGCGGCGTTCATCAGGGTGGGGCTGTTGGGCAGGAACCTCAGGCTCGCCATGAGCCCGTGGAAGAGCCTCCTGGCGCGCTCGAAGCGCCCCCACGCGTGCTCCGCCTCCGCCACGAAGCTCGCGACCCTCCAGAGCATACCCTCGGGGGTCTCCGCCAGCCTGCCACCCGGCCCGCGGAGGAGGTAGCGAACCCTGAGCAGCCTGAGGGCCTGCCAGGAGAGGCGGGCCTCGAAGCCCCCAGCGGCGAGGGAGCGCCTCCAGCTGCCCGTGGCCTCCTCGTAGATCGCCGCGAGCTCGAGGGCGGCGGCGAGCCTGGAGAGCCCCGGCTCGAGGGCGGCCCACGAGGCCACCTCGGCCTCCAGCCTCTCGAGGGCCTCCCACCCCCCGCCCTCGAGGCGGGCGAGGAGGGGGGCCGGGTCGAACCCTAGGGCGCTAGCGACGCCCTCCACGATGCGGGCCGCGTCCACGGGGGTGGCGCCCCCGCCTGGCTGGGGGCGGCGGGCCGGTTTAACCGCCCACCCCGCGGGGGCGGGGCCTGTAGGCTAGGAACCTCCTACCCCAATACTCTACCACCACCACCCCGCCGCCCAGGGCCTCGTCGAGGCTCCTGCCCCTCCCGGCGAGGAGGCGCTCCACGTAGTCGAGGGGCAGCGGGTGCACCCTCACTGTGTCGCGGACCCACTCCACGGGGTCCACGCCCGGCGGGGGCGGCGGGGGAGGCTCGGGGGTGTGGAGGGGCCTGGCGTCCAGGCCTAGCCTGCGCATCGCCTCGAGGGCGGCCTCCACCCTCTCCCATGGCGGGGGCCTCACCCACGCCTCCGCGGGGGGCCTGTGGGGTATGGCGACGTAGGCCACCCTGGGCCCCGCCTCGGCGGCTAGCGCCGCGGTCTCCGCTATCTCCCCGTCGCCGTCGTTCAGGCCGCTGACCAGCATGGTCTCGCTTATCAGGGTGCCCCCGTACTCCCTCGAGAACTCCAGGATGCCCCGCCTCACCCTCCCCCAGGAGAGGCTGGGGTGGGGCCTGTCGACCCTGCGCCACACCGCCTCGCTGCCGGCGTCAACCTTCACCGAGACAAGGCTCGCCTCCAGAAGCCCCCTCCTGACCTCGGGCAGCCAGAGGAGGCTCCCGTTCGTGAGCACCGCCACCCTGACGCCCAGCTCGGCCTCCAGCAGCCTGACCGCCTCCCCCAGGGAGAGGTCCAGCGTGGGCTCCCCGTCGGGGACGAATGTCACGTAGTCAACCGGCCCCCTCCCCTCGAGGGCCTCCCCCACCTCCTCCAGCACCCTCCGCGGGTCGCTGTACCGGCGCCTCTCCACGGTCAACCTGATCGTGCGGCCGAGCTGGCAGTAGACGCACGAGTACGTGCACACCTTGTAGGGGAGATTGTTCACCCCGAGGCTCACGCCGAGCCTCCTACTGTAGACCGGGCCGAATACCAGCCCCAACCCCGACCCCCGGGCAGCGGCCCCTAACCGTGGAGGCCAGCCTGGCGGCGGCGTCCTCCACGAGGGCCCGCGCCCGCAGGACCGAGAGCCACCCCGGCGGTATAGAGTCTGGCCCGTAGTAGGCCCCGGCCACGCTGCCGGCTATGGCGGCTACCGTGTCGGTGTCACCCCCCAGCCTCACCGCCTCCACGAGGGCCTCGCGGAGGCTCCGGGTCGAGAGGACGCTCCACAGGGCTGCCCTCAGCATCTTGCTCGCCTCGCACACCGCCCTCCGGGGCCTCTCGGCGGCGAGCGCCGCCGGGTCCTCGAGGTAGCGGAACCGCCGCGCGTACCTCCCCCAGCGCCCGCCGCTGTAGAGCCTGTGGAGGGCCTCCCCCGCGGCGGCCACGGACTCCCCGAGGGTGAGGCCGGCGAACACCCCCCGTATGACCACGGTGTACAGGCCGCACGCCATCATCGCCAGGGGGTGGGCGTGGGTCGCCGCCGACATCCTGTGCGCCACCCCCACGGCCTCCCCCAGGGGGCTGCAGAGCGTGTAGGCCGCCACGGGGAAGCAGCGCATCAGGCTGCCGCAGGAGGGCCTCATGGCCGCAGCGCCCTCCAGGCTGGCGCCCCCCGCTATCGCCTCGAGGACCCTGAGGGTCGTGGGGCCCACGTTGAACGCCACTCCGTCGGGGGTGTACCTGCCCTCCCTCAGCCAGAGGAGGAGCCTCCCCACGAACGCCTCCGGGTCGGCGCCATCCGAGGCGAGGGTGTCCACGAGCGCTAGGGTCTGGGAGGTGTCGTCGCTCCACGTGCCAGCTGGCACGCCCCAGGTGCCCCCGCCTACCATCTCCCCCCGGAAGCCCCGGCGAACCTCCTCGCCGCTCTTCAGCTCCCAGGGGAGCCCCAGGGCGTCGCCCACTGCAAGGCCGAGCATGCCTCCCCTGATCCTAGCCGCCCAGGCCTCCCCCCACTCTAGGGGCGCCTCTAGCCTGCCCAGCGGCAACAGCCTGGCCCCCCGCTGTGGGCCGCCTGGCTGCTGGAAGGGTATTAGGGGCCAGCGGCCCTGGGGGCCTCGGGCGGGGCTCTGGGGGTTGGCTAGGAGAGAGGCGCTGCTATGGCTCGGAGCTGCTGGCGAGGACCTGGAGGATGCTGTCGACGCCCTGGGGAGGGGCAGGTGGTTCCGGGCGGCCTTCTTCGCCCAGCAGGCTGCCGGGAAGGCCCTGAAGGCCCTCTTCTTCGTTGTGAGGAGGGAGGAGCCCCCCAAGATCCACACGGTCACGGAGCTCTACAGGCTCCTCAGGGAGGCGGGCTTCAGGCTGCCCAGGGACCTGGAGGAGCAGATCTACATCCTCAACAAGTACTACACCGTAACGCGCTACCCCGACGCGGCCAACGGCCTGCCCAGCGAGTCTGTCGACAGGCTGGAGGCCGAGAGGGCCGTCGAGGTGGCCAGGCGTGTCTACGAGGAGGCAAGGAGGAGGGTCGAGGGGGCTGGCTGACGCCCTAAGGGCTGCCGAGAGGCTCGTCGAGGCGCTGGAGAGGCGCGGCGTCAGGGTGGAGGCGGCCTACCTCTTCGGCTCCCGGGTGAGGGGGGACTGGCTGGTGAGCAGCGACGTGGACCTCGTCATAGTGTCGCCCGGCTTCAGGGGGCTACGCTACCTCGAGAGGCTCGACCTCGTGGAGAGGGTCCAGTGGGAGGAGGGCATAGCGCCCCACGTCGAGGCGGTGCCCCTCACCCCCGAGGAGCTGGCGGAGAGGCTCCGGGGGAGCGCCGTGCTGAGGGACGCTTCGAGGTACTGGGTTAGGGTGCGCTAGCGGCCTGCTGGGCGCGTTTATCCCCCAGGGGGCGGCTGTGGCCCGCGGGAGGGGCGCGTTGGCCAGCCTGGAGGAGAGGGTTGCGAGGCTCGAGGCCGCCGAGAGGAGGCGGAGGCTCCTGGGCCTGGCCCGGCTGGCGTTCTACGCCATCCTCCTCGCCGGGCTCGTGGTTTACCTTGTGGGGCTCTACGAGAGCTCCGGCGAGTGGAGGGCCGAGCTGGCCGACACACCGAGGGTCGGCCTGAGGAGCCCGAGGGTTGTCGGGGTCGAGGTGCCCCTGAGGATATACAACCCGGACGGCGACGTTATGGCGAAGCTGGTCTACTACAGGGTCTACATTAACGGGTACTACGCCGGGGACGGCTTCATGCCATACCTCCACCTGCCCAGCGGGTGGAGCGAGCACGTGGTGAGGCTGGAGGTGGACCTCTCCCGGGCCAGCTGCGGGCTGGCCCAGGCGCTGGCCAGCGGGGGCAACGCCACCGTGAGGGTCGAGGGCTACGCCATGGTGGACCTCAAGGTCTTCGGCAGGTTCACCTGGAAGACCGTCACGCTGCCATTCAACCTCACCGCCACCCAGGTGCAGCTGCCCCAGCTCGACCCCGCCACCCGGGGGCTGCTGGAGCTGTACCTCTACGCCTGCAACAACAGCGCCTCCATACTAGAGGTGCTGCAGGCCGCCGCCTCGCTGCTCAGCCAGGGCGGCCTGCTCCCAGTGTCGCCCATAGCCCCCGGCGGCGGGGGCGGCGGGAGCCCCGCGGCGCCCATCAACGTGACGGCCGCCGTTGAGCCCCAGACGCCCGGCGGCCTGCCCCCCTACGTGCTCGTGGTAAACGTTACCAACACCGGCTCCGAGCCTGTTGTCGTATACGAGATCCACGCCGACTCCCACACCCTAGAGGTAAACGAGACCATCCAGCCGGGCACCACCAGGACGTACCACATCGACGGCCTCCTAACGCCCCCCGAGCAGGTGACCGTCTCAACCAGCTCTGGAACCGTGGTCGTCGTAGCCGTGAAGGTCCTAGGGTAATATTAGGGGCCAGCGGCCACGGAAGCGATATATAGCCCCTAATGTATAGTTTCTGGTAGTAACTAGCACATACGGGTAGATTGGCATAGTTCATCGATATTGACAGTTAGGAATTTGAAGCTAAACCCTTAATAACAACCCTTAATAACCCATGCCTAGCCCCTACTCTCGAATAATAGGCTAGGGGTGGTGTGGGTGCCAGACGCCGCGAGGGCTCTCGAGGTGCTCCGGGACCCGGGCTTCATAGTATCGAACCTCCCGGGAGTCACAGCGGTGGAGCCCGGGAGGGTTAGGGTGGAGTATAGGAGGTTCGGCCTGCCAGTATTCAGGGACTGGTACACCGTCGAGGTCCGCGAGGCCTCCGACCAACGGGCGGTGATCATCGAGCTGGCGGGGGAGAAGAGTAGGGCTCGCATGCTATTCACCTCCGGGATCGGGGGCCTCGAGGTGAAGGCTGACTACAGGGGGCCCCGCGGCTTCCTCGTCGCAGGAGCCCTACGCAAGGCCGCCAGGGCCCTGGCCAAGGTAGCTCTCCGGGAGGCCGCCAGGCTCGCCAGGGCAGCCGAGGCTGCCGCCAGCCGGGGGGATCTATCACGGGCTCTCGCAGACCTCTCGTGGACCTCCAGCCTGCTGGCGCGGAGTGTGCTGCTAGACACTAGGCTGGCCAGCGCCGCCGAGGGGGTCTTGTCGACCATAGCGGAGGAGGCTCTGGCCGACACGGGCGCTCTCACGGACTACCCAATGGTCTACGTGTCTGGCAAGGCCGAGAACGGCTCGTTTAGGCTGATCTTTTCCAAGGGGAGGTTGGCTGGTGCTTACTTGGTGGTCGACGGGAGGGAGTACTATGGGAGCCTCGACGCCCTCAAGAGGCTGAGGGGCATCACGACGATACGCGTCTACGGGGTCCT
>Ga0256833_1003746_pt1 | contig 10321 bp, 10 predicted proteins | sample 356284metaG_FD_190535 | JGI IMG/M metagenome (GOLD analysis project Ga0256833, IMG submission 190535) | Hydrothermal vent microbial communities from Mid Atlantic Ridge, Atlantic Ocean - 356-284 | ecosystem: Environmental > Aquatic > Marine > Hydrothermal vents | place: Atlantic Ocean: Mid...
CCTTAAAGTCGAGATTAAAATGACAAATCAAAGCCGTAATGACTGCTCTTCGTAATTTGTCATCATCTGTCAAATCAACCCCTTTAAACACCGGTAATTTTCCCTGTCCAACCAAAGCATCGTAACTATCCAGATCTTTTACATTCTGAATATAGGCATCACCCACCCGGCCGATGGAAGTGATTCCGAACCCTACCAAATCACAATCAGAATGGGTTGAATAGCCCTGGAAATTTCTATACAACTTTCCTTGCCGCTGGGCGACAGCCAATTCATCATCCGGCAAGGCAAAATGATCCATGCCAATATACACATAACCGGCATCGGTCAGTTTTTTCCCCGCCATTTTTAAAATATCCAGCTTCATTGCCGGATCTGGCATATCCGCTTCATTAATCTGTCTTTGTGTTTTGAAACGGCTGGGCAAATGGGCATAATTAAAAATCGAAAAGCGTTCGGGCAAATATTCCAGAACCTGATCCAGCGTCCGGGAAAACGTATCAATGGTTTGTAATGGCAAACCATAAATCAAATCCACATTGGTGGATTTAAAGCCCTCGTCTCTGGCTGCCTGTAAGACTGAAAAAGTCTGTTCCTGGCTCTGGATGCGGTTCACCGCTTTTTGAACATCGGGGTCAAAATCCTGCAATCCCAGACTGATGCGGTTAAAACCTAACTGCCTTAAATGGGCAATGGTTTGATCATCAGTCTCTCTGGGGTCAACCTCGATAGAATATTCCCCGCTATCATCATCGCGCAGATTAAAATGTTCGCGGGTTGTGTCCATTAAATGCTGCATCTGCTCAGCACTTAAAAAAGTCGGTGTTCCACCGCCCCAATGCAGTTGATTGACTGTTCGGTTGCTGTCAAACAGCTCACCCAACATGGCAACTTCCCGAGACAAATTTTGCAGATACGGTTCCGCATGCTTACGATTTTTAGTAATTATTTTATTGCAGGCGCAATAAAAGCAGACGGTATCACAAAATGGAATATGAAAATAAAGGGACAAAGGCCCTTTTGCAACATTGGATTTTTCAATATGCTGGCGATACTGTTTATCGTCAAACCCATCATGCAATTCCAGCGCCGTTGGATAAGAGGTATAACGGGGGCCGGAGGTGTTGTAGCGATTGATTAAATCAATATCAAATTGAATAGATTGATCCATTACTGAAGCTTTTTGTTGATAGTAACAGCTACCTGATTTTCCTCATCCAGTTTTGGCAGCTCAATAGAGCCCAAATAATCGCCCTTGGCCGGCATCGCACTCCCGGATTTGGATACCCGGGCAATGACTGCAACTTGCTTAAAAGCAGATAATTTCATATTAGGTATCATTGCCATGGAATCGTTTAGCACGACCTGAACCGGTAAATCTGAAACTTTTTTACGCACAATGGCCAGCGGCATTTTAGGACCTTGCAGGGCCCGCGCATAAATAAAAACCGTATCCGTCGGTGAAACCTTTGCTTTTATCTGCTTATCAATATCCACATTCACCTGAATGCTGACTGCTGGAGCAACTGCTTGTTTATCCGCATCGGCAGTACCCAGACGGGTTTTTAATGCATTGATCAACCCGGCCAGTTCCTGATAAGAGGGTGACGACTTATCCATTAACTTTTCAAGCTTGGTCCAGTCCTGAAGCGCAGCTTCAAATTGCCCGGATTCCACTTTTGCCATGCCACTTAACCACAAAGCCGTGCGATTTTCCGGTGATAACTTAAGCGCCTGCTCGATTAACTGTTTTGATTTCGCACCAATATGTCCGCCCTGACTCATTGCCAAAGCATCAGCATACTGCAACATGACATCAACATCGTCTTGTTTCAATCGATAAGCCTGTTCAAAGGCCTTTGCAGCCCGGTCAAACTGCTTCATATATTTAAAAGACCGTCCAAGCATGACCCAGCCTTCAAAATCATCCGGATTTTGTTGTAATCTGTTGGCCAGTGACTGCACCATTTTATTGATATTTTGCTGTGCATTCTGCTGCTTGGCAAGTGCAGCCTGGTGTTTTTCAAGCTTGTTCAATGCATCGGGTGTGCCCAGTGCGAAATACAATGTAACCGATAACAGCGGAACCAACAGTAAAATTACAACTGCCAACCATCTGCCCTGCCGCGCCTCATCGGGTCGATTGGACTGAATTTCCAAATCATTTTTCAAGGATAATTCCAGTTCTTTGAATTGTTCCTGATATTCAGCTTCAGTCAACTGGCCATTTTCCAATTGAGATTTAAGGTCTGCCAGCTTGTCTTTGGCAATATTGATATTACGCTGATCCAGATCGGACTCAACAGGCTCGGATTTGCGTATCAGCGGTACAATAACAAATACCAGTGCAATCACTACCATGGCTGTTACCAACAGCCAAAACATCATATTCAAGAATCTTCCCCTTCTTCCAGTAACGCTCGCAGACGTTTTTCATCCTGTTCCGACAGTTTGTCCTTTTTATCAGCTTGGTTTTTTCGCCGGCTCATCAGCAGCAAAACCAGCAAGCCAATAACGACAAATACAACCGGCCCTATCCATAAAATCAGTGTCTTGGATTTTAATGGCGGCCGGTATAACACAAAATCTCCATAACGCTGGGTCATGTAATCGACAATCTGCTGTTGGTTTTTTCCTTGCTGCAGCATTTCATAAACCTGTCTTCGCAAATCCTTGGCCAGTTCTGCATTGGAATCGGCAATGGTCTGATTCTGACAGACCAGACAACGTAATTCTGAAATCAGGCTATGATAAGCCTGCTCCTGTTTGGCATTATCAAACTTCCGGTATTCAACCGCCGCATGTCCGCAGATGGAAAAAGTCAGAAACAGCGTAAAAACAAACGTCTTCATCAGCTTTCCGCCCTTAATTTATTAATCAATGGTAACAGGGTCTGTTCAACATCCTTCATGGAGACAGGGCCGGTAAATTTATACCTGACAATTCCTTTTTTATCGATAACAAAGGTCTCGGGCACACCATAAACCCCATAATCTATCCCCGTGCGTCCCTCCAAATCCATAACGCTGACCTGATAAGGGTTACCGAGTTGCGCCAGCCATTGTTTGGCAGCCTCAGGTTCATCCTTGTAATTAAGTCCGACAATAATCACCGGATTTTTTCTGGCAAAGTCATTTAATACCGGGTGCTCGGAACGGCAGGAAACACACCACGAAGCCCAGACATTTAACATCCACACCTGCCCTTGCAAATCTTCTGGTGAAAATTTTCTGGAAGGCTCGGTCAAAACCGGCAATGAAAAATGAGGCGCAGGCTTGTCAATCAAAGGCGAGGGAATATCCCGCGGGTTTAATTTAAGCCCTATGGCTAAAAAAACAGCCAGAACAGCAAATAAAAATAACGGAACAATATATTTAAGCATTACTGACGACTCGTTTTTTATTATTAATCCGGTAACGACGGTCGCAACTGGCAATAATTCCGCCTAAAGCCATAAACACGCCGCCCATCCAGATCCAGCGAATAAAGGCCTTATAATAAATACGCAGGCTCCAGGCGCCCTGATTATCCAGCTGCTCACCGATGGCGACAAATAAATCCCTGAATACGCCGGCATCAATCGCCGCCTCGGTCATGGGCATTTTTCTGACCCGGTAAATACGTTTCTGCGGCTCCAGTCTCGCTACTTCCTGTCCCTGGTAAGTCACCGTCAAATAACCTTGCATGGCATCATAATTTGGCCCTTCTGTTTCCTTGACTCCATGAAACTCAAAAACATATCCGGCCATATCCAGCTTATCACCTGGCGCCATTCTGACATCTTTTTCGATACTGTAGACGGAGGTAAAGGTAATGCCGATTACAAACACTGCAATACCCGAATGCGCCACAGTCATGCCATAAAAACCAGCTGGAATCTGGGTCAGTCGTTTCCAGGTGATCCCCTGTTTCCCCAGGCGATCTTTAAAGGCCAAAAAGCTGGTTGCCAGCGTCCACATGGCCAAGGTCACCCCTAAAACCGCAGCCCAGGAATAATACGGCATTAATAATGGCACCAACAGCCCTGTCAGCAGACAAAACGCCACGACTCCTTTCAATCTGTGCCACAAAGGCTTAAAACTGTCACGTTTCCAGTGCAGTAATACCCCAAAACCAACGGCTACGGATAAAGGCGCCATTAATGGAATAAAAACAGCATTAAAATAAGGAGGGCCTACCGATATTTTGCCCAGCCCCAGCGCATCGATAAATAATGGATACAAAGTTCCCAGTAAGATACTGGCAGCAGTCACCACCAATAATACATTGTTAATCAGCAATACCGATTCACGGGATACCAGATCAAACGTCGAGCTGCTTTTGACCTGTGGCGCTCTGATGGCATACAGCAATAGCGAACCACCGACAACGACCGCCAGAAATATCAGAATAAACAAGCCCCGGGCCGGGTCACTGGCAAAGGCATGCACGGAAGTCAACACACCTGAACGAACCAGAAAAGTGCCCAACAAACTTAATGAAAAAGCAAAAATAGCCAGCAATACCGTCCAGGTTTTAAATACTCCACGCTTTTCACTGGCTGCCAGTGAATGAATCAGAGCCGTGCCTACCAGCCAGGGCATGAAGGATGCATTTTCAACCGGGTCCCAGAACCACCAGCCGCCCCAGCCCAGTTCGTAATAAGCCCACCAGCTTCCCAGGGTGATGCCAAAAGTCAGAAACACCCAGGCGACATTGGTCCAGGGTCTTGACCAACGCGCCCAGGCGGAATCCAGTCGTCCTTCCAGCAAGGCGGCAATGGAAAAGGCAAAAGCCACAGAAAAACCGACATAGCCCATGTATAACATGGGTGGATGAACGGCCAAGCCGGGATCCTGCAACAACGGATTAAGATCGGCGCCTTCTACCGGAAATGGAAACAAACGCTCAAATGGATTGGAAGTCAATAATAAAAACAGGATAAAGCCAATGCTGACCAGCCCCATGACACCAAGCACCCGCGCCATGGTTAATGGCGGAATGGATTGACTGAAAAAAGCCACCAGCCCGGTCCAGATTGATAATGTCAACGCCCATAATAATAATGAACCTTCGTGAGCGCCCCAGACACCGGAAACCAAATACAGTACCGGTAAAGCTGTATTGGAATTATTGGCCACATAAGCAACAGAAAAATCGTGTGTCAAAAATGCATATGTCAGACAAAAATAAGCAATCGCCATAAAAAACAGCTGTGCATAAGCCGCCGGCCGCGCAAGATTAACCCAGCCCGTAATCATCCGTGATGCGCCGATAATCGGGAAAACACCCTGAATAATTGCCATGGACAGCGCTAAAATCAGGGCAAAATGCCCAAGTTCTGGAATCATATTATTGTCCTGCCTGAGATGATTTTTCTTGTTTCAGACTGTCAGCAACTTCTGGCGGCATATAATTTTCATCATGCTTGGCAAGCACCTCTTCAGCAACAAATACACCTTGTTTATTCAAACGGCCTTTTGCAACAATCCCCTGCCCTTCCCGGAATAAATCCGGCAAAATCCCGGTGTATTCCACGGTAACCTGCTTGGCATAATCGGTTAATTTAAAACGAACGGTCATACCATCACCAGGCCGTTCAACACTTCCTTTAACCACCATTCCACCCAACCGGAACAGCGTTCCTTCTGGCGCTTTACCTTCGGCAACATCACTGGTAGAGAAAAAATACATTAAATTTTCATTAAATGCTTTCAATGCAAAAGTCACTGCCAACGCAATACCCGCTAACATTAACAGTATCAGCATTAATCGTTGTTTTCTGATTGGCTTCATGACTGTTTCCTTTTTTGTTTAAGAGCAAGCTGTCGCAATATCTGTTTGCGCTGAATAACAGGAATAATAATATTGGCGGCTAAAATGATAAAACACAAACCATAAGATACCCAGACATAAAAGCCGTAGCCTCCCATGGCAAAAAACTCCTGCCAATTCATGCTTTACTCTCCAATAATCGTTTAACCCATTGACTGTTTTGTTCCCGCTGCAGTAATTCCACTTTCATCGATTGTAACACCGCCATGGCATAATAAAACTTAAATGCCGTGGCCATCAATAACAGTGGAATCAGCATACTGATATGAATGGAAGGCTTATCCGCCTTGGCGACAGTAGGCCCTTGATGCAAGGTGTTCCACCATTCAACCGAATAATGAATAATGGGAATATTGACAACCCCGACGATGGCTAAAATCGCCACCGCCCGGGAAGCCGTCCGGCGATCTTCAATTGCACCATACAGGCTGATAACACCCAGATAAAGAAACAATAATATCAGCTCGGATGTTAATCGCGCATCCCACACCCACCAGGTTCCCCACATGGGTTTCCCCCATAATGAGCCGGTTACCAGGGCAATAAAAGTAAAACTGGCGCCAATCGGCGCACTACTGACCAAAAAGACTTCTGCCAGTTTCATCCGCCAGATCAGCGCAATACCGCCAGCTATGGCCATCAGAACATAAATAAACAATGACATCCAGGCAGCAGGCACATGAATATAGATTATCCGGTAACTATCCCCTTGCTGATAATCTGCAGGCGCAACAAACAATCCTAAATACAAGCCGGGTATGGCCAACAGGAAAAACAAAACCGTCATCCACGGCATTAATTTATCCGCAAATGAATAAAAATGAGGCGGGGAAGCCATACGATGGAAAAAACGACTGACAGGAGCAGGAATAAATCTCATATTTGAATATTACTTGTTACTAATATTTAAGAAGGATAACGGAATCACACCGTTTTATAAAGTATTAAAAAAATAATACCTGAATCCATGGCTTTACGACGGATTCAGGTAATTCTTGACTTCATAGTTGTTTAAAGCAAATACATCAATTTAATGCTGCAATTCGTTCTATGCCTTACAGTAAGATGGAATCCAGCTTCTTTCAATCATATACTCAGGCAAATCATTAAAATCAAACCCCTCCCCATCTTTAATCATTTGCTTCACATCAAATAATAACCCCACTTCAGGAATATCATTGAAGAACATGGTGTAAAAAGGTTTAACCAGTGCTTTGGATACTTTCATACCCATCGGGCCGATAAAATTTCTTCTTTGACCTACATGCGCGACTTCATCAATAGTAATTTCATCCAGTAAAGCCTTCATACGTTCACGTACTTCCGGCTCATCAGCCAGCACATCATCAAAAAGCTTATGTAAATGCGTGTAAAAAGTCACACCCATCAATTCCGTAACAAATGCCGGCGTATCCATTAAAAACCCGGGAAACTTGGGGAATTGCTCATAAATCTTTTCTTTAAACGGGGTTAACGGCACCCACTCGACCTTGTCCAGTCCACAGGTCTTAAGCATTTCATCAAACAATCGCACATGACAAAATTCTTCGGCCAGATGCACCCGACTGATTTTATCCTCTATCGAATAAGAATGTTCCATATCAGGGACCACATCCCAGGCGCCCTTAATGCCTACCCATTCATGGCGGGCGAATTTATATATCCCCGTCAGCATCAACGTCATTTTGTCCAATGTGGCCGGGTCATCCTGCATTTCTACATAATTGCGATAAAACGCATCAGGGTTTGCCAGAGGTTTACGTAATTTAACCGGATTATCCTGAAAGTATTTTAATTTAGCCCGCTTTTTAGCCAGATCTTTCTCAGCTTCAAAAAGCTCACCCCCATGTTGCTGGGTAAACTCCCAGTAATCTTCAAAGTTTTTAGCTCTTTCTTCTTTGCTTGCCGGTGAAAATACTGAACGATACTTGCCCTTACTCATTTGAAATTCCTTAAAATATTAATGGTATAGAAATTGTATTGTATCAACCAAGTCACAATAACCTTATAAATAGTAGTATTTTCAGTTGATACTCATTTTTAAAGCGGCAGCAGCCGGCAATGGAGCCAATACCAGCGCCAGAAACATTATCGCCATCAATATATTAATCTGAGCTGAAACAGCCATGCCCGTGGCCGCCATTTCAACCGCATTGCTGGCAAAGATAAGCACCGGAATATAAAGCGGCAACACCAATAAGGACAAAATCATTCCACCTCGCCTTAATCCCAGGGTCAAGGCAACCCCAATTGAGCCAATCAAACTTAAAACAGGCGTACCTAAGACCAAAGTAATCATTAAAGTTCCCAACGCAGTATCCGGCAAGCCTAAAAAAACGGCTAACAACGGCGCAATAAGAATTAACGGTACGCCAGTAACCAGCCAGTGTGCAATAATCTTGCCTAAAACCAGAACCGAAACCGGGTGCGCACTGAGCAGCATCTGCTCCAGTGAGCCATCATCAAAATCAGAACGAAACAAACTGTCTAAAGACAGCATTGCGGCTAATAAAGCAGATACCCATATAACGCCGGGCGCCATGGCCTGTAATAATTTTGCCTGGGCGCCGACGCCCAATGGAAACAAGGTCACCACCAGCACAAAAAAGAAAATTGGATTAGCGATTTCAGCGCGCCGGCGAAATGCCAGCATCAAATCCCTGCGGATAATAGCAAAAAAGGCAGTCGTTAATGACATGAAGATAAATTAATAGTCTGAAGATCAACAGCGGGAAGTGATAAGTCATGATGTGATGTCAGGATAATCATACCGTCTTGTTCGATATGCTCGCTCATAACTGACTCAAATAATTGAATTCCCTGTTTGTCCAGCGAAGTAAATGGCTCATCCAGAATCCATAAGATATTATCGGTAATCAGTAATCTGGCCAGAGACAAACGACGCTTCTGTCCCGCCGATAAAGACTGTACCAGGGTATCGTCATATCCTTGTAAATGCACTTTATCCAAAGCCTCATCTATCGTCATACGCCCTTGCTTACCCAGAGCCAGCGCCATTTTAAGATTTTCAGTGACCGTCAGTTCCTTTTTAATGCCATCCAGATGCCCGACATAGGCCATTTTGGCATAATAATCACTGTGAGCAATTTCCTGTCCACACCAAAGTACCTGCCCTTCATCCGCTTCCCTGAAACCACATAAAATCCTCAGCAAGGAGGTTTTACCGCTCCCATTTTTGCCTTCAAGCAGCAACATTTGACGTTGCTTAAGCGAAAACGCCAGTTCACTAAACAAGACTCTGTCATCCCGGATACAGCTTAAGCGCTGTACTTGCAGTTGGTAATGACGATTTTCCATGGGCATTTCATCTAATCAATAGAGCGATTCGAGCCGACAATCATATCAATAACCTACACATTTCCCAATCAGAAACTGATAACTTTCCTGAGATTTTTTGTAAACAAGCAAAAAAAATTGTTAATAAACCCTGAACACCTTTAAAAATCATAAAATTGTTCTAAGCTTCTTGTTAATCCACAGATTAGAGCAGACCTGCTTGTGTTTAAAACGTAAAACCTGATTCCCAATGAAAAAATGGGTCTATTAGAGATTAGGTTTTAGCAAACAAAAAGGCAACTGCATAAATAAATTTTCTCAACCTTTAAAAGTAATAATTTCGTCGGGGATGAACAAATGAGATTAATGAACTGGCATTCTGTTGGCACGCGGGTTGTAGCCATTACCATGGGGGTACTGACCGTCATAGGCATAGGCCTGCTTATCCTGTATGCCCAGCATCAAAAACAACAAATGCTGGAAAGTAAATTCCAAGCTGCCAAACAATTGATTCTTGTCTCCGAAGCGGTCAGAGACCGCATTATCGAAAACTGGAATAAAGGTATATTTACAGTATCTGATTTGCGCCATAAGATTGAAGGTAAATCCCCTTCTGAAGCCGCCGAAATCGTTGTAGCCTCTGTTCCTGTCGCTAACGCCTGGGATGTCATCCAGAAAAAAGCCAAAGAAGGTGGATTTCGTTTCAAAGCACCTCGTGTAGGTGCCAGAAACCCAAAAAATGAGGCTGATGCGATTGAGCGAACTGTACTGAAATATTTTGCCAATAATCCGGGCGCGCATGAATACCGATATAACGATGAAGAAAATATGGAAACGCGCTATTTCAGACCGGTTATTCTACAAAAACAGTGTGAGCTATGTCATGGCGATCCGAACACATCCTTTAAATTATGGGGAAACAACAAAGGCCATGATATTTTGGGTTACCCCATGGAAAATAAATCTGCCGGGATGTTACATGGCGCTTTTGAAATCATTACTCCCTATACGGCAGACACTGAATTACTTCATAAAAAAGTTTGGTCAGCCGTAGGCTTTCTGTTCCTGAGCCTACTGATTATTTGTGGAACAGGGTACTATGTGATGGCAAAAATCATCATTAACCCTTTAACGGCCCTGGCATTAAGTTTACAGGATATTGCTAATGGCGAAGGTAATCTAAGAGCTCGCCTGAAAGCAGAAGGGAAAA
>Ga0256833_1003747_pt1 | contig 10318 bp, 8 predicted proteins | sample 356284metaG_FD_190535 | JGI IMG/M metagenome (GOLD analysis project Ga0256833, IMG submission 190535) | Hydrothermal vent microbial communities from Mid Atlantic Ridge, Atlantic Ocean - 356-284 | ecosystem: Environmental > Aquatic > Marine > Hydrothermal vents | place: Atlantic Ocean: Mid...
GAGCGGCGGAATTGGGTAATGAGGATGCCGAATATATACTTGAAGATATTTTATAAAATTCATTTCTTTCAGAATGGAACATCATAAAAGAGCATTCCTTTTTTTACATCTATCCGTTTTTCTATTTGGGTTTACTGCTATTTTGGGAGATATCATTGATTTGAATTTTCCTTCAGTTGTATGGTGGAGAGCTATGCTTACTTCCGTTATTTTGATCTTTATGGTCAAAATCAATACTTTTCTAAAAGTTTTTTCTTATGAAATTATTTTAAAAAATATTTTTATTGGCTTTATTCTATCCATTCACTGGTTATTTTTTTATGGATCAATAAAAATATCAAATCCTACAATGGCTTTAATAGCATTATCGAGTTCCGCATTGATAACAGCATTGTTGGAACCTGTAATAATACGAAAAGCCAAATTTAGATTTGTAGATTTAATACTTGGAATTTTAATAATACCGGGATTTATTTTAATTTTTTACAACTCCGATCAACTACAGCAAAAGGGACTTTGGTTTGGTATAGGAGCAGCATTCTTGGGAGCAGTATTTTCTATTCTAAATAAAAAATGGCTTGTCAAAGGACAAGAATTAAAAATGACTTTTATCCAGTTATCCACTGTTGTATTAACAATTTCATTGTTTTTCCTTTTGTTTTCCGATTTATTCAAGCTCAATTTTCAAATTCCAAAAGGCATAGATTGGTTTTATATGTTGATATTTGCATTGTTTTGTACAGTCATCGCATATTATTTATATCTTAAGGCATTTAACCATATCAGTGCTTTTGATGTTAGTCTTGCTTTCAATATGGAACCAATTTACGGAATTATAATGGCAGCTTTGTTGCTCAAAGATTATAAAGAAGTCTCGGCAATGGTATATCTGGGAATGACATTTATTACATGTTTGGTCTTTTTAGATACTTTGATAAAGTTTAAAGTGCAAAGGTTAAAGTTCAAAGTATAAAGAACAAAGGAAAAAGTGCAAAGTGCAAAGCTCAAAGGTTAGGGGTTGAAAGATAAAAAAGCACAAATTTACGGACAAAACGAAACAATTTTAAATCAAACCGGCTTTGAAGTTATGATATCGCATGATTTCTTTAAATTTATTTTCTGACAAAGGCTAAAATATATTAATTTTATTAATTTTGAGATTTAGCCCGGAAAATAAATCAATGAATTTCAAAAATATTAAAATAGAAGAGTACATTTTAAGCAATTCAATGGATATTCCTGATTATCTGATTGAATTGGAAAGAGAGACCAACCTTACAACTCTGATGCCACAAATGTTATCGGGGCGATTACAGGGGAGATTGCTCGCATTTTTAAGTAAGATGATAAATCCTGAAAACATATTGGAAATCGGAACATTTACCGGATATTCAGCCTTGTGTCTTGCAGAAGGATTGGCAGAAAACGGTAAATTAATAACGATTGAATATGATCCGGAATTGAAAAATATAATTGAAAAATATATTGAAAAAAGCGGTATGCAAAATCGAATTGAAGTGATTTTTAATGATGCTATACATATTATTGACAAGTTGGGAAAGGCTTTTGATTTGGTTTTTCTAGATGCATATAAAGAAGATTATATTAATTATTATCAAAAAATAATTCCCAAGCTAAATCCGGGAGGCATAATTATAGCCGATAATGTGTTATGGAGTGGGAAAGTGATTACAGACCAATCAGATAAAACTACAAAGGCGATTATCGAGTTCAATAAATTTGTGAATGCAGATCCAAATACTGAAAATGTTATATTGCCAATAAGAGACGGATTGTCATTGATAAGAAAAAAATAAAAAGTATAAATCAGGAACAACTACCTCCTGACAAACAAAAGATGCACTAATTATTATGACGACAATCTTGATAAAATTTTATCAGCTACTCTGAATGAATTAGCATAAATAGTCCAAGTATAAGTCACACTACCTCCTGTTGGCATAAAACTACCATCGGTGATATACAGATTGTCAACTTCATGAGATTTACAGTCTTTATCCAAAACAGATTTATAAGGATCATTGCCAAATCTACAACCTCCGGCTTGCAAATTTGAGGGTGGTGCGCCGCTAATACTCGAATAAATGTTTTTTGCTCCCATAGTTTCGAGAACTTTTTCTCCTTTGGAAGCTAAAAACTTTCCTACTTTTAGATCATGAGGATGATTTCCAATTCTTATTTTGGCTACAGGATCTCCCCATTTGTCTTTTACTTTATTATCCAGTGATACAAAACAGTTATCTGTTGGCAGCCAGTCAACAAAAACTTCAAATTTTAATTTTTTTACACCCGTAAAATATCTTTTAAGCATTTTTTTAAAATTGCTACCATATTTCAAATTACCATAATCATCCCACTTTTGATTGATTGATTTTGTCATTGCATTTGCATGTTCAAATAAAAAATCCACTGTTCCACCCTTCTGTTTCTTTCCGGTTTCCGGATCTTTAAATTGATAATATTCATGCATTGTTCTATTGACAAATACACCGGGGATCGATAATGCCTGCCAATCATCTTTAGAAAAATCATTTATATGAAATTCACCACCTCCAACGCCTCCGGCTGAGAAAATGAAATTTTTCCCAACCTGACCATGATTATTACTCAAACCATTGGGAAATTCCTTGTTTCTGCTCATTAGCAACAACCTTGAAGTTTCGCTAGCTTGAGCAGCAACAACAAAAATACCGGCAGATATATATTCTTTTTTGTTTTCCGCATTATAGAACCAGGCTTTCGATATTTTTTTGTTGCCATCTGTTTCTATATGATATACTTTTGCATTTGGAATAACCGTACAATTTCCCGTTTTCAATGCATCGTGTATAAGAGCTACCCTCGCACTGCCTTTGGCATCCGAAGCGCAACCGTAACTTCCACAATAATTGCTATATACACATGCATTTCTATCTCCTTTTGGCTGTGACAAAATAGCTCTGGGCATTGGAATGATATCGATATCCAATTTCCGTGCAGCATTATCAATCCAAGAAGAAACTATATTTTCAGATAGTGGGGGATAAGGAAAATCAGGTGTAGATCTAGGTTCCAAATGTTTATGTTGAACTATTTTTCCGGAGACACCGACTATATTTTCAACTTTAGTATAATAAGGTTCCATTTCCTCATAGCTTATTGGCCAATCGACAATATTTGCCCCTTCTATTTCACCAAATTCACTTAATAGCCTGAAATCTACAGGTTTGAAACGTTGAAAATAGCCACTCATAAAATTGGAAGAACCTCCTATGCAATTGCCATTCCAAAAATCATTTCCGGTGTCATAAGTATTTCTTCCTATCCAATTACCATTGCTATCCACATCTTCAATAACATGTCTCTCATCCAAAAGATTAGGAGTATATACACTCCTCCTTACTGCCGTGACTTCATCTTTTGTGAAATCACCGGTTCTGTACCAAGGTCCTTTTTCGAGTACAACAACAGAATAACCCGCCTTGCTCAACTCATATATCACAGGCCCCGCTCCTGCTCCGCTTCCTATAATGCATATATCATATTTTTTTATTGATTTTGGCATATCTGTTTATTTTGTAATGATTGCAATTGCTCATATAAAATCAGTTTTGCTAACAAATTATTTGCAACAAATAAATTATAATTGTTTCATTGACGTGATAATTATTTTTTCTTTTTTTCTATTTAAAATCACCGGATATTTATTATTATTATCAGGTCTAGGTTGTCCCGGATTATGATCAAACCATTTCCATACTATTCCGTTAGGATTTGAACCATAAACAGGATCGGCAAACATAGCTTCCAAAACAATACTTAACATTTTTGACAACCAACTTTCCCCCCATTCCAAATTTGATATCTTGCTTAACAATTTATACATTTTTCTTTTTGGTAATTTTTCAAAATGTATTTGATAATCTTCCGTTGATGTCTCATCAACCCAATTCAATCCGTTAATTATATATTGATTCTCCTCCGGATCAATATTCTTATCACTTAGCATCCATATCAGATATTCATAAGTTTTTGTTTCCTTTATTGACGGTCCGTATTTGTCATCAGGCCAAAGAAAATTCATAGTAAAAATAGCTATTTCTTTTTGTCTTGCCGTCAAAATATTGTCATCGCCGGTATTGTTGCATGAATAAGCTACCGGTAAATTTATAGCTATCCCAACGCCGATTATGCCTGTAAGGAACCTGCGTCTTGAATGTGTTTTTTTTACTACTAACTCTTTCATCTGTTTAAATTTTTTGGTATAACCGCTAAATCCGGATATATACAAAATGCTAATATAAAAAAATCCGGGTATATTTTACTACAACCCCGGATTTTTTATTTGTATTTATACCAAACTGCTACCAATATGCTGATAATAAAAAATTTAATTTTCACCTCATCATCTTCATAAAACATTTCCATAGCTGAGGCTATGCAAAGATTTTTTTCATTGAATATACAAAAACTAATTCTTTTTCTATTTCACTATCTTGATATCGGTTTGGTATTAGAAGAAAATATCCCTTATACTTCATTTAATGTTTGCAATTTTTCCCTTTTGTTGTTTTTTGTGCTTTATTCATACCTTTTCCACATTTTCCTGCTCCGCATTTTCCTTCGCCGCATTTGTGCATACCTTGGAGTTCAGATGCCTCAATAAATCCATCTTTGTTGCTGTCCATTTTTTCAAACATCATCTTATGTCCCGCTTCAAATTCTTCTTTTGATATAAAATCATTTCCATCGGTATTGAATTTGTCAAACATTCCACATTCGTCAGATGTTATTTTCCCATCTTTGTTTTTGTCTTTATTGGGAAATTCCTTATTGGCATAAGCTGAGAATTCAGCAAAAGAAACTTTTCCGTCTCCATCAGTGTCTTTATCCATAAATCCCGACTTTTTTGAACCGGATTTTGCTCCGCCGCATTTTCCCGCTCCACATTTTCCTTCACCGCATTTTTTGCCTGAGCTATTTTTAGCAGCTTTTGATTTTTTACAACCGCCACATTTCAAAAAATCATTAACAGAAATTTGATAAACATTAGCTTCCCCACTTAACTTTTTAATAATATTACTTTCAGATCTTTTATTTACCGAGATATTTTTTGTAGCAAACATTATTGATGCCCCAAAGATCAAAAAGGCAATTAAGAAAAATACTTTTTTAGTTACTTTTAATTTCATTATTTTTAAATTTTGTTAAACAATGATATTTAAACGAAAAACAGCTTATTTATTTTTATTCAAGTTAAATATCTTATTTGTATTTCTTTTAAATAAACAAAACTGTCGCCAACAAGACAAAAAACCATCTATAGTTTAAGGAGAACTAACGCTATAAGAAAAAAGTTCAAAGTTCAAAGGAAAAAGGAAAAAGGAAAAAGTTTCATGTTCAAAGCTAAAAATTAAAACAAGTCCCGTAAGTACCGGGTAAGATGATATCATCCGGTTGTTTTGGCAATGCCCCTACGAACCCACATTGCACAACACATCTACGGTTCATTTCAGGAATTAATATAAATAAGTATATATGTAATTTCCCTGACAAGGAGAAAATCCGGGGTCTCTACCGTAATAATAGGTTTTCTTTTCAACCAACTTATTGAAAAGATATTTATTTTTCTCAATAATTTTGCCATCTTTGACAATTTTTATCAAATGTCCGAACGGATCATAAATAAATTCTTTTGTATAATCAATTTCATTATCGATACCACGTAAAATTTCCTTTACTTTTATCCCGTGACGATATTCATATTCATAGGTGTCATAAACAAATCCTTCAGGACTTACCACTTTTTTTTCAATCTGTTCGTCATTATCATTATATTTAAAATCATAACAAATTGAAGAACCACACTCATTGACCAGTAAACCATTTTCATATAAATATACGGTCACCCATTCACCATCAGATACCGTATTCCCATTTTGATCAAGTTTGTAGCTTCTGGTATATTTTTTCACCGGTCTTAAGTCATCATCATACTGATATTCATATTCATACAAACGATATCTGTTGTTATAGAATTCCTCTTTCCGAATCAAAAATCCATAATCATTGTATTTGTAAACAAAAGTAAAATATAAATCTCTGTTTACATTAATCTTTTCCTTTACCAATTTGGAATCCTCATAGTATCTCTCTTCCTTTCGGTAATATTTATCCCAAGTATCATTTTGACATTTACATAAAATGGTCTTTGGTTTTTTCAAATCAGGTAATTTCCGATTATTTTTTTGGCAACCCTGAATAACGAATAAAACAATAACCCAGATAAGTATTTTTCTTATCATTTATTTAAATTTTTAAATTATAAAACCTTTTTTTATTAATATTTATCTTTTTAAATTTTGCCTTTTAACCTTTGAATTTTGAATTTTAATTATATATCTTCTTTGGTTCTATAACGAAATAAATTTTAAAATGTCCAGAATCCATAAACATTTTTCATAAATAGTGTCTGTCTATAAAGTGCTTGATTTTTGAAAAATAAAGATTTTTGATGAGGTTTTTATCTTTTTGAGAATTAGTGATGCCTTAGCATCAGTAATTTGAATAAAGTGAAAATATCGCAAAAAGATTATTTTTCAATTTTAATGACTTTGTGGACAGACACTAAATAGACGTGTTTTTTTACCAAATGGTTTGCTTTCTAAAACAAATACCAAATCCGTGCAACAAAAAAGGTAAGTATCAAACCCATTGCAATAGGTAAAAATGTAGCGAGTAAAGTCCATTTGGCACTACCTGTTTCTTTGTAAATAGTATAAATAGTTGTAGAACAGGGATTGTGAAGCAAACTAAAAAGCATAAGATTTACCGCAGTCAGTGTGGTCCATCCTCCTGCTTTTAAAATATTTGCAGTCGTATCCAAACTATCCAATTCAAACATAACACCATTACCTGCACCTACTCCATGAATACCCAAATGTAAAACCGTCAACATCAATATGGTCGGAATAACAATTTCATTTGCAGGTATGGCAACGATAAAAGCCAATAAAATAATCCCGTTCATCCCCAAAATCAAAGCAAAAGGATCTATCCAATCTATAAAATAATCCGCAAGACTTACTCCGTGAATTTGTACATTTGATATAAGCCATATCACAATTCCAGCAGGTATTGCAAAAACTATTGCTCTCCACAACACTATCAATGTCCTGTCAATAATCGAAGTGTATATTGTTTGCCAGATTCGAGGTGGACGATATGGAGGCAATTCCAAACTAAAAGCCGAAGGTGCACCTTTCAAAACGGTTTTCGACAATAACCATGAAACTACGAAACTTAAAATAATCCCAAACAATGCAATGCCTATAACTGCAGTTGCAGAAATCAAACCTGCCCATTTTGCCGGTACGATAGCCCCGATAAAAATAGTAGCCAACAGTATCTGTGTGGGCCATCTTCCATTACATAAAGAAAAATTGTTTGTTATTATCGCTATCAGTCTTTCCCTTGGGCTATCGATAATTCTTGTAGCAACTACACCGGCAGCATTGCATCCAAAACCCATACTCATACTCAATGCTTGCTTTCCATGCGCTCCCGCTTTTTGATACAGCTTGTCCAAATTAAATGCAACTCTCGGCAAATAACCGAAATCTTCCATCAATGTAAACAAAGGAAAAAAAATCGCCATTGGTGGAAGCATCACACTTACAACCCAAGCCATTGCCAAATATGCCCCATCAATCAAAACCCCACTTAACCACCAAGGGAAACCAATATTTTCAGCTAAATTTTTCAAAAAGGGATGTCCGGTGTCTACCAATAATGCCGATAACAATGATGAAGGATAATTAGCTCCTATGATAGTCAACCAAAAAACCAATGCTAATAATCCCAGCATAATCGGAAATCCCCATATTCTACTAGTCACAATTCTATCCAATTCCCTGTCAAAACTAAAAGGTTTTTTCTTTCCTTCCTTCCAAACGGTAGCTTCAGATATTTTTTTGGCTTCTTCAAATATAGATTCCATCAATATATCATGAAATTCATCACCAAGACGCCATCTTATTCTATTGGATAATGCCAAAATATCATCAATATCTTCTTCTTCATCAATTATATTTTCACCTTTATCAAAGTTGATTTTTATATCTTTATTTGCCTTTTCACTCTTTTGTCTAATAAAATCTATGATACTTTGATCTCCTTCCAACAATCTCATTGCAATCCACCTCAAATTTGGTAATCCCGGAAATTCCTTCTTTAATTCATTAATCAACGGTTCAACAGCCTTTACAATGTTTTTAGGATAATTCAATCTGTAAGGTTTACAAATATATTTACCGGTTGCTACATCATCAATAGCTTTGAGTAAGTCATTTATACCTTGTTTTTGCCTGGCAGCCGTTTCTATTACCGGAACCCCGAGTTTTTTCGAAAGCAATCTGCTATCAATAGAAATACCGTTTCGTTTTGCTTCATCAATTAGATTAAGGCAAACTACTACCCTATCCGTTATTTCCAAAATCTGCAGTGTTAAATTCAGATTTCTTGCCAATCTTGTTGAATCTATTACTATAACAGTAACATCAGGTTTGCCAAACAAAATAAAATCACGTGCTACCGCTTCATCCGTACTGGTGGACAATAACGAATATGTTCCGGGCAAATCCACTATTTTATACTTACTTTGCTTGTATTGAAATCCTCCTTCTGCCCTTGTCACTGTTTTCCCCGGCCAATTCCCTGTATGTTGTTTCAGACCTGTAAGCTGATTGAAGACGGTGCTTTTCCCGGTATTCGGATTACCGGCTAATGCAATGACAAAATCGGCATCGCCGGAATCAACCCCCATCCTTTTTAATTCCCCCTTATCATGTACCGGACAATTTGCACAATTACCGTTCAGCAACTTTATATTTTCATTCATTGTCATAATCCGTTTTTTAAGCTATTCTTTTTACCAAAATTTTCTCAGCCTGATTTCTCCTAAAAGCTATTTCCGTATCCAAAATATCATAGGCAATAGGATCACCTCCAGGACTTACCAACAATGGTGTTATTTTAGTTCCGGGCACAATCCCCAAATCCATAAACCTCCTACGCTCCAATCCTCTACTAGCCGGAGATATTCCGATTATCTCAGCTGTTTCCCCTATTTTCAAATCACTCAATCTGTCATACCTATCCTGTTTCACTTCTTTTTTAGCAGGAATCACAGTAATGCTTCCGGCAATCAAATTAGTTAGAATTTGTTCATTTCCCTCAACTAAAATTCTTATTGTAGCATCATCCTTTTCCATAATATATATTTCCATGCCCGGAAAAATACCCATTGCTACCAACTGAGTATAAATTATATTGGGCTCATCTTCCACATGAGTCACAACAAGATTATCCCCTTCTTCAAATTCGCAAAGGGGCTTTCCTTTATAAACAGGAATTTCTCCTTTCTCAGTAGGAATAGGATCACCATGAGGATCATAAACCGGATTACCTATCCTGGATGCTATTACATTTGCTTTATCCGGAGAAATGAAATGTTCGATTTTGTCGGCTTCTCTATGCCATTCCACTTCATTAACACCCGTCTCATCAGCAAGATATCTTTCCCATATTCTATGTATTCTTATTATTCTGACAGCATATTCTTTTCCTTGTGTAGTCAACTCAACCGGTTCTATGCTACCTTTAACAAGATTCATTTTCACCAACTTCACTAATAAATCTCTTGCCGTACCTTCATTAATATCAAGATTTTTAGCTATATTGTCAATATAACAAGCAATATCTTTATATTCACAATCAAAAATATACTTTAAAGCATCTTCCAGAAGTATCCTTTCTTTATTTAATTTGGATTTTTTTATGATGGCATACAAACCTGATTCCGGCCAAAGGAACCAGATTATAAAAATCAATAACAACAAAATCAGAAGTAAAAGTTTTATTTCAACCATATAATAATATTTATTTTATCACGCTCCATTTACTATAATAAACACTACCGGATAAAATAAAGTTTTCACTAATATAAAAGCTAATATCAGAGCAACTACCGATAACAAAAAAAATTTAATAAAGTAAGTAAAAAACACCAAATACAAACTGAAACAAGCAGGTTACTAATTAACCAATAAATAAAATATAAAAATCACATGTTTTTAAAAAAAATATTAAAACTTTATTAAATTCATTTTTAAATAAAATTGATAATATTATGAAAAAAAATCTAATATCCGTTTTATTCTTTTTGAGTACAATCTTTCTTACATCTGTAATTGTACCGGATTCTGCTATCTCCCAATGTACTAATACTTCTCTATACCCCCCTTCGGATATAGAAGCA
>Ga0256833_1003748_pt1 | contig 10315 bp, 11 predicted proteins | sample 356284metaG_FD_190535 | JGI IMG/M metagenome (GOLD analysis project Ga0256833, IMG submission 190535) | Hydrothermal vent microbial communities from Mid Atlantic Ridge, Atlantic Ocean - 356-284 | ecosystem: Environmental > Aquatic > Marine > Hydrothermal vents | place: Atlantic Ocean: Mid...
CTTCCCGATTGGAAGTTGCTGGCGGTGGTTTAGTTATATTTGTTGTGGAATTGGTCGTTCTTTATCTGGTATTTATGTTTTCTATCTTGCTTATTCAGGGTGTGAGACGCATTCCGGTGCAATATGCCAAGCGTGTAGTGGGTAATAAGGTCTATGGAGGCGTACGTCAATATATACCTCTTAAGGTGAATGCTGCCGGAGTTATGCCTATTATCTTTGCTCAGGCTCTGATGTTTTTCCCGATGATGTTTTCTGGATTTAAGTCACAGACATTGAGCGGTATAGGCGCTGCCTTCGCAGACTTTACAGGTTTCTGGTATAATTTCACTTTCGCTATTCTGGTAATCTTATTTACTTATTTCTATACTGCGGTTATTATTAATCCACAGCAGATAGCAGATGACCTTAAACGTAATGGCGGATTTATTCCCGGAGTAAAACCAGGAAAACAAACTGCTGAATATATTGACTCTATTTTGTCCAAGATAACTTTGCCCGGTTCTATTCTTTTGGCATTGATAGCAATATTACCGGCTTTTGCCACTAAGCTGGGAGTTAACCGTGCTTTTGCTACTTTCTATGGCGGTACTTCTCTGCTTATCCTTGTGGGCGTTATCCTGGATACTTTGCAGCAGATAGATGCTCATATGAAGATGAGGCACTACGACGGTATTGTTAGTGGCGGCGCTATTAAGAGCCGTTATGGTTATGGTGCGGCTTTATAAACAGCGATACAATGATAATTATTAAGACCGACGAGGAAATAGATCTGATTAGAAAGAGCAATTTATTGCTCGGACAGTTGCATGGAGAATTGGCCAAGGTACTTAAACCGGGGATTAAGACCATAGATCTGGATAAGCTGGCTTATGAGTTTATTATGGATCATGGAGGAAAACCATCGTTTCTTAATTACAGAGGGTATCCAAATACCCTCTGTATTTCTGTAAATGATGTTGTGGTACATGGTATCCCCGGTGATTATGTTATCAAGGAAGGTGATATTGTTTCTATTGATTCGGGAATTGAACTAAATGGTTATCATTCCGACAGTGCTTTTACTTATGCTGTTGGAGAGATTGACCAAGAGGTATGGACGCTCTTAAAAGTTACTAAAGAGGCGCTGTATAAAGGGATTGATCAGGCAAAGCCGGGTAATAGAGTAGGTGATATTGGATTTGCTATAGAAAGTCACGTGAAAAAATTTGGGTTTTCCGTTGTCCGTGAATTAACCGGTCATGGCGTAGGTAAATACTTACACGAAGAACCTGCAGTGCCAAATTACGGAATTAGAGGTTATGGAAAAAGATTGAAGAAAGGGATGACCCTGGCTATTGAGCCTATGGTTAATATGGGGACGCACAAAGTTGTTTTTGACCAGAAAGATGGTTGGACAGTACGCACTGCTGACGGAAAACCCTCAGCTCATTACGAATTATCCATTGCAATTGGTGAAAAACATGCTGATATTTTATCTACTTTTGATTATATTTACAGCGCCATTAAGGATAATCCGAATTTATCCGCACCAGAATAAAAATTAAAAATTAAAATATGTCTAAACAAAAACACATAGTACAGGAAGGCGAAGTACTGGAAGCTTTGGCAAACGGACGTTTTAGAGTGAAACTTGATATGGGGCATGAGATTATTGCACACCTGTCGGGAAAAATGCGTATGAATTTTATACGTATTTTGCCCGGAGATAGAGTACGTGTAGAGCTTAGTCCTTATGATTTGAATAATGGACGTATTGTTCGTAGGTTATAGTTAAAAATGTTAAAAACTAAATAAAAATGAAAGTAAGAGTATCAGTAAAAAAACGTCACCCGGAGGACAAGATAGTCCGCCGTAAGGGTAGAATTTATATCATTAACAAGAAGAATCCGCGTTTTAAACAGCGCCAGGGTAAATAATTTTTATGATTATTTCTTTGTTTTTCTTGATAAAAAGTTTAATTTTGCACTCTGCTTATTAAAACAAAACATTAACTTAATCAAATTCTTAACAAATGGCACGTATAGTTGGTGTTGATTTACCAAAAGAAAAGAGAGGAAAGATAGCGCTTACATATATTTACGGTATCGGGCGTTCCAGAGCACTGGAAATTCTGGAAAAAGCTAACGTTGATCCCGAGCTTAAGGTTAAAGAATGGGATGACGAACAGATTGCCCGTATCCGTCAGGTTGTAGCGGATTATAAACTGGAAGGTGCTCTTCGTACACAGGTGCAGCTTAATATTAAGCGTTTGATGGAGATAGGATGCTATCGTGGTATCCGTCACCGTCAGGGGTTGCCAGTTCGTGGTCAGCGTACACGTACTAATGCCCGTACCCGTAAAGGTAAGCGTAAGACTGTTGCTAACAAGAAGAAGGCTCCTCGTAAATAATTAAAATTTAGTTAATCCTATGGCTAAAAAAACTAAACAGACCAAACGTAAGAAAAAGGTTGTTGTAGAACCTATTGGTGAAGCCCATATTCATTCTTCTTTCAACAATATAATTATTACCCTGACAAATACACAAGGACAGACTATTAGCTGGTCTTCTGCAGGTAAGATGGGCTTCAAAGGATCTAAGAAAAACACTCCTTATGCTGCGCAGGTAGCTGCTACCGATTGCGCTAAAGAAGCTTATGCCCTGGGCCTTCGTAAAGTGAAAGTATTTGTCAAGGGGCCGGGTAATGGACGTGAGGCTGCCATTCGTGCTATTGCTTCTGCTGGCATAGAAGTAACTGAGATTGTTGATGTTACTCCTATTCCTCATAACGGATGTCGTCCACCTAAACGTCGTCGTGTTTAATTATAATTTCTAAAATTTTGTAAGCATGGGAAGATATACAGGACCTAAAACAAAGATCTCAAGACGTTTCGGTGAGCCTATTTATGGACCAGATAAATATTTTGAGCGTCGTAAATATCCACCGGGACTGCACGGTAGAACTCGTAAACGTCGTAAACAGTCGGTTTACGGTATGCAGCTGAACGAAAAACAAAAGGCTAAGTTTATCTATGGTCTTTATGAGCGTCAATTCCGTAACCTCTTTGAGAAAGCTCAGAGAATGGAGGGTAAAACGGGTGAGGTACTTTTGCAGTTGTTAGAGTCTCGTCTGGATAACGTGGTATATCGTCTGGGTATTGCTCCTTCACGTCCAGCTGCTCGTCAATTGGTTTCTCATAAGCATATACTTGTTAATGGTAAGGTAGTTAATATCCCTTCGTATCTGGTTAAAGAAGGTGATATTATTGCTGTGCGCGAGAAATCCAAGACTCTGGAAGTAATCCAGGATTCTATTAAATCCCAGAGAGCTAATAAATATCCCTGGCTGGAGTGGGACGAAAACCTTTTGGCTGGTAAATTCTTATACCGTCCTACACGCGAGGAAATTCCAGAGAAGATTAACGAGTTGCTTATCGTTGAGTTGTATTCTAAGTAATTCACTTAATATCTCAAGTCTGTCATCTCATTTGGGATGACAGACTCTTTTTTGTAAAAAATAAAAAAATAGAGAGACTCTATGGCTCTTTTAGAATTTCAAAGACCGGATAAGGTCGTAATGATTGAAGCCGATGACTTTCACGGCATATTTGAGTTCCGCCCTCTGGAACCGGGGTTCGGACATACTATAGGTAATGCTATCCGCCGAGTGCTTTTGTCTTCTTTGGAGGGATATGCCATTACCAGAATTAAAATTGAAGGTGTTGATCACGAGTTCTCCGCTATACCCGGTGTATTGGAGGATGTTACGGATATTGTGCTGAATCTTAAAGAGGTTAGATTTAGAAAAAAACTTAATACAGAAGAAAATTACGAGAAAATTAGCCTCATAATCACTGGTCAGGAAGAGTTTAAGGCCGGTGATATGGATGAATATCTGCGCGTTTATGAGGTGATTAATAAAGACCATGTTATTGCCCACATGGATCCTTCGGTAAGACTGGAGATGACTATTGAGATTGAGAAAGGACGTGGTTATGTTATGAGCGAAAATAACGAAACAGATAATATGCCTTTTGGTACTATTGCTATTGATTCTATTTTTACTCCTATCCGTCATGTACGCTATGCTGTTGAAAATTACCGTGTTGGGCAAAAGACTGACTATGAGAAGTTAATCGTGGAGATTAAAACCGACGGTTCCATTCATCCTAAGGAAGCCCTTAAAGAGGCTGCAAAGATATTAATACAGCATTTCCTCTTGTTCTCTGACGAAAAGATTACTATTGAAGAAGAAGAAAAGCATCAGGAAGAAGAGCTGGATGAAGAAATCCTGCACATGCGTCAGATACTTAAGAAGCGTCTTGTGGACCTTGATTTATCTGTACGTGCATTAAACTGCCTGAAGGCTGCTGGTGTTAATACACTGGGTGAGCTGGTACAATATCAGAAAGAGGATTTGTTGAAGTTCCGTAACTTCGGTAAAAAGTCATTGGCTGAAATAGAGGAGTTATTGGATAATTACAATCTTGATTTCGGAATGGATGTTTCTAAATATAAGCTGGAAGAAGAAAGCGAATAATTTTTTCTTTTGTTATTAACTAACGTTTAAATCTTGAGCAAATGAGACACAGAAAGAAATTAAATCATTTAGGACGTAAGGCTGAGCACCGTAAGGCTCTGATGTCCAACCTGGCAGTGGCTCTTATTATGCATAAAAGAATAAAAACCACTTTACCCAAAGCTAAGGCTTTACGTCAGTTTGTTGAGCCACTCATCACACGTGCTAAAGAAGATACTACTCATAACCGCCGTATAGCTTTCCGTTATTTACGTAATAAGTATGCTGTTACGGAATTATTCCGTGAGGTGGCCAAACGTGCCGAGAACCGTCCGGGTGGATATACCCGCATTCTTAAGCTTGGTGCCCGTAAGGGTGACGGTGCAGAGATGGCATTGATTGAACTGGTGGATTTTAATGATGTTTATACACAGAATCCTTCTGCTACTGCCGGTGAAAAGAAACGTCGTGTGCGTCGTGGCGGTTCCAAGAAAAAGACCGAACAGGTAGAGGAAAATGTAGCTGTTGATACTGACACTACTGAGGAAACTCAGCAGGAAGTAGAAAATCAAGAACAGCCACAGGCTACTGAAACTGCTGAAGAAAACACTGAGCAGCAGGATAATCAGCCTGAAGATACTACAGATAAAAAAGACGAATAAAATAACCGTTCGTTTTTTGGAAAGAAAAATATAAATTTAAGCCCGACCTTTTTGTCGGGCTTTTTTATTGAATTTTAAATTCTGGATAATGAGATTGTGGTTTATTACCAAGTATTTTGAAGTTCCGCAGGATAGCTTTTTTCCTACACGTCACTATTTTTTTTCAAAATATTTTGCCCGCAAAGGTATTGAGGTAGATGCTATAACATCCGCTTCTTCCATTACTTACAAAAAAGTAAAAGGCTTTGCCTGGGTGCGTATTATTGACGGATTTAGATATATTGTTCTGCGAGGCCCCAAAATACGTTTGGGAGCTAATTTGAAACGTATCTTGAGTTGGTTTATTTTTGAGTGGCGTTTGAATAGAGCCCCACGTAAATTAAATTTACAAAAGCCAGATATTATCCTTGTGTCTTCTTTGTCTTTACTGACAGCGCTGACTGCTATAAGATTTAAGCGTAAATATGGTGCTAAATTTGTCTTTGAAGTCAGGGATATATGGCCTATGTCTCTGGTAGATATAGTAGGAATATCTCCTAAAAATCCGGCCGTTAAGTTCTTAGCCTGGGTGGAGAAGAAAGCTTATGAAAATGCAGATTATATCGTTGGTACAATGCCTCGCCTGGATTTGCATATAAAGGAAGTGATAGATAAACCTTTCCGGTTTAAGCATATTGGTCAGGGGGTGGATCCGGAATTTTTTGATAACCTTGAGCCTTTGCCTTTGCAGATTGAGAATATGATACCTAAGGATAAGTTTATTGTAGGATTTGCTGGAGGCTTCAATCTTGCTTATAAATTGGAGCAGTTTGTTGATGTGGCCAGAATTCTCAAGGACAGAGGAATGAATGATATTGTTCTGGCTTTTATGGGAGATGGTCCGGAAAAGGAAAAAGTCATGGAAAAGGCTAAGGGACTGGATAATATGATTTTTTTGCCCAGGGTTACCAAAAAACAGGTTATATCTTTCCTTACCAAGTGTGATGTGCTTGTTAATAGTTTCAGAGACAGGCAGATTTATAAGTATGGCATTTCTCCCAATAAATGGATTGATTATTTGTATTCTGCCCGGCCCATTATAATGTCCTGTTCGTGTGATACTGATATTATTGTAGAAGTGGGGTGTGGAGAGCTTGTCCCAGCCGAGAGACCGGATTTAATTGCCGAGAAAATTATAGAATATTATCACAAACCCAAGGAGGAATTAGAAGAAATGGGTAAGAGAGGACGGGAATATTTGCTTAAACATATGAATTATGACGTGCTCTCAGATAAATACATATCCATATTTAACGAATTAATGCAGCAGCAAGATGAACAGGCAAACTAAGGCTTATATCTTTGCCCTCAGTGCTGTGTTTTTCTGGTCCACGGTGGCTACAGCATTTAAACTGGCCTTACGTTTTTATACGCCTTTACAATTGATTTTCCTCAGTGCTCTGGTTAGCTTAATTGTTTTTGGTGTCTTTCTTGTTGTCTCTTCAAAGTTTGGTTTTCTTTTCCGCCAGTCGCCTAAGGATTTGTTTATGTCTGCTTTTATGGGGCTATTATCACCAACAGCTTATTACCTTGTGCTTTTTAAGGCTTATTCGTTATTGCCGGCTCAGATAGCTCAACCCTTGAATTATACCTGGACCATTGTTCTTGTTTTGCTTTCGGTGCCTATGTTAAAGCAAAAACTAACTTTGCGCCAGCTTATAGGAGTAATTATTGGTTTTTTCGGAGCTTATGTAATTTCTTCACAGGGGCATTTATTTAGTTTTCATATAGATAGTCCTACAGGAGTGGCTCTGGCAGTGCTGAGCTCGGTTTTCTGGGCATTGTTCTGGATATTTAATGTGCGTGACCACAGGGATGAAACAGTGAAATTATTTACAAATTTCTTTTTTGGTATAATTTATCTTACCGTTATTATGTTTTTATCTGGAGAATGGAATTTTCCGCGGGATTGGCATCTACTGGGCCCTGTTTATATCGGTCTTTTTGAAATGGGATTGACCTTTTTCCTGTGGATGAAAGCTATGCAGCTGACAGTGTCATCTGCCAAAATTAGCAACCTTGTATTCCTTTCGCCTTTTTTGTCTCTGGTATTTATTCATTTTATTCTTGGAGAGAAATTATATTTTACCACTTTCCTTGGGTTGATACTTATAGTGGGTGGAATATTGCTGGAAAAAACATCAGGTGAGTAATAAAAAAGCGGGACGCCTTTTCCGGACGTCCCGTCTTTTTTAGTTCTTGAACTCTTTTGATAGATATTGTTTTACATCGTCAAAAGTGGGTTTCATAGCTTGTTTGCCTTCTTCCCAGTCGGCCGGACAAACTTCTCCATGTTTTTCATAGTATTGGATAGCTTCCAGCACACGGATAGCTTCGTGAGTATTACGTCCCAGGAAGGTGTCGTTTACCATCTGATGGCGTATAATACCCTCCTTGTCTATTACGAAAGTAGCCCTAAAAGCTATTGGTGCGCCTTCAAAGCTCAGTTCTCCTTCCTCGTCAAAATAGAAATCTCCAGCCAGAACGTCGTATTTGCGTGAAATTTCCAGACTCTGGTCAGCGACCAATGGGTATTTAACTCCCTGAATTCCGCCCTGGTCAACTGGCGTGTTGAGCCATTGATAATGAGAGAATTTTGAGTCAGTTGAGCAGCCTATTACTACTGCATCCAATTTTTCAAATTCCGGCAGAAGTTTTTGATATGTTAGGATTTCCGTAGGGCAGACAAAGGTAAAGTCTGCTGGATAGAAGAACAATACAATGTATTTTTTGCCAATATAATCTTCAAGTGAGAAGTTATCAACTATTTCGTTTCCGTTAACCACTGCTGGAGCAGTGAACAATGGAGCCTTTTTTCCTACTAATGCCATAGTTTTAAGTTTTAGCGTTTATTCTTTTGCGAATTAAAAGATAAAATTGATTACAATCAAATAATTTTTCTTAATTAAAATTAAATATAAAATCTCATTGATTTAAATCATTAAATATCTTGGGCTTGTGTGCGCTTGAGAATAGGATTTTGTTATGTGAATATAAAAAAACTTAAAAATGATTTTTGCTGGATTAAAACGTTTGCAGGCTCATTATTGCCGATTAAATTTGTTAATGAGAAAAATGAAAAATTTTTAAGCTATGAAAAAGCTACTTGTTTTTGTGGTGGCTTTTATGAGTTTTTGGGCTGTAAGTGCCCAGCAGGCTCAGGAAGCCCGGTTGATGCGTTTTCCTAATATCAGGGGAGATAAGGTTGTGTTTACTTATGCCGGAGATTTGTATATAGTGAATATTAACGGAGGAGTTGCTCGTAGATTAACCTCTGACCCGGGATACGAGATGTTTGCAAAGATTTCTCCTGATGGAAAGTGGATTGCCTTTACAGGGCAATATGATGGAAACACAGAGGTTTACGTTATTCCTGTGGAGGGTGGAGTGCCACGGCGCCTGACTTATACTGCTACTCTCAACCGAGATGATGTGGCTGACCGTATGGGGCCCAATAACATTGTAATGGGCTGGACACCGGATAGCAAGAAAATTATTTTCCGATCCCGTATGCATTCTTTTAATTCCTTCCGTGGACAGCTTTATATGGTGGATTTACAGGGTGATTTGCCCGAGGAAGTACCTGTGCTGGACGGTGGATTTTGCAGTTTCTCGCCAGATGGAAAAAAATTAGCCTTTAACCGTATTTTCCGTGAGTTTCGTACCTGGAAATATTATCGCGGAGGTATGGCTGATGATATATGGATTTATGACTATAACACCGGCAAAGCTACTCGTCTTTTTGAAAATCCTGCCCAGGATATTTTCCCTATGTGGTATAAGAATAAAATTTTCTTTGCCTCGGATCGTGACCACACTATGAACCTTTTTGTCTATGACCTTAAAACAAAGGAAACTAAAAAAGTAACCAATTTCACAGATTATGATGTGAAATTTCCTTCTATTGGCGGAGATAAAATCGTATTTGAAAACGGAGGCTTTTTATACTACTATGATATTCCTTCAGGCGAGATTAAGCAAATACATGTTTACATAAATAATGATTTTGCTTCCACGCGGAATAAACTTGTAGATGCTTCTAAATATATTGAAAGTGGAGATATTTCACCTGAGGGAGATAAGCTTGTATTTTCTGGACGTGGGGATATATTTATCGTACCGGTCAAGGATGGAGTAACTAAGAATATTACTAACACCCAGGGTGTCTTTGAACGCGATGTGGCGTGGTCACCAAAAGGTGATTACGTTGCTTATATTTCCGATAAATCCGGTGAATATGAGCTTTACATACAGAAAGCTGATGGTAGTGAGCCGCCAGTTCAGATAACCAAAAATGCCGATACTTATTATTATAAGCTCAAGTGGTCGCCTGACGGTAAGAAACTTTTGTTTAATGACAAAAAGTTGCGTCTGCGTTATGTGGACATACAGACCAAAAAGGTTACTCTGGTTGATAAAGGTGAAACCTGGGAAATTACTGAGTTCAATTGGTCACCCGATAGTCGCTGGATAGTTTATACCAAGCCTACATGGAGTAAGCTGTCAAGTATCTGGGTATATGACACTCAGACAGGCAAGAAGCACCAGATTACTGATGGATGGTATGCATCTTATGATCCTACTTTCAGTGATGATGGAAAATATATTGCTTTTGTGTCCAATCGTGATTTCTCTCCTATTTATAGCGATGTGGAATGGAATTTTGCTTACAAGGATATGGCACGTCCCTATCTCGTGCTGTTAACTAAGGACGTTAAGAATCCTTTTGCACCCGGGGCTTCAGATAAGCAGGATAATGTTAAGAAAGATAAGTCTTCTACAGCTACACCTGTGGTAAAAATTGATTTTGACGGTATTACCCATCGTATAGTGCAGGTGCCTGTGCGTCCAGCAAATTATTACAATCTGTATCTGGTTAAAAATAAGCTCTATTATATTGGAGGTAAGTTCAATGATGACCAGATGACCGCTTATGTCTATGATTTGAAGAAGAAAAAGGAAACAGTGCTGGCCAAGGGAATAGGATTTAGGATTTCTGCCAATGGAAAGAAAATGCTGGTGCGCAAAGGGAAGAAATATGCTGTTATTGATCTGCCAACCGGAAAGATTAATATCAGTAAGTTTGTGGATTTGAGTGGAATGCAGCTTTACGTTGA
>Ga0256833_1003749_pt1 | contig 10313 bp, 6 predicted proteins | sample 356284metaG_FD_190535 | JGI IMG/M metagenome (GOLD analysis project Ga0256833, IMG submission 190535) | Hydrothermal vent microbial communities from Mid Atlantic Ridge, Atlantic Ocean - 356-284 | ecosystem: Environmental > Aquatic > Marine > Hydrothermal vents | place: Atlantic Ocean: Mid...
AAGCGATTATTGCGCGCGATAAGCAGGTGCTCTCGCCCGTGGCCGGACGTGTGGCCCCCTTCGTGATGTCCCACGGCAAAGGCGCTGAGGTGTGGGATGTGGACGGCTACCGCTACGTCGACCTGATCGCCGGGATTGCCGTCAATTCCACCGGCCACAGCCATCCCAAAGTGGTCAAGGCGATTCAGGAACAGGCTGAAAAATTCCTCCACATTTCCGCCGACTATTACCACGAACTGTGGGTGCGCATCGGCGAGCGCCTGACCGGCATCGCGCCGTTCAAAGAGCCTGCGATGGCCTTTTTTGCCAACTCCGGCGCCGAAAGCGTGGAAGCCGCCCTCAAAGCCGCGAAGTATTACACCAAGCGCAAGTTCTTCATCGCCTTCCTGAGCGCCTTCCACGGGCGCACGATGGGCGCGCTGGCTTTCACGGCCAGCAAATCGCACTATCGCGCCAATTACTTCCCGTGGATGCCCGGTGTGGTGCATGTGCCCTACCCAGACCCTTACCATCCGGTGCTGATTTCCAAACCCGGCGAGGACTACGGCGAGACCGTGGTGCGCTACATCGAAGAGCAGGTGCTAAGCAAACTGCTGCCGCCCGACGAGGTGGCGGGCATCATTGTGGAACCCATCCAGGGCGAAGGCGGCTATGTCGTGCCGCCGGATGGTTTCTTCCCCGCGCTGCGGAAACTGTGTGACAAGTACGGCATCCTGCTCATCGACGACGAAGTGCAGGCCGGCATGGGGCGCACCGGCAAGTGGTGGGCGATCGAGCACTGGGGCGTCGAGCCCGACATTGTGTGTACCGCCAAAGGCATCGCTTCGGGTGTGCCGATGGGCGCGATCATTGCTCGCAAGCGCATTTTGGAAAACTGGCCTCCCGGCGCCCACGGCAACACCTACGGCGGCAACCCCCTGGCTGCGGCGGCGGCGCTGGCCACTATCGACGTGCTGGAAGAAGAAGGCCTCCACAACGCCGCCGAGATGGGCGCGTATGCTTTGCAGCGCCTGCAGGAAATGGCCGAAAGGCACCCCAACATCGGCCTGGTGCGTGGCAAGGGCTTGATGATCGGCGTGGAATTCGTGCGCGATCGCGAAAGCCGCGAATATTACCCCGAATTTCGCGACAAAGTCATCGACTACACCTTCCGCCTGGGCGCGCTGATGATGGGCTGCGGCAAGAGCACCGCTCGCCTTGCCCCGCCATTGGTCATCACCAAAGATTTGCTCGACGAAGGGCTGGCCATCTTCGAAGAGGCCATCCGCCGCACGGAAGCAGATTTGGGGTAAAAAGTGCAGCGTGCCGGGCGTTCTCCTAAACCCCGGCACGCCTCCCCCAACCCCCAATACCCAATACCCAATACCCCCTCCCCCTCCATGCTCCCCGACTTCCGCATCTACCAGCGCGACTCCCTGCTGGAAATCACCCGTGCCCTCACCCAGGAACTCGACCTGGATAAACTCCTGGCGCAAATTCTGCGCTTTGCGGTCGAGATGCTGGCCGGGCAGGCGGGGCTGATCGCCCTGCGGGATGACACCCGCGGCTGGGCGGTGGCCGCCGCGCATGGCATCCCGGCCGCCTTTCTGCGGCACGTCGAATCGTTGCTGGAAGACGTCCCCCTGCACGACGACGCCGCCCGCCATGAACTGCCCGAGGTCTACCGCCGCCTGGAGGCGTTGACCCGCGCCGCCAGTTTGGGGCTGCTGAGCAGTGTAGGGCTGCCCCTGGTTTTCCACGAACAGGTCATCGGCGTGATTTTCATCTTTCGCAGTTACGCCGGGGTGTTTTCGCCCAACGACCGCCTGCTGCTGCAAAGTTTTGCCGACCAGGCGGCTATCGCGGTGCGCAACGCCCAACTCTACCAGCAAGTGCGGCGTGAAAAGCGCCGCCTCGACGCCTTACTCGATGCTGTGGCCGATGGGATGCTCATCCTCACCGCCGACCACACCATCGAGCGCTGCAATCCGGCCTTCGCCCGCATGTACGGGCAACCACGCGAGGCCATTCGCGGTCGCAGGCATGAGGAAATCATCCGCTGGGCAAAAATAGAGCAGGGACTGCCGCTGGAGACCGCCGAGGCGGGCGGCTGGCCCCTTACCCCCCGTGCCACCCTTTACGTTCAGGGCGATCTCCTCCGTCCCAACGACCAGCCGCCGCTGCCCATTGGCATCACCTATGCTCCTCTGACTGCTCAGGATGGCACCCTGCTCAACATCATCGCCACCGTGCGTGATATTACCCACTTCCGCGAAGCCGACGAACTCAAATCCACCTTCATTTCCATCATCAGCCATGAACTCAAGACCCCCATTGCCCTGATCAAAGGCTATGTCAGTACCCTGCGACGGGAAGACGCTCGCTGGGATGAGCGCATCGTGCAGGAAAGTTTGGCCGTCATTGAAGAAGAAACCGACCGCCTGGCGCAACTGGTGGAAAGCCTGCTGGAAGCCTCGCGCTTACAGGCGGGTGCGGTGGAACTGCACAAAGCCGAAGTCTCGCTCTATCACCTTGTCCAACGCCTCATCCGGCGGATGGCCGTCTCCGACCCCCGCCATACGTATCACAACCGCCTGCCGCCCGATTTCCCGCCGGTGGAAGCCGACGAACAACGCTTGGAGCAGGTGCTCTCCAACCTGCTTTCCAACGCCGCCAAATATTCGCCGGAAGGGACAAACATCTGGGTAGATGGCATCGTGCGCGCCGACCGGGTGGCGATTTGCGTGCAGGATGAAGGCCCCGGCATCGCCCCCGAAGATCTGCCCCATGTGTTCGACCGCTTCTACCGGGCGAGGGAAGCCGTGCGCCACACCAAAGGTGCCGGTCTGGGGCTTTACCTTGCCCGCGCGATTGTGGAAGCCCACGGCGGGCGGATGTGGATCGACCCCGCCGAGCGCGGCGCGCGGGTGTGCTTTTCCTTGCCCCGCTGAACCCGCCCTTCCTTACTTGACGCTTCGACATTCCAGCATCCCGAGGATTTCCTATGCCCAAGACAACTGTTCCCTGCCCTCAATGCGGCCAAATGGTGACCGCCGACATCCGTCAGGTGTTCGACCTGGCCGAAGACCCCCAGGCCAAGCAAACGCTGCTTTCCGGCGCTTTCAACATTATCCAATGCCCCTACTGCGGCTTTCAGGGGCGCGCCGAAACGCCCATCGTGTACCACGACCCGGAGAAAGAACTCCTGCTCACTTACTATCCGCCGCAATTGGGGCGCAATCGCGATGAGCAAGAGCGCGCCTTGGGGCGGTTGCTCAACCAGATCATCAACCGCCTACCGCCGGAAAAGCGCAAGGCTTACCTGCTCCAGCCTCAGACCATGCTCACCTTCCAGGGGCTGGTCGAGCGCATTCTGGAAGCCGACGGCATCACCAAAGAGATGCTGAAAGCCCAGGAAGACCGCATTCGCCTCATCGAGCGCCTGATGACGGCTTCCGGCGACGACGTCCGCAAGGCCATTTTAGAACAGGAAAAGGCGCTGGTGGATGCCGACTTCTTTGCCCTCTTGCAGCAACTCATCGAAGCAGCGGCCGTGGGCGGCGACCGGCGGAGCGCCGAGGCGCTGCTGGCGGTGCATCGCGCCGCGGTGGACCACACCGAGTTTGGGCAGCAACTCAAAGCGCAGGAGGATGCCCTGCGCGCCGCCGAAGACGCCCTCCGCCAACTCGGCAGCCGTCCCACCCTGGACCAGGTGGTGGATGCTTTCGTGCGGGCTGCCGATGACGACCTGCAACTGCGCGCCCTGGTGAGCGCCCTGCGCCCGGTGATGGATTACACCTTCTTCCAGCGGCTCAGCGAACGCATCGACGCTGCCGCAGGGGAGGAAAAAGCCCGCCTGGAGCGCCTGCGAGAGCGCCTGCTGGAACTCGGCCAGGAAGTGGACAAACTGGTGAACGATGCCATCCAGGCGCGCCGCCAGACGGTGGAAAAGGTGCTCCAGGCCGATGATGTCGAACAGGCGCTGCGCGAGGCCGCGCCCCAGATCGACGAACTCTTCCTCCAGGTGCTGGAAGAGGCGCTCCAGGAAGCCCGCCAAAAGGGCGACCTGGAACGCAGCGCCCGCATCAACCAGGTGTTGGAAACGCTGGATAGACTGTTTGCCCCGCCGCCCGAGGTGGCTTTGGTGCAGAAACTGTTGGAGGCACCCGACGCCGAGGCGCGCCGCAAGTTGCTCGACGAAAACCGGAAACTGGTCAACGAAATCCTGCTCCAGCAAATGGCCGCTCTGGTAGGCCAGTTGCAGCAGCAAGGTGCCCCGGCGGACGTCGTCCAGCGCGCCCATCAAATTTATCAGGAGGTCATGCGCTACTATATGAGCCATCAGGTGCATTTGTAGCCCTACCTTGTGCCGGTGCTATAATACTCGCGCTCGCCTATCCTGCATTTTTTCGGGAGTTTCCCATGCCTGAAACGATGAAAGCCGTGATCAAAGCGGAGGCGGCGCCCGGCCTAACCCTGACCGAACGCCCCATCCCCACCATCGGGCCGCACGATGTGCTCGTCAAGGTGAAGGCCGCCTCGATTTGTGGCACCGACTTGCACATCTACCATTGGGACCCCTGGGCTGCCGACCGCATCCACCCGCCGGTCATCACCGGCCACGAGGTGTGCGGCGAAATCGTCGACGCTGGCCGCGAGGTCACTCGGGTCAAAGTCGGCGATTTCGTTTCTTTGGAATCGCACGTCATCTGCAACCAGTGCCGTTTTTGCATGACCGGCAACGGCCATCTGTGCGAAAACACCCAACTCATCGGTGTGGACCGTGACGGCGGCTTTGCCGAGTACATTGCCATCCCGGCGCAAAATGCCTGGCCCAATCCCCCCGACCTGCCGCTGGAAATTGCCGTGCTGATGGAAAACTTCGGCAACGCCGTCCACACCGCGTTTGCCGCCGACGTGCGCGCCAAGAAAGTGCTCATCACCGGCTGCGGGCCGGTGGGGCTGATGACGATTGCGGTAGTCAAAGCCATCGGCGCGCGTGCCGTGTTCGCCACCGACATCAGCGAATACCGTCTGGACTTTGCCCGTCGCATGGGCGCCGACGAGGTGTTCAACGCCCGCACCCAGGCCGTGGCCGAAGAGATTTTGGCGCTCACCCACGGCGAAGGCGTCGATGTCTGGCTGGAGATGTCGGGTGCCGAAAGCGCCATCGACCAGGGCTTTCGCGCCCTCAAGCCCGGCGGCGAGGTGGCCGTGCTCGGCGTGGCCGGTCGTCCGATTCGCCTGGACTGGGATCACCATGTGGTTTTCAAGGGCGTGACCCTGCGGGGTATTACTGGCCGCCGCCTGTGGGAAACCTGGTATCAGGCGCGCGGGCTGGTGTTTTCCGGCACGGTGGACTTGAGCCAAATGGTGACCCATCGTTACCGCCTGGAAGACTTTGAACAGGCCTTTGCCACGATGGAATCCGGCGAATCGGGCAAGGTGATGCTGGTGCCATGAAGCGGCTGGCTTGGGGCATGTTGTTGCTGGGGCTGTTGCTGGCGGGTTGCCTGCCTGCCCCCCCACCCCCTGCGCTGCCCACGGCGACAACGACCTTCACCCCCGTTGCGACGCCCACCGTGCAGTGGTTCCCGCCCACCAGCACCCCGACCCCCTTGCCGCCCACCCTGGCCCCAACCCCCACGCCCAACCTGCAGGCCGACGTCGGGGCATCGTTGCTCACCGCGCCTTTCGCCTCGGCGGCGCACTGGCGTTCCCCCACCGGCTACGCCGGGCGCTTCGGGGTGGCCGATGGGGTGCTTTCCCTCACCGTCACCCGCCGGCGGGGGGTGATGCTGGCCTTGTGGCGTGAGCCGCTGGCCGCCGACCTCTACCTGACCGTGCAGGCCGAGCCGCAGGTCTGTCGCGGAGGCGATGCCTATGGCGTGGTGGTGCGCGCTACGGCCAACGGAGGGCGCTATTACCGCTTTGGGCTGACCTGCGAAGGGCAGGCTTTCGTCGAATCGGTGGAAGGCGGCCTGCCCATCCCCCAGGCAACGCCCCAGCCGGGCGGTGTGCCCGCTGGCGCACCCGTGCGCAGCGTGCTCAGCGTGCGGGCCGCGGGAAAGCGGCTCTATTTTGCCGTCAATGGCGCGGTGCTCTTTGCCGTCGACGACCCTTACCCGCGCTACGGACGGGATTACATCGGCCTTTTCGCTCGCGCCGCGGGCGAAGAGGGTGTCATTGTGGCCTTCCGCCGCCTGGAGGCCTACCGCCTGCCATGAAAGCCATGCGCACTTTCCGTCTCGCCTTCCTTTTCTTGCTGCTGGGGGGACTGGCTGCCTGCACCCACGCCTGGCGGCAGGACACCGCGGTATGGCAGCCGCCGCCTGCGCCCTACATCCCGGCCACCACGCCCACCGCCACCATTTTTGCCACCCCGCCCCACAAACCCGGCACGCCCTACCCCACCCCCACCCCCGACGCGCCGCATCCCCTCCCCACCCTGCGCGCCCAGCAGACCGATTACATCGTCGCCGAGGGAGATACGCTGGCGCTACTGGCGCGGCGCTTCAACGTCAGCGTGCAGGCCATCATCGCGGCCAACCACTTGCAAAACCCTAACATCCTCACCGTCGGCAGCACCTTAGTCATCCCTGCCCCTCGCCCCGCGGCGCAGGCGCCAGCGTTCAAGATCATCCCCGATGCCGAACTGGTCGCCAGCCCCACCAGCGCGACCTTCGACCTCGCGGCGTTCGTTGCCCGGCAGGGCGGCCTGCTGGCGGCGTACACCGAGGAGGTGGACGGTCAGACCTTCACCGGCGCGCAACTCGTGGCCCGCGTGGCGCGCGATTACTCGGTCAACCCCCGCCTGCTGCTGGCGCTGCTGGAATACCGGGGCGGCTGGCTGAGCCATCGCCAGGTGGGCGAGCAGGCGTTACGTTTCCCGATGGGGTGGCGCGACCCGCGGCGCGCCGGCCTGTGGCGGCAACTGCACTGGGCGGCCAACGAACTCAACCGCGGCTACTACCTCTGGCGGGTGGATGGCCTGGCGGCGTTCGTGCTGGCCGATGGGCAAATCGTGCGCCCCAACCCGACCGCCAACGCGGGCACCGCGGCGGTGCAGCACTTTTTCGCCCTGCTCGACGGGCTGGCGGACTGGCAGCGCGACGTCGGTCCCGAGGGTTTCGTCCAAACCTATCGCCGCCTGTTTGGTTATCCTTTCGACTACGCCCTGGAGCCGCTATTGCCGCCCGACCTGCGCCAGCCGCCCATGCAACTGCCCTTCGAGCCGGGGGTAACCTGGTACTTCACCGGCGGGCCGCACAGCGCCTGGGGCGACGGGGCGGCATGGGGTGCGCTGGACTTCGCCCCCGGCGACGTGCCGCCGCAGCACCGCTGCGCGGTCAGCCACAAATGGGTTACTGCCGTGGCCGATGGGCTGGTGGTGCGCTCCGAGCATGGCGTGGTGATGCTCGACCTGGACGGCGACGGCTATGAGCAAACCGGCTGGGATGTGCTCTATCTGCACATCGCCGCCGAGGGGCGGGTCGCGGCGGGCACGCGTCTGCACGCCGGGGAACGTATCGGGCATCCCTCGTGCGAAGGCGGCCTGGCCAACGCCACCCATGTGCACATCGCCCGCAAGTACAACGGCGAGTGGATCCCCGCCGACCGCGACCTGCCGTGGGTGTTGGATGGCTGGGTTTCGCAGGGCACGGGGCGGGCTTACGATGGCTATCTGCGGCGCGGCAACGAGGTTCGCGAAGCCTGCCAATGTCGGGAGGCAAAAAATGCGCTTTCGCGGTAGAATAAATATGCAAACCGAAAATACGCGCGAGGGCATTTCGTGACAATCATCACCTGCTAAAAATGCGTTTTTCTGGTATGGATTAAGCCACCTTGAGCGAAGGTAGGAGAGGAGGTGCAGGATGCAGAAAGTCCCCAGCGAGACCTTGCCGATCGACCGCAAGGAACGCTTAGGCGTGCCCTATCTGGGCCTCAAACTGCGCGATCCCCAGGAACGAATTTGTGATTTCAACGACATCGTCATTCCGCTGACGCCGGAAGAAGCCCAGCGGGAGGCGGCGCGGTGCATCCATTGCCCCGACCCCGCGCCGTGTATGCAGGCCTGCCCGGTGCACAACGACATCCCTTCGGCCATGTGGTTGATCGAGCAAGGGCGCTTTCTGGAGGCTGCTGCCCTGTATCGGGAGACCAGTTCGATGCCCGAAATTTGCAGCCGGGTCTGCCCACACGAGGTGCTGTGCCAGGGCGGCTGCGTGCGCGATGCCTACGATGGCCCGGTGCTGACGGGCATTTTGGAAACCTTCGTGGTCGATTACGAGCGGCGCGTCAAGGGCGGCACGGTGGAAGTGCCGGTGGGCGAGCCGACCGGCCATCGGGTGGCCGTGGTGGGCGCCGGCCCGGCGGGGCTTTCCTGCGCCGAGCAGTTGCGCCAGCGCGGGCACGATGTGACCGTGTTCGACGCCAAACCTGCCCCCGGCGGCCTGTTGGTGTACGGCATCCCGAACTTCAAATTGCCGAAAGACGTCGTCTTTGCCCGCGTGGACGACCTCAAGCAGGCCGGGGTGGAGTTCGTGTTCAACACCAAAATCGGCAAGGACAAGACCATCGACGACCTGTTCGCCGAGGGGTTCGAAGCCGTGTTCATCGGTGTGGGTGCCAACGTGGACGCGCCGATGAAGGTGGAAGGCAATGATCTGAACGGCGTGATTCCGGCGACCGAGTATCTGGTGCGCGCCAACGTGCCGGAGGAGATCTGGCCGGAAGAGTACAAAGGCAAGGGGCCGCTGCACGTCGAGGGCAAGAAGGTCATCGTGGTCGGCGGCGGTGATACCGCTTCCGACTGCTTGCGCACCTCGGTGCGGCTGAAGGCTGCCGAGGTGACCTGCGTGTACCGCCGCTCGGAGGCCGAGATGCCAGGCGGCATCAAAGACCGCACCTGGGCGCGGCAAGAAGGTGCCCGCTATATGTTCCTTACCCAGCCGGTGAAGTTCATCGGTGACGAAGAGGGCAATCTGAAGGCGGTGGAATGCGTGAAGATGCGCTTAGGCGAGCCGGACGAAAGTGGCCGCCGCCGCCCAATCCCGATCGAAGGCTCCAATTTCACCCTGGAAGCCGATATCGTGGTACTGGCCATCGGTTACTGGCCGGACGAGACCATCGGCAAGACCACACCCAACCTGAAAACCTACAACTGGGGCTTGATCGTGACCGATCCCGAAACCGGTGAAACCAGCCGCCCTGGCGTGTATGCTGGCGGTGATGCGGCCACCGGCCCGGATTTGGTGGTAACCGCAGTGGCAGCCGGTCGTCGGGCTGCTGCCGCGATCCACAAATACCTCCTTGGTTTGGAGAAGGCAGAGGGCGAGCAAAGCGGAGACGCCTTGCAGCCCGCTCCTTGACTCCTCTCCTCCTTCGCTTGGGCAGGCGGCCAACCAGGCCGCCTGCCTGCTTTAAAAGTGGTAAGATTGATACTCTTTCCTTTGCTCACCCGGAGGTTTTCCCATGCCCATGCCCCTGGTGGAGTGCATCCCCAACTTTTCCGAAGGCCGCCGCCCCGAGGTGGTGCAGCAAATTCTGGAAGCCATCACCTCCGTGGACGGCGTGGTGCTGCTCGACCATCACTCCGACCCCGACCACAACCGCACGGTGGTCACCTTCGTCGGCCCACCCGCGGCGGTGGAAGAGGCCGCCTTTCGCGGCATCGCCCAAGCCGCGGCGCTCATCGACCTGAACCATCACACCGGCGAGCATCCCCGCATCGGCGCCACCGACGTGGTGCCCTTCGTGCCCATCCGCGACGTCACCATGACCGAGTGCATCGAAATCGCCCGCCGTTTGGGCAAGCGCGTCGGCGAGGAACTCGGCATTCCGGTGTACTTTTACGAAAAGGCCGCCACCCGCCCCGAGCGGGAAAACCTGGAGAACATCCGCCGCGGCCAGTACGAGGCGCTGAAAGAGGAAATCGGCGTCAACCCGGCGCGCGACCCCGACTTCGGCCCCAAGCGTGTCGGCCCGGCGGGGGCGACGGTCATTGGGGCGCGCGACCCCCTGATTGCTTACAATGTCTATCTCACCACCGACGACGTCAGCATTGCCAAGAAGATTGCCCGCGCCGTGCGGCATTCCTCGGGCGGGTTGCGCTACGTCAAGGCGCTGGGCCTGCTGGTGGAAGGCCGGGCGCAGGTTTCGATGAACCTGACCAACTACCGCAAGACGCCCATCGCCCGGGTGGTGGAACTCATCCGGCGGGAGGCGGCGCGCTATGGCGTGGCGGTGCATCACAGCGAATTGGTGGGGCTGGCGCCGGAGGAGGCGCTGGTGGAAGCCGCCCGCTGGTATCTGCAACTCGACCAGTTCGACCC
>Ga0256833_1003750_pt1 | contig 10313 bp, 11 predicted proteins | sample 356284metaG_FD_190535 | JGI IMG/M metagenome (GOLD analysis project Ga0256833, IMG submission 190535) | Hydrothermal vent microbial communities from Mid Atlantic Ridge, Atlantic Ocean - 356-284 | ecosystem: Environmental > Aquatic > Marine > Hydrothermal vents | place: Atlantic Ocean: Mid...
CTGTGCGCGTCCTGCAGCCATATCTGCGAGCCGCGGCGAAAGAGTCGGGCGTGCTCCCGCGAGATCTGCGGCCAGGGCAGCGTCACTTCCAGATCATCGGCGCGGCCCAGCCGCCACCGGTCGCCTTCGTCCAGGCGCAAGCGGCGATGGCCGCCGTCGGGCAGTTGGATTTCCAGCCAGGGGGCGGCGCTCATGGCCCTCTCTCCTGCGGGCCGAACGCCCATACGCTGGTTTGGTCCTGCACGACGAGCCAGCCCCCCAGCAGCATAGGCGGCCAGGCGGGATGCACGCCCAGATGGATAGGTCCCGGCGGCCAGGGAGCGCCATCCTCGCTGGCGTAGACATTGAGAACGCCATCCTGCGAGAGCGCCAACACCTGGTCCAGCGTGATGATGGGGGCCAGCAGCGATCCCGATGCAGTCCGCCGCCAACGAATCTCCCCATTCTCGGGCGAGAGCGCATAAAGTTGTCCGGCGTCGGTGCTCACCACCAGTTCGTCTTCATTATAGGCCAGGCCGGTGACGCTGCCATCCAGTTGGCGCTGCCAGCGGGTTTCTCCCGAAAGGATGGCCTGGGCCTGCACCATGCCCGATTCATCGCCCACCGCGGCCACGCCATACGCTTCCATGGGCAGGGCGGGCGTGGTGGGAGGCGCATTCAACGGCGCCTGCCACACGATTGCGCCGGTGTTGGCGTCGATGGCGATCAGGGTCGCGCTATCGGTGACGCCATAAATGCCGGCCGGGGTGATGGATGGCGGCTGCGTCAGTTCGGCGTTATCGTCCAGCGTCAGGGTGAAACGCACATCGCCCGTCGCATCCACGCTCATGATCCTGCCGCTATCTGTGGCGACCACCAATACGCCATCCTCTCCCACCGCCTGGTGGATGATCTTTTCTTCGTCCAGGGCGTCAGCGCCCAGACGCCATAACAGCCGCAGATCATAGCCGTCGAAGGCGTAAAGCTGGTTGTCGGCGGTGGCGGCGTATAGTTGCAACGATTCATTGTAGCCCAGGGTCAGCGGCGCGGCGATATCGGCGCCCAGGCTGGGCGCATTTTCGGCGGGCGTTCCGGTGGCCCAATCCAAAATCTGCACCTGCTCGGCCTGGGTGAGATAGATCTGGCCGTCGGCGGCGACCAGGGGCTGAGTCAGCGCCGTTCCCGCGCGATAATGCCAGCGCGGTGCAGCAGCCAGGGGCCAGAATCCGCTCTCCTGATAACGGAATTGCCGGGCGTCGCCATGGATGCCCGGCCATTCGCCGCCGTCGGGCTGGTCTACGGGAATCAATGGCGCTTCTGCGGCGGGGGTGGCGGTGGGCGCTGGCCGCGGGGTGGGGGAGAAGACCGGCGCCGGGGGAGCGGTGGGCGCAACATCCCCCAAAGCCGTCAGTCGCCGCAAGCCCAGGCCAACCAGCAAGATCAGCGCCAGGCCCGCCATAGCCAGGGAGAAGATGACGCGTTTTCTGCGCCCGGGCGCGGGCGTGGGCTCCGCCCGCCGGTGCAGCGCCCGCACAAAATCCTCGCCGCGGGCGAAACGGTCATCGGGCAGCTTGCTCAGGGCTTTTTCCACCGCCGCGGCTGCCTGGCGAGGGATGGCGGGATTCTGTTCGTCCAGCGGGGGCGGCGGCAGATAGATCTGTTGCTGGATCACCGCGGCGGCGCTGGCGTCATCGCCGCCAAAGGGCGGGTGACCGGCCAGCATCTCGTAGAAGATGGCGGCCAGGCTGTACAGATCGGCGCGGCCATCCACCGGCTGGCCCAAGAGTTGCTCGGGGGCCATGTAGAGGGGCGTGCCCACGATGGAGCCGGTGGTGGTCAGCGAGGGCGCTTCATCCCACCAGGCCACGCCGAAATCGACCAGGGTGGCGTGGTTGTTTTCGTCGATGAGGATGTTGGCGGGCTTGACGTCGCGATGCACCACGCCGTGGGCATGGGCGTAATCCAGCGCCCGGGCCAGTTGCGTGATGATGTGCAGGCTGCGGGCCAGGGGCAGGCGGCCTTCCTCCTGCAAGATGTTTTTCAGCGTGCGTCCTTCCACCCACTCCATGGCGATGTAGGGCCGCCCTTCGTGCTCGCCGAAATCATACACCAGGGCGATGTTGCTGTGCTTGAGGCGCATCAGCGTGGCTGCTTCGCGGCGGAAGCGAGACCGGGCCTGCTCGTCATTATTCAGATGCGCGCCCAGCAGTTTCAGCGCGACCGGGCGTTGCAGCACGGTGTCATAGGCCCGATAGACGATGCCCATGCCGCCCTGGCCGATGCCTTGCTCGATGCGAAAGCGTCCGATGGTGAGGGGCGTTAGCTGATTCATGGCGTGAAACGATAGATGACCACCGGTTCCTGGCCTGTTTTGTCGGGGACGACCAGTAGCAGGGTCAGGCCTGGCGGCGGATGTGCGGGATCATCCACCAGGGGGGCGAGTTGCGGGCGCAGGTTGTGGGCTTCGATGCCGTCGATGGCCCAGAATTTGGCGCCGTGGCCGCGGGCGTAGGTCAGGATTTCATCCAGGCTGGCTGCGGGCGTGGGCAGCCATTCGGCGCCCGCATGCCAGGCGATGGCCACATAGCGGCTCATCACCACATCGCCCGGCTCGACATAAGGAGCCAGTTCGCGGGCCGCCTGCAAATGCACGGGCCGCACCGATCCCGCCGCATAGGCGTGGTTTGCCTGTCGGGGAGTGACGATCAGGAAAAACGCCATCAGCAGCGCCGTCGGCAGCCAGATCAGCCAACGGGCGGCGCTCCAGCCCTTCGTAGACGACTCTTTGTCCCCTGAAGACTGATTACTGAACACTGAATACCGAACACTGCCCACCGTCTCCCTCAGCCAGCCTCCAAGTTCGATAAGCCCATGTCCGGCCCAGATAAACAGCGTGGGAACCAGAGCGACGATATAGCGCTCCTGTACGAAAAAGAGGATGAAGCTCAGGCCCGGCAGCAGGGTGAAGGCCAGAAACAGCTCATTCCAGGCCCGCTTCCGATCCCACGCCCGCCGAAATAATCCCAGCGCCAGCGGAATCAGCAGATACCAGGGGAAGAGATGGATATTGAAGAGCTGGGTCAGCAGTTTGAGCGCGTTGCCATAGAGGATGCGGGCGTAGGCGATGGGATCGCTCAGAATGTAGGCCAGGGCGGAGGCGTCAGCGGTTTCGTGGCTGAAGAAGCGCACATGCTCGCCGGTGCTGTCCAGTCCCCAGGTCTCGATATCGAATTGGCGGAAATCGCCTATGGCCAGGCCCTCGGCGGTGGCGAAATTGGCCCCCACCTTCTGGCTGATGGTCCAGACGCCGGTGACTTGATGCACTTTGTAGAGATAGGGGAAGATAGCCAGCAGAAAAGTCATGCCCAACAACAGGGGATAGCCCAGATTTTTGATGCGAGGAGCGCGGCTCAGCGCCCGCAGGCCCAAAATCAGTCCCATGGCTCCCAGATAAACCACAGCCTCGGGTCGCACATAGTAGGCCAGGGCCAGAAAGACCCCGGCCAGGATGATGTCCAGCGCCCGAAATCGTCGGAAGGCTCGATAGGCGAAGTAAACGCCGGTCATGGCCAGGGCCAGGTAGGGCGGCTCGGTCATGGTTCCCCAGTAGAGGGGCATAATGGCCGTGGCCGGGGCCAGGGCGATGAGCAGACCCGCGGCCAGTCCGCTTTTGGGACCGTAAATGCGCCGGGCCAGCAAATAAACGGCCAGGGTCAGCAGCGCGCCGAACAGGATATAGCTCCATTCACTGGCCCGGGCCATGTCGCCCGTCAGCCGCGTCAGCACGGCGGTGATGAAGGGATAGCCGGGCGTGTGATGGTAATCCCAATAGTCGTAGAACCAGAGATGATAGCCCTTGCCGCTAAACCAGTTGCGCCCCAGCCACAGATAAAAAGGCTCATCGCCCCAGACGATGCGACTCGCCCCGGCATAGACGATGCGCAGGATGAAAGCTGTCAGCCCCAGCAGCGTTGGGGTCAGCCACGTTTTGCGGAATCTATGCTGCGTCATGGGGGGCGTCATCGTCGGAACGGGAAGCGTCTTTTTCCAGCCGATCCAGGCGGCTGCGCAGGATGGCGATTTCCTGGGTGAGGACGCGTATCTGATCGCTGAATTTGGAGATGACCAGCGAAAGTTGGAAGATGATCAGTAACAGGCCGATGATGCCCAGGCCCAGAAACAGGGCGGGCGGATATTCGATGCCCAGGAAGAAGGCGATGCTGTCCAGGGGATTGATGAGGATGGGCGTGGCCAGCAGGGTCAGGGCCGCCAGCAGCCATAGCAGCGCATATTCTTCTTTGAGACGCCGCGTGCGCATCAGGTTGATGATCGAAGCCAGGACGATCAACCCGATGATGATGAGGAGCAGGCGGGCGCGTGGTGACATGGGCGGGAGGGTTGGGGGGCAGAGATGAGGAGATGGCTGTTGTGGAGCGCAGGGTTTTTGATGGGGTGAAGGCGTCGGGCGTCAGCTTGCGTGAAAAAGTATAGCATAACTGCGGGCGTCGGGCGTAGCCCGGCGTCCAAAAGAAGCGCTTTTCAGAAGGGTGTGACGCAGAGTCACAGAGAACGAGCAGGAAAGTCACAGAGAAATATCCTTTCTCTGCATTTCTCTGCATGTTTTTGTGAAATTCTGCGCTCCTTTTGGCTCCGGCTTGCCCGGGGTGGGAGCCCTGCCCGAAAGTCCCATAAAATTGGAGAGGGCTCACGGCTGCCCTACCGTGAGCCCTCTATCAAAAAGGAGGAGAAGAAGAGATTGCCATCTCTGAGGACAAGTATAGCAGGAATTTTTTTGTCTATCTGGACGCAAAACCTACGTTTTCCCTACGCAATTCAACAAATCGCGGACTGGTTTGCGAGGTTTGTTTTCAGCCATTCCAGAAAGGAGCCAGCCAGGTGTCATTGAGATGATCTGCGATTTCTTCCAGCTCATCGGGACGGGGCAAACGCTTGTTGAGCTGTCGAAAATGTGTGGTGATCCACAGATAGAGATCGGCGCGAGTGCGTTTGGGGAAGCGTTTCATCACGCCCGAATCACGGATGATTTCGCAGATAGGACGGTAGAGCTGCACATACCAGGCCTGGACGGCCTCGGGCCATTCTCGGGGTTCCTCGCCCGGCTGGCGGTTGAGATATCGAAATAGTGCGATGTGTCGCAACAGGCGGGCGTAGTATTGGGGCTCGCTCAGACGCAGATCCACGTCCGGCAGGATTTCATCGGCCCGGGTGACGCGCAAAAAATCGCCATAGGCCTGAATATCGGGCAGGTCGTTGGGTTTGAGTTTGGGGTGTAAGGGGACGCGCGATGTCAGCTCCAGGACATGGGCCTGGATGGTCTTGTCGTTATGCAGCCGCGCCACCGACACCCGATGATGACCGTCTTTGACAAAATAAACGTCTCCCAATTTGTAAAGCTCCACCGGGCGGGTGGGCAGCCCGTAACGGCGGGCCGCCTCCACCCGTTGCCATCTATCCCGCAGGCCTTCATGCTTGGGCAAGAAGGCCAGATCAAATTCCTGATAACGGTCTACGCTGCCGCGGATGGCGTCCAGGGGCGCCTCCTGAATGCCAATATCTGTGGGGTCGCCCGAGGCCAGGGCTTCGCTCAGCGGCCCGAAGTCCAGCAGATGATTGCGATAGCCGCGCAGAAATGCCATGATGTCGTGCATGAGCACTTTGCGCCGGGCCCGATCGAATTGGCGAGCGGCTGGACTGTCTTCGCCATACCGGGCGGACAGTTGTCTATCTTTTTGCTGTAAAAATTCGGGATCCAGGTCGCTCATGGGAAGGCTCCTTATTTTGGGGCCGGGGAGGTGGGAAATTCGAGATCGAGCAAGCGCCAGGGGTATACGTTGATGATTTCGGTATGCGCAAAGCGGGAACGGGTGATTTCTCTATCGCGATAAACATGCTGATGGCCGTGTAACAGATAGCGAGGCTTGAACCAGCGCATGAAGCTGAGGAAGGCCTTGAATCCGATATGGGGCCTGTCCACGGCGTCGTGGATGCCGAAAGGCGGCGAATGGGTGACCAGCACATCGACATAACGTCCGTAAAGCAGGCGGTTGGTGATGAGCGTTGGCGCCATTTTGACGATGATTCCCCACATTTCCGCCTGCGTGTACTGATACCGGGGATTGCTGTTGTAGCGATGCGATCCCTCCAGCCCCACCATCAGCAGTCCCTGGGCGGAGATGATGCGGGCGTGCAGGTTGGTTCCTCCCGGCGGTTCTGTGATGACCTGGCGGTTGGAGCGATGCTCAGGGCGATCGTGGTTGCCATGCACGAAGTACATCGGCTTGTTGAGCATCGAAACAAGATATTCCAGATAGTAATAAGGCAGATCGCCACACCCGATAATGCAATCCACATCCCCCGCCACCCGGGTGACGGAAGGGCCGTAAAGGCGGGGCTCAACCTTGTCGCTGACTGCCAGGACTCGGTAATGGGGGGCGGGGATGATTTTTCGATAGGGCACGGATGGTTTGCCGGTGCGGCGATGACTATGCGGCCGGGCCTCAGTTCAATGAAATGGCGTTCTCGGGCCCGAATCCGGAGAAAATGTTATTGATGGGCGATTCGATGGTGTTGCTGATCCATGCCATCAAATCCAGTTCGCTGTGTAAAAAGGCGATTTCATCCCGGAAGAGTTCGGGCAGGGTGGTTTTGCTCAGCAGGTCCTGTTTTTGTTCATTGTTGATCTGCAGCGCCACGGCCGTGATATATCCCAGTTGCTCCGGCGTTTCGGGGATATCGGGAATCTGAAAATCAAAGCCGGAGGCCTGGGTGAGGGCGTCCAGATATTCTTCGAGCATGGCGCTGACGGTGTCGTACATGCGGATGGTGAGATCGCTGTCGGTCTGGCCCAGGGGGACGCTGCTGATCTCCGCCTGCAGGAAGGGCATGTCGTGGTGGAATTGCTGCACCCGAAAGCGTTCGCCGCCATAGATATGGATGAGAAAGGTGTCGTCGGGCTGGCGGGCCACCTGAAAGATGTGGGCGATGACGCCGATTGTGTGAGGCAGCGGGTGCGGGTTTTCTCGGGTGGGACGGTTTTCCAGCACGATGCCAAAGGGAGATCCGGTGTGAATGCACATCTGCAACAGTTCTTTGTAACGCGGCTCGAAGATATGCAGGCCTTTGACCTGGCCCGGAAAGAAGACCATGGGCAGGGGGAAGATGGGGATGCGGTTGGGGAAGTTGTTGAAATCGTTCATTCGAATCTGGGCAGGGGATCGGCGGGTTTCATGACTTCCCGCAGGAGGATGGTGGCGTAGGCGCCTTTGGGCAGATAAAAGCTGAGACGCACGCCCTGGGGGATGGGTTTCAATTCGATGGGTTGGAGAAAGATGCGCCCGACGCGGCGGTTGCCGTCGGTGCGGTTTTTGCGCCATTGTTCGGGCGTGACGGGGGATGTCGCCTGGATTTCAGCCTCCAGCGCTGCAGCGTCGGCCTGAGGCTGTCTCATTTTATACCCAAACAGCGGGCCTGTAAAGGTTATCTCCCGGCGGTCGAAGCGGGCCTGATCAGTGGCGTGATCATCGACGATGAACATGCCGCCGGTGTCGGTCTTTTTGGCCAGATCACCGGACAGGATTTTATCGAACAGGCCGCGCTGGATGCGCAGGGTGAGATAATCGTTGAAAAGCTGCGACTGATAGGCAGAGATCAACAGTTTGGTCAGCCATTTCTGGCGAGGGCGGCGTTTTCTGCCGGTGAGAATGGCAAATCCCTGTTCGGCGTTGTCGCCATATTTCCCGAAGCGTTGCTCGCCGAAGAAGTTGGGCAGGCCCCGTTCTGTCAGCGCTTGCACGATGGCCTGCGCCCGTTCCATGGCGTCATCAGCTTCGGGATGCAGCACGCTGATGGTGAAGCGGTTGCCCAGGAGATGTCCGGGTCGCAGCTTGCGATTGTGGGGAATAGCCCATTCGAACTGGTATCCCAGATCGATGATGGCGTCTTTGGCGCGCTGAGGGCTGACTTCGGGCAGGGAAAAGACCTGGGTGACGCGGGCGTATTTGTCCTTCAGTCCGGCGTAGCCGACGCCGCCCGGCGGGATATTCAGGGCCCGGGCCAGATTTTCCACCACTTCGCGGGTGGTCTGGCCCTGGCGGGTGAAGCGCACGAAGAGATGATCGCCCTGACCCGCGGGCGGGTACAGCGCCACTTCTTCCACGATGAAGTGCTCGGGCTCGATTTTGATTTGGCCGCCAATGCCGGGCAGCTCAGGGGTGATGAAAGGAAGTTCGGGCATGGGAGGGGGTGGGGATTGATGATTGATTTGGTGTATTTGGGCGAGCGTAACGCCGAATTCACGTTATTTCGGTGGCGTTGGATATGAGAAAGCGCCGGGAAAATCCTCGGCGACTTCTTTCTTTTTTCCCGCCCATTCGCTGATGTCCAGCCGAAAGACAGCGGTGACTTTGAGCTCTTCGGGCTGAATCGGGATGTAATCATCGCCCGTTTTCAGATGCGGGAAATACTTATCCAGCAGCAGTTGCAGCGCATAGATCGCCTCATCTTCATCCTCGACGATGGCGATCTGGCCATATGCAACTACGCTGGCGTATTCCAGGCTGAAGTTCATGGCCCGCGGCGCGGGCAGCAGACGGCCCATCTCGAACGCGGTCAGCGCTGCCTGGGGATGCTTGGGCAAGACGTCGGTTGTGCGCCCGAATTGGGTGGCGTGAAAGTACACCGCGTGGCGACGGGCGTCATAAACGAAAAGCGTGGGCTTGACCAGCGGCTGCTCGCCATCGCTGAACGCGACGGAGATGACCGGCGCTCGCTGCAGAAAGTCGGCGATCCAGGCGTCGTCATTGACCGCTCGATCCTGGCGGCGGATGTTGTTGCGTGCCATGATTCAACCTGCCGCCATGCTCGCGAAATAGCGGTGAAAGCGCAGATCGTCGCTGAGCTCAGGATGGAAGGCTGCGCCCAGCAGATGTCCCTGACGCACGGCCACGATGGGACCATCTTCGGGCAGCCGGGCGATGACTTGCACGTCGGGCCCGGTCTCCACCACGGCCGGGGCGCGGATGAAGATGGCGTGGAAGGGGCCGTCGGGGTCTTCGGGCCGGGCCGTTTCGGCCAGCGCCGGCACATCCAGGTCGACTTCGAAGCTATCAACCTGCCGCCCGAAGTAATTACGGTCTACAGTGATGTCCAGGCCGCCGATGAGGGGCTGGCCGCCCTGTTTCTGCTTCACCGCCCGGTCGGCCAGCAGGATGAGGCCGGCGCAGGTGCCCCAGGTCGGGCGCTCGCGCGTGAACGCCCGCAGCGGCTCCAGCAACCCGAAAGCCACGGCCAGTTTGCCCATGGTGGTGGACTCGCCGCCGGGGATGATAAGCGCGTCCAGGTCGTCAAGTTGTGTGGGCAGACGGATTTCGCGAGCGTCTACGCCCAGCGCCTGCAATTTGAGAATATGTTCTCGAAACGCCCCTTGCAGGGCCAGCACGCCGATCTTCATAGAATAAAGTGAGGTTGATTAGACTTGCAAAAAGATGTGGTAGACAAAACGTTATGAAAATTGTATAATTCAGATATGACGATTATTACGTTTGATGATATGAAACGGCATCTGAAAAGGTATCTGCAACAGGTGAAAGCAGGGGAAACGCTACTGGTTTTAGAGCAAGGAAAGCCAGTTGCTGAGATGCGTCCTGTTGCAGAAGATGAGACGCGCCTTAGACCTTTCGGCTTGTGCCAGGGTGAATTTCAGGTGCCAGATAATTTTGATGATCCACTCCCGGATGACTTGATTGCGCTATTCGAAAGATGATGAAGCTTCTACTGGATACACACATTTTTTTGTGGTACATTGCTGGGGAGGAGCGAATCAATGAGCACATTTTGGCATTAATCCGTGATCCTCAGAATGCGGTGTATCTGAGCGTTATTTCAGAATGGGAGGTGATCATCAAGTATCAGTTAGGTCGATTGCCTTTACCTGTCCCGCCTGACCAATATATTCCGGAGCAACGGCGGCGGCATCGGATTGCTGCATTGTCTCTTGAAGAAAACGATGTGTCGGCGCTGATGGGCTTGCCTGGCCTGCACAAAGACCCATTCGATCGTATGCTTATCGCTCAGGCAATTCATCAGGATATGATTTTGGTAACAGTAGACAAGATCATTCAGGTGTATACAGGTTCAACTGCATTAAAGACGTTTTTTGTGACCTAGTGATGTTTCTTGCGGGAAAACAGAAACAAGACCTCGAAGCAGTTTTCGAGGTCTTGCCCGGTTTGGTTGTTTTCAGAGAGGGGAAGGTGGTTGACGATCTCTGCTTTACCATCCGCGCTGTGCGATCTTTTCTTCTTCCGCCATGGATT
>Ga0256833_1003751_pt1 | contig 10312 bp, 11 predicted proteins | sample 356284metaG_FD_190535 | JGI IMG/M metagenome (GOLD analysis project Ga0256833, IMG submission 190535) | Hydrothermal vent microbial communities from Mid Atlantic Ridge, Atlantic Ocean - 356-284 | ecosystem: Environmental > Aquatic > Marine > Hydrothermal vents | place: Atlantic Ocean: Mid...
CCTCAAGTGATCCGGCAGCTCCACCCCCGCCACCCTCCCGGGGTTTGGCGAGGAGTATCCATATCCACACCCTCCTCTTGGAGCCCTTCCTCCTCTTCCCAACCCTCACCTGGGGTATGCTGAGCCCGAACCGCTCCGAGAGGCTCAGCGCCACCTCGACGGCCGTGCACACCGCGTCCCCGTACGCCTCCAGGACGAGCTCCCCGGCACCCTCGCCGAGGGCCTCGACAGCCTCAAGCTCGTAGTCCTCCCTCGGCCCCAGCCCAACCCTGACGACACGCCTCGCACCGCGCTCCGCCAACCAGAGACACCCCCCACGCGGGGCCGGCGGCCCCCTCAAAACCTTAGCCAGAACCCGAGCCCAGCACCCGGGCCCACACGGCGTACTCGCCAGCACCCGCGGCGAGGGAGCCCAGCGGCCAGAGGCTCGCAGCCCACCAGCCAGCCCCGGCCACCAGGAGGACCCCGCCAGCCAGCGCCGCCAGGCCCCCGGCGAGGGTCGCGGCGCCCGTGAAGCCCCCGGGGAGCCCGCCGGGGTACGAGGCTGGCCTGGCGAGTATCCCGGCGCCCGCGAGGAGGAGCGCCACGCCGGCGAGGGCGGCCTGCTGCGTGTCGAGCGCCCTAGCCCAGGCTATGCTGGCCGCGAGGAGGAGCGCCATGCTCGCCGCGGCGCCCGCCCTACCAGCCCTGAGGCCGCTGCGCGAGGCCAGCTCGGCTGCCATGAAGAGGGAGAGACCGGCTATGAAGGCGCCCCCCATCCCGGCCCTGGCGGCGTAGGCCCCGACGGCGGAGCCCGCGAGCGCCATCGAGCCTATCAGGCCGAAGACGCCGGCGTCCCTCCTCCAGTCCATCGCCAGCCAGCCCCGCGGGGGGTGGCGGCTAGGGGTTAAACCGGCTTCTACCCGGGAGGCCGCCGGCCGGGCCGGGTGGTGCGTGGTGCCCGTCGACCTCAGGCTTCTGACGGCGTTCGACAGCGTCGAGGGCATGGCGGCCCTCGTGCCCCTGGGGAGCGTCGAGCAGCACTGCCACCTACCCGTCGGCCTGGACTGCATCATAGCCGAGCGGCTCGCGTGGCTCTCCGCCGCGAGGGCCGAGGAGCTCCTAGCCGCGGGCGGCGGCGCCAGGATAGCGGTGGCGCCCCCCATATGCTACGGCTTCAGCCCAGAGTGGAGGGGCGCCCCCGGCACGGTAACCCTACCCCTGGGGGTGTACGCTGGCCTGGTGGAGTCGGTGGTCGAGGGCCTCGCCTCCTGGGGGTTCCAGGCGGTGATACTCTTCAACGGCCACGGGGGCAACTCGCACCCCGCCAGGGCCGCGGCCTCCGAGGCGGCCCACAGGCTCGGGGCCAGGGTGGCGGTGCTCGACTACTGGAGGCCGCCCGGCCTGCGGCTCGGCCACGCCTGCGAGGTGGAGGAGGCTCTCGCCAGGGAGCTCGGCGTGGCCCCCCGGGCCGCCGGGGGCGGGGCGGCGAGGGCCGGCTGCGAGCGCGTAGACATCCACAGGGGCGGGGCGAGCCTCTACCAGGGCCCGCCGCCCCGGGGGCCTGCGTGGGCGCCAGGCGGCCGGCCGGCGCCGCTGGCGGAGGTAGTGGAGGCCAACGCTAGGGCCATAGTTGAGGTCGTCCGGTGGGAGGGGAGGCACGCGATCTAGCCAGAGTGGAGGGCCAGCTGTGGCCCGGCAAACCGTGGGGCGGCTCACGGTCCCCCGACTGCGGGGGCCTCGCCGTCCCCCCTGACCCCCAACGCTACCCTCCGGGCCGCGGGTTTTTCCGGGCTACGCGGGCTGCGCGCCCCCTGAGGCAGACCGCCAGGGCTGGGGGTACCAGGAGGAGGGCCCAGAGGCTAGCGGCTAGGGGTGCGAGGGCGAGGCTTAGGGGGCCGAGCCTGGCCTGGCGGGCGTCTAGGGCGGTGTAGGAGAGCCCGTAGGCGACCCCGCCGGCGGCGCTGGCCAGGTTGGTGGCGGCCCCGAGGAGGCCCAGGTAAACGTGGCCCCTGGGCTGCTCGCTGGCGAGCTTCCTGGCTGTGGGGAGGGCCGCGCGGCCAGCGGCCGTTATGAGCGCTATCCCAAGCGCCGCGAGCGCCCTGCTCCTGACCGACGCCGAGAGTATGCCGGCGTAGGCTGCGAGGTAGGCGAGGCCGAGGGCGGCCGCGGGGGCGCCCCGGTCGGCCAGCCAGCCCAGCAGGTAGCCGGCGAGAGTGCCGGCGAAGCCCGCCGCGCCCCTTAGGGTGGCGGTCTCGGCGCGTGTGATGCCGAGTATCTCCCGGTAGTAGACGTAGGCGATGTCCCCGACCCCCATGACGGAGGCGTAGGCCACCGAGGAGACCGCCAGGAGGAGCGCTGCGAGCACGCACCTACCCCCACGGACCGCCCGGGCGCCCGCGCCGCCAGCCACCGGGGCCCCGCCAGCCCCGGGCCCCCGGGGCGCGAGCCTAGGCAGCGCTAGCGAGATGGCGGAGGCTGATGCGAACGCCGCCGCGGACACTGCAAGGCAGCGGGTCCCGAGGGAGGCGTAGAGCAGGTCGCCGGCCAGGGCCCCGAGGCTCCCGGCGATGCCGTAGACCGCGAAGGCCCGCCCCCTGTACCCGGGCGGCACGCTCGACGCCAGCATTACCTGGGCGGCCGTCCAGGCGAGCCCGTTCATGAATCCCTGGAGGCCCCTCACCGCGAGGAGGCCCAGGTAGCCAGGCCCCGAGGCGAGGTAGGCAACCACGGCCACGTGGCCGGCGAACGCGGCCGCCGCGAGCCTCGACGCCCTGGAGGCAGTGGCGGAGGCGAAGCCCGAGGCGACGGACGCCCCCGCCCGGAGGAGGTAGAACGCGCTGGTCAGGCCTCCGACTGCCAGGGCGCTCGCCCCCAGCGCGCTCCTAGCGTAGAAGCTGGCCACGGGTACGGTGCTCCTATACCCCAGGGTGCCCACGAGCGCCAGCAGCGAGAGCACCGCAACCCCGCCGAGGCCCCCGGCCCCGGGCCTCTCCGCCTGCCCGCGCAGGCCGTCCCACCCCCAGGCTGGGGCTGGCCCCGTATGTGCCGCAGGTTTAATCCTAGCGCGCCCTGGGGTAGCGTGTGGAGGCGAGTATCGTGGCGAGGTTCCTCCTAGTAGCTTCCACTGGCGAGAAGGGGAAGTCCCTCCTCGGCCTCCGCTGGGCGATAGCAGCCATCGAGAGGGGGTGGGCCGAGGAGGTTAGGGTCGTACTCTTCGGCCCCGTGGAGGAGCACGTGGCGCGGGGCGACCCGGACTACCTCGAGGCCCTGGAGAGGCTGAGGGGGCTCGGCGTGGAGCCCGTGCTCTGCGAGCGCTACGCCCAGGCCGCCGGGGTCCTCGAGGAGCTCAGGGGTAGGGGCCTCACACTCGGCCCGGTCGGCGAGATGATAGCGGAGCTGGCAGGCAAGGGCTACACGCCCCTGGTGTTCTAGCGCCGCTGGAGGGCCTCGACCGCCCCCCGGAGCCTCTCCAGGCTCCCCTCCGAGAGCCTGCGGAGCCTCGAGTACCACGCTCCAACACCGACGGCCCGCCGGGCGCACCGCACCATCGCCTCCCGGAGGCCCCCCACCGTGGGGGGCGCCAGGCAGGGATAATCCTCGCCGAGTAGCCCCCGGAGGGTCCGGGTCGAAGACACCACGGCGGGCCTCCCGTGGGCGACGGCCTCCCAGAGAGCGGATAGCACCGTGTACTCCCTGGTGGTTAGGGCGAGCACCGCAGCCGAGTGTGCTAGGAGCCACTCGTACTCCGCCCTGGGCAGGTGGCCGCTCAGCACAACACCAGGGACCCCAGAGAGCCTCCCAGCCAGCCGCGGGCGGCGCTGGTGGTCGCCGGTGACGACAAGCTTGTACCCCGCCGGGGCCAGGCCCGAGGAGGCGAAGGCCTCGGCGGCCAGCGCTAGGGGCTCGTCTGGGGCCCACGAGGCTGGGAGTAGGAGGAAGCGGCCCGGCTCCACGTCGAGGCCGGGCCGGCGGGTCCTGCGGGGGGCGGGTATGGGGTCGTAGACGACTAGGGCCCTCTCGGGGTCCACGTTGAGCCCCCGGAGTAGCCGTAGCATATCCTCGTTGTGCACCACCACCAGGTCGGCCTTCCGGAGGAGGCCCCGGAAGGGGGCGTTGAGGAGCCTCCCAGCGAGGCTACCATAGACCAGGAACCCAGTGTGGACGTCCGCCACCAGGCGGAATCCGAGCCTCCCCCGGAGCCCCAGGAGCCTAGCCAGCAGCGGCCCCTGGGGCAGCTGCGCCGCCACCAGCCGGGGCCTGCGCTCCGCTAGCAGCCTACCGGTCCGGAGCCAGGCGCCCAGGTAAGGGGGGCCGCCTGGCACGAACGCTACCTCCAGCCCGAGCCTCCCCGCTAGGTCTACAGTCCTCCTACTCAGCCTGGACCACGCAACGAACACCCCCGACACTCCTAGCCCTACCCCGCCACGCCAGCCCGAGGCTGGGCGGATATAGAGGCGGGCCCCTCGGAGGCATAAGAGCGCCCCACGAGCCAACCCGGCCCGCGGGTGTGAGGGGCTGGATCCCCGAGCCAAGCTAAGGGTCAAGGCGGCCCTCTCAGCCGTCCTGCTCGTGGCCCTCATGGCCGTGCCGGCGGCCTCGCCAGCCCTGAGGGGCTTCGTGGACCCCTACCATGGGGTCCTAGCGTCGGCTAGGGGCTCCGGCCTGGCGGCGGGGGAGTATAGGGTCGAGGGCATACCGGGCGAGGCCCGGGTCTACTGGGACGAGCACGGGGTGCCGCACATAGTAGCCTCGAGCGACGAGGCTGGCGTCTACGCGCTGGGCTGGGTCTCGGCTAGCCTCAGGCTGTTCCAGATGGACCTCCTTCGGAGGGTCGGGGAGGGCAGGCTCGCCGAGCTTGTGGGCTCAGCCGGCCTGGATAACGATAGGTTCATACGCTCGATAGGCCTCCACTACACGATAGAGGAGACCTGGAGGCAGATAGAGGGGAGGCCCGAGCTCTCCCAGCTCAGGTCTCTCCTGGAGGCCTACGCTAGGGGCGTGAACGACTACATAAGATACGCCGAGGCACACAACCTGCTCCCCATAGAGTACAGGGTGCTGGGCCAGAAGCCCGAGGCATGGAGGCCCGAGGACACGATAGCGGTGGCCAAGGTGATAACCCTCGGGCTAGCCTGGAACGACGAGGACCTGGTCCTCGAGAGGCTCGTGGAGAGGTGGGGCCCCCAGATCATAGCATACCTAGACATACCCTTCTGGGCCAATACCACAACCCAGGCCCGCTGCAGCGAGGCCGTGCCATGGGGCAACGTCAGCGGCAAGCCGAACCCCTACGACTACAACAGCCCCACCGCCGGGACGCCCCCAATACCAGCCGGGGCCCACGCCGCCGGCCCCGCGGCCCCAGAGCCCAGCGGCGGGGCCAGCGGTGGGGTGCTGGGGTGGCTCGAGGGCCTGAAGGGCCTCTGGGCCAGCCTCACCGGAGGGCCCATGCTGGCCTCCAACAACTGGGTGGTGGCTGGCAACTACACGGCGAGCGGGAAGCCGATAGTGGCGAACGACCCGCACCTGCAGCTGAGCGTGCCACCCATATGGCTGCTCGTGGAGCTCGACACGCCATCCTTCCACAGCATGGGGGCGCTCTTCCCGGGCACGCCGCTGGTCGTGATAGGGAGGAACAGGCACCTGGCCTGGGGGTTCACCAACGTCATGGGAGACTTCACCGACTACTACAGGCTCAAGTGGAGGGGGGACGAGTACTACTTCAACGGCTCCTGGAGGAGGGCGAGCGTGAGGGTCGAGGAGATACGGGTCTACGACCCCTACACCGGCCGCTACCGGGTCGAGGAGCTCAGGGTTCTCGACACCCAGCTGGGGCCTGTCCTCGAGAGGGGAGGCGAGCGCTACGCTGTCAGGTGGGCGGGCCTCGACGTGAGCTTCGAGCTGGAGTTCTTCGTGGAGCTGAACAACGCCTCGACGGTGAGGGAGGCCCTCGAGGCCCAGAGGTGGTTCCACTCGCCCATACAGAACTTCGTAGTGGCCGACGATAGGGGGAACATAGCCTACTCGCCGCTGGGCGGCTACCCGAGGCGGGTTAACCTACCCGTGCTCACCACCTGGAGGGGAGTCGAGATCGTCAACAGGGGCTACATACCCTTCAACGGCAGCGCCGGCGAGGGGCTCTGGAGGGGCTACCTGCCGAAGGAGCGGCTCCCCATACTCTACGACCCGCCCGAGCCCTTCGTGGCGACGGCCAACTCGAAGCCGTGGAGCGGCAGCTGCTGGGGGCTCCGGGACAGCGAGTGGGTGGGCTGGCACTACGCCGACCGCTACAGGGAGGAGAGGATAGTCGAGATGCTCGGGGAGCTCGTGGAGTCCAAGGGCAGGCTGAGCGTGGGGGACATCATGAGGGTGCAGACGGACGTGCACGACCTCAGCGTCGCCGACTACCTGGAGACCGCGCTGCTACCCTACGCCCCCGACACCGACGCCGCGCGGATGCTCAGGCGGTGGATCGAGGAGACGGGGACCCTCATGGACAAGGAGAGGCCCGAGCCCGCCCTCGCCCTGGCCTGGCTGTACGAGTACCACAAGGCGCTCTGGGAGCACCTCTACGGCAGCGGCGACGACATATCGTTCCTCCGCTTCCACTACGCCCTCAGCATAGTCCGCCACGCCGCGGAGGGCGACCAGTACGCCCTCCAGCTCATACCGGGCGGGAGCCTGGAGAAGGCTGCCAGGGACGCCCTCGCCAGGGCGGTGGACCTGCTGCGGGCCTACTACGGGACCAGCAACCCCGAGGACTGGGTGTACGGCAGGATACACTACTACAACCCCAGGCACCCCGCGTTCAGGGCGCTCGACTACGAGCACGTCCCAGCCAGCGGCGGCCCATACACGGTCAACGTGGCGCGCCCAGCCCTCGTGGACCCCGAGGAGGGCATGCCGGTCAGGGCCGGCCCCAGCATAAGGCAGGTGGCCCCCCTCGCCTCCGCCGACTACTACATAAGCCTCCCCGGCGGCGAGAGCGGCAGCCCCTTCAGCAGCCACTACCAGGACATATACCTCGACTACTGGACGAGGGGCCTCTACATACACTACACCCTGCCAGCGGCCACCGGCCAGCCCCAGCTAGTCTTCACCGGGGGTGGCTAGGCCCATGGCAGGCCCGCAGAGCGGCCCGGCCAGGCTAGCGGCCGGGCTCGCGGTGGCGGTAGCCCTCTACGCCAGCCTACAGCTCGCACCCTGGGGCTTCCTGGCAGCCCCCCTGGCGGCTGGGGCAGCCCTGGGGTACACCCTACGAGGCCGCGGGGCAGCAGCGCTGCTCGCGGGGGCCGCAGCGGGCCTCGCGGGGTGGGCTGCGGTGCTGGCGGCGGTTGAGGCCCAGAGGGCTCTGGGGGTGGCCCTGGCGATAGGCGGCCCGGCCGCCGTGGGGGTGGCCCTGCTGTACCACGCCCTCACCCCAGCGCTGGCCGCGTATCTCGTCGCCGCCCTGCTGGGTCGAGGCCCGGCCGGGGGACCCCGAGGGTAGGAGCCGAACAGCCACGCCTACCACTTCCCGCATTTCTTTAATATAATACCCCCTAGGCCTCTGTGAGGCCGGCTTAGGTGGTTCTACCCGGGGTGTATAGGGGTTGGATCTTGGGCGTGGCGCTGGACTCGCACTCCTAGGCCTCGGCGTAGTCTTCGTGGTTGTCGTGTTCGCCCTGGCCATCCAGTACCTGGGCGAGTACTCCACAGTCAACGTTGAGGGTGGCAGCGTGGAGGACGTGCTAGGCCAGAGCGCCGGGGTGCTCCTAGAGGTCCTTATCAAGGTGGCCTTCCTCGGAGTCGCCCTAGCGGCTGGGAGCGTGCTGCTCTCCAAGGGGGTAGCCCTCCTCCGGGAGGGCGCCAAGCGGGGGGAGGCAGGGTAGCCTTGGGGCTCCCATGGCTGAAGACCGTGGTCGGCCTGGTGGCCCTAGTGGCGGTGGGCCTCGCCGCCTACCCGCTGGCCGCCTTCGCCCTGGAGGGTGTGGAGTCGGTCACCGTGGAGTCCACGGTATCCGGGGGCGCCGCAGTGTTCACCCTCCACTACAACGGCTCCGTGACACTGAAGGACGTGGACTTCGGGGTGGAGCTCCTCTCACCCCAGGGGGCGGTGCTGGCCTCAGGCCACGCGGGCGCGGCCAGGCTCGAGAGGGGTGGGAGCATCGAGGTCAGGCTCCCAGCCCAGGCGCTCGCCGGGGCCGCGGAGGTCCGAGTCACAATCACGGGCGACATAGCCGGCATCTACCACTTCAACATAACCTCGACCCAGCCGGTTGAGGCCTCGGGGTGAGCCGGGTGGGCCTGCCGGGCTGGGCCAGGAGGCTCGCGGGCTCGGTGCTCGTGGGGCTCGCCCAGGGGGCGGCCTACTACGTGGTGATAGTCTACCTAATCCCTTACCTCTACGCCAGCCTGGCCGAGGGCCTCGGGGCCCCCGCGGGGGCGCTGCAGCCCCCCTCAAGGGCGCTGGTCGGCCTAGGCCTCATGCTCGTCGGCATAAGCGTGGCGGCGAGGGCCCTGCGCGGCAACGTGGCCTCCCCCCTACTCTCGGGCCTCGCGGTGCTGCTCTCCTACGCTATAACAGTCTACCTAATGGGCGGGGGCACAGTGAGGGTCGAGGGGCTGAGGGTTGGGGACGCCACGGTCGACGCGAGCCTTGACCTCGACCCCCTACTCGCAGTAGCGTTCGTGTTCTACGTGATACCCGGAATCCTGATACCACTAGCGGAGCACTTCTACGCCAAGGCCGAGGAGCCCTGACCCTCGAGAGGCCGGGCGCTGCTGAGAGGGACAAGTGTGCTGGCCGCCAAGTACGGCTCTATGGGGCGGCTGGCCGGCTAGCGCGGGCCCCACCCGTTGTCTGGCCGCGTGGGGGCCATACTATGAGTGCCCCGGAGGCCACGGCTAGCAGCACCAGGGGGGCTGCCAGCCTCTTGTCTATGCAGAGGCTTGGGGGTGCCAGGGCTAGGAGGGCGTAGGGTAGGGGCGTGTAGCGGCGGGCTGTGGGTATGTTGAGTATGACCGGCAGCATCATGGGGGCGTGTATCATTATGTGTAGCCCGGCGAAGCCTATGGCTAGCGCGTGTGCTATGCAGCCGGGCGTTATGGGGGCCCCCTCGAGGGCTAGGAGCGCTAGGGCGACTGTGAACGCCGCTATTATGGCCACGAACACGTGGCCCTCCAGGAAGTACTTGTGTGTCTTGACGACGATGGGGGGCCTCCGGCTCGACGCCACCTCACCCCATATCCTCGGGGCCTCGTGCACCCTAGCGGCCGGGAGGTAGGCTAGGGTTGAGAGGCCAGCGAGGAGCGCCGCGGCCCTCCACTCCCCCGGCTCAACCGCTATGAGGGCGGCCGCGAGGGTTGCCAGGGCGAAGGGGGCCGGGGCCAGGGGCGCTATGGGCCTCCTCGAGTAGGTCGAGGGGAAGGCGTGTATGCTCACCGCGTAGATCATCTGGAGGGGGTACGCCGCGAGGAAGCCGAGCCCAGCCACCACGAGGGGCTCCACCCCAGCGGCGAGGGCGGAGTATGCAGCCCCGGCGAGGCTGGCGTAGGCGCTGGCGGCCATGGAGAGCCTCACGCTCCCCCGGGTCAAGCCGGCCGCGACGATGGCGGCCACAGCCTCCAGCGCCAGGGCGGCGGCGATGGCCGCGGCAGCAGGCCCGGGGCCGGCGAGGGCTCCGAGGGGCGCGGCCGCCGCCGCTATGGGCGGCGCGGCCACGAGGCCGGCTAGCGCCGCCGGCATTAGGGGGTGGCTCTTCGCGCGGAGGGTTGAGACTATGTAGGAGGACTCCACCGCCACTACGAAGGCGCCCAGCATGCCGGCGGCCATCATGCTTATGTGGAAGGCCGCCCTGTGCTCGGGCCCAGCTGCGAGGCCGGAGAGGAAGTAGGCGAGGGACAGCCACACCACGGCCATGCTCGACTTGTGGACCGCCCTTATGTGCCTGGCCTCCATCCTCAAGCCTGGGGCTCACCGCCAGCGTAGGGGCTCGGGGGGTTTTAGGGGGCGACCCCGGCCCCCGGCCGGGGGGTGGGGCGTGGCCCTCTACGCCCTCAGGGAGCCCCCGGGCACGCTGCGGGGCGACCTGGCGCTGCTGCTGGCGGCGGCGATCAACAGGAGGAGGCTCCTGGGGGTGTACTGGATCCCCTCGAGGCGGAGGCTGGCGGCGGTGTTCCGGGACCCCGTGGACCGGTGGGGCGCCTTCGAGCCGCTCCCGGAGGAGGAGCTGGCGAGGGCTTACCGGATGGAGTGCCCTAGGGGCTGCGGGCTCTGCTGCGCCGCCCGGAGCGGGGCTATAGCGCTGGACGTGGAGCTCCGCTACATGCCGGGGTGGGCCAGGGGGCT
>Ga0256833_1003752_pt1 | contig 10311 bp, 8 predicted proteins | sample 356284metaG_FD_190535 | JGI IMG/M metagenome (GOLD analysis project Ga0256833, IMG submission 190535) | Hydrothermal vent microbial communities from Mid Atlantic Ridge, Atlantic Ocean - 356-284 | ecosystem: Environmental > Aquatic > Marine > Hydrothermal vents | place: Atlantic Ocean: Mid...
TGTTTCCGTATCAGGCACATCTTCCAATCCCGGTAATATATTAGCCAACTGATTCGCCTGATGAATTAAAACGGGAATGTGCTGAGTACATATATGATGTGTTTTCCCTTGATACGAAAACTGTATCAAAGGCATTTTTTTATCATCAGCTTTACAGATTATGCATGTATTTTCCATATTATTTTCTTTTTTGCAAAGGTAACATTTTTTATAAAATACCATTATCGGCAAAACTAAAATATTCTATTCCTCCAAAAATAATATGATCCAATAATGAAATATCAAGAAACACTGCGGCGTTTTTAACTTTTGAAGTAAGTTTTATATCCTGATTGCTGGGTTTAATATTTCCGGAAGGATGATTATGTACCAATACTATGCTACTTGCCGTTAATTCCAGCGCTTTTTTAAAAATCAGTTTAGGATCAACAAATGTGCCCGAAACCCCTCCTTTACCTATATCTTTTTTATCAATAACAATATTTTGCCTGTCCAAATATAAGACCCAAAATTCTTCATGTTCCAAATCCGAAAGTATAGAAAACATCTCTTCATAAATATCTTTACTGCATGTAATTTTGCGATTGGGAATTTTATCATATTTTTTCCTATTTATCAATTCCATCGCCGCCACAATGCTTATCGCTTTTGCTTCCCCGATACCGGGAAATTTCATAAGTTCAATATAGCTTTTCTTCGATAAAAGATTCAAATCATTATTCATTTCCGACAAAATATGCCTACTTAGATCAACAGCAGACATATTTTTATTGCCTGAACTTATGATTATTGCTAACAATTCGGCATCAGTAAGATTTTTTGCTCCAAAGCGCATTAATTTCTCTCTGGGTCTGTCGTCTTTAGCCCAATTTTTTATCGATTTTGTATTTTTATCCAAGTTCAATATTCTATTATAAATCTAATGAATGGCGTAAAGATATTAAAAATTATCAAAGTTTCAAAATTCAAAATAACTGACTCCATAAAAAGAAAAAGTTCAAAGTTTGAACGCTACATTCAAACTCTATCTAATGCCTATCTAGTGTCTGTCTATAAAGTGCTTGAATTTTTAAAAACAAAGATTTTTGATGAGCTTTTTACTTTTCGGAAACGAAGTGATGCCTTTGTATCAGCGAGTTGAAGAAAATAAAATCATCGCAAAAAGAATGTTTTTAAATTTTAATGATTTTATGGACAAAAACTATCTATAACTTCAACAATAATTTTACAGGATTCCACAATCTCTTCTTCCTTTATTATCAATGGTGGAGCCAGTCTGAATGATTTATCATTATATAAAAACCAATCCATAAGCACACCTTTTCTATATGCATTATCAATTACTCTTTTCACAGAATCGCTATCCCCTATATCTATTGCAAAAAACAATCCTTTATGACGAATCTCTTTGATAGCAGGATGCACCAAATGCCTTAAAAATAATTCTTCTTTATCAGAAATAGTATCAATTATTCCGGAATTTATCAACTCATCAAATGCAGCTACTGCAGCAGCAAGTGAAACAGGATGTCCTCCGAATGTACTGATAAAGCCCAACACCGGATTTTGAGTAAAAACCTTCAACAATTCTCTATCTGCTACCAAGGCACCTGCCGGCATTCCTCCACCCATTGCTTTGGCAATCAACAGAACATCAGGTACTATATCATAATGCTCAAATGCAAATAATTTTCCGGTACGACCAAATCCTGTTTGTATTTCATCAAATACTAATAAAGCACCGGTTTCATCACATTTTTTTCTCAAAGCTGACATAAAATCACTACTAGCTATATTAATACCTATATCTCCTTGTATAGTTTCCATGATAACGGCCGCAGTTTTACTCGTTATTGATTTAAGAGAATCGATATCATCATATTTTATAAACCTAATACCGGGCACAAAAGGTCTATATGCCTGCGAAAGATATTCATTGTCCATTAGGCTTTGTGCTCCGTGCGTATTACCATGATAACCGTTTCTACAAGATATGATTTCATATCTACCTGTATATCTTTTAGCCAGTTTCATCGCTCCTTCTACAGCTTCCGAGCCTGAATTGGTATAAAAAACACTATTCAAATTATCAGGAAGTAATTTTGTCAATTTTTTGGAAAATGTAATTTGCGGCGATTGAATATGTTCGCCATAAACCATTGAGTGCATATATTTTTCAGCTTGCTCCTTTACGGCATTTACAATATTTCTATTTCCATGTCCAAGATTACTGACGGCAATACCACTTATCATATCTATATACTTTTTACCCCCAGTATCCCAAATATAAACACCTTCCGCTTTTTCCACTTCCAAACCCAGAGGAAACGGACTGGTTTGTCCGACCAAATCCATAAATAGGCTCCTTTGACTATAATTCATAATAAATTCCGGTATCTAATAGTTATTAAATCAAAATATATTAAATTTGCAGCAGCTATTCAGGAGAAATACTTTTAAATTTGAATGATATTTAATAGAATTTTTTCAATTTACATAATTCTACCTGGCCAGTTACCAATTTGCAAATATATAAATAAATGACACAGCATAATGAATAAAAGTATATTGATTGTCGCAATTTTAACTTTTGTATTTTTTTTCTCTTGCAATCCGGATAAGAAAAATACAAACAAACAAAATTCCATACCTGAAAAACACATGGTTTTGGCAAAGCCGGTTCCCGTTACCGAATTGATAAATAAAATTCCCGAATTGGCCTATTACCATAAAAAACTTACGGAATCACTAAAAAACAACCCTCCGGTTCTTCTTTTGGACAAAAGTGAAATCAGGGATAAAAAACAAGAAATAGCACAAGATTTGGCAATTAAAAATAAGGATTTTATTAGGGATGTTTATCATCCCGATACAAATGAACCCTTGCGCAATGAAATAATGATAGTCCGGGAAGCATTACCCGGTGATATTCCTAAAAATATTAATTGTAATAATAAAGATTGCTATTATGTTTCTATGTACAATTATTTTTTCAATAGCTCTACAATCGCTTTGGTTGATGTGAAAAATAATAAAGTGGTAAAAGTAAAACATATCGTAGATGGACAAGCGGAATTAAATAAAAGATTGACAGATTTGGCTATCAGCATAGCAATCAACTCTCCTGAAGTAATAGAAGCCCTTGGTATCAACCCCAATGAAAAAGAAGCTACCATGTCCAATGTCAAAACTGCTATGAACGGTACAAAATGTGAAAGATCAAAGCATTTATGTGTAGCTCCTACTTTTTTGAATCATATCAACAAAAGGGCTTTGTGGGCAATCGTCGATTTGACCGACTGGAAATTAGTTGGGGTTGCCTGGACTGAATTGGGAGATTTTGAAGGTGATATTCCTAAAAATAAAACAACTGAAACAGAACTACAGAATGATTATGTAATGGAAAACTTTTGTGAAAAAAATAACGATACTACTTTTGGCGATTGGAAAGTTAATTATCGTATCACTAGTTCCGACGGATTAGAAATTTTTGATGTAAAATACAAAGATAAAACAATAATCAGATCTTCAAAAATAGTTGATTGGCATGTTTCATATCTTTATAAAGAAGGTGTAGGTTATAGTGATGCAACCGGATGTCCTATGTTTAGTTCTTCGGCCGTTGTGGCATTTAACGGACCCTATGTTGAGAAAATCTACAACAATCAAGGACAAAAAACCGGCTATGCTTTGGTACAAGATTTCCGGAGTCCTATTTGGCCTGCTCCTTGCAATTACAGATATCAAAGCCGTTTTGAATTTTATGATGACGGTAGCTTTAGGATAACCGGTGTGAATCACGGTAGAGGATGCAATACTCAAGGAGTGTATAAACCGGTATTTAGAATGGATATTTTGGCAAGTGAAGGAGCGGAAGAGTTTTCTACCTGGAATGGTAAAAAATGGCAAAAATGGACAAAAGAAAAATGGATGGATCAAAAAAATGCCAAATATACCAAAGAAGGTTATTGGATGAAATTAACTTCACCCAACGGATCAGGATATTATATCGAACCGGGAATTGGGCAATGGGCACATAACAGAGGTGATAGTGCCTTTGTCTATGTATCGGCATGGCATGAGAATAAAGATGAAGGAGATACCGATATGGTGACTATCGGCACCTGTTGCAATTATGATTATAAACAAGGACCTGAAAAGTTTTTGGAACCTCCGGAAACTTTACAAGGGAACCATTTAATAATATGGTATGTTCCGAGAATGCATAATGACAATACACCCGGAAAGGAATATTGCTGGGCAACTCAAGTAGTGGAAAACGGCAAAATGAAAATAAAAACATGGCCGGGAATTGTTGGTCCGAAATTCATTCCAATAAAAAATAAGTAATTATGTCCGGTAAAAAAGCAAAAAGAAAAAGAAAAGCCCAAAATCAATCAAAAAAAACAAAAAGTTCAAATAAAAAAAGAACTACAGCTATATGGATTGTAACTGTACTTATTTTTGCATTAATCGGTACAATCGGTTACAACTTGATTCCTGACAAAAAACCAAATAGGCATAATAAATACCTGCAAGCAAACTCAAATAAATCCATATTTTCATGCATAAAAAGCCCTGTATTCCCTTTAAAATACGGATTGAAACCACCCTATGCAATCGATTTAAGACAAAATAACGAAAGTATGGGACTAAAGATAATGGAAGTTAAGACCGGCAAATCCATACAATTACCGGGGTGGCGAAAATTCGGCTATCTCGGATTATATACCTTGGATAATCTCGGAAATATATTCACCTCTCCTTTACCTTACGTCAGTATAGACATAAATCCACCTAAAGAGCAAAACAAAATCCTGAAAGTAGATTCCAAAACAGGAACAATGAAAGAATTCATGAATCTACCTTCTGTAAATACCCCTTCCCCGAAAAATCCTTTTGGAGTAATAGGGCTTGTATTTGATTGCGAAACTCAAAGCTTATATGTCTCCAGTGTCGCAGGATCTACTTTTAATAAGGAAACAGGAAAAATATTTCAAATAAATCCTACAAAAAGAGAGATTTTAAATACTTTCGATAATCACGATATAATGGGATTAGCTATTTTCAGAGGTATAAACGGTAAAAGAATGTATATGGGATTGGCTAGAAAACCTGAAATATGGTCGGTAGGCATAAATAAATCAGGTGGTTTTAAAAATGATTTCAGATTTGAATTTTCATTAAAAGATGTCCCCGGAGGCGGAAATCTCAAGGCACATAGATTAAGAATTAAAAATAACAGAATGACGCTGAAAGCAAGAGAATTTTCATATACCTTAATCGCAGCCAGTTCTCCGTTACGAACAATTTATACTTTTGATTATAATAGAGATAAAGATAAATGGGATTTTGTAGAACTACATCAGGAAGGAAATTAATGATTATAATTCAATATAAACTTTATGAAAAAATATAGTTTTTTTTTAATTATCCTGTTCATTGCTTTTTCATGTACCGATAAACATACAGAAAATACGGATTCATCCGGCTTCTCTGTAAAAATCGGACTCAAAAGAGAGCCGCGGGCGCTATGTCCGATAAAAAGAAATGGTAATATAGAGAGACAAATCAATCAATATATTTTTATTCAAGCTGCAGATTATGACCCTTTTAATTTACACAACATCCCCGTTTTCATAGAGAAAATTCCGGATGAAATAAGTATTGATACCGGAAAATTTGCAAATACTTACAAATATGATCTTACGTTTAGAAAAGAAGCCAAATGGGATGACGGTAGTGATATTACTGCTTATGACCAATTGTTTTTTATTAAAATGATACTTAATCCGATGGTGGAAGTTCATCCCGCTATTAAAAATTTATATAAAAAAGTAAAAGGCATTGAAATAGATGATTCCAATCCGAAAAAAATCAGTATTTATACGGAAAAGAATTATATGCTATCAAAAGAATTGGTTACCAACATGGAAATTTTCCCTGAATATTTTTATGATCCGGGTAAAATATTGCGAAAAATCGATTTTGAAACCTTTTTGAATGAAGAGAAACTATCTACAATACTTGATACGCTAAAAGGGAGCAAAGAATTTGCAGAAAAAATCAACAGTGCTTATTTTATGAGAGAACATATCTCCGGACAGGGACCGTATTATCTTGCAAATTGGGAAACGAATAATTTTATAAAACTTAAAAGAAAAGACAATTATTGGGGTAAAAAATTTACAAATATCCCTTATCTTGAAAATAATCCTAAAGAGTTAATATTTAAAATCATAGCAGATAAGACAACCGCAATAACCGAATTGAAAAACGGAAATATTGATATACTTCAAGGGATTTCGGGAAATGATTTTTTACAAATGAAAAATGACTCCGTTTTCAAAAATAAATTCGTTTTTCAAAATCCTCTTTCCATGCAATTTTATTATGTGATATTAAATAATCGCAATCCTATATTGAAAGACAAGAGAGTACGTAAGGCTATTGCCTATCTCACTGATGTCGATTTCTTGATAAAAACTTTCGGTACAGGGGGAGAAAAACGAATCACTTCGCCCGTACACCCTTCAAAACCATACTATAACTCCGATTTAAATCCAATAGAATTTAATATCGTAAAGGCAAAATCTCTATTAAAACAATCAGGCTGGAATGATTCCGACAATAATGGTATTTTAGATAAAATAATAAACGGTACAAAAACAGAATTAAAACTTACATTTATCGCAAAAGGAAACGGACTTGGTAAAAATATAGGCCTTATAATGCAGGAAAATGCACAAAAAGCAGGTATTTTCATTGATGTATTAAGCAAAAACAACAAAGAATTTAGAAATATTCTTAAAAACAGAAAATTTGATATGCTTCCGTCTTTTATCTCTGAAGATCTTGCCGATGTTGATCCATATTGGGATTGGCATAGTGATAATACCGGACTGAGAGGTTCAAATATTTCAGGATTTTCCAATGATAAAATTGATGACATTATAGAAAAAATAAGAAACACCAGGGATATAAAAGTGCGTAGAAAACTATACACTCGTTTTCAAAGTCTTATTTATGAAGAACAACCCGTAATATTCCTTTATGTCCCCACAAATAATATTATCATTAACAATAAATTTAGAGCAAAAACAAGTATAAAAAGACCGGGATATTTTGCAAATACATTTGAATTGAACAAAAATCAATAGTTACGGGTATGATAACTACTCCGGCTAAAGTGCTTTTGAGAAAAAAATGTTATTTTTGTACTAAAAGAAGCTAATTGTAATAATGTTCAAATACTTAATAAAGAAGCTCATTATCATTTTCCCATCAATATTTTTGTTGGCGGTTTTAATATTTTTTTTAAGCAAATTAGCTCCGGGTGATAGAGTATATGCCTATTTGGAACTAAAAGGCACGGCTATATCCGGTAATCGTACTATAGAAGAAAAAGATTATAAAGAAATCGCACATAAACTAAATCTTGATTTACCATTATTTTATTTTAGCATTCATCCGAAAGCATTTTCCGACAGCTTGTATCAAATAGTCATACCAAAACAAAAAGATTCCTTAAAATCATTAATAATTTCCAAAGCCAAAGCATCGGATATGCTTCCTATTATTTCTTTTTACGGGAAAAAAAATCAGTTCCATAAATGGTTTGGAAATATACTGAAATTTGACTTTGGCATATCATCTATCGATGGCCAATCCGTAATAAAAAAAATAGGCACAGCTTTAAAATGGACTTTTTTATATATCATTCTCGCATATATTTTAACTTATGGATTCGCTATTCCATTAGGTATCTTTTCTGTTTATTACTCCAACCGGAAATTTATTAAAATAATAGAATTAAAATTAATGATATTATATGCAATGCCATTATTTTGGCTAGCAACTTTATCTGTTATCTTTTTTACTTCGGATGAAGTGATACCGTTTTTAAATGTTTTCCCATCACCCGGAATAGGTAATATTTATGGAAATATGAGTTTAGTAAAACAAATATCAATAGCAATTCCCCATTTGATATTACCTTCGTTGATAATCGCTATACATTCAGGGGCATATCTTGCTGCTTTAATCAAAAAAAATATGCAAAAAGAAATGAAGAAAAAATATTCTTCAGCATTGCTGGCCAGAGGACTCGGTAAGAAAGAAGTAATACTAAAACATATTTTTCCAAATTCTATATTACCTCTAACTACTCTAATAATCGTAAGTTTGCCGGCTTCTTTTGCCGGCTCTGTAGTCATGGAAGTTATTTTTAATATCCCTGGTATGGGTAGATTGCTTTATGATTCACTATTGGGATATGATTGGAATGTTGTTTTCACAATAGTTTTATTGATTGGTATATTTACTTATCTTAGTTATATTGCCGGTGATTTACTATATTCATTTTTAAATCCTAAAATCCAACCCTGGAAATGAAAAAGTATTTTTGGAAAATATCTTTGATTATTTTTATTTTCACCGGTTTGTTTTCCGGATTTATTGCAAATGATATACCTGTATTATGCAAAGATGCTTCAGGATATAGAATTCCTGTTTTGGAAAAAAATAAAAATTTTGTACATAAAAAAAATTGCAAAACCCTTATCAATCCTTTAATAAAATATTCTTACAAGTCGATAGATGTAAAAAATGCAGGTTTTGTATCTCCTTTCGATAAACAAAATCTAAGTTTAGGTCAACAAAAACATTTTTTTGGAACCGATCAAATAGGTAGAGATGTATTGGCAGGAATGATTTACGGTACAAGTATAGCTTTGAAAATAGGTTTTCTGTCAATGGCATTGTCACTGATAATTGCTTTGATAATGAGCGTCTATCCATCTTACTATGGAGATACTCTATTAAGAAAAACCCGGGTAGACATTATTATTTATTTTTTAATAATCACTACTATAACATACTTTGTATTGAACTATGAACTGCTAAAAGCTCTATCGACAATTCAAATAATATTTGTTATCGCAATAGGCATATTTTTACTGATAATAATTTATTATATTTTGGGATTATTATCGGCTTTAAAAAAAACAATATCAATTCCTTTGGATAGTATCATAAGTTGGATAACAAAAATCTTTCAGTCAATACCCGGGATATTATTAGTATTGATATTGATAAGTTTATTTTCTAAACCATCAATCTACAATATAATAATAGTAATAGGAATACTCAAATGGCCATTGATAGCAAGATATATCCGAGCGGAAATTTTAAAGATCAAAGAGGAAAGATTTATCGAATCATCCAAAACTTTGGGATTAAAAGACAGTCTTATTATATGGAGACATATTCTCCCTCATATTATGACACCTGTATTTATCGCATTATCTTTTGGATTTGCAAGCACTATTTTGATCGAATCAACTTTGTCATTTCTCGGTATAGGTATACCGGCAGATCATGTAAGTTGGGGTAGCATATTAAGTCAGGCAAGGCAAAACTATTCAGCATGGTGGCTTGCTATATTTCCGGGTCTTGCAATATTCTGGATAATATTTGTATTTAATGAAATAGGTAATTATTTGGAATCTCAGAACAACTGACCCGTAAAAATAATAATTTTAATAACATCTTGAACATAAGACAATTAATTGAGAATTGAGAATTGAGAATTGAAAATGATAGAAGGATTTAAAATAATTAAACCGGTTGAATCGGGAAAACATTCTAATGAAGCATTTCAGACCAAGTACCCCTAATGACAGATTACAAAAAAAAGTTCAAAGAACAAAGTTCAAAGGACAAAAGACAAAAGATAAAAGGAATAAATGGTGAATTACGAATTACTAATTGATTAGAAGCGATTGAGTTATTGAATTTAGGGGTGCTTAAGGAGTGGGGAGTATGTCTTTAAATGGCGTTTCAAATTTATTTGAAACAAAAGAAAGTCCCGTAGGGACAACATATTATAGCCCAGTACGTAAGTGCAAGGTAAAAAGTAGTACCCTCGATGTTTTGGCGGTATTTTTGCAGCGAAGCAAAGCAAAAATAGTGACAAAACAAAAGTGATAAGGGACTAAAAATCACGAAATTTACAAATAATTTTTTATCTTAACTGATATATTTATTATGATTGTTTGTGATATGATTTTAATGAATAGTAACTAAATAACAAATGAAGTGAAGTTATATTAAACCGGCTTTAAAGTCATGCTATCATATGCTTTCAAGTCCTACCTTCAATTATCGAAAAATGATTTAAAGCGGGCTATTTTAATATCCTTCCAAAGAGATAAAATTTGAAAAGATGATTAACTCATGAAGCCAAGCAAATAGCGGCAGCATTAATCTGTCATGATTTTATTAATTTTGGGGTCACCTAAATTCCCAAAG
>Ga0256833_1003753_pt1 | contig 10309 bp, 7 predicted proteins | sample 356284metaG_FD_190535 | JGI IMG/M metagenome (GOLD analysis project Ga0256833, IMG submission 190535) | Hydrothermal vent microbial communities from Mid Atlantic Ridge, Atlantic Ocean - 356-284 | ecosystem: Environmental > Aquatic > Marine > Hydrothermal vents | place: Atlantic Ocean: Mid...
AAACCTGCTAAAATTGCACTTTTGCCGTTGGGTTATGCCGACGGAATCAGTAGAAAATTGGGCAATGGAAATTGGAAAGTTCATATCAATGGAAAGCAAGCGCCCATTGTCGGAAATGTCAGTATGGATACCATTAGCATAGATGTTACCGGTATCGATTGCAAACCCGGAGATGAAGTAATTATTTTTGACAATGAAAAAGATGTTTATCGAATGAGCGAAAAATTGGAAACCATTCCTTATGAAATAATTACATCCATTACGCAAAGAGTGCCGAGGATTGCTAAAAATAACTTCAATTGCAATTCCATCCTAAATATTTTTTCAAAACAAAAGTAATGTTTTGATTTATATTAGTAATAAAAATGATGGGGAAATTGTATTAACACACCCCCAGCCCCTCTCATAGAGGGGAGCTTTGAGGCGAATGAATTAAGCCTTATCGGCATACGAGGATTTTTCGTAAAATTTGAAGTGAATGGAACGTAAAACTGTCTGCTGTTTGAGGTTGCTTTAAGGTTGTATTTAAAAAAAATATTCAACCGAGTTCAGACAGTTTAGTGAAATGAACAAAAAATTTAGAAAAATACTCGTCAGCCTATATTTTTTGTTACCATTGAGCAAAGTCGAAATGTTCATCGATGGAAAAAGTAAAAATTAAATTTAATTAGGACAGGATTGCTTCAATTGATATTTTCATTAAAATATTTGTATTGATTCTAATTTTTCTTTTTAAGTTTGTAATCTCAAATAAATCAACAAAATTATGTTACAAGTAAATGTTATCCGGGAGAGAAAAGACGAAATTGTCCAAGCGATGAAAAAACGCAATTTTGACGTATCGCCATTATTGGAAAAAGCATTGGAATTGGATGCTTTACGCAGAAAAACACAAGCGGAAAATGATAATTTATTAGCCGAAATGAATAAATTATCCAAAGAAATCGGACAATTTTATAAATCCGGAGAACCCAAAAAAGCCGAAATTTTAAAAGCCAAAACCGGTGAACTAAAAGAGCAAATCAAGAAACTTTCGGATACTTTGGAACAAGTAAAATTGGAATTACAAGAAATTCTTTATCAAATTCCGAATATCCCCAACGATTTGGTCCCTTACGGAAAAGATGAAGCGGATAACGAAGTGGTTTTTACTCACGGAGACATTTTGGATATGGATGATGATGCCTTGCCGCATTGGGAATTGGCAAAAAAATACGACATCATAGATTTTGATTTGGGAAATAAAATAACCGGAGCAGGTTTTCCCGTATATAAAGGCAAAGGAGCAAAATTGCAACGCGCTTTAATCAATTATTTTTTGGATAAAAACGAGGAAGCCGGTTATCGTGAAATGCAAGTGCCACATTTGATAAACGAAGCTTCGGGTTACGGAACCGGACAACTCCCCGATAAAGAAGGACAAATGTATGTAGTGGAACGAGACAATTTATACTTAATCCCGACAGCGGAAGTTCCCGTAACCAATTTATATAGAGATGTGATGCTGACCGAAAAAGATTTTCCCATAAAAAACACGGCTTATACTCCTTGTTTTCGCAGGGAAGCCGGCTCTTACGGAGCACACGTGCGCGGCTTGAACCGTTTGCATCAGTTTGATAAGGTGGAAATCGTCCGTTTGGAACACCCCGATCGTTCTTATCAAGCGTTAGACGAAATGGTGGAACACGTCAAACAAATATTGATAGAATTGGGACTTCCTTTCCGTATTGTTCGTCTTTGCGGAGGAGATTTGGGCTTTACTTCTGCGCTAACTTATGATTTTGAAGTATATTCCGCAGCTCAAAAACGTTGGTTGGAAGTAAGTTCGGTTTCCAATTTCGAGGATTTTCAAGCGAATCGTTTAAAATTGCGTTTCAAAGACAAAGACGGTAAAAAACGTTTGGCACATACGCTCAACGGAAGTTCTTTGGCTTTACCGAGAGTCGTTGCGGCATTGTTGGAAAATAATCAAACCGAAAAAGGAATAAAAATCCCCAAAGTCTTACTTCCTTATTTGAAGTTTGAATATATCGATTAATTTTTAAGGAAATAAATATTATGAAATATTTCCTGATAGCCGGAGAAGCTTCCGGAGATTTGCACGCTTCCAATTTGATGAAAGCCATCAAAAAATTGGACGAAACCGCCGAATTTGAATATTCGGGAGGAGATTTGATGCAAAAAATCGCTCAAAAACCACCGCTTATTCATTATAAAGATACGGCTTTTATGGGTGTATTTGACGTATTGAAAAATATTTTTAAAATTTATAAAAATTTACAAAAAACGAAAAAAGCTATTCTTTCCTTCCATCCCGATGCGGTAATTTTGATTGATTATCCGGGTTTTAATTTTAAAATTGCAAAATTTGCCCACCAAAAAGGATATCCGACACATTATTATATTGCACCGAAAATATGGGCTTGGAAAGAAGGGCGTATCAAGCATATAAAAAAATACATAGACAAGCTTTATATTATCTTGCCTTTTGAAAAAGATTTTTATAAAAAACATAATTATCCGGCCATTTATGTAGGAAATCCGGTAGTGGATGCCGTTCGTTCGTATCGATATTTGACGAAAGATGAGTTTTATAAAAAATTTAATTTGCCCGACAAACCCATCATTGCATTGTTGCCCGGCAGTCGTAAAAACGAGTTGAAAGGAACTTTGAACAAGATGCTTCAAATTGTAAAAAATTTTCCGGATTATCAGTTTGTAGTTTCGGGAGCTCCGGGGTTTACAATCAATGATTATAAGGAATTTTTACAAGGAAAGAATTTTCCGGTTGTTTTCGGAAAAACTTACGACTTGCTAAAATATGCACAAGCAGCCGTTGTTACATCGGGGACGGCAACTTTGGAAACCGCTCTGATAAAAACACCGCAAGTAGTTGTGTATCAAGTAGGAAATTTACAATATAAATTGTTTAAGAATTTTGTAAAAATCAAGTTTTTTTCATTGGTCAATTTAATTCTCGATAAAGAAGCGGTAAAGGAATTGTTGCAAGATAGTTTTAATCCCCAAAGATTAACCAAAGAATTAAAAGCAATTATCAAAGGTGCAAAACGGACAAAAATGCTCCAAGACTATGAAGCATTGGAGCAAAAATTGGGAAAAACTTCAGCTTCGGAAAAAACAGCGGAATTGATTGTTAAAAATTTAAAGATTTAATTTCTTTTGCGAATATTGAGTTCTTCTATAAAATCCAATTCCAAAAATTCAAACTTTCCTCTTTTATTATTTTGTTTCAATTCTTTATCGTAAGCCCGTAAATCTTTACGCATAACTTTTGAACTGATAGTTTTTGGAAAAGCTTCCATAAATTCAATAGAACGTGGTCGTTTGTAAGGAGACATATTGTTTCGGATAAACCTAAATATTTCCAAAGCCATTTGTTTATTGGGGATATAATCGGGTTTGAGCACAATAAAAGCTTTAGGAACTATTCGGTCTCTATGGTCAATTGTTGGAATTACACCGACTTCCAAAACAGCATGGTGTTCCATTATTTCACTTTCCACTTCAAAAGGACTTATTCTATAATCCAAACTTTTGAAAACATCATCGGCCCGTCCGATAAAATAAACAAAACTATCTTTATCTACATAAGCCGTATCACCGGTTAAATACCAAGAACCTTTAAAAATATCGTTGTTTCGGTTTTCGTCATCATAGCCTTTTAAAAGACCTAAAGGTTTTACAGGATAAGTTGCGATGGCTATTTGTCCATCTTCACCGGGTGGCACAGGATTCAATTGATCATCCATTATGGCTATTTCATAACCTGGAGAAACTTTTCCCATAGAACCTTCCGGAACTTTCATTCCTTTTGGAGTAAAAATTACAGCTGTGGTTTCGGTTTGTCCATATCCTTCACGCAAATCCAACCCCAATAGTTCTTTAACTTTATTGGATACTTCCGGATTTAAAGGTTCGCCTGCACTAACGATTTTTTTCAAATTAAACTTATACTTTTTCAAATCGCGAATAATAAATAGTTTCCAAACCGTCAAAGGACCACAAAGACTACTGATTTTATATTTTTCAATCAAATCAAGAGTTTTATCAGCGTCAAAAGCATTATAGTGGTAAGTAAAAATAGTTGCTTCGGCATTCCAAGGCGTAATAAAACTACTCCAAGCAAATTTTGCCCATCCTGGAGAACTTATGTTGTAATGAATATCGTTTTTTTGCAAGTCTAACCAATACATAGTTGTTAAATGTCCAACCGGATAATGATAAGGATGAATAACTAATTTAGGTTTGGAAGTAGTACCGGAAGTAAAAAACATAAACATAATATCTGTTGTGAATGTAATAAAATTGGATTCATATTCATCGGGGTATTTATTTGTTTCGTCATAAATTGTCCATAAAGCATCTGTTTCATCATTTTGCAAGTTACATTCCTGATTAATATGTTTTACACATACCATTGCTTTAAGCTGATGCAATACTTCGCCGGCTTTATCTACTTTATCTTTGTATTTATGATGAGCGATAAACAAACTTATATTTCCTCTCTTTATTCTATCACTAATATCGGTAGGTGAAAGCAGAGTAGAAGCAGGAATAATAACTCCTCCCAATTTCATAATTCCTAGAAACAACTCATAAATTTCTACCGATGTATCCATCATTATCATAACGCGGTCACCTTTTTGCAAACCCAAGTCGCTTAAAAAATTAGCCACTTGATTGCTCCGACTACGCATTTGCTCAAAGGTTTTAATCAATTCATTTCCATCATTATCGGCATAAATTAGTGCAGGTTTTGTGTTTTTATAGGCAATTTTATCAAAATAATCGGTTGCCCAATTAAATTTGGTTAATCTAGGCCATTTAAAACCTTTCTTTGCTTCTTCGTAATTTTTAACATTTTGTATAAAATCACGTAATTCTATGAATTTTTTGGCATCGGGATTGAAAGTTTCCATAATAAACATTTTTGAAGTGCTATCAAATTTAAAATAATAAATACACAAAATAATAGAAATTCATTAAAAAAATATTAAATGTGAAAAATTCTAATATATTTAATGAGATAATTTAATTTTTGATAATTATATAGCGATTGAATTAAAGTAATTTTTATAAAAGAATTAAGCCCAAAATACTTTATTTGTTAAGGGCTTAAACTTCTTATATAAATTCAATTTTTTACAATAAAATATATTCTTACGTTATTTTGAACTCACGTTAAATTATTGTTTCAATTTATCCGAATAGTAGTCATAAGTAGCAAATTGTGAACGAATGGGTTTGCCTTCCGTTTTTTTATACTGATTGTCCTGCAATTCGTTAAAAATACGAGCTTTTACATTATCATTCCAAGAAATATTAAAAGTGTCGATAAGTTCTTTTTTGATTTCGGGATCATAAACCGGAGTGGTTACTTCCACTCTTCTATCCAAATTACGGGGCATCAAATCGGCGGAACCTATAAAAACTTTTTCTTCGCCTTCGGGACCGAAAATAAACAAACGCGGATGTTCCAAAAATTTATCCACTATGCTAATGGCTTCTATATTTTCACTTAAACCTTTAATGCCCGGAATCAAACGATTGATTCCCCGGACAATTAAATGAATTTTTACACCTGCTTGACTGGCTTTGTATAAACGGTCAATCATACGTCTGTCGGATAAACTGTTCATTTTCATTCTTATAAAAGCTTCTTTTCCTGCCTTGGCACGATTGACTTGTTCATTGATTAAAGCATAAATTTTTTTTCTGAAATAATGTGGTGATACCAACAAATGTTTGTATTTGGGTATTTTGTAATTAATATCAAAAAAGTCAAAAAGTTTGGAAACGTCTTCCATAATTTCTTGATCAGCGGTAAAAAGTGTATAGTCGGTATAGATTTTGGCGGTTTTTTCATTGAAATTTCCTGTGCTTATAAATCCGTAACGTTGGATTTTTCCTTCTTCTTCCCGCTCAATCATACAAACTTTGCTATGCACTTTTATATCGGGAAGTCCGAAAACGAGATTAATTCCTTCGTTTTTAAAAATTTCGGCATATTTTATATTATGTGCTTCATCAAAACGGGCACGAAGTTCTATTTGAACCGTTACTTTTTTGCCGTTCTTTGCTGCATTTATTAAGGCACCTGCTATTTGCGAATTTTTTGCCAAACGGTAAATGGTAATTTTTATTTCTTTGACTTTGGGATCAAGCGCTGCTTCACGCAAAAACTTTAAAACATATTGATAATTGTGATAAGGAGCATAGAGCAACCTGTCCTTGGCTTTGATTTGTTTGAGAATACTGCCGTGTAAACTCAAATCTTTTATCGGTAACGCAGGATATTGTTTATACAGCAATTTTTTTCGTCCCAAATCGGGGAATCCCATAAAATCGCGGTGGTTGTGAATTCGTCCGCCGGGAATTAAGCTATCCAAATCGTCAAAACCCATTTTTTGTTTTAGGAACTCCAAGGTGTCAGCAGCTATGGCATCATCGTAAATCAAACGAACAGGCTCGCCTTTTTGTCTTTGGCGCACATAGAAACTTACTTTGTCCAAAACGCTTTTGGTGCGGTCCAAATCTTCGTCGAATTGTGCATCACGTGAAATTTTAATTACGTGTGCTTCTATTTGGTTATAATCGAAAATATTAAAAATTTCATCCAAATTATACCGGATAACATCATCCAAAAGCATAATATAATTTTTCTTCCCTTCTTTAGGTAAAACTACAAATCTCCCCAAGGAATCCGTTGGAATTTCAACCAGTGCATAGATGGGTTGGGCAAAGTCTGTAGGATCCGATATTTTGTTTTTAGACATTTTAACAGCCAAATATATCGATGTATCTTTGATGATGGGAAATTCTGGTAAATCGTTAAGCACTATTGTAAACAAAGAAGGACTGACTTTATTGATAAAAAAATCTCTAACAAATTCGCCTTGTTTCTTATTTAGATTTCTTTCATCTATCAGGTGGATATCGTGAAGTTTGAGTTCTTCAAAGATTCCACGTCTGACATAACGCATTTTATTTTGCTGTTGTATGGCAATATTGGTAATTTCTTTTAAAAGTTTTTTGGCTTGGCGAATTTCAAATTTGCTTTTTTCGGGAAATTTTCCTTCACTTATTCGTTGGATTTTTGCATAACGTACTTTAAAAAATTCGTCCATATTATTAGAAAAAATTCCTACAAAACGCAAGCGTTCCAGTAGGGGTACTTTTTTATCAGAAGCTTCTTGTAATACTCTTTCGTTAAAGGATAACCAACTGATTTCCCTATTGATATATTTATTGCTTATTAAATTGTAAGGCATTGGTAATTTTTTGAATTATCAAAGATATGAACTTTTTAAATAAAAAGCTTATTTTTCCCGATGCATCAATTCGGAAGCAAATTTTTTCCAATAGGTTTTGAATTTTTCCGGCATAGCAGTTTGTTCAAGATTGATTAAAGATTCTTGTGTATATTTTTCTATTGCTTCTTTGGTTAATTCGGAGATATTATATTTATTAAAGATGCTTAAAACCCGGTTTATCAAATCTTCATTCTCAATAGACTTATTATTAAATAAACTTAATAATTCATCCTTATCTTTTTTGTTGGCTAATTCCAAAGCTTTAATAAAGAGAAAGGTCTTTTTGCGGTCAATAATATCACCACCTATTTTTTTTCCAAAATTTTCAACAGTTCCAAAGCTATCCAAATAATCATCTTGGATTTGAAAAGCGATTCCCAAATTTGTTCCGAAATTATATAGATTTTCCAATTCATTACCTGAAATTCCAGCGACAACAGCACCGAATTTTAAGGCGGTTCCAAGCAAAATAGCTGTTTTGAGTCGTATCATTTCCAGATATTTTTCTATCGATACATCATTTCTATTTTCAAAATCCATATCCATTTGTTGTCCTTCACAAACTTCAATAGCAGTTTGATTGAGAAAAGCACTTAAAGTTTTATAGGTTTCGGCATCATATTTTTCAAGCATTTTATAAGCCCATATTAACATGGTATCTCCGGAAAGTATGGCCAAATTTTCATTCCATTTTTTATGCACAGTGGCTTGTCCTCTTCGAATATCGGCTTTATCCATGATATCGTCATGAATAAGGGTAAAATTATGAAAAGTTTCAATGGCGGCAGCAGCGGGCAAAGCTTTTTCCAAGGCAACGCCATAACTTTCTCCTGCTAATAATACCAATAGCGGTCGAATTCTTTTACCCCCATTACTCAAAACATAACGCAAAGGTTCATATAAACTTTTGGGTTCACGTTCGGGAATTTGATTTAGTAAATATTCTTCGAAACGTTGTTTGTATGGATTTAGGTTCATAATATTTTAGTAATTTTTTTATATAAATCAGGGAAATGATTTTGTCTTAATCTGAATTTAGTGCCGTGATTGTGTCCTGTTCTGGCATCAAAATCTATAAGAATATTTCCGTTTTCAAGTGCAGTTAAAAAACCTTCAAAATCAAATTTTTGTAACATCAAAACTTTATTATAATGATAAAATTCTTTTTTGGAAATTCTATCTTTTTTAACATCTGCAATCACATAAAAAGTGTTCAATAATTTAGTGCCTATTTTATGTTTCAAATCATCAAAACCCCAGTAAGGTTGAGGGTATAATTCTCCTAAGCCGATTCTTTTTTCTACAGCTAACAACCAGTTTTTATGTTTAGGGGCGACTTTTTTGTAATTAAAAGTGATTAAAATTTTTTTGTTTTTTCTATCTATTATCACAGAAAATCCTCTATCAGAAAAATTGCCGGCATGAATTGTCTGTCTAAAACTCATTTCATTATCAGGATATTTTACTCCTGCTTTTTTATGTTTCCAACCATATTTAGGAAGTAAAATACTAGGAACAAATTTAATTGCTCTAGGTGAAGGTTCATTATGAAATAACGTGGTCAATGATGTTGTTTTGGCTTTTTGAGTTTTAAGTTCCCACTCGGCAGCGTTTGGAATAGGCAAATTGTTTTCTTCAATTCCAAGCAAATCCTCTAAAGTATTGCCTATTCCACCATGGTTTCCATATCTTTTATTTTCTATCCACCCTTTTTCCGAAATTTCTTTTAAACTTTGAATTAATTTTTCTTTAGTAAAGATTTTCATTTGAATTAAAATGGTAATTTATATTGTAGTTTTAAATTTTTAACTTCTGAATTTATTTTATTTTTCATTATCCTTTCCTCAGCCATTTTACAATATTCAGGAGAAATATCAATTCCAATAAAATTCCTATTATTTCCTAAAGCGGTAATTGCCGTTGTTCCGGAACCCATAAAAGGGTCTAATATTATTTTTGCATCAGTAGAAGTAATGATTCTGTCAATTAAAGGAACAGGAAAAGGTGCCGGATGTTTATTTTTCATTTCTTGTTTAAATTCCCAAACATCACCGAATTTATTAGCACCTTTGACTAATTTAAATTTTGGTTTGGCTATTAAATAAATCACTTCATAGGTAGGAAGGAAATATCCCGGATTGAAATTTATTCCTCCTTTTCTTTTCCAAATAATTATTTGTCTTACAGGGAAACCGGACACAATATCGGCTCTATCTTGAAGTATTCCACCTTGAACTCTCCATTTATGGTTATAAAATATTGCCCCATCATCTTTTAAAACACGATACATCTCGGTTAAAGCATCTCTCTGCCATTTAACATATTCTTCATGTGGCATATTATCATTGTGATGGGAATATCCCTTAACCAGTGCAGCATTTTTCCATTTACCTCCTCTTCCGTCTTTCATGCCGTTTCCGGTTGAATTTTTTAAATTATAAGGAGGAGAAGTAACAACCAAATCAATACTTTCGTCCGGTATCATTTTCATAATATCGACTGCATCTCCACAAATAATTTTATTTATAAAATCTTTTGGATATTTCATAATAACAAATTTAATAAATTATAACTGTTTCAACGCAACTTCTTAAAAAATTCTTGTAAAATAGCTTCGCTTTCTTGTTTCAATACTCCGGAAACTATTTCAGTTTTCGGGTGAACTTTGCAATGCCAATGTTTGTATCCGCGTTTTTCATCATCGGCGGCATATACAATTCGTCCGATTTGAGTCCAAAAAGCCGCACCGGCACACATTTGGCAGGGTTCCAAGGTTACATATAGCGTGCAATCGGGTAGATATTTTGCGCCGAGATAATTTGTTGCTGCTGTGAATGCTAGCATTTCAGCATGTGCCGTAGGGTCGTTTAGTGTTTCTACTTGATTGTGACCTTTGGCGATGATTTGTCCGTTACAAACGATGACCGCTCCAATAGGAACTTCGCCTTTGGCAAGAGCAATTTCGGCTTCTTGCA
>Ga0256833_1003754_pt1 | contig 10308 bp, 6 predicted proteins | sample 356284metaG_FD_190535 | JGI IMG/M metagenome (GOLD analysis project Ga0256833, IMG submission 190535) | Hydrothermal vent microbial communities from Mid Atlantic Ridge, Atlantic Ocean - 356-284 | ecosystem: Environmental > Aquatic > Marine > Hydrothermal vents | place: Atlantic Ocean: Mid...
AAAAGCGGAAAAAATGGCAAACGAAAGCCCTCTTAACAGGATAATAGACAAAGGAAACGCACTTGCAATTATAACAAGCGGCGGTGCTTTTAATTATGTGATGGACGTTGTAAACGAGAACGATTTGCCGGTAAAAATTTTGAAGTTGGGATTTTCTTATCCGTTCCCTGAAAAACTTGTTAAGGATTTTATAAAGGATACGGAAAAGGTACTCGTTGCGGAAGAAGTAGAGCCTGTTATGGAAAAAGAACTTCTTGCAATTATCGGTAAAGAAAAACTTCGGAATGTTGTTTTCGGAAAGCTTGACGGCTCTTTGCCGAGGATATACGAATATACGCCGGATATTGTAAAGGAAAGCATACTCAAGGTGCTCGGAAAAGATATCGATAAGGCAAAGGAAAACAGCTCTTCCATACCTCTTCCTTCCCGCCCTCCAGTTCTTTGCCCCGGTTGCCCGCACAGAGCGACCTATTTTGCCGTAAAAAAAGCAATAAAAGAGCTCGGTATTGATGAAAAAGACGTAATCTTCCCGTCGGACATAGGGTGTTATACTCTCGGTGTCCAGCCACCTTACGAGACCGCGGACTTTCTTCTATCGATGGGTGCGAGTATAGGAACCGCCACGGGATTTTCTCATTCTACCAATCAGAAGGTTATTGCTTTTATAGGCGATTCAACATTTTTCCATGCCGGGCTTCCGCCTCTTATAAATGCAATCCACAACAAAGCCAATATGATTATTGTTATTTTGGATAACAGAACCACGGCAATGACCGGAAGGCAGCCAAGCCCCAGTGAGCCTGTGAACGGAATGGGAGAAGAGGCTCCCGAAATTTCCATTTCTGACCTTGTGAAAGGTGCCGGTGTGAAGTTTGTGGAAACCGTGGATCCGTATAACTTGAAAAAAACGGAGAATGCATTTAAAGAAGCGTTGAAGAGAGAGGAGCTATCGGTTATCATTGCAAAGCATCCGTGTGCATTGATTACGGATGGCGAAAAGAGAAAAAGAAATTTCTGGATTACGTTCAGAATAAATCAGGACAAATGCACGAGGTGCAAGGTGTGTATTACCGATCTTGCGTGCCCTGCTTTCTATGTGGAAGAGGACGGTTCGGTTCACATCGATCCGCTTATCTGTGACGGTTGTGGCGTATGTACTCAGGTATGCCCCGAACATGCGATAGAGGTGAGAAAATGATCTATAAGATACATCTTGCTGGCGTCGGAGGCCAGGGAACAATCAAAACTTCTACCATAATAGGCGAAGCGGCTATTAAAAAAGGTTTGAATGCCGTTATGAGTGAGGTTCACGGTATGGCGCAGCGCGGCGGAATAGTTACCACGGACATTAAGATCGGCGATGCGCACAGCCCGCTTATCGAGATCGGAGATGCCGACCTTGTTATAGGTTTCGAACCTGCGGAAACTCTTCGTTCGCTTAATAAAGTCGGAGAGAAGACTTACGTTATAACAAATTCCGCAAGGATTGTGCCTTTTACTGTCTCTCTCGGCATATCTTCCTATCCTAACAAGGAGGAAATTCTCAAGGAACTTAAAAACAAGGTGAAGAAACTTTATATAATTGATGCGGAAACGCTTGCAAACGAGGCAGGCAATATTCTTTCCTTGAATATGGTGCTTCTTGGCGGTGCCGCAGCGATAGAAAACTTTCCTATAGACGAAGAAACTATTATAGAAACAATGAAAGAAAATTTACCACCCAAAACAATCGAAATAAATCTCAAAGCGTTCAGATTGGGGTATGCTGCTGTAAAAGGTTAGTAAATAGGGGCGAAAGCCCCTTTTTTATTTCGGGAAAAGCAGTATATCGATGATTGCTATCAGTATACCGAGAATAAAACCTGCAAAAACTTCGGAGCCCGTATGCCCCACGAGTTCTTTGAATTTCTTGATGTCGACGATTTCTCCGATTCTTTTTCCAAGGGCGGTTTCAAAGAAAATTTCGTTCATCGTTTTTGAATGCTCCCCGACTTCTCTCCTTACGCCCAAAGCGTCTATAACGACTATGGAGCCGAAGATAAAGGATATTGTAAAATACGGAGAATTCAGCCCGTATTTTGCGCCGAGCAATACGGTAAGCGTTGTCACTGAGGATGTATGAGAGCTCGGGTTTCCTCCGGTGGATACGGCAAGTCGCCAGTCAAAGCGTTTTGTCCGCATGTATCCTAAAAATACTTTTATTGATTGAGCGACGATGTTCGATATAATCGTAAATATGAGTATGTCATTTTTTAAAAGTTCGTTTATCCATTCTACCATTTTCCACTCCATTTAAACTATATTATAATAACTTATATGAAAAACAAAATTTTAATCGTTAGCGCATGCCTTGTCGGATTGAATACGAAATATAACGGGGGCAGCAATTTCAATAAAGAAGTTTTGAATGCGTTAAAGAATTATATTATTGTTCCTTTATGCCCCGAACAGCTCGGAGGGTTGCCCACACCTCGCCCGCCCGCAGAAATCATCGGTGCGAAGGTAATGAATATAAACGGCGTGGATGTCACCCACAATTTTTTGCACGGTGCCGAGGAAACACTTAAATTCGCAAAGATGTTCGACATAAAGGCGGCAATTTTGAAAGAAGGCAGTCCTTCGTGCGGAGTGCATTATATATATGATGGTACGTTCAGTTCCGTAAAAATTACGGGAAGCGGTATTACAGCATCACTTTTGAGGAAAAACGGCATAAAGGTTTTTTCCGAAAACGATATTGAAGAGTTTTTAAATGAAGAAGAAAAATAAAAACGATATTCCGTACGGACGTTACGAAAAGGTTTTGCTTCATATCTGCTGTGCGCCTGATGCGACATATCCTTTGTATTATTTGCGAGGCAGGCATTACAGGATTACGGGGTTCTTTTACAATCCCAATATTCACCCTTCTACCGAGTACGAAAAACGCCTTGAGGAAATAAAGCGTTTTGCAAATATCGTGAAAATGCCACTCATTATGGGGGAATACGATATCAAGGAGTGGTTTTCTTATATCAAGGGTTTTGAAAAAGAACCGGAAGGCGGAGAACGTTGCTATCTTTGCTACAAGTTCAGATTGGAGCGGACCGCAAAACTTGCAAGCGAACTTCATTTCGATTATTTTACGACAACCCTATCCATCAGCCCGCACAAAAATAGCAGATGGATTTTTGAAATCGGGGAAGAGATGGAAGGTAAATACGGTGTGAAATTTCTCAGGGCGGATTTTAAAAAGCGTAACGGATTTAAGTCGAGTGTTATCCTTAGTAAATATTTTAACATGTACAGGCAGAATTACTGCGGGTGTGTTTTTTCAAAAATCGAGGCGGAAAATTGGCGAAAGCTTCACGGTAAAGTTTAAAAAACCTTTTTGTAATCGATAATTTACGGATTTTCAACTTTTTTTTGAAAAATCTTTCCAAAACCTATTGACACGGAGAAACGTTTCTGCTATTATTAGCACCGTCGAGAGCAACCGACGGAAAAAAGACGAACGAAAGCTCTTGACAAACTTGAAAAAAATGGTATAGTTCTTACTGCTCGAAAGAGCGGAACCGAATGAAACGGATTGTACCTTGAAAACTAAACAGCGAAGTAAGGTTGTGCGAGCCTTCGAAATTTTTTTCGGAGAGTTTGATCCTGGCTCAGGATGAACGCTGGCGGCGTGCCTTACACATGCAAGTCGAGCGAGGGCTTTTCGTTAGGGCAACCTAATGGAAAGTTCCTAGCGGCAAACGGGTGAGTAATGGATGGGTAACCTGCCCTGAAGACGAGGATAGCCTTCCGAAAGGAAGGGTAATACTCGATAATGTTGCAGAACTTCGGTTCTGCAAAGAAAGATGGCCTCTGTTTCATGCTATCACTTCAGGATGGGCTCATCTCCTATCAGCTAGTTGGTGAGGTAACGGCCCACCAAGGCAACGACGGGTAGCTGGTCTGAGAGGATGGTCAGCCACATTGGGACTGAGACACGGCCCAGACTCCTACGGGAGGCAGCAGTGGGGAATATTGGTCAATGGGCGAAAGCCTGAACCAGCGACGCCGCGTGGAGGATGAAGGCCGAAAGGTTGTAAACTCCTTTTGCAGAGGAAAAAGGGTTGGATTTCGAATAGGGATTCAACTTTGATGGTACTCTGCGAATAAGCCCCAGCCAACTACGTGCCAGCAGCTGCGGTAAAACGTAGGGGGCGAGCGTTATCCGGAATTACTGGGTGTAAAGGGTACGCAGGCGGACCGGAAAGTTGGATGTAAAAACTCAGAGCTTAACTCTGAGCTCGCATCCAAAACTACCGGTCTAGAGAGCAGGAGAGGGAAGTGGAATTCCTGGTGTAGCGGTAAAATGCTTAGATATCAGGAAGAACACCAGTGGCGAAGGCGGCTTCCTGGCCTGTCTCTGACGCTCAGGTACGAAAGCTAGGGGAGCAAACAGGATTAGATACCCTGGTAGTCCTAGCCGTAAACGATGGATGCTTGGTGTTGGGGAGTAAATCCTCAGTGCCGTAGCTAACGCGTTAAGCATCCCACCTGGGGAGTACGGCCGCAAGGTTGAAACTCAAAGGAATTGACGGGGGCCCGCACAAGCAGCGAGGCATGTGGTTTAATTCGATGCTACACGAAGAACCTCACCTGGGCTTGACATGTACGAGAAAGCCGGAAGAAACTCCGGCCCTCTCACCGAGCAATCGGTGAGACCCGTACACAGGTGCTGCATGGTTGTCGTCAGCTCGTGTCGTGAGATGTGCGGTTAAGTCCGTTAACGAGCGCAACCCCTATCCTTAGTTGCTAATACGCTTCGGCGTATGCACTCTAAGGAGACTGCCAGCGGAAAGCTGGAGGAAGGTGGGGATGACGTCAAATCCTCATGGCCTTTATGTCCAGGGCTACACACATGCGACAATGGTCCGTACAAAGCGTTGCCAACCAGTAATGGGGAGCTAATCGCAAAAAGCGGACCTCAGTACGGATTGAGGGTTGCAATTCACCCTCATGAAGCTGGAGTTGCTAGTAACCGCAGGTCAGCTATACTGCGGTGAATACGTTCCCGGGCCTTGTACACACCGCCCGTCACACCATCCGAGTCGTGTGTACCCGAAGCGGTCCTGTGGGTCGCGAAGGTGTGCACGGTAAGGAGGGTGAAGTCGTAACAAGGTAGGTGTACGAGAACGTGCGCCTGGATCACCTCCTTTCTAAGGGAGCATTAAATAGGTGTGTTTTTGTTTCTTATACAAGAAACGTTTTTGCACAGCCTTACTTTCGCTGTTTAGTTTTGAGGGCACAATCCCTCAACGCCGATGTTGAAAATTACAGAAGCGGATTGTACCTTGAAAACTGCATGAAGGTGTAGTAAGTTAGTAAGGGCATACGGTGGATGCCTTGGCGCACGGAGCCGATGAAGGACGCAGCAAGCCTGCGATAGGCCACGGGGAGCTGCAAAACAAGCTTTGATCCGTGGATTTCCGAATGGGGAAACCCGGCAGAGAGAAATCTCTGTCATCCTTGTCTGAACACATAGGGCAAGGAGGGTAAGCGAGGGAACTGAAACATCTCAGTACCTCGAGGAAAAGAAAGCAAAATGCGATTCCCTAAGTAGTGGTGAGCGAACGGGGAACAGCCTAAACCATCTATGTGTTAAAGCTGGCAGGCGTTGCATAGATGGGGTTGTAGGAAGGCTCAGTCCTGATCTGCCAATCAGGTGTGGAGTAAAAAATGAGTTGTTTAGTCGAACGCTCTGGAAAGGGCGGCCAAAGAAGGTGATAGCCCTGTAGGCGAAAAGCAACTCACTCCTATGAGTCTTTCCTGAGTACCGCGGGACACGTGAAATCTTGCGGGAATCTGGGAGGACCACCTCCTAAGGCTAAATACTCCGGCGACCGATAGCGAAAATAGTACCGTGAGGGAAAGGTGAAAAGAACCCCGGGAGGGGAGTGAAATAGAACCTGAAACCGTATGCCTACAATCGGTAGGAGGGCTATGAAGTAGCAATACTTCAGCCTGACTGCTTGCCTATTGAAGAATGAGCCAAGGAGTTAAGGGCAGTGGCAAGGCTAAGGGGTGGCACCCGGAGCCGTAGCGAAAGCGAGTCTGAATAGGGCGTTAGTCGCTGTTCTTAGACCCGAAACCAGGTGGTCAACCCATGGTCAGGGTGAAACGAGCGTAAAAACTCGTGGAGGCCCGAACCGGTTAGGGGAAAAAACTTATCGGATGAACTGTGGGTAGCAGAGAAATTCTAACCGAACCTGGAGATAGCTGGTTCTCTCCGAAATGCATTTAGGTGCAGCGGTAGGCTATTAGTGCGTGGAGGTAGAGCACTGGATGGGCTAGGGGTCCTACCAGACTTCCAAACCCAACCAAACTCCGAATGCCACGTATCTGTACCCTACCAGTGAGTCGGCGGGTAATAAGATCCGTCGTCGAGAGGGGAACAACCCAGATCGTCTGCTAAGGTCCCAAAAACAGGCTAAGTGTACATGAAGGATGTGGAACTGCTTTGACAGCTAGGAGGTTAGCTCAGAAGCAGCTATCCTTTAAAGAGTGCGTAACAGCTCACTAGTCGAGCGGTTCTGCGCCATAAATGTTCGGGACTAAGCCTGTTACCGAAGCAGCGGGTTCAGAGAATCTTCGGATTTTCTGAGCGGTAGGAGAGCGTTCCTATTGCTGAGAAGGTGTACCGAGAGGAGCACTGGAGCGATAGGAAGTGAGAATCTTGGCTTGAGTAGCGAAAAGCAGGGCGAGAATCCCTGCCGTCGTAAGTCTAAGGTTTCCTGGGGAAGGCTTGTCCGCCCAGGGTTAGTCGGTCCTAAGCCGAGGCCGAAAGGCGTAGGTGATGGATAACAGGTTAATATTCCTGTACCATGTATCTTCCGTTATCAGGAAGGGGTGACGGAGAAGGATAGGTTATGCGCGGTTTTGGTTGTCCGCGTCCAAGCCCGTAGGGGGCATCCGGAGGCAAATCCCTGGATGCATCAACCCTGAGAGGTGATGGGGAGCCGCAAGGCGAAGTAACTGATTCCATGCTCACGAGAAAAACCTCTAACGAGGAAGATATGTGACCGTACCGCAATCCAACACAGGTAGACGAGGAGCACGCTCCTAAGACGTACGAAAGAACCCTCTTCAAGGAACTCGGCAAAATTGCCCCGTAACTTCGGGAGAAGGGGTGCCCGGAAGGGTGAGCCAATTTCTTGGCTTTGCGCTTCTGGGTCTCAGTAAACAGGCTCAAGCGACTGTTTAACAAAAACACAGGTCTCTGCTAAGTCGTAAGACGATGTATAGGGGCCGACGCTTGCCCGGTGCCGGAAGGTTACAGGGAGGGGTTAGCTGGCTTCGGCCGGCGAAGCTCCGAACTTAAGCCCCGGTGAACGGCGGCCGTAACTATAACGGTCCTAAGGTAGCGAAATACCTTGTCGGGTAAGTTCCGACGCGCATGAAAAGCGTAACGACTTGAGCGCTGTCTCGAAGAGGGATTCGGTGAAATAGCAGTACCCGTAAAGATGCGGGTTACTCGCAGCAGGACGGAAAGACCCCGTAGAGCTTTACTGTAACCTGATACTGAATTTCGGTATACCATGTATAGGATAGGTGGGAGGCTGTGAACCCGGGACGCCAGTCTCGGGGGAGCCGCCCTTGGAATACCACCCTTGGTATGCTGGAATTCTAACTCTTAGCCCTGAAACGGGCAAGAGGACACTGTCAGGCGGGCAGTTTGACTGGGGCGGTCGCCTCCTAAAAGGTAACGGAGGCGCCCAAAGGTTCTCTCAGGCTGTTTGGAAATCAGCCATCGAGTGCAAAGGCATAAGAGAGCCTGACTGCATAGACCGACAGGTCGAACAGACACGAAAGTGGGGCTTAGTGATCCGGTGGTTGTGTGTGGAAACGCCATCGCTCAACGGATAAAAGCTACCTCGGGGATAACAGGCTAGTCTCTCCCAAGAGTTCACATCGACGGGGAGGCTCGGCACCTCGATGTCGGCTCGTCGCATCCTGGGGCTGGATCAGGTCCCAAGGGTTTGGCTGTTCGCCAATTAAAGCGGCACGCGAGCTGGGTTCAGAACGTCGTGAGACAGTTCGGTCCTAATCCGCTGCGAGCGCAGGATATTTGAGGGGGTTTCTCCGTAGTACGAGAGGACCCGGAGAAGGGAACCGCTGGTGTACCAGTTGTCCCACCAGGGGCACGCGCTGGGTAGCTAAGTTCCTACCAGATAAGCGCTGAAAGCATCTCAAGCGTGAAGCTGACCCCAAGATAAGATATCCCATCCTTCGTTTCGGCGAAGGAGTAAGACCCCTTGTAGAACACGAGGTTGATAGGCGCGAGGTGTAAGCACAGCAATGTGTTTAGCTGACGCGTACTAATCGGTCGAGGACTTACTACACCTCATGCAGTTTTGAAGGTACAATCCATAGAGTATAATGCTCTGGTGGCTATGCCGAAGGGGAAACACCCGTTCCCATTCCGAACACGGAAGTTAAGCCCTTCAGGGCCGATGGTACTGCACTGGAAACGGTGTGGGAGAGTAGGTCGCTGCCAGAGCTTTTTTATTTTCTGTCAACTTTTATCCTTCATGCGGTATCGGATTTATTTTATTGGCATTCAAACTGTTTGATATATCTCAGTTTCAACTTTTTTCAACACATATGATTCATTTCTTGCTTACTCGATTTTTAAATTATTTCTCGGATACAATTCCGGTATATTTTATAAGAATTTCTGCCTAAGCAATTCGCTAAGTTTCGTTTAGAAGCTCTTTTAGCCTTTTTGCATTTTTTACCGCATACCCTTCAAAATCGTTATCAAAATACACAAAAGCGTAAATGCCATTCAAGTTCCATTTTTTGATGAGGTTGGCATAGTGTTTAAGCTCCTTTTCCGTATATTCGGACGCATATAAGGCTGTGTGGCCGTGAAGCCTGATATACGTAAAATCTGCTGTCACAATTTCGGCATAAGGGTATTTAGGCGTGTCCGATATGCAGAATGCAACATTAAATTCTTCAAGTATTTTAAAGATGTCTTCGGATAGCCATGTCTTGTTCCTGAATTCAATTGTGTATTTGTATTTTTTATCAAGTATCGACAGAAAATCCTTTAAAAGGATCGTATCTTTTTTCAGAGACGGAGGAAGTTGGAACAGAATTACTCCGAGTTTGTTTTTAAACAGTGCGGCACGCTGCAAAAATAAGTTTAAACTTTCCTTTGCATCTTTAAGTTTCTTTATATGAGTGATAAATTTGCTTGCTTTGACACTGAAAATGAAATTTTCCGGAGTCCTTTTTACCCAACCTTTTATTGTATTTTCTTTCGGCAGATGGTAAAACGTGCTGTTTAATTCTACGGTGTCAAAATTTTCGGAATAAAATTCAAGCCATTTGGATTTGCTTAATCCGTCAGGGTAAAATATGCCCTGCCAGTGGTTGTATGAGAATCCCGATGTGCCAATAAAATTTCTCATATATACATTTTAGTACAAAGTAGTTATAATGAAACTATGCTAAAACTTGAAATTTATTCCAAAAAGAATTGGGAGATTACGGAAACTTTTCCGTGGACAAAAGAAGTAGAGGAGTGGGAAGGATACCGTTTCATCGAAAGAAGAAAGGGTGAAAGCAGGCATACGCTTTTTTTCATGCGAACCGACACGGGCGATATTGTTATTAAAAGAACGTCTGACGAAACCGCAGAAAAAGAATTTTATACGTATAACAAACTTATTTCCATGGGTATTCCTACCATCGTGCCGATAGGCTTTGTCAAGAAAAACAAAAACGGCATTACCGAGGGATACCTTCTTACTCTTTATGAAAAAGAGGCTCTGCCGGAATCGCATTTGATGAGACTGCTTAAAAGCAAACAGTACAGGGATATTGTGTGGAATTCGATTATCGCCCTGCTCGTTGTGATGCACCTGAAAGGCGTTTTTTGGGGCGATCCTTCGCTTGACAATATTCTTATAAAGTTCTACAAAACGAAGGTTGAGGCAATGCTTGTGGATACCGAAACCGTGCAATTCTACGATTTTTTGTCGGAACAAAAGGAACGAGAAGATCTGGAACGGCTTTTTGAGTCGCTTTTCGCTTACTCGTTTTCGAATGACGAAATCGACGAACAACTTTTCGAAGAAAGGAAAAAGTATATCGAAGAAAGATATGCCAAACTCAAGAAACTTTTGAGTGACGAAATCGATGTCGGAGACGAAGAATATTTTAAGTTGATAAAGAGAATTGACGATCTGTTCCTTTTGGGATATACGATAAAGCCGGAGAGGATTTCACCCAAATTAAAAGTGATGTTAAAGCCTGTCACTCCGAGAAAAG
>Ga0256833_1003755_pt1 | contig 10308 bp, 9 predicted proteins | sample 356284metaG_FD_190535 | JGI IMG/M metagenome (GOLD analysis project Ga0256833, IMG submission 190535) | Hydrothermal vent microbial communities from Mid Atlantic Ridge, Atlantic Ocean - 356-284 | ecosystem: Environmental > Aquatic > Marine > Hydrothermal vents | place: Atlantic Ocean: Mid...
CTTATCGCCCATGGGCGTGGACACGGCGTTGCGCTCGGCAAAGATGACATAACGCTGGGGCGAAGGCGTTGGTCGGGGAATGGTGATGCTGTATCCTTTGGCGGGCTGCATGGGGATGGGGAGAGGGAGTTGGCGGGCCAATTGCGTAGACCATGCGCCCGCGGCCAGCACAACCTGCTCGGGCCGAAAATCGCCCTGGCTGGTGCGCACAGCGCTGATGCGCCCGCCCGGCATCTCAAATCCCAGCACCGAGGCGCTATCGAAGATGGCGGCTCCTTGCCGTTGTGCGGCCGCGGCCAGGCCCAAGACGAATTTGTCCGGGGTGAGAAAGGCGTCTTCCTGATGATAAACGCCGCCTTTGATTTGAGGGTGCAGCGCAGGCTCCAGCTCATGGATGGCGTCGGCGTCCAGCGGTTGCAGATCGAGGCCGAAACGGGCCATGCGCTCGGCATGGGCCAGTCCTGCGGCCAGACCCGCTTCGCTGCGAAAAGCCAGCAGCCCTCCCCTTTCCTCGAAATCGCAGGCGATGGCTTCTTCGGCGATTATTTGCCGATACAGGGCGAGGCTGGCTCGCTGCATATCCCGCAGGCGGGGAATGGCCTGATCTTGCGCCTTTTGATTGCAGTAGCCGCGAAAGCGCCAGAGCCAGCGCATCAGCTCGAAATCGAGGCGCGGTTTGATGTAGAATGGGCTTTCAGCATCCAGCAGCCATTTGAACCCCTGGCTGAGGACGCCGGGGCCGGGAATGGGCTCGGAGTGGTTGGGACAGATTAGCCCGGCGTTGCCCCATGAGCTGCCGGCGGCGACAGCCTTTTTCTCGATGATGACAACGTTGGCTCCGGCCCGGGCCAGGTAATAGGCGGCGCTAACGCCGATGACGCCGCCGCCAATGATGAGGATATCGGGATGAAGATCGGGCATGGGAGGAGGTGGACTGGGGAATGGGGATTGGGTGAGCTGTCCTGAGATTGATGGAGACTCATCGAGATTCATTGGGATTCTGAATCACCACCGAATCTCCATCAATTTTCTATCTTTTTTCTCTGCGCAGATCAGATTTTTCGGCTTTTTCTGCATTCTAATTTTTATTTTCAAAGCAGGCGCCATGAGCGGCTGCACACCAATAAGAATGAAAAGCGTCTGTGTCATTCTGAGTGACCAACGGGAGCGAAGAATCTCGCGTTTGCAGACGGGGAGATTCCTCAGTCGCTGCGCTCCTTCGGAATGACGTAAACATAACTTTATTTACGAAGCAGGCGCCATGAGCGGCTGCACACCAATAAGGATGAAAATGAGCAAGCCAATCTGGCGGGACAGCCAAGCCCGTAAAACGTAATGCGTAATCCGCAATGCGTAAAATCGCTACGTTTTACGTTTTTACGCATTACATCCCTCGCTGCTGCGGCCAACGTGGCCGTGAGGACTTTTTGCCTTGCGCCTTTTCCTTTTGACTTATTTGCGGAACAATTACTCCAGTGGGCGCATCTCCCACAGCTCCACTACCAGTTCGGCGGGAAAGCCTGTGGGATCGAAGTCATCGGTCTCGCTGGCCCGATAGCCGATGCGGCGGAAGAGTTCTTCGATGGTGCGGGAGGAATGATGTTGGGCTTCGCCCACCTGGTGAAAAAGAATGACGGCTGAGGGCAGGATGGCGGGGTAGCCCATCTCGTAGAGGGCGTAAGCTTTGCCGCGGTGCAGATTGGGCAGAAAATCGGTCTCGCGCTGGTGGATCGTCTGCTGCCCGCGGCGGGCGTGGACATCAAATCGAAAGGCGAAATGATCGTGCAGATAGCCTTGCGCCAGCAAAAATGCGCCGATCTGCCCGATGGCCGCCCGCAATTGCTCAAACTGGGTTGCTGTTTCCAGCGCCGGGGGCAGGCTCAGGCCCAGGAAACCGGCCATGCTGTCGAAGAAGAGGCGGCCCACGCGGCGGGTGAAGGCGCGGCGCTGGCTGGGCAGGTCTGCGGGCGAGGCGCTGCGGGCCAGCAGTTCGAAGGCGTGGCCGAAGAAGGCGTAGGAGAGGGCGTCGAATTCGCCCGATTGCCAGATGCGGGCGGCGGGATTACGGATAAAGTCTTGTGCCAGATGGGGGGCGGCCGGGCGTTGATAGAGGGTGTGGATGTAGTCGGCCGCCCGGGCCTGCACGGGGGCCACATCTCCCGCATGACCGGGGAGCGCGGCCCACTGGCGGTGGATGGCCGCGGCCATGAAGCGGATGAAGTCGGGGCCCATGGGCCGCCAGGTTTGATAGTCGGGGAAAGGATGTCGGGCGACGATGTCGGCCAGAGAGGGCGCCATGTAAGCTTCTCCTTGCGGGTAGTGTGAACAGCGACGTTTCATTGTACCTTGTTCTGAAATCGCGGTAAAATCGTATCCATCGATTCACAGCTCTTCTCATCGAGTGCATCTCATGCCCATCGCCCGATTGTTTTACTTCACTATTTTTGCCGCCTTGGCGTTTTTACTCCCCTTTTTGTCTCTTTATTATCAGAAAGTCCTGGGGCTTTCGGGCAGTCAGATCGGCTTTCTCACCGGCATCGCCCCTATCATCTCGCTGGTGGGAGCCTCGGTGTGGGGGGCGGTGGCGGACGCTACGCAAAAGCACAAGGCAATTCTGCTCATGGCGGTGGCGGGCGTGTGGATCAGCGTGCTGGCTATTTTCAAGGCCCCCGGCTTCCTGCTGCTGACGGTGGCGGTGGGCTTTTATGCGTTTTTGTCATCGCCGGTGCTGCCTATTGTGGATAATGCAGTGATGACGCTGCTGGGGGATCGGCGGGATGAGTACGGGCTGGAACGCGTGTGGGGCTCTATTGGCTGGGGCGTTTCAGCGATTTTCGCCGGAATTTTGATTCAACGGCTGGGATTGCACTGGGCTTTTTACGGATTTCTCATTCTTTATGGCTTCTTGTTTTTTGTGGCCATGCGCTTCCCGGTTCCCGAGGTCTCCATTGCCAGCAATTTCTGGCAAGGACTGCGCCGATTCGCCACCGATTTTCATTGGATTATTTTTTTGCTGGTGGCGTTGGTGGAAGGGTTGAGCCTGAGCATTTTTCTGAATTTCCTGTTTTTGCATCTTTCTGATATGGGGTCCAGCCGCACCATCATGAGCCTGTCGTTGACTTTCGCCACATTCAGCGAAATCCCTGTATTCCTGGCAGGCCACAAGCTGCTGCGACGCTGGACGCCCGTGCAACTCCTGGCTGTATCCATCGCCCTGACCGCAGTGCGGGCGTTTTTGTATGTGGGCATGACCGCGCCCTGGCAAGTGCTGCTTGTCAGCTTGTTGCATGGCCCCACCTTTGCCGTTATGTGGACGGCGGGCGTGGCTTATGCGACGCAGACTGCGCCCAAGGGGCTGGGGACCACCGCGTTGGGCGTATTCGGCGGCATGACCTTTGGGCTGGGCTCGGCGTTGGGGGCGATGACAGGGGGGTGGCTTTATCAGCATCTGGGGGGAACGGCGCCTTTTGCCTGGGCGGGCGTGGCGTCCCTTCTGGCGCTGGTTCCTTTTCTATGGGTGCATCGGCGCACTATTTTCAGGATGGATGCGATCTAATGAAACTTTTGTGCAATTGGAGCCCAATTCGGTCTTCTGAAGAAAGGTCGGAATCAGCAGGAATCGAGGAAAAAGACAGGGTGTGTCCTATTTGAGTTGGAGGTTATCATTTGCGACCATCGCCCGAGGCTAGAAGCCACGACCGCTGCGAAGGCCCTTCGGGCCTAGCCCAACGGGCTTGGCAAAGCGAAGACGCATGAATGCTTCTAACTCGTTTGGGACGCACCCAAAAGACGGCAACGCGCCCTCATTTGGAAACACACCTTCGGGCTGCGACGAAGACGCTATCCTGACCAGACCGCCATCGCCGCCTGCCCGAGGTGATGAGCCGCGACCTGCTAAACTGGCACAGACTCGCCGCCGCAAACCGACGTTGTCATGGCGTTGGATTGTTGCTATAATGTTTGAGGAAGTCTTTTTTTCTTTTTCGCTGCCATCATCGGAGGAGGCCCCCATGAATGTGTGGATCGTATTATTGATAGGCGTCATTATCGGCTGGATTATCGGCATCATCATTGTCCGTCAGAACTTTCAGACATGTAACAAGCAGATCGAACTCCTGAAACGGGAGCTGTCGGAACGTGATGAAAAACTTCAGGATGCGACAAAGACGCTCGATGACTTGGCCCAGGAGGTCAAAGAAAAGGAGTCCCAACTTCAATCAATAGCCAAATAGTGATTCATCGATTTTTTATTACGCTCCCCATTCATAAACAGGAGAAAATCTATCATGTCTAACTGGCTTGCTTTTTTTATAGGCATTGTCGCAGGGATCCTTTTCGGCATTATTTCGGCCAGAAAAAATTACGAAAGTTGCCGAGATCAGTTGGAGAAATTGGAAGCGGATATCCAGGCCCGAAAGGAAAAGCTGGCTCAGGCTGAAAAAGAAATTGATGATGTGGGACGCCAGCTAGAAGAAGTCACCGGTGAGGTGGCTGAAGCGGAGGCGGCTGCCCGGACGGCAGCGCGGGACGAAGCAATCTCGGATGAGCCCAGCACAGAGGCGCCTTCCCCCGCCTCAGAAGACGCTTCGGACATGAGCGTCGGCGCCACTGAGGAGGCCGCAGCGATTGCGGGCCCGGTGGCGGAGGTTGTTTCCAAAGCGTCGACGTCGGGACCTGCATCCACATCCGCCGAGCCCGTTGCCGCCGACGTCTCGACGAACGTCGGCGCAATCGCTGAAGCGGCTTCGGAAACGACCGGCGCGGCTGTCTCAGAAGTGGAAGCGTCTACGGAAGCGGTGACGGAAGCAGCCGGTGAGGTGGCCGCCGAGGCGGAAACGACTACAGAAGCAGCGACGAAGGCAGTTGCTGAACCTGTCTCTGAGATGGCGACAACCGCGGCCTCGGCAGCATCGGCGGCGACAAGAGGCGAAGAAGCGCTGGAAGCATTCGCTGAGTCGGGGTCGGAAACGGCCGGTGAGATGGCCACGGATGCGGCAACGGCTGTGGAAGCGACGGCGGAAGCGGCGGGCGAGACTGTTGCCGAGACGGCTGCGCCCGCGGCCACAGTTCCCGCTGCGATGGCGGCCGCAAGAAGCGCTGACGTGATAGATGTGCATGTCACCGAATGCCCGCAGAAATTGGCCCGCATCAAAGGCATTGGCCGCGTTTACGAGGACAGGCTTTATCAGGCGGGCATCGGCACATTCTGGCAGGTGGCCACGGCGTCCACCGAAGAGTTAGCGACTATTTTCGGCATCAAGGATTTTCAGGGCGTCGATCTGGCGGCCATCAAGCAGGGGGCCCGGAAGCTGGCCGAGGAAACTGACACTGCGGGCCTGACCTGGAACGGCCATGCGCCGGATGACATGGAGCATCTGCCTGGTATTGGCAAGACTTATGAGGGGCGGCTATACGACGCGGGCGTCTGCACCTGGGCGAAGATGGCCGCGTTGACGGTCGAGGAGCTGGCGAAAATCTTGAGAGCGCCCAAATGGAACCAACCCGATTACGCAGCGTGGATCGCCTACGCCAAAGAGCGACTGGAAAAGAGCGCTTGAGCGACATCGCACTCTGATAAAAAAAGACCTCCGGGGCAAGCGCCTCGGAGGTCTTTTGATGATAGGCCACTGTTAATCAGCCCTGCAGCAGGCGGGCCAGGGTTTTGCGGGCCAGGATGTGGCTGCTGATGACGCCCGCCACGTCGCCATCCTCCACCACGGGCATGGCGGTGATCTCATGGGCCTCCAGCAGTTGCAGCACGTCGGGGATGTTAGCGTCGGGCGGGACGGTGATGACCTCGCGGCTCATGATCTCGGAGACGGGCAAATCGTCGGGTTTGCCTTCGGCAATGGCATGGGTGATGTCCCAGTCGGTGACCACGCCCGTCAATCGGCCATCCTCCACCACGGCCAGCATCTCGTTGGGATCATCCACCAGCAGGCCCGCGGCCTGGCGCAGCGTCATATCGGGACTGATGGCGCTGAGAGGCTCCATCACATCGCGGATGGGGCGGAAGCGCTCGCGGGAGGTGATGCGGGTGATGCTGATCTGCTCCGCGGCTTCCAGGGGCAGCATGTCGGGGTCGGCGATGAGGAAATCCACCAGCTCCTGCATGTTACGGCGGATGACCTCCTCTCGCTGTTTGACGCCCGCTTGCAGACGTCTGGCCGCCAGCTCGGCCAGCTCCTCCTGATGCCGCTCCAACCAGTGCTCTACTGCCTCGCGGTCGCCCAGGATCTCGCGGGGGAAGCGCAGGTGGCTCGGGGTTTTGATGATGTGCTCCTGTGCGGCGAAGATGACGCCGCCCGAGTTGACCAGAAAATCGCTGGCGATGACCACGCCTCGCTGCCAGTAGACGGCGCGCTCCATGCGCAGGCGGGCGGCGCGGCGGGCCGGATCGGGCGAATAGGTGTTGGCCCCCTCCACGATCATGCTCCACCGCCCCATGCGATCCACCGTCATGGAGGGATGGCTGGCCCCGTCTACATCGAGATAGCGGGCCACGGGCGCGGCGGGCACAAAGCAGAATGCGTCCTCTCGCAGCAGGTCATTGGGCGCGTTGGCGAATTTGGTGCGGGGATTGGACGAGCGTTGATCCAGCAGGCGGGTGAGGAAGTAGTGGAAGGTGATGAGACCGTGCTCGTCCCGGATTTTCAATAGCTCGTCGATGGGCAGGCCGTTTTCATCGAAGAGATAGCCATGGGCGTCGCTGACGCCCGAGATTTTGGGCGCGGGCGACATGCCGCTCAGCATTTTGGCCACGTGCGCGCCCACCGCACCGAAGCCCTGGATAAGGATGGTCATGGCCTTGCGGTCGGGCACGACCATTTCTTTGAATTGGGGCAAGGCCTTGAGCCGGGGCATCTGCGCCAGCAGGGCGTCGATGGCGATGACCACGCCGCCCGCGGCCGCGCCCAGCTCGTCGATGCGATTGCCGCCCATATCTACGGGCTTGCTCAAAGCGCTGTCGATGCCGTTTTCGATAGCGATGGTCTTCATGTCCGCATCGTTGGTGCCCACATCGGGCCCGGGGAGGTAGATGGCTCGATAGCGGCCGATGAGATGGGCGAAGCGGCGCACGATCTCCCGGTGCTCCGCATCACTGATGGGGCGATCCGGCGCTACGATGCCCGACTTGCCGCCGCCATAGGGCAGATCTGCGGCCGCGTTCTTCAGGGTCATGCCCCGGGCCAGATTGAAGATGACGGCAGGCTTTAGGTCGGGCAACATGCGGATGCCGCCCATGGCGGGCCGCCCCATGGCCAGGTTATCCACCACCAGATAGCCCCCCACTTCCAGATCATCCCGCTCATCCCACATGCACGCCACCAGCCGCGGGCCCAGCTTGTCGGGCCGGATGCCCAGGCGGTTCAGCCGATCCACATCGGTGGCGGCGAATTCCATGAAGGCCAGACCACCTTCCCGCCGCAGACGATTTCGCCAGGTCTGTTCGGGCAGGGCCTGACGCAAAAAGGCTTCCATTTGTTTGGGGATCATCGTTGATCACCTCCTGTTTTTTGATATATTTATGCAATAAACGTCAACAAGGAACGAGTAATTTTGATCAGTTCCACTCCTCGTTTGCAATCTGACGTAAAGCTTCTCGAATCAGTGAATCTTTGAGCCGAGCGCCGGCGATGACCAACTCTCGCAGCGCTTCCGCCGCTGAAGGAATCAATCCCGCCTGTTTTGCCGATAAGATGATAGAAAGGGTGCCTTTCAGGCGAATGTCATAACTTTTGGCGCATTTACGAGCAGCGCCGTCATCCAGCACGGCAATCCATCCCGGATTCGTAATTGCATAACTGATAACGGACGTCTCCCCTTTACCTAAATCCCATGCGATGATTTCGGGCAGGGGCGGACCGGCGTCATCGATCACGAATCGCCCCTCCCTCAATAGTCGTTTTGCCGGATCCGTTGTCGGGCCTGCTTCGATTTCCTCTGCAACCCCCAAGGGGACAATGATTTCTTCCGCCAATTCGAAAATCAACCACTCATATCCTATTTTGCTCAACAAGATGAGCGGTGAAGCGTTCAGAGCCCAGCGTTCATGCACCTTTCGTCTCCTCTTTTAGGTCGGCAAGGCTGACCTGGAAAGGAGAAACATTGAAACGATGCAACGCTTCCAGGAATTCCGCCCGCGACAGACCTGCTATTTCGGCGGCCTTGGATTGAGACATGATCTCCATTTCATACCATTTCACTGCCGCCGCCACGCGCATTTCCCGCACAAATCCTGCTGGCTCCTGACGAAGAGCAGATAGCGCTTCTCGGGGAAGTTCAAAAGATATTTGCACTGTGTTCATCTTGAAACAACTCCTGGCGGCGAAAAAGAGCAAAAATGTATGCCAAAATACGGCTACCTCATTATAGACCTTCCACTCAAAAAAAAGCAACCCCTCGCCCGAATTGGGGTGCGTTTCAGAGACGCACTAATTGGAATAAAATCATTGAGGTATGTCCAAAATAAGTTGGAGTGTGTCATTCTGAGTAGCCCCACAGCGCGCGGGCGCTGCTCAAAATGAAAGAAGCTTCGTCAAGTTCGACAATGTCACATCCTCGGCGATTCGTTTCTTGCTACGTCATTCCGACGACCGCAGGGAGGAGGAATCTAGCCGACAGGCGCTTCGCTGGATTCCCTTCGGCTGCGCTCAGGACATGCCTCAGTCGCTCCGCTCCTTCGGAATGACGTGACATTGCCAAACAAGTTTCTTAGTAGCGACCGAAGGGAGCGAAGAATCTCGCGTTTGCAACCCCGAGATTCTTCAGTCGCTCCGCTTCCTTCAGAATGACACGAATGGTGATGCGTCCATTCAACTGAAAATGGACACACCCAAATCATTACCCCGAGCGGTAGTGCATGATAGAATTCACAAAAGCAATACAATCCTTACCGACGAATAGGGCAAAATGGAAACTGTAACTGTTTCACCCAAATTTCAAATCGTTATGCCAAAGCGTGTTTGGCAAAATCTTGGCGTCGAGGCTGGACAAAAGATATTGGTGATTCAATACGACAATCGAATCGAGTTGCTTCCGATTCGCCCGATGGTCGTGATGCGCGGATTTCTGAAAGAGCTCAATACAGACATTGATCGAGAGCCGGATCGTTTATAAACGTCTCACGCCAGGGCAGCGGGGCAGAGGTCGTTGAGGGGGCAGGCGGCGCAGGCGGGCTTGCGGGCCTTGCACACCCGCCGCCCGTGAAAAATCATCAGGTGCGAGAGGTCGATCCAGTCCGGGCGGGGGACCAGCGCCATCAAATCCCTCTCCACTTTTTTGGGATCCGAATGTTGGGTGAGGCCCAGGCGTTTGGCGATGCGCTTGACGTGGGTGTCCACCACGATGCCATCGGCGATGTTGAAGCCCACGCCCAGCACCACGTTGGCGGTCTTGCGGGCCACGCCCGGCAGCGCCAGCAGATGCTGCATGTCGGGCGGAATGTCGCCATCGTAGTCGTAGGCGATGCGCTGGGCGGCCTCGTGGATGAAACGGGCCTTGTTGCGATAGAAGCCGGTGGAGCGGATGATGGCCTCGATCTCCGCTCGATCCGCGTCGGCCATGGCTTTGGGCGTGGGAAAACGCGCAAATAGCACCGGCGTCACCTTGTTCACCCGCTCATCGGTGCATTGGGCCGAGAGGATGGTGGCCACCAGCAGTTGCCAGGGGTCTTCATGCACCAGCTCGCAGTGGGCGTCGGGGTGGGCGATGCGCAGGCGACGGATGATCTCGCTGATGCGGACTTCGGGCGGGTCTGCGGGCGTGAGCGCGGGGACGTTATCTGTCATGAGGCTATTGTATCACGCCCGGCCCGAAGCGCCTCACTTTTTGCTCCTGGCCGTGATACGAGTGCTGCGAGATGCACCGAATTCCCGCTTTGCGATGACCTCCAAGCTGTTTCGCCGCCCTGCATGTTGCGAAAGGGATAGCGCCTCATCCCGCTGCTGAACCTCCGGAGGCTTTCAATACGCTACAAATCGAACATTGGCCAACTTCCTTTCATGCGTTACAATGATCGCATTCAGTTTTTTCTTTTCTCTTTTTCGCACGGCTCTTTTCCTCATGCTCGGACGCATCTTACGCAGCACATCCCTCACCTTCACCTTTGGCCGCACGCTGAACGCTGGCCAGCTTCCCGCCTTCGGCGATCTGGTCACTGCCCGGGCCGCGGGAACGCCGGTCTACGGCCTCATTTACGAAATCGTGGTCGAAGATGATCCTTTTGTGCGGCAGGTGGTGGCGGCCGCGGCCGATATGCCACCGGAAAAGATCGAAGACATGCGCCAGCGACGTCAGGTTCCGGTG
>Ga0256833_1003756_pt1 | contig 10308 bp, 4 predicted proteins | sample 356284metaG_FD_190535 | JGI IMG/M metagenome (GOLD analysis project Ga0256833, IMG submission 190535) | Hydrothermal vent microbial communities from Mid Atlantic Ridge, Atlantic Ocean - 356-284 | ecosystem: Environmental > Aquatic > Marine > Hydrothermal vents | place: Atlantic Ocean: Mid...
ATATATAACTCCAATTATGAGCTCGTACAGGGATTACCGGATACACTCTACGGCACTTACGCGAGTCATGAGACATTTACAAATCTACCTGAGAACTCACAAATCTTTACCCTCAACATGGAAGAAAGGAAGCCAACACTGATTCTTTACAACTATGGTCTTGGATGGCTGATGGTGACGGGGCAGCCACTTGAATACACGTATGACAGATTACCTGCTCAGACAACGGGACTGCTGTTATCAAGGGTGGTGAATTTCCTTCTCGGAAATCAAGGCGGAAATGTGACATTCACAAATCACATAACCCCTACTTCAAGAACATCAACTGAATAGGAATTCAGTTAAGTAGAATTTCAACCATCGACTCATCCACTGACTTCTAATTGAGAATAGAAAAAAAAACGGTTAAATGGGGAAACAACAGAGGGGGTGGCCCTTCGGGCCACCCCCTCTTGTATTTATCATAGAAATTTTGTATGCAACTTGCACATCCTCTTCAACCAACCAATCACTTTAAATATATTTCAAAATATTATGAAATTTTCTAAAATGTCACTTAAAGATTTAATCAAATTCCATACACGTTTCAGAGTGGGAGTGTTCAATAATTTTTGGGGCCTTTTCTCGAAAGAGAAAAGGCCCCAAAGGGAAGGGGGTGCACCAAAAGTTTATTTTCCTGAAATTACTATGAACCTCCTCATTAAAACCTTATTCTCATAGTTAATCCGCAAGAAATACACTCCACCTTTTAACCTCGGACTCAAGGTTAAAATATGGTAACCTTTATTCAGCATATACTCTCTAAACCAGACTTCTCTACCACTGACATCATATATATTGAATCTCACTACACCCATTGACGGCACCTCAAGCTCTACTCTTGCCCCTCTCTGTCTCAGCATCATTGAATTTATACTCAACACTCTGAATTCAGATATAGGTTCACCTTCTTCAACATCTATCGCGATGAAGTTAAATGTATCACTCACTCCCCAGTTTCCGACTGAATCTATTGCTTTTACATAGTATCGTATCGAATGTGCCAGGGTGTCATTTATACCTGGTATCTCTCCAATCCAAAGTCCATTACCAGAATCCGCCATACTTACCCTTGTCCACCCTGTATTATCCATTTCATAATATAACTCAACCGAATCTATTCCACTCAATGTGTCCATTACTGTGGCTTCTATATTCCAGGGACCTACCGATCTCACCGTATTTCTTATGTCAGTTACAGAATCTATTTCAGGAGCTGTAAAATCAACTCCGAAATATTCCACAGATGACCACTGGGAGTTGTTACCCGCAAGATCATAAGCCTTTACTTGCCAGGTGTGTATACCTTCATTTACAATAAAGGTGTAACTTGTATCTGAAATTGCCGAATCTGCAATACTGTTATCGATTTTTAGAACATACCTTACAGGAGTAGATTTTTCTTTATTCTTCAAAGTAATGGGCGATAACCACAGCCCTTTATTTGATTTGCTTACCCTGTTCCAATTAAATTCAACAAGTGAATCTCTAAGCCAATCCCCTTCAATTGGTGATATAGGGTGAGGAATTTGTGGGACTGTTGCATCGACGGTAAATGCAATAGTATCTGACCAAACACTCATATATCCCCGAGCGGTAACTGTCCTAATTCTTAAGAGATAGGTGGTGTCAGATGGAACATGTATTACGCATGAAGTATCAATAGTCAAAACCGAATCCCAATGTGTTCCAACAATTCCGTAGATCAGTTGATATTTAGAGGCACCTAAGACTGAATGGAAAATCACTGTCACATCATTTGAGTTTAAAATCTGGCCATTTTCTGGAAAAATTATAGATGTAGGATTGGCAGAAACTCCTATGTAACCGTCTATTGTGCCTGAAGGTAATGCCTGTGCCTGAGGACTTGAGATTATGACACCACTTAGAGTGATTCCAATAGAATCATCTGGATTTACATCAGGTTGAATACTAAATCTTAATATTCCTATCTGTGTAGAGCCAGGAGAAATAGAATCACCTACCAAACTTATCCCCACAATTTTTACAGAATCCGTAAAGGTGTTATAGTTCAGTGTGAAACCGCCAGGAAGCAATGTAAGAATTGTATCTACATCAATTTTCTCTCCTGGATAATTTACGGTAAACTGGAAACCACCTACAGGATCATCAGGATTTTCCATAAATACTACCACTTCGGCTTCTCTACCAGGATTAACTGTGTCAGAACCTGCATGTAGGAAAATGCGAGGAGGAGAAGGTAATATTCTTAGGAATCCATTACTCAGAGAGATAGGGAGCTGTGTCCCTTGAGGTGAAGAAAGCACAGGATTAGTTATGCACAAATATGCAGAATCACCGACAGCGGCATTTGGACTAACATCAAAATAAAAATTCGCAATTGGCCAATTGCCCGGAGATATTGAATCACCCTGAAAACTCACAATTAAATTAATAATTGAATCTCCCATTTGATTAAAATTCATGCTAAAACCTGAACTTAGATTATTTCCTATCTCGGCATTTGCAAAATCTAATATATTTTGATCAAAATGAAGTGTAAATTGTATCCCACCCACCGGATTCTGGTTTACTAAATTGACGGTAACACAAACATTTGTATCTCCAGGGTGGGCATTAACTGAATTAATTTGTAACAAATTTTGTCCGTTAAGTAGTCCCGAAATCACGACCAATAGAATGATAATTTTTCTCATGGCTAACTCCTGATGGGAAAATGAAGGGGGCGGCGCCAGAGGCGCCGCCCCCTTCATTCCTTACTACCTGACAAGCAGCTTCCTCACCAATCTGTGGTCTTTATCGCTCTTAACCTCAACAAAATATATACCACTCTTCAGGTTACCGGTCTCCACTCTAACTTTGTAAATTCCAGCATTGAAAACCGAATTCTCTATACTTCTCACCAATCTTCCACTTACATCATATAGATTAACAACTACGTGCATTTCTCTGGGAACTGCAAATTCCAAGAAAGAAGCACTTTTCGCTGGATTGGGGGATAGTGAAATTACATCAAATTTTTCGATTCTATTTTCGTGTGATGTTATATTTTTCCCTGAAGGATCTGATATTACAACATTCTCTATTGTAGCATCTCCGTCAAATCTGATAATTGAACCGCGACCTATGCCAATTGATGCTCCATCCAGACCCACTATTACAACTCGTAATCCACCCTTTATTTTGTTCGTGAAAATTCTCATACCGGCTAATCTATTTGTAACATGAATGCTCTCAGGTTTACCTACAAGATCAAACTGAATGCCTGAAACTAATGTGGTATTGGAAAGAATTATCTCGTTACCTTCTTTATAAAGTGCGGCATATCCTTGAGGGATACTATGTTTTCCACCTTGAAGAATTACGTTTATAATAGCAACCACATCAACAACATTCACTGTCCCATCATCATTCATATCAGCAGCCCAACGCTCGTAAGGAGTAGGTGTTGGAGGTCTAAGAATTATGATATTTATAGCTCTTACCGCATCGACTACATTAACTACACCATCTTGATTAAGATCACCTTTCCTACCTCTTATGTATAGCCATGCTCCTTCATCATCTACTGGTATCACATTGGCTCTGGGATCAGAAAGCACTGATGAGCTAAGAGATATGTATGTTGAATCTCCCAGAACGGCATTACTATCCACAGCAAAAGTCACTGTGAATACAGTATCTATTCCAGGGAGAATAGAGTCTCCTTGCATTGAAATAATAACAATTTTTATGGAATCTCCAAGATTGTTTGCACTTATACTAAAACTCGAGAGAGCTGGATTTAATTGAACGGCTTGATAAGAAATTACATTCGGATCGTAATGGATCGTTGTTTGGATTCCTGAGACAGCCGATTGATTTACTAATTCGATAGGAACAGTCACACTCTGGCCTGGGGGAGCCCAATTTGACACAACTCTTAGAGTATCATTTGTGGAAGTATTATTCTGACCGATGTAAATCCATCCATTTGCAGTTGTAAGATTAATCGGATAACCCGAAGGATTAGACAAAATTGCATTTGTTATTTTAAGGAGAGTAGAATCACCACCTTGAGCTGTTGAAGAAATTGAGAATAAAAGATTCAGAATATCACCTGAGCCAGGTGTAATCCTCTGTCCAGATGTGGAGTAAACCATTATCATCAATGTATCATTTGAAATCAAATTGTACCCAATGTTCATTAAAGATCCTCTGTTCGAAAGATACACACTATCAAAACTCAATATAGAGTGGTCGAAATATAGGCTGAACTGTAGTCCTCCAACTGTATCTGTGTTTTGCAACGTTACGGGAACAATAACCTGATCTCCAGGATTACCATGCACTGATGTGATCTGAATAGAATTACTGAGTTTTACTTCAACCTTTTTAGCCTTCCTCAATTCCTTTCTTTCCAACCTTCTGATCGGTTGAATTACACCAGAGATTTTTCCTCCTGAAAGAGCGACATTTACGATTTGAATAATATCAAGAACGTTAACTATTCCATCATCGTTCATATCAGCTGCCCATCTTTCATAATTTGTAGGTTGAGGCGGAATATGTAGTGCTATATTTACAGCTCTAACAACATCAAGAATATTCACATGTCCATCCTGATTAAGATCACCCTTTCTACCTCTGAAATAAACCCATCCATCAACAGGAGTACAAGGAATCTGATTACCAGATGTATCAGAGAGTACAACATCGAAAAGATCGAGCATAGTAGAATCACCCAACGCTGCAGAGCCAGTGATCTCAAACTTTATTTGCATTATTTCATCTGATCCTGGTGCTATCTTCTTAGCATTTGGGGAGTAAACCATCACAATTAACGTATCTTGACCAATAATATTATATCCCAGTTGCATCTGCGTGGCTCTTCCTTCCAATCTAACGCTATCAAGAATCAACTTTGTATGGTCAAACTGAATCTTAAATTGAACTCCTCCAACATTCTGGGAATTAACAAGACTAACAGGGATATAGACAGGTGAATTTGGAGCACTATTTGCTGACGACAGTTTAAGTGTATCTGAAATAAAAGTATTAGTTATACTTACACTTCGGGGTTGAGACCAGGACCCAATATTGCCATGGCTGTCCTTTGCCCGTGCTTTTACAATGTAAGTTCCAGGTGCTGTCCATATATGTGAATCGGTAACGGACTCACCTGATGAATATGGTCCGAGCCAGTTGCTGGTATCTCCATCTCCCCAATCAAACTGGATATATATATCGTCACCATCTGGGTCATTACCAGAAGCAACAAATGTAAGTGATTGTCCTACTGTTCCCGTTGAAGGACCCGAAAGGTTATTGATACTGGGGGCCGAATTGGGCTGTGTAACATAGTCTACATGAACATTATCAACTTCAATTATGTCATCTGATCCACCGAAGCCAAAAAAGCCACCAGTAAGAGGATTAGATGGCACACCTCTTCCTAATAATTGTCCATCAAGATAAGCAAATACAGTGTCTCCTTTTACCTCCATTTTTATGTGATACCACCTATTAGTCTGAAAACTCATACTGCCCTGGGCCAATATTTCGCTACTCGTTGATGAATACTGAGCAATTAAACGCCATCTGCTTGATCTCTTGCATATGTCTAACCAGTAATGACTTTTGTTGGTAGTAATATTGTTATTCGAGTAAATATAAACGTATATTCCGCCATAAGCGTCGTCCAATAGCTGAGCAATTTTGAAATCAGCTTCAAAATAATAATTGTTTAAAGTAGAGGTTCCATTTAGAAGCATTGTTGCATTCTGGTCGTGAGTCACAATTCTTTCAACTCCGTTTACAACTTGATGAGACGGCTGCCCTCCGGGATAAGGTCCTACCCAAGTATACCAACTCCAATCACTGTCATCACCGTCATCAAAATTATCACTAAAAGGCAAAGAAAAGGTATTACCACCACCTCCACTGTTTAAATCATATTTCTTCACATTTATACTACCAAATCCATCTGGATACATTGCTAAGGAGTAGCCAATATCCTGGATTTCTTGATTAGTTGAAATCCATATTATGATATGTGAATCGTTATTTGTTCCCCACTTGCTGTTCAATCTAAGATCAGTATAATGATGCTGAAATTGTGATGTAACATTCACCCAATTTGATTGTTGAACATCCACAAGATGATTTACTTCTTCTCCGACACCGGTTCTTAAAACATTGTCATTTGCATCAGAAGTACCCTTCGCAATCGCAAATGTGGCAGTTTTGTCTATATATAATTTCAACAAGCAATCTGAATAATAGCCTCCACCTCCCCACACATCTATCCTGTAAGCGTAATTACCTGAAAAATTTGACGAAAAGGAAGATGCACCATCTGCATTCAGATCATTTGTAAATGAACTGCCGTTCTGGACAGTGATAGAGTGCGGATTAACATAAATTTGATACGAGTTTATGTCAAAACTACCGAAACTATCATTATATCGAATGACTTCATACGTAATCGTCGAATCCAACGGAGAAGAAAATGCCATCCATAAATCCAGTTCTGTATCAAAATTTGTACCCCACTTGCTGTCAAGGAGAATATACATGCTGTTAGCTGTCCAGTGAGATGTCAAATTCACCCATCCCTGATTATTAAATCCATACATATTTGAACTATCTGCTCCCACACTTACTCTGTATGCAGCATTATCATCAGAAGTACCCTTCCCTATCACAATTACAGGCAACTTATTGAGATTTAATCTCAGTAATGTACTGGAGTAATAACCGCCACCACCCACAAGACGTAGCTTATACACGAATACTTTACCAGAAAACTGACTCAGGTAAGATGTAGCGCCATCATTAGTCATGAGAGCCTGCATCTGAGATTCTGTAATAGCTGTATGTGTTAGATGCACGGTAAATTGGTTTTTTGTTATTACCATACCGTGCAAATACATGCTCCACACCAGTATTCCAACTACTGATGCTATTTTTACCAACTTCTTCATAGCTCACCTCCTAAAAATTTGCATACGAATTTTGCAATTTCCCTGCCATACAGAATCAAAGTTAGAACTAATTTCGGAAGTGTGGATTATTGCGAATTTCAAACAATAGTGTTCGTCATTCCATTTCCCAGATTGGGAAATTGTTTCCCAATCTGGGAAATGGAATTTTATATATGGAATCCCTGACACTGGGCAAAAGTATTTTCTTACTTTAAAATAAAAAAATGCAGGAGTTGGTTTTAGTATTATTTCTCTTACAATATTTGGGGAATAGATTTAACGGGATTTATGTCTTACATGAGTTTTCTATCGCCAATGCTAAAATCGCTTCTGCATTTGTTGACAAAAGTAATCATGTACATATTCTGATAAGTACCCTGGCTTCGGTTAGATCATACAACATAAAGGGACAGGTAGAATGGATCAAACCTGGAGTAAAATATTTTGGTAACTATGACAGAACTTATAAATTCAGAACTAATTTTATTACTCTGACTAAACCACTCTCATCGAATAGCCTTATTGTTTTCTCTGTAGATATCAGAAATGGAAAAACAAGAGACAGCTTGGTATTTGTCGGAAAAGGACTGTACCCGATGGCTCAAGGGTTAAGAGGCAATTATTTTATTCTTAGAGAGAGACAAAACACTCCTTATGATGAACCTTTAATGCATGTCTTCAAATTAAACGATAGGGGGAAAATGACACTTTGTCCCCCCGTCAGAGCTGGTTTCATAGAGAAAACATCAAATTTTTGGAAGGATGATTTAATCATACTCGATATGTGGGCACCAATGAATTTCGAGAACCCCTCAAGGGCTGGAATTATTGACTCACATGTAGGAGCTGCTTTGATCTCCACTTCAACGGGATTGGTCTTAAATAGATTTATGATACCCTTCGAAGGATTTGCATATTCTTATGTAATATACTCTCCAGAGAAACTAAATTCGTTTATCCTCTCCTACAGGGGAAACTTCAGAAATTTGGAGCAATTTTCTGGCTTCTATGAGATCTCTTTACCCACCTTTCGGGAAATACATCATTGGGAAATCAAAGGAAATATTTACCCAACACCCATTATGCTAAACGGAAGATTTATTGCCGGTGTTGATGTACAGAATAAAACAGTCATAATCATAGATGCAGACTCTTTTAAAATTATGAGACGGTTAGGTTTTGAAAAATATTTGATGCCATTAGAGTTGTATTGGGGGCATTTAACAAAACGTAGGGGAATAACTGTCTCCGGGAGTATGGATGTAAATCACGATGGGATTGATGACCTTGTTGTGATTTATCATCAGATATACGCAAGCACAGACCCTGTGTGGGCTAATATACACAATACCAGAGGGAAAGTAATTGGTAATACCTATTTATTTGTTATTTTGGGGCCAGATTACAAAGAAATTTACCCATTAGTATTACCATTGAGTAGCGATTTACCTGCTGTTAAGCTTATACCGTGGAAAAACATATTGATATTATTTTCATATTCTGACGCAAAGGTAACGGTTTACAGATTGTTCTGAATATGTTAAATTTCATCTTCGTTTTAATATCAGGAGGACTATTTTTTAAATCCACATGGATAAATATCTTCCATCCACTTGTTTATAGCTACGAATATAAGGACACTGCGTATATTCTCACAACCGACGGTTTTCTCTTCCCACTTGTCTGGAGTATTAATCACAGTGGATTGTCATTTCATTTACTCGATTCAACTGATTTACATGTAAAGGATGTGTGTTGCGCTGATTTTGATGGAAATAAATTATGGATAGGCTCGGCAGATGGGGCATTTGTATTCTACAGGAATCAAACTTTCAAATTATCTAACGGAGAAGTAATGGATGTCACTCACGTTGGGAGCAGAGAGTATTTCCTACAGCCCGGGCTTATCTATGAAATTATGGATTCTAAAAAAGTGATCATTCCAAATGTAAATGGAAAATTTTTGTTTACAACAGGTGACTCCACAGTTCTGGTCTCAGGGAATGGAATTCTATCTGTTTTGAGTGATTCAAACAAAATATTGTACAAAGATCTGAGTTTTAATTACTATTTCTGGGATAAAGAGAAAAAGATAAATCCACATTTTTCAGTTAAATTAGCGGCAAACGGGGATTCCGGTACACTTATATATCTCGGATTCGACAAAGTATCTAAAAAATCAAAACTTATCTATCTAAAGGAGGACCGAAGGAAGATAAAACACCTGACGGTAAATGGTTTACTATCTTTTATCATATTTGACAACGGTAATTTCTTGGTATTCTTTGAAAGGAGCGGAATAACCTTCCTGAAGGTGTTAAGTGAGAGCAACCTTCAGCCAGTGGATTCATTCAGGTTTCAGTTTTATTTATCTGAAGTTGACAAAATATACGACAATTATTGGTTTATTCTTTCATATGGAGGAGCCTCATATTTATTTAAAGGAACGAATTTTCACAAGTTTTATAACAATCTTTATTGGACAGATATGTACAGGATATTTTCAGGGGGAAAGCTCATTGATTTTGACAAAGATGGAGACAAAGACCTGCTACTACTCGTCACTTCCAATGTAAATGAGGATATATATCAAAAGGCCTGGGGAATACTACTCCTTGAAGACAAGGTCCCTGAGCATCTTAATTACGCATTATCACTGTACAATAAGGCCAAAGAATACAATAACTTTCTTAAATGTGATGAGGGATTAAAGGATCTTGACCTTGCCCTTGAAATCTTCAGTATCATACTTCCGGATAGCTTATCATCTGGATTTAGATTGAGAGAATCTATATATCAAAAAGTTTATTTAAAAGGAAAATTAAAGCAGATTATCACGGCCTTTCTCTATCTTTCACTCCTGGTATTACTCCCTTTTAGTCTCTTTGTTCTCTTCTATGTTAAGTACAACAGAGAAAAGGAACTAACTAAAACTATTCCATCTGCTGAAACTATTGGGATAATACTGTCAATGGACATTTTTCATAAATTTTCGTCGAAGTGGCACCCCATTATATTGGACAGTACTCTTTTGTATAAAAAAAGCGACGAGATCCTCAATGAGATTGAGGAAATTCTGAGAATTCTACATATGCCAAAGGTTAAATACGATTTCAAAGAAGCACCAAAGGAATGGAGGCACATCTACAAGGCACTCTTATCAACACTACTTAGACTGAGATCATACATAAAACTCTACAAAAAATTTCCTATAGGCAAGAAATACTATGCAAATAGAATCAAGGAAAGTATAAAAACGATAGGAGAATTAAGAAGCTCTTTTAAGGAACTATCAGAATCGGCGAAAGAAGATGTTGTAACC
>Ga0256833_1003757_pt1 | contig 10307 bp, 10 predicted proteins | sample 356284metaG_FD_190535 | JGI IMG/M metagenome (GOLD analysis project Ga0256833, IMG submission 190535) | Hydrothermal vent microbial communities from Mid Atlantic Ridge, Atlantic Ocean - 356-284 | ecosystem: Environmental > Aquatic > Marine > Hydrothermal vents | place: Atlantic Ocean: Mid...
CTCTTCGGCTTCTTCGTCGGGCAGGTGCTCAAAGCCACCGGCGGCCAGGCCAATCCAAGGATCGTCAACGAACTCGTTAATAGGGAATTGAAGAAAAGTTAGAAAAAGGCGTAAGATGAAAAAAACTTTTGGTCAAATAGTCCTGGCGGTAGCGGTGTTGGCTTCTATCTTGTATGTAGAGGGTTCCCAAAAGGAGCGCTGAAACGATTTGCGGCATTTCGTTCCTTCGACGGTTTCGCCCGGATGGAAGGCGGTCTATGCGTCTATGCCCGATCCCGAAGATGCACCTGCCATGCCCGCTCCGGAGGATAAAAAGGGTTGGCATACTCTGCATGAGGAGTGGGAAAAGGCACGCCTAAGTTTGGCGATGAAGAAAGCCAAAGCCTTGGGCGCGAAGGTGGAGAAGAGCCGTCTGGGCGGAGTCCCCGTAGTGATCGTCACACCGCCTCATTATCGCGAGTCGCGCGATCTGCTGATCTACACCCACGGGGGTGCCTATACAATGCTTTCGGCGGAATCGACGGTCGACGGAGCGGCGCTCATCGCCAAATACAGCGGGTTGAAGGTGATCTCGATCGACTATACCAACCCTCCCAACGCTCGGTGGCAAAAGGTCACCGACGAGGTACTCTCCGTCATCGACGCCCTGGTCGCCCAGGGATACAAAAGAGATCGAATGGTGCTCATGGGCGATTCCGCCGGCGGGGCGCTGGCGGCCGGAAGCGTCCTGAAGATGCGGGATCGCGGACTTTCGCTTCCCGCGGCGTTGGTGTTGTGGTCTCCCTGGGCGGATATTACCGAGACGGGGGATACCTATACGACGCTCAAAGCTGCAGAACCTCGCTTTATCTACAAACGGGTACTGGGGCCGTCGGCTCTGGCCTACGCCGAGAAAAAGGATCAAAAAAATCCTTACGTCTCGCCGGTCTACGGCGATTTTGGCAAAGGGTTTCCTCCCACGCTGATCCAGGGAGGTACGAGGGAGATCTTTTTGAGCAATTTCGTCCGGCTCTATCGGGCGATCAATACCGCCGGCGGGAAAGCCGTACTCGATCTCTACGAGGGGATGCCCCACGTCTTCCAGACGACGCTGCCCGACTCTCCGGAGTCGGTAACGGCATTGAAGAAGACGGCGCGATTTATCCGGCGGTATCTGAAAAGGGCCACGACACCTCCCAACCGTAGCGGCCGAAAAACCGACTCACGAAGGGCTCATGATAGGATTGTTTTTTCGTGAGGAGAACAACTTGCCATCGATTCGGTTGCATTTATGGGATTGCGACCCCGACACTCCATCGAATATCTCGGCCTCCATATCTAGGAAAGGGTACCACTCTGAGGATTCAATTTGTTTGGAGATGATATCGTCAATAAAATTCTAAAAAATTTATATTATAATTGGTGCAGCATTATGGAAATGATGCCGTTATTTTCTCTTGAAAGGATCGAAAGATGAAAAAGTTGTTGCTGACGTTTTTGGCCCTAGCGGTGGGGATTGCCTACGCCCTCAATCCCCAAACCGCTTCCAAAGAGGAGCTGATGAGTATTAAAGGGATCGGACCGGTCAAAGCTGCGGCGATTATCAAGTATCGCCGCACCCACAAGATCCGAAACCGAGAGGATCTCATGGCAGTCGAAGGGATCGGTCCCGAAATCGCCGATAACGTCTACAAAGATGTCAAAGTGGGAGAGGTGAAGCAGAAGAAACGGATCCTAAAATCCCGCAAGACCGAAGCGAAAAAAGCAGTAAAAAAATCTAAGGAAGCCCAAGAGAAGGCAAAGAAGTCTTCGACAGCATCAAAGATGGCAAAGGCCGAAAAAGCCAAAGAGAAAGCCAAAGCCAAAAAAGCGAAGGTCAAGGAAGCGAAAAAAGATCTCAAAAAGGCCAAGGCCGATAAAGCGAAACTGAAAAAGGCCCAGGAGAAGCTCAAAAAGGACAAAGCGACCCTCAAAAAGGATAAAGCCGCACTGAAAAAGGCGAAAAAAGCGAAAGATACCAAAAAGGTCGCCAAAGTGAGCAAAAAGATCGCCAAAGATGAGGAGCGGATCAAAAAGGACGAGGCGAAGCTCAAAGCCCTCAAAGGGAAGAAATAATCCGGTTCTCCGCGGCTCTTGCCGCTCAACGCTATAACTGAGCTTCTTTTAATCTCCTCGGAAGCTATCCCCCATATCCCATGATTAAGAGCCTTCAAAAGCCCCTCTCGTTACAATGCGGAAAAAAGCAGGATGCCTATGGCCTATGATCTGAAGGAAAAACTCGTCGTCGCGATCTCCTCCAGAGCACTTTTTGATTTGGAAGAGGAGAATCGTCTCTTCGAAAAGAAGGGGATCGAGGAGTATTACCGTCATCAGATCGAACGGGAGCGCAAAGTGCTTAAGCCCGGAGCCGCCTTCGGCTTCGTCAAAAACCTCTTGCGAATCAACCGTCATTTCCCCCAGCGGCTCATCGAGGTGATCGTCCTCTCCCGCAACAACGCCGCGACGGGATTGCGGATTCGACGCTCCATCGAACACTACGGCCTGGAGATCGAGCGGGCCGGTTGGACGGCAGGGCGTCCCATCAGCCGCTATCTGCGGGCTTTTGACGTGGATCTCTTTCTCTCGGCTCATGCCGAAGACGTCCAGGAAGCCGTCGATGCGGGTGTGGCGGCGGCGCGGATCATCCCCCGTCGGTACAAGAAGCGTAAACGCAAGGATGTACGCATCGCCTTTGACGGGGATGCGGTGCTCTTCTCCGATGCTTCGGAGCGCATCTACAAGAAAAAGGGTCTGGAGGCCTTTTTGAAGCACGAGCGCAAAAATGCCAAAAAACCTCTGCCCGAGGGTCCCTTTGCCAAACTGTTGAAGGTTCTCTCCCGGATCCAGGAGCATTTCCCGATGGAAAAGGCCCCCATCACGACGGCCTTGATCACGGCGCGCAACTTCTCGACCTTTGAACGGGTGATGCGAACCTTTGATGCCTGGGGGGTGCGGGTAGACGAGGCCTTTTTTCTCGGTGGAGTGGAGAAAGAGCGGGTAGTGGAGACCTTCGGGGCCGATATCTTCTTTGACGACCAGGACGTCCATCTGAAGGGCACCAGCCGCAAAACCCCCAGTGCACAGGTTCCTTATCGTCGGCAAGAAACGACCCGGCCCAAGAAGAATCACAAGCACGCAAAGAGGAAGAAGTGAGCGAGAAAGATCGACTTTTCGAAGATCCTCCCCAAAAGAAATTCGAATTCGATGAGACGGTGGCGGCGGTTTTCGACGATATGCTGGATCGCTCGGTCCCCTGGTACGCTGAGGTGCTTGATCTGATCGTGCGACTGATCCTGAGCCGAAAAGGGGAAGGGGAGCTGCGGGTTCTCGATCTGGGCTCCTCCACGGCCCGGCTTCTCCTGGCGTTGCACAGTGCAGCCGGGGCTCGGACTCTGCGTTTACGCGGGGTCGACAACTCCCCGGCGATGATCGAGAGAGCCAGGAAGAAATGCGCCGCCTTCGGAGCGGAGGAGATCGAGCTGATCGAGGGGGACATTCTGGAGTATCCCATCGAAGGAGAGGATGTGGTGGTGGCCAACTACACCCTCCAGTTTATCCGTCCTCTGGAGCGTCCGGCTCTGGTACGGCGGATTTTCGACGGCTTGAAGGAGGAGGGGGAGTTCTACTTCAGCGAGAAGGTGGTCTTTGACGATCCCTTGCTGGATCGGACGATGATAGAAGTCTACTACGACTACAAGCGTCGTCAGGGCTACAGCGATTATGAGATCGCCGCCAAGCGGGAAGCTCTGGAGAATGTCCTGATTCCTTTTACCGTGGAGGAGAATATCCGCCTCTGTGAGGAGGCGGGATTTTCCCGGGTCGATACGATTTTCCAATGGGCCAACTTCGTGACTTTTCGGGCAAAAAAATAGTCTATTTCTTCAGGCATCCCATTTGTTAGAACATATTTTTTAATAGAACTTGTTCACCTCTTATTCACGGGGTGAAAAGCCGTTTTTTTCTTTAGGTGATAATAATTTTCCGGATATTTTCGGCGCTTTTCTTTAAGGAAAAGTCTGATAAGTAGATGGAAATAAGAGGTAAAAGTTCCCATTTAATGGGGTTTTTTTATTTTTTACGGAAAGGGCGGCATCTGTGTTTCCGTTACGAAACGCGATAGAGTGGGACTTGGGGCATCTTTGGGTATAATCATCTCCAAAATTTCACTATTCACACCCTTGTGAACGAAGGAAGAGACAATGAACTGGAGTCCCAGCAGCTGGCGTAATTTTCCCATCAAGCAGCAACCGGTCTATGAAGATCAAGAGCTTCTCAAAGCTGTCGAAGAGGAGTTGGGGAGCTACCCGCCTTTGATCTTCGCGGGGGAGGCCCGCAACCTCCAGAACGACCTGGCAAAAGTCGGACGGGGTGAGGCTTTTATCATCCAAGGGGGAGACTGCGCCGAGAGTTTTTCCGCCTTTGACGCCGATACGATCAAAAACCTCTTCAAGCTGATTCTGCAGATGTCGGTGGTGATGACCTACTCCAGCGGCAAGCCGGTGGTCAAAATCGGCCGGATCGCCGGACAGTTCGCCAAACCCCGCTCTAGTGATTACGAAGAGAAAGACGGTGTCCGGCTTCCCAGCTACCGGGGTGACATCATCAACGATATCGCCTTCAGTGAGGAGGCGCGTAAGCCTGACCCGCGACGGATGCTTCGGGCCTACTATCAGTCCGCTGCGACGATGAACCTGCTGCGGGCTTTTTCCCGGGGCGGGATGGCAGATCTGAACCGGGTCCATCAGTGGAACCTGGATTTTATTAAAGACCACCCTCTGGGCAAACGCTACGAGGAGCTCAGCAGTCAGATCGACAAAGCGATGAAGTTCCTTGCTGCAGCGGGCATTAGCAGCGAGACGGCGCCTCAGCTGCGTCAGACCGTAGTCTATACCTCTCACGAAGCGCTTCTGCTCAACTATGAAGAGGCTTTGACCCGCATCGATAGCCTGACGGATACCTGGTACAACACTTCGGCACATATGCTCTGGATCGGGGATCGGACTCGTAATCTGGACGGAGCGCATATCGAGTACTTCCGGGGGATCAAAAATCCCGTCGGGTGCAAGGTGGGGCCCAGCATGCAACCCGACGAACTGGTGGAACTGATCGAAGCCCTCAACCCCGGAAACGAAGAGGGGCGCCTCAACCTGATCGTCCGGATGGGCGCCGACAAGATCGCCGACCTTTATCCCCCGCTGCTTCGGGCGGTCAAGGAGGCGGGTAAAAAGGTCGTCTGGACCATCGACCCGATGCACGGCAATGTAGAAAAAACGTCAACGGGCTTCAAAACTCGGGATTTCGACAACATTCTTTCGGAGGTGCGTCAATTCTTTGAGATTCATCAGCGTGAAGGTACGGTCGCCGGAGGAATCCATCTGGAGATGACGGGCGAAGATGTTACCGAATGTACCGGGAGCACCTCCTGTCCCATTACCGCCGACAAACTTGCAGATCGCTACCACACCCAGTGCGACCCGCGGCTCAATGCCAAACAGGCCCTGGAGCTGGCCTTTATGATCGGGGAGGAGTTCTGATCCGCTTGCCTCTAAAGCGGTGCTAGGAAGCATGCCGTGTTGAAGCCTTAGCTCCGCCCCCGCTCCTCTCTCGACTCTTTTTGTTCACTGATGACGAAAACAACCCTTCCATCTTCGTAACGATACTCCAGGTGAAGTTTGTGAATATCCAGGATGCTTTTGACGATGTAGAGTCCCAGGCCCAACCCGCTGCGGGAGGCATGGAAGGGAGTAAAATAGTGCTCGATGGGCTGGGGGAGGGGTTCCCCCCGATTACTGATGACGATGCGGGGACGGTCGATGAGGATGTCCACATGGCGGTCGGGGGAGTATTTGATCCCGTTATCGATGAGATTTTTGATTGCCAGCGTCAGGAGTTCGAAATCGGCGGCAAGCGTAAAATCCTTTTTGACGACGGTATGGAGATAACGGCCGGGCTCTTCGAGCATCAGAAGATCGACGCTTCCGTCAAGAATATCGCTGGCTTTATAACGGTGAAAGTCCGGCCGGAAGTTTCGGGAGCTTATCTGTTCGATTTTGGCAAATTCGTCGATCAGGAGATTGAGCCGCTCAAAAATAGCGTGGAAGCGCTCCCGTCGCTCGGGATCGTCAATCATCTCCGAGAGGAGCCGCCCTTTGGCGATAGGGGTTTTGAGCTCGTGCATAATGGCCCGTAGAAGCAGTTGCCGTGCCTGAATCAGATCCCGAATGGTCTGGACTGCTCGGTCGAATGCATTGGCCACTTCGGCGATCTCGTCCTCCCGGTCGCTGTGGCATCGGATATCGAGATCTCCTTTGGAGAAGCGGATGATCTTGCGTTTGAGTTCGCTCAGAGGACGGATCGAGCGAACGATCCAGAGATAGAGAAAGACCAGAAGAGCCAAAGCACCGGCAAAGGCGAGGGCCAGTTCTAGAGGGAAGCGGGGGCGGTTTAGATTTTCCAAAACCAATTTGAAGCGATCGTTGTTGATGAGGATATAACGGTGCAGATGTACGTGGATCACTTCGAACTTTTTTTTGCTTCCTTCCGGACCGATGAGATGCTTGAGCTCCACGCTTCGCTTGCCTCCGTCGATCACTTTGATATTTTGAGAGGCGAGGTAGTCGGTATCGATCTTGCCGTGCTTGAGATAGTAGAGATAGAGGTAGTGAATGTTGGCCCGTTCCTGAAGCTGGATCTCTTCCAAGGAACGGTCGATGGAGCGTTTGAGCAGGGCGGTAAAGAGGGTGATGAGAAGGATGAGCGCAAAGGCGAAGACCAGATCGATCTTGCTGCGCAGTGAGCGGATACGCAGCCGTCTAAACAAGTTTGTACCCTACGCCCCGGACAGCTTGGATAGATTTGGGATCTCCGAGCTTGGAACGGATCTTGCTGATGATGACGTCTAGGCTCTTTTGGGAGCTGTCGCTCATGACTGTCGATTGGTTGATGAGCTGCTCCCTCGAGAGGGTAATACCCTGCTTACGGATAAGCTGGGAGAGGATATCGAATTCCGCCGGAGTCAGATGCAAAGGTTGTCCGTGGTGATAGATGGTATCGCCTTTGATTTCGTATTCGCTGACGGGCTCCTGTCCCGCGGCGGCTCCCTTTTGGTAGCGGCGCAGGAGGGAGACGATCCGGGCATAGAGCTCTTTGGGATCGTAGGGTTTGGGGAGGTAGTCGTCGGCCCCGAGCTCCAGGCTCTTGACCTTGTCCTCGATGTCGCTGCGGGCGGAGGAGATGATGATGGGAATATTGTATTTTCGGACCACCTCTTCGCAGACCTCCAGGCCGTCCATCCCCGGGAGGGTCAGATCCAGCAGCAACAGATCGTAGTTTTGCACGCCGGCGCTGACTCCGAGGAAAGGATCTTCATAGTTGGTCACCTGCATATTGAAACGGGCGAGATATTCCGTCAGCAGTTCGGCAAATTCGGGATCATCCTCGATCATGAGAATCTTGACGGGCTTTGGCGTAGGTATCTTTTCCATGAGAACGATTTTATCCTCTCTTGATTAACTGAAATCAAACCTTCGGACGCTTCGATTGGAGACAATATCCCTTAAATGAGTGGAGGAGTTCGCAGATTTCAGCATCGTCGATCCATGAACCGAGTAGGATGAGATAAAGAAAAGGAGGATAGAGATGCAACAGATCGATATGAGCTCCGATGAATTTCTCAAAGAGCTGGAAAAGACCAAAAAGTTCACCGACAAGGTCTGCAAGCAGTTTGGTTGGGTCTATAACCCCAATGAAGAGGTGAACGAAGGGGTCCTCATGGGGCTGGCTCGCCATAAGATGCTTTACGGCAAGCGCTGGTGCCCCTGCTTCATGGTCATAGAGGATGAGCAGGGAAATCACGTCAGTGCCGACGACAGACTCTGCCCCTGTAAGCCTGCCATTGAGCATGAGGTGCCCGAAGAGGGAAAATGTCACTGCGGTATCTTCTGCACTCCCGAGTATGCAGCGACCCATGATCACTGAGTTGGCCGAGAGATAAAGGATGCGAGTGATTTAGGATTCGCTCTCTTTCAGGATGAGGAGCGGCTGGTCGGGTGTAAAGCCTTCCATCTCTTTGAGGGTAGTCAAGAGAGCCATGAGTTTGTTGCGGACTTCGAGCTCTTCGAGTTCCGGTTTGCTGTCGGCGACGACGCCGGCACCGGCCTGGAGGACGATGCGATCGGGCTGGATCAAAGCGGTTCGAATGGCGATGGCCGAGTCCATATCTCCCGTAAAGGAGAAGTAGCCTACACTCCCGCTGTAAAAGCCCCGTTTGAGCCCTTCGAAGCGGGCAATGAGTTCCATCGCTTTGATCTTGGGGGCTCCGGTCATGGTCCCGGCGGTGAAGGTAGCCCGGAAGAGGTCGAACATATCCTTCCCCTCATCGATCTGGGCGACGACATCGCTGACCATGTGCATGACATGGGAGTACTTTTCTACCCGCATCATCTCCGGGACCTCCACCGTCCCGGTCCGGGCGACCCGGCCTACGTCGTTTCGTCCCAGATCCACCAGCATCAGGTGCTCGGCGCACTCCTTGGGATCGCTGAGCATCTCCTGCTCCAGTTCGTGATCCCGCTGGGGGGTGGCTCCGCGCTTGCGGGTGCCGGCGATAGGGCGAAGGAGGATCTCCCCTTGCGTCAGCCGGACCATGACCTCGGGGGAGGAGCCGCAGATACTGAATGCCTCGTAATCCAGGAGAAAGAGGTAGGGGGAGGGGTTTTTGGAGCGCAGGACCCGATAGAAGCTGAGGGGATCGACGTGGCCTTTCTGAGTATAACGATTGGAGGGGAGCATCTGAAAGACATCTCCGGCGCGAATATGCTCCTTGGCCTCGTCGACGATTTCCATGAAGCGCTCCGCAGAGAGAGAGAACTCCCCCTCCCCCTCCAGCTTCGCAGGCTGGAAAGGGAGTGGTTGATGGGGCTTGGGGAGAAGCTCGGCAACTGTTTCTAGAAGCTCGGGGTTCTCTCCTCCCGGATCGATGAGGGTCAATTCCGAACTTTTGTGGGAGAAGCCGATGATGAGCTTGGGGCGGATGAGATCAAGGTCGGGTGTCTGTAGAGGGTCATGGAGGTTGTCCATCCATTCCCGCAGAATCGGCTCGAAGACTCGAACCATATCGTAGGCGATAAAGCCGATAAAGCCGTCGACGAAGGAGAATCCCGCCTTACGGGCGATGGCCTGATAGCGTTGGACATCTAGGCGTCGGTAGTAACGCTGGAGAAAATCGAAAGGGTCCTCCTCCAGTTCGCGGGTCGTACCGCTTTGATCGGTATAAAGCGTTTTATTGTCCTTGTAGGTCAAGCGCTCTTTGGCACCGACGACGATGAAGCTGAAGTTGCCCTCTTCGGAGGTGACGACACTCTCGAAGAGCATGGTGACCTCATTGGGGTAGAGCTTCTTGATCTCGCCGTATAGGGCAACAGGGGTCAGCTGGTCGAAGAGGTAGCTGCGGAGCATCACTTCTTCCTGACGACAAACCCGTCGATGCCCAACTGCTCCTTGATCTGAGGCAGTTTGGCTTTGGCATCTCCGTAGGAGGGGTACGTACCGATACGGACTTTGATCATTTCTCCACTCTTGACGATGACGGGTTTGTAACCGGCGGCCTTGATTTTGTCCAGGAACTTCTGATCGGGCATCCGTTTGAAGGACCCGAGCTGGATATAGTAGCTTTTCATGGCTGTTCCCGTTTGTGCGGAAGCAGCGGCTTCTCTCTTTTTGAAGAGTTCCGCAGGCTTTGGCTTGGTGGCAGGCTTCCTCGTGACCGGTTTCGGTTTGGGTTTAGGCTTGGGAAGAGGTTTCGGCTTGGGTCGGGCCTGAGATTTCGGTTTCGGCTTTGGCTTTGGCTTGGGCTGGGCTTTGGGTGGAGTTAAAGGTGCCAGAGGCTTGAGCTCGTCGCTTTCCGGCAGGGTTTCATGACTGATGGGTTTGAGCTCATCCGGGACTTTTTCTGCTGGTTTTGCCTGGGGTAGGTCGGAAGCACGCTTCTCGGGCGTGACAATGCCACTGAGTTCCGTCGTCTCCTCCTTACCGGTCTCCTCGGTACCGCCGAAGATCAGCTTGGCCAGCAAGACGCCGACGATTAGAATGATAAGGGCCAAGGCGATGAGGGAGAGGAGGCTTTTGGATTTGCCCCCTCCGGGACCGGGTTCGCCGATGATGAGGTCGTCGAGATTATGATCGTTCATGCAGGACTCCGGAGTAGAATATTGGTCGATTATAACCTAAAAAATCTAAGTGTTATATTAGTAAATATATCCATAGGGAAGGGTGTAGATATTGTAATCCTC
>Ga0256833_1003758_pt1 | contig 10306 bp, 5 predicted proteins | sample 356284metaG_FD_190535 | JGI IMG/M metagenome (GOLD analysis project Ga0256833, IMG submission 190535) | Hydrothermal vent microbial communities from Mid Atlantic Ridge, Atlantic Ocean - 356-284 | ecosystem: Environmental > Aquatic > Marine > Hydrothermal vents | place: Atlantic Ocean: Mid...
TAATTTCTATATCGCCTGTGGGTATTTTTGGATTTTTTGATTGTCGTTCTACTACTTTTCCTTGTACTTGTATGACATATTCTCTACCTAATGTTTTTATTTTATCTATTATTTCTTTGTTTGTAATTTCGGTTTCTGCTGTAATTTGGGTTATTCCGTATCTGTCACGGATATCTATCCAAATCATTTTTCCTTTGTCTCTAATTTTTTGAATCCATCCACTAATAGTTACGTCTTGGCCAATATTTTTTATATTTAATTCGCCACACGTATGAGTTCTATACATATATGATTTTTTTATAAGGTTTGTGCTTCTTCTACTTCTTCGTATCCCTCGATTACATCGCCTACTTTAATATCGTTATAGTTTTCGATATTTAGTCCACACTCGTAACCTGCCGATACTTCTTTAACATCGTCTTTAAATCGTTTTAAAGAGCCTAATTTGCCATCGTAAATTACTATTCCTTCGCGTATAATTCTAACTTTTGTATTTCGTTTTATTTTTCCTTCTTTTACTATACAACCGGCAATTGTTCCAACTTTTGATATTTTAAATGTTTCGCGTATTTCGAGTGTGCAAACAATTTTTTCTTTTATAATTGGTTTAAGCATTCCTTGTATAGCTAGTTTTACTTCGTCTATTATATCGTATATAATTGAGTTAATACGAATTTCTACGCCTAATTTTTCGGCAAGTTTTCTGGCTTGCATCGATGCTCTTACTTGAAAGCCTACAATTATTGCGTCTGATGCGTCGGCAAGTAATACGTCTGATTCTGATATTTGTCCTACTGCTTTATGTAATATTTTTATTTGTATTGTTTCTATTGATAATTTTTGCAGTGCATCTGATAGGGCTTCTATTGAGCCGTCAACGTCTCCTTTAACAATAATATTTAGTTCTTGGAAATCGCCAAGGGCAATACGTCGTCCTATTTCGTCCAGTGTAAGATGTTTTTGTGTTCTAAGATTTTGTTCGCGTTGTAGTTGTTGTCTTTTGGTTGTAATTTCTTTTGCTTTTTTGTCGCTATCTACAACATTAAATTCGTCGCCTGCTTGTGGTGCTCCGTTTAAACCTAAAATAGTTGCGGGTGTTGCCGGTGGCACTTCTTCTATTTTTTGGTTTCTTTCGTTAAACATTGCTTTTATATGGCCGTAATTTGTTCCTGCAATAATTAAGTCTCCTACTTTTAATGTTCCGCCTTGTATTAATAGTGTTGCTACGTATCCTCTACCTTTATCGAGCATTGACTCGAGTACTGTTCCGTGTGCTTTTTTATTTGGGTTTGCTTTTAGTTCTAATAGTTCGGCTTCGAGCAATACTTTTTCGAGTAGTTCGTCGATATTGATTCCGTTTTTTGCTGATATTTCTTGTGATTGATATTTTCCTCCCCAGTCTTCTACAAGGTAGTTCATATTTGCTAATTCTTCTTTTATTTTTTCGGGGTTTGCTGCCGGTTTATCTATTTTGTTTATTGCAAATATAATTGGGACTCCTGCTGCTGCTGCGTGGTTTATTGCTTCGACTGTTTGAGGCATAACACCATCGTCGGCTGCTATTACAATTATAGCTATGTCTGTAATTTTTGCTCCTCGTGCACGCATTGCTGTAAATGCTTCGTGTCCGGGGGTATCTAAAAATGTTATTTTTTCGCCTGTTTTAAGTTGTATGCTATATGCTCCTATATGTTGTGTTATTCCTCCTGCTTCGCCTGCAACTACATTTGTGTTACGAATAAAGTCCAAAAGTTTTGTTTTTCCGTGATCGACATGTCCCATTACGGTAACAATAGGTGGTCGAGGTAACAAATCTTCTTCTTTGTCTTCTTCGACTTGTATTGATTCTTGTATTTCGGCTCCAATAAAGTTTACTTTGTATCCAAATTCGTCGGCTACTATTGATATTGTTTCGGCATCGAGACGTTGATTTATTGATACGAATAATCCAAGGTTCATACATGTTGATATTACATCGGTAACGGGGATGTTCATCATAGATGCCAATTCGTTTGCTGTTACAAATTCCGACACTTTTAATATTTCTTTTTCTTTTTGTAGTTTTTCTTCTTCGGCAACAATTTTTTCTCTATCGGCTAAACGTTTTTCTCTACGGTGTTTAATTCCTTTATTTTTTTGTTTAGATGTTAGTTTTGCGTATGTTTCGCGAATTTGTTTTTGTATATCTTCTTCGTTAATTTCGGGTTTTGTAGCTTTTTTATTTTTAGAGAATTTACCTTTTACATGTTTGTTTTTTTTGTTTTTATCGGGTGTCTGTTTGTCTTTATTATCGGTATTTGGTTTTCTTATTCGTTTACGTTTTTTGGTTTTTTTATCGGTATCTTTAGATGTTGCTATAGGTTTTTTTTCTTTTGGCTTTGGTTCTTTTATTTCTATTTTCCCTACAACTTTTGGTCCGTCTAATTTTGTATATACTGTTTCGATAAAATTTTCGTCGGTTTGTTTTTTTATTGTTTCGTCTTTTGTTGTTTCTTTTTGTTCTTTTATTTCTGTTTCTTTTATTTCTGTTTTTTTTGTTTTTTCTTTTGCTTTTCGTTCAGCTTTTTCTTTTTCTTTTTCGGCTTTTGTTTTTTTTGCAGGTCGTGTTTTTGAGTTTATTTTATCTAAATTTATTTTTCCTACAATTTTAATTTCATCTTCTTTTTTTGTTGTTTTATCGTCTTTAATTTGTTTTTTTTCGGGTTTTGGGTCTTCTTCTTTTATTTCGTTGTCGGTATTTATAGGTTTGTCTTCGGGTTCGGGTTCAGTCTTTTTTTGGGGTTTTTGTTTTTTATCAAGGTCTATTTTCCCTATTATTTTAGGTGTTTTTATGGAAGAAGTGTCCTGTTTTTCTTCTGCAATATTTGTATCGTAGATTTCTTTATTATCTTGTTTTTTGTCAATATTATCATCTAAATCGTCTATAGATATTGATTCTTTCTCAATAACTTTTTTTGCAAGTTCTTCTGATTTTTGTTTAATTGTAATATCTGTGCTATATTCTTTTGCAAGAATATCATAGACATTATCGTCAATTTTTGTATTCGGAGTAATTTTATCACCGAGATTAATTTCTTTGCTTTTTAAGAATTCAATAATGGTTGATGTTCCTACATTAAATTCTTTTGCTACTTTGCTTAGTCTTTTTGCCATATCAGACAGTATCAGTTAATTTTAAGTAAATAAAATAAATTTTTTTTTATTCAAACTCTTCTTTTAAAATATCAATTACTTCGATTATTGTTTCTCTTTCAAGGTCGGTCATTTTTTCTAATTCGTCAACATCTTTTTCGAGTACGCTTTTTGCCGTATCAAATCCTACGTTTTTAAATTGGTCTATAACCCATTCTTCTATTTCGGGTGTAAATTCATATAAATCTACATCATAATCGTCATCGTCGTCGTTTTCGCGATATACATCTATTTCGTAACCTGTTAGTTTTCCTGCTAATTTAATATTTAAACCGTTTTTTCCTATTGCTAACGATACTTGGTCGGGGGCTAAGTATACATCGGCTTTTTTATTTTCTTCGTCTATATTTATTGATGATATTTTTGCAGGGCTTAATGCTCTTGTTATATAAAGCTTGGTGTTTGTGCTGTAGTTTATTACGTCTATATTTTCGTTTCTAAGTTCTCTAACTATTCCGTGTATTCTGGAGCCTTTCATTCCTACGCAGGCTCCAACGGGGTCGATTCTTTCGTCGTATGATTCTACTGCTACTTTTGCTCTTTCGCCGGGTACACGAACAATTTTTTTTATTGTAATTAGTCCGTCAAATATTTCGGGAACTTCGAGTTCAAAAAGTCTTTCGAGAAAGTATGGCGATGTTCGTGATAGTTTAATTATAGGGTTATTATTTTTTAGTTCTACTTCTTTAACAACGGCTCTAAGGTTATCTCCTTTGCGGTAATAGTCTGATGGTATTTGTTCTTGTTTTGGAAGTATTAGTTCGTTTCCGTCGTCGTCTATTATTAATATTTCTTTTTTCCATACTTGATAAACTTCACCGGTTACTATTTCGCCTATTCTGTCTTTGTATTTAATGTATATGTTGTCTTTTTCGAGGTCTGATATTTTTGCATTTAGTGTTTGTCTTAATGCTAGTATTGCTCTTCGTCCAAAATCTGAGAATTTTACTTCTTCGGTAACTTCCTCGCCTATTTCGTAGTCTTCTTCTATTTTTTTTGCATCGCTAAGTTTTATTTGTGTATTTTCGTCGGTAAAATCTTCGTCGGCAACAACTTCGCGATTACGCCAAATTTCAAAGTCTCCTTTATCAATATTTATAATAACATCAAAGATATCGTTAGCTTCGTCGCCAAATTTTTTGTTTAATACGCTTTTAAATGCATCTTCGACAACTCGCATCATTGTTGCTCTATCAATGTTTTTTAGTTCTTTAAATTCCGAAAATGTTTCGTATAAATTTATATTATTCATTTTTTTATAAATTTTATTTAAATAATATTTTAACTTTTGTTGATTTTATATTGTCTATTTCTAATTTGTGTGTTATTTTTTCTGTTTGTTTTTTTTTATGTCCTTCTTTTTTAATTTTTTTTGTTTCGTCTATTGTTATTTCGTTATTATTTATTGCTGTTAAAATTCCTTTTATTTTTTCGTTGTTTGTTGTCAATATTTCTACTTCTTTGTTTATGTTTTTTTTATATTGCTCAATTACTTTAAATGGTTTGTCTAAACCGGGTGACGATACGTAAAGTTCAAAGTCTTCTTTTTCTCTGTCTAAGTTATTTTCTATATGTTTGCTTATTTCTATGCATTTTTCTATACTTATTCCTTTAAAATTATCTACAAAAACCTCTATCTTGTTTAATTTATTTATTTTTATATCAACTAAAAAATCATCTGTTGATAATTTTTCAAGTACTATTTCTTTTATCTTTTTTTCGTCTATCATTTTTTAATAAAATAGGGGACATTGTCCCCTAATTATCTTTTCTCCTCAAAATCACTGCAAATTTATATAAACTTATTAATATTTACAATATTATTTTGTAATATTTTTGCAATAACAGTTATTGTTTTATTATTTTTTTAATAATTGTTCCTTTATCTGTTCTTAATTTTATAAAATATATGCCTTTTTGCAGATTTGTTGTATTGTATATTAGTAAATTGTTTTTGTCTTTTTTTATAGGTATATCCATCATTTGCCTGTAAATATTAAATATAGAGCAATTGTATATTTTTAATTTACTGCTTTTTATTTGTAAATAATTTTTTGCAGGATTTGGATATATTTTTATGTTGTCGGTATTATGATTATTTATTCCTGTTTTATAAATTGTTTGTGTTGTTGTATCGCTTCCGCAGAAATTATATGCTATTAGTGTTAATTTAACGGAGTCTGCACTTATTGTGTAAACGGGGTTTGGTATTGTATATGTTGTTCCGTCGCTAAAAATATATTTAACGCTATCGGCATTATACGATGTGTCGGTAAATGATATTTGATTTCCGTTGTAAGTATAATCTGCTCCGGCTAAAGGATTGTCACAAATTATAAAATTATCGAGAGCTAATCCCGAATTATTGGTTCCCGAAATATATTTTATTCTGAATTGTATATCTGATTTTCCTATAAGTGTTGGTAGTTTTTGATAAACGGTTTTCCAATTTCCCGACGAACCAATCCACATATATCCCGAACTATACCAGTTTGTATCTATTGTTGCCGATACTCCCATAACTTGCCACGAATTACCTGTATCAATTGTTGATTCTAACTGTCCTCCCGAGGGTGATAATGTTTCGCTCCAAATATCTAATTTAATTTTTGGATTTTTAAGGTTTGAAAAATCAAAACAATTTGCATATAAATATGATTGTTCCGGGTTATTACTGTATCCCGAAAGGTTTGTGACCCAACATTTTGTTCCCGACGATGCGTTTGTTATTATCGAGTCAGATGGTGTTCCCCATTCCCAACTAGAATTTAAACCCGATGTAGTAAAGTTACCATTATCGGTATCAAAATCTTGTATGTATGGGTATGATGTTATTTTTTGATAGTTAATTATTTCTTCGGCAATGCTATCGTTTGTTGTATAATCGTCGTTTATTAAGTTTGTTTTTACTATTATATTATGTGTTCCTGTGGCTGATAAGTCTATATTGCTTTGAAATGTGTATGTTAATGTATCATCAAAAGCTATTGCTTGATGTATTGTATCGGTTACCCAAGTTCCTCCGTCTAATGAGTAAGATATAGGAAACGAATGTATTGTATCTAATCCGTAATTATAAACTTTTACAGTAATATTTTCGTTTGATGATAGACTGCAGCCTGTTACCGGATTTAAAATTTGTATAACTCCTAAATCGTGTAAAGGAGATTCGTGTATATATATGTTATCTACGGCAAAACCCTCGCTTTGTGTAGAATTTCCAACAAAACGTATTCTAAATAATACTTTTGACAATCCTGCAAGGTTAGGCATTTCGTGTTTTACATGTATCCAGCCTCCTGAGCTTCCTGTCCATCCCTGATAAGGCGAACTTGATGGTGTGTTATACCAATTTTCTCCATCGTTTATTGTTCCTATTGTTGTAAAGTGTATACCACTATCAACTGAATATTCTAATATTGCATAATCGTAATTTGCTGTTTCGTACCAAATATCACTTTCGAAAACAGGTTGTACCAAATTTGAAAAATCGAAGCCGGGGCCTACTAAGTATGACTCTTCAAATTTATTTGTCAACGAATCTAATGATGTTACCCAAGCTTTTGTTCCCGATGCTGCAGAATTAATTATTGGTGCATTTGGTGTTCCTAACTCCCAAGTTGAATAATTACGTAAATGTCCCGGATAAAATACTCTTTCACTCCACCAATCATTTGATGTCTCAAAATCTTGATAATACGGGAAAGTATTTACCATACTTGTATGATATATTTTTACATTAAGCGTATCGTTATTTAGATTTCCGTCTCCTGCAAGTTCCGAATATAATGTAAAGTCGTATTCTCCTACAGACGACATATCTTGATGTTGATTAAAAAAATGATAATATCTATCGCCGGGAGCTAAAGTAGTATCAACATAATCGGTATATAAAGAGCCTCCGTTTACCGAGTAATTTAAATAGAAATTATGTATGGTATCGTATCCCTCGTTAAAAACCTCTAAATGCACTTGTTGATCGTTATTTAAACTACACGACGAACGTGGAACCCAAAAAGTATATATTGCCAAATCGTATTGATGCGATTCCGAAACCTCAATGTTAAAGTTTGTTGTCATTGTTAATCCTGCAAAGTCGTGAGTAGAAACAACTATATAATATGTGGAATCGGCTTGCAAAGGCACCGAAAAAATTTCCAAATCGCTATTATCAGAGCTATCTCGTGCAATGCAAATTGCCGAAGGCGAATCGGGACAACCTTTTATTACAAATATTCCCGGAGCATAATCTACATTAGTAATTTTAATATGTATATTTATGTTGCTTGCAGGTTTATATCTAAACACATAATCGTCTCCACTCATATATGTTGTATTTATATTTGTTCCGGTATAATTGTTTCCGGCATCGCCGGTATTTAACCCTGTTTTTACAAAAGGTAACGAGTTTATACTATCGGGGTTAGCACAAGTGCTACCGGTTTGTGCAAAACTTAAAGTTGAAGCAATAAGTGTAATAACTAAAAAAATAAGATATTTTATCATAATTTTAAATTTATATATTAATTTTACAAATATAAGCAACGATATGACGTTTTTTATAGTCTATTAGTTGCAAATTTGCATAAAAATAATGAAAAAACTTTATATCTTTATATTATTAATAATATTTTTTTTGTCGTGTCGCAAAGATACAGGCAAACCAAAATGGGATATTGATGTTTTAGCTCCTATTTTAAAAACAAGTGTTTCTATTAAAGATATAGTTCCTGATTCGATTTCGGTAACCGATACTAAAGGGCTAGTGTCTTTAGTTTATTCAGACTTATTATATGCTTTTACTTTAGATACTGCTTTTAAAATTCCTGATACAAGTTTAACTTATTCGGCAAAATTAGATAATATAAATCTTGATGACATTATTGTTACCAACAGGACATCTTTAGGAGACATTGCTCTTAACGACCAACAAAACGGATCGGGAGATTTATATAATACAATAATGAATGCTCACAACACAGGAACTCCTGCTGTTATAGATCCAATATCTCAGCAAGAATATACTGATTTAAATATTGATGCAAGCCAATATTTTCAGACAGTAACTTTAATTGACGGGTATATTGATTTTAATATAGACAATCAATTACCAATTGATGTTACAAATATTATACTCGAACTTAAGAATCAAAATAACGGAGATATTATATTGCAAGATACAATTCCAATGGTTGCCTCTCACTCAAACATAAGTGTTACAAATTCATTAGCAGGAAAAACCGTAGAGAGTATTATGCTTGGAACCGTTAAAATAGAAAGTCCCGGAAGCTATGGCAATCAGGTAATTATAGATACATCAATGGCAATGACTACTACTATTACTATCCGTGATATTAAAATTTCGTCGGCAACAGCAATATTTCCAACACAAGAGGTCATAAACAAAAAAGAAGAAGCATCAATTGACGATAATAATTTTAAATTAACAAAAGTAAAAGCAAAATCAGGGCAAATTAAAATTGATGTTTATAATACTTTGGAACAAGATTTTAGTTTTGATTATAAGATGCCCGGAGCAACAATATCAGGCAGTGAGTTACAAATATCGGGAAATATTCCTCCTGCTAACTCAGGAACACCCGGATTATATTCAACAACAAAAGACATTTCGGGATACGACCTAAATATGCAAGGAATAGGTTTTTTAGAACAAATATACGGCGATTTAAACGGAAACGGATTTATTGACGCCGATACCGTTAATACTTTTTATTATGAACTTATAGGTCGTATCGATTCAAATGGTAATTTAGTATCAATATCTCTAAATGACAGTGTTTATGTTGTTATGACATTGCAAAATGTTGTACCCGAGTATGCCGAAGGATATCTTGGACAACAAACAACATCAATAGCCGATTCGTCAGATTTTAACATAAGCGATATTTTTGATAACTCGGCAATTAAAATTAATCAAGCAAAACTATCATTAAGTGTTAGAAACCAAATAGGTGCAGAAGCTAGTGTTAAAATCAACAATTTAACATCAATAAACACATTAGCATCAACACAAGCTATTTTAAACTCAACAGTTACAGTAAATCCGTTTATAATTACCAAACCCGTAAATCCTTTTAATATTAACACAAATGTAACTCCTACGGTAACTAATTTTGAATTAACCCAAAACAATTCAAACATTACCGAGCTTATTAATATATATCCAAATAAAATATATTACGATATAGATGTTACAACAAACCCAAACAATCCCCCATCTGCAACAAACAATTTAGATAATTTTATTTATTACGGCGACAGCGTAAGCACATATATAAATGCCGAAATACCATTATCGCTTATTGCAAATAATTTATTTTTGTCCGATACCGTAGATTATAATTTAAATAACGATGATATTAAAAACGTAAACGGAGGAAATCTTAATTTATTCATAGATAATGATTTCCCTATAGAATCATCGGTGCAATTATATCTACTCGATGCAAATCTTAATATTTACGATTCGTTACTTTTATCGCATCAAAAAGTTTTAGCAGCAGGATTAATACAAAACTCTATTTATACGCAAAAACAACGCACAAAAGTTACAATACCCGTAAGCATAAGCAAATTACAAGAAATTGTAAACTCGTCAAAAATTTTAATAAATGTTGTATTTAACACAAAGCCCAATAATACTTATGTTAAAATTTATGATTTTTATAAAATGAGATTTAAAATTGTTGCAGATTTTAGCTACAGCATAAACAAATAAATAACACCAATACTTTATTAAAAATATAACCAATAAAATTTAATACTATTACCATACTTAATTGTCGGAAAAGGTATTTTAAGAGTATTAAAACTTGTAAAAACCGATTTTAAAAATTTATTTTTTGTTTTAATTTTTCGTAAGTCAAAATCGAGACTCATTAAATACTCACGCTGTCGCAAACTATTGGGATATTTTCCAACAAAAATAGAATTATCGGAGCCACCGACCATTCCTGTAGCCGAATAACCAAAAGCAATATTTAACCAATCGGGAAAATTATCATAATGCAAAAACGAATTTATATTTACCGATAACCAATAAGTTTGACCGTTATAATCTTTAAAAATATTTTGATAAATATTGTTTCCCAAT
>Ga0256833_1003759_pt1 | contig 10296 bp, 8 predicted proteins | sample 356284metaG_FD_190535 | JGI IMG/M metagenome (GOLD analysis project Ga0256833, IMG submission 190535) | Hydrothermal vent microbial communities from Mid Atlantic Ridge, Atlantic Ocean - 356-284 | ecosystem: Environmental > Aquatic > Marine > Hydrothermal vents | place: Atlantic Ocean: Mid...
TTGGGCCTGCTGGCTGCCGGCCCCACCACCCCCGCCAGCGCTGCGGACCTGCCCACCGACGAAGTGGCCCCCGCGGTCATCAATCTGGCGGCCCAAACCGAGCACGACGCAGCCCAGGCCGTCACCACCGACGACATCAACCAGCGCATCGACAACTCCGAGGCCACCACCCTGCGCCTCTCCGACGACATCGGCGTCATGGCCGACCGCATCGGCGAAATGGCCGACCGCATCCTGTGGACCGAAGGGCAAATCGGCGTCATGGCCGACCGCATCGTGGAAAGCGAATACCTCATCAACACCGGCGCCCAGCAGAGCGCCGACCAGGTTCAGGAGAGCACGGGCCAACTCCTGCCGTAACGACCCAGCCCCCTTTGCTGCGGCCTCCGCGCGAGGCCGCAGCCGCGCGGGAGGGTGACCATGAACCCCTACCCCACCGAAGCCGCCTGGATTGCCGCGCTGCAAGCCAACGACCCGCTGGCCTACGAGGCCCTGGTGGAAACCTTCGCCGAGCCCATCTACCGCCTGGCCTACCGCATGGTGCACGACCCCGCGGACGCGGAGGACATTCTCCAGGAAACCTTCCTGCAGGCCTACCTGCACATCGGCGACTTTCGCGGCCAGGCCGGCCTGAAAACCTGGCTCTACCGCATCGCCACCCGCCAGGCCCTGGCCCTGCTGCGCCGACGACAACGCAAAATCGACGCGGCCACCACTTCCTTAGAAAGCGCGACCGACGACAAACCTGCCTGGGAGGAACGCTTAGCCGACGAGCACACGCCCTCGCCCGAGCGCTGGGCCCTGGCGCACGAAACCGAAGACTGCGTGCGGCAGGCCATCGAAGGCCTGAGCCCGCCGCTGCGGGCCGCGCTGGTGCTGCACTTCTTCGAGGGCCTGCCCCTGCCGCAAGTGGCCGCGGCGCTCGACATCTCCCACAGCGCGGCCAAGGTGCGGGTGCACCGGGCCCGGCGGGCTTTGCAGCAGGCCCTGCAGCCTTGCGTGGGGGAACCGGCGTCGGCTCCGGCCGCGCCCCCCACCCCTCAGGAGGTGAAACCATGACCCAAGCCCCGTGGCACGAAGCCATGATTCGCCGCATGCACCGCCTGCTGGAGCAGGCCCTGCCTGAGGCCGAGCGCCAGGCCTTAGAGGCCCACCTGGCCGAATGCGACGCCTGCCGCACCTATTGGGAAGCCCTGCAACGCCGCGCGCCCCAGGGCGCCGATGCCGGCCCCCGCCTGACCCCCGAGGCCAAGCTGCGCCTCTACCAACGCCTCAACGCGGTGCGCGCCCGCCGCGGGGAGCCGTTGCTGCGGGTGCCGGTCCAGGTGCTGGAGGCCGTGCGCCAACGCTGGCACATTGCCCGGCAAGAGGCCCCCGCGGTGGCCCGCGAAGCCGCCGACGCGGCCCGCACCGCGGCCCAAAGCGCGCGCCGCGTGGCCCAAACCGCGCTGCAAGGCGCGCGGGGAACCGCGGCCCAGGTGGGCCGCGCGGCGCAGGATTGCGTCGAAGGCCCTCGGGCCATGGCCGAAACCGCGCTGGAAACCGGCCACGCGCTGGCCCAAACCGGCGTGGAGGCCGCAGAAGTAATGCGCGAAGCCGCCGAAAGCCCCCGCCGGGCCGCGCTGGCGCCCTTCAAACTGGCCGCCAAAGGAGCCAAAGCCGCCGCGTTAGCCGCCAAAGGCGCGCTCAAAATCGCAGCCCGGGGGGCCAAAGCCGGGGCCCAGGCCGCGGCCCATCGAGCCCAAATCCCCCTGCAGGCGGCCAAAGCCGGCACGCACACCACGGGCGAAGCCCTGCGCGGCGCAGCCCAAACCGCGCAGGCCGCGGGCCGGGCCGCGAGCCGCGCGGGTCAGGCGGCCCGCCGCATTGCCCAGGGCGAAACCCCGCCCGACGCCCCCCCACCCCAAGAATAACCGGCAACCGGCCCAAGCCATGCTATAATTCCCAACACGAGGGGGCTTGCCTCGGCCCCCTCGACCTTTCCCCTGCGAGGTGACCGTGTCGCGCGTCTTTCGCACCCAAACCTTAGCCCAACAACGCCGGCGCTTGCTGCAAATGCTGGCCCAAACCATTCGCGCCCTGTTCCAACACCCTCACCCCGACGCGGAGGCGCGGGACATGGTCGCCTTTTTGATTCTTTCGCTGCATCAAATCGCCGCGCTGGTCGATACCACCGCCTCGGCATGGGAAAAGCGCGACTACTGGCTCAAAGCCGACCAGTTTCGCCGGGAGTGGGACTGGGTGCTCCCCGCAGCCCAGGCCTTGGAGACCGCGCTGGCCGCGGAGGATTGGGAAGCCATTCGCAACACCGTGGCCCAACGCCTGGTTCCCCACCTGGCGCAGGTGACCTTGCCCAAACGCCCCCGCTGGGGAAAACAACCCTGGCGCGGCGCGTGGCAGGCCTGGCAGGCGCGCGGAGAGCGCCCCGGCCCGTGAAGTCTCGTCTTTCGAGGAGCCCTATGACCCCGCAATGGCACCGTTGGCCCGTCGAAAAAGTGCTGCAACATTGGGGGGTCGACCCCCAACAAGGTCTTTCGTCCGCCGAGGCCCAAGCCCGCTTGGCCCGCTATGGCCCCAATGTGCTGGAAGAACGGGCCGCGGCCGGGCCGTGGGAGATTTTCCTTGAACAATTCAAAGACGCGATGGTCATCCTGCTGCTGGCGGCAGCAGGCATTTCGTTTCTCATCGGCGACGCCAAAGAAGCCGTGGCCATCATCATCATTGTGGTGCTCAACGCGCTGTTGGGCTTTACGCAGGAATATCGGGCCGAAAAGGCCATGGCCGCGCTTAAACAGCTGGCCACGCCCACGGTGAAAGTGCTGCGCGATGGCCAGGTGCACACCCTTTCGGCGCGCGAGGTGGTGCCCGGCGACATTGTGCTGCTGGAAGCCGGCAGCGCGGTGCCCGCGGACGGCCGCGTCATCGAGAGCGTCAACCTGCGGGTGCAGGAGGCCGCGCTCACCGGCGAGGCCGAACCGGTGGAAAAAATCACCGCGGCCCTGGATGTGGACAACTTGCCCTTAGGCGACCGGCGCAACATGGTCTACATGGGCACTTTGGCGACCTATGGCCGGGGCAAAGCCGTGGTGGTGGCCACGGGGATGCACACCGAGCTGGGGCGCATTGCCACCCTCATCCAGAGTGTTGAGCGAGAACCCACCCCCTTGCAACGCCGCCTGGCCCAGCTGAGCCGGGGGCTGGCGTGGGCCGCGCTGGCCATCGTGGGCATTGTGTTCGCGCTGGGCCTGCTGCGGGGCGAAAACCTGGAAGTCATGTTCCTCACGGCCATCAGCATGGCCGTGGCCGCGGTGCCCGAAGGCCTGCCCGCGGTGGTCACCATTGCCTTGGCGTTGGGCGCGCAGCGCATGTTGCGCCGCCAGGCCCTCATCCGCAAGCTGCCGGCGGTGGAAACCTTGGGGTCGGTCACGGTGATTTGTTCCGACAAAACCGGCACCCTCACCGAAAACCGCATGCGGGTGGAAGTGCTGGACCTGGCCGGCCAAACTCTGCACATCACCGAGCTGCGCCCCCGACGCAGCGGTGCGTCCGCGCTGCCCGAGCCCGACCTGGAAGCCATTTCGCCGGCCGTCACCCTGCTGCTGGTCGGCGCGGCCCTGTGCAACGACGCCACCCTGGTTCCCCCGACCCAGGGGTGGGATTGCGGACACGAGTGCACCGCGCTGGGCGACCCCACCGAAGCCGCGCTGGTGGTGGCCGCGGCCCAGGCCGGGCTGCTCAAGCCCGTGCTGGAGGAAGTGCTGCCCCGGGTGGCCGAGGTGCCTTTCACTTCGGCCCGCAAGCGCATGACCACGGTGCACCGCTGGAACCCCGAGGCCGCGGCCCGTTACCCCTGGGCCCGCCAGTTTTGGGAGGCCGTGGTGACCGACCCCGCGCCGCCCTACATCGTCTTCGTCAAAGGCGCGGTGGACCAGCTGCTGCCCCGCTCCAACCGGGTGTGGATGGGCGACCAGGTGGAACCCATGACCGACGCGTGGCGCGAGCGCATTTTGGATGCCAACGCCCAACACGCCGGCCGAGGGATGCGGGTGCTGGCCGTGGCCGTGCGCCGCTTGCAGCAGCTTCCCCCCACCCCCGAGGAACTGGAAGCCCAAGCCGAACGGGATTTGATTTTCTTAGGCCTGGTGGGCATCGTAGACCCGCCCCGGCCCGAGGCCAAAGACGCGGTGGCCCGCTGCAAAACCGCCGGCATTCGGCCCATCATGATTACCGGCGACCACCCCCTGACCGCGCGCTTCATCGCCCAGCACTTGGGCATTGCCACCGATGGCCGCGTCATCACCGGCGCGGAGCTCGAGGCCATGGACGACGAGGCCCTGGCCCGGGCGCTGACCCAGGCCAGCGTGTTCGCCCGGGTTTCGCCCGAGCACAAGCTCAAGATTGTGCAGGTGTTGCAGCGCAAAGGCGAAATCGTGGCCATGACCGGCGACGGGGTGAACGACGCGCCGGCCCTCAAGAAGGCCGACATCGGCGTGGCCATGGGCATTACCGGCACCGATGTGGCCAAGGAAGCCGCGGACATGGTGCTGCTGGACGACAACTTCGCCACCATCGTGGCCGCGGTGGAAGAAGGCCGGGTCATCTACGACAACATCCGCAAGTTCCTGCAATACACCCTCAGCTCCAACACGGGCGAAATTCTGGTCATGCTGCTGGCCCCCTTCTTGGGCATGCCGCTGCCCCTGACGCCGCTGCAAATTTTGTGGATCAACCTGGTCACCGACGGCCTGCCCGGCCTGGCCCTGAGCGTGGAACCGGCCGAGAAGGATGTGATGCAGCGCCCGCCCCACCGGCCCGACGAAAACATCTTCGGCCGGGGCCTGGGCCGCGATACCCTGTGGATTGGCGCGCTCATGGGCCTCGTCACCCTGGCCGCGGCGTGGCTCGACTGGGTTACCCACAACCCCGCGTGGCGCACCGTGGGCTTTACGGTGCTCACCTTGGGCCAGATGGGCAACGCCCTGGCCCTGCGCTCGGGCAAGGAATCCCTCTTCCAGCAAGGCCTGCGCTCCAACACCTTCATGCTGCTGGCCGTGGGGCTCACCGTGGCGCTGCAAATGCTGGTGGTCTACTGGCCGCCGTTGCAGGCCATCTTCGGCACCATGGCTTTGGATGCCGGGCAGCTGGCCCTGGCCTTGGGCGCCAGCGCGGTGGTCTTCGTGGCCGTGGAAATCAAAAAGTGGATGGTGCGCCGCGGCTGGTTGAAGTATTAGCCCCGCGCGAAGGTTGCGGCGACGGCCCTATGCCGCGGGTTCCCCGCCCACGGGGGCCAGGGTTTCGTCGTCGGGGCCGTCCAGCTCCCGCATCTCGCCGGTGACGGTGAACAGGGTGCGCTCGCAAATGTTGGTCACCCGGTCGGCCATGCGTTCCACATTGTGCGCCGCCCACAACAGGTAATTGGCCTGGTCGATGGTGCGCGGGTCTTGCATCATGAAGGTGATGAGCTCGCGGTAAATCTGGTTGTACAGCGCGTCCACCTGGTCGTCTTCTTTGGGAATGGCCAGTGCGGCCTGCACATCGCCCTGGACGAAGGCCTGGAGCGCGCGGCGCAACATGGAAGTGGCCAGGTCCACCATGCGGGGCAAATCGATAAGGGGCTTCAGCAGGGGCTGGTCGCCCAGCAACAGGTTGATTTTGGCAATGCCCTTGGCATAGTCGCCCATACGCTCCAACTCGCTGGCCACATCCAGCACCGAGGCCAAAAAGCGCAGGTCGTGGGCCATGGGTTGCTGGGTGGCAATGGCCACGATGGCTTCCCGTTCGATGTCGAAACGCTTGGCGTTGATGGCCTGGTCGTTGGCATACACCCGCCGCGAGGCATCTAAATCGCGACGCTTGAGCGCGTCCATGGCCTGTTGCATGGCCTGTTCCACCATGCTGCCCAGCACCAGCAATTCTTCCTTCAAATGCTGCACGCGCGCTTCCAAAGTCTTGCGAATCATGCCCGATACCTCCAGAGAGAGCAGTGAGCGGGGGAAAGCTATCCGAAGCGCCCCGTAATGTAGGCCTCGGTGCGGGGGTCTTTGGGATTGGTGAAGATTTGCTCGGTGGGGCCGAATTCCACCAAATGGCCGGTGCGGGTTTCGTCGGTGCTAAAAAAGGCGGTGTAATCCGAGACCCGGGCGGCCTGTTGCATGTTGTGGGTGACTACGATGATGGTGTACTCCCGGGCCAGGTCCCGCATCAGGTCTTCGATGCGCAAAGTGGCGATGGGGTCCAACGCGGACGCGGGTTCGTCCATGAGGATGATTTCGGGCCGCACCGCGATGGCCCGGGCGATGCACAGCCGTTGCTGCTGGCCGCCCGAAAGGGAAAGGCCGCTTTGGTGCAGCTTGTCCTTGACCTCATCCCACAGGGCCGCGCCGCGCAGGGCCTCTTCCACCAGCGCGTCGAGCTCGGCCTTGCTACCCCGAAAGCCATTGATGCGCACGCCCCAGGCCACATTCTCGTAAATGCTCTTGGGGAAGGGGTTGGGCTTCTGGAACACCATACCGATGCGCCGGCGCACTTCCACCGGGTCCACATCAGGGTCGTAGATGTTCTTGCCCTCGAACAACACCTGGCCCTCGATGCGCACATTGGGGATGAGGTCGTTCATGCGGTTGATGGAACGCAGCACCGTGCTCTTGCCGCACCCCGAGGGGCCGATGATGGCCGTGATTTTGTTGCGGGGGAAGGTCAGACTGACATCCCGCACCGCGTGGAAGTCGCCATAGTACACATTGAGGTTGCGAATCTCCAGGGCAGGAGCAGCGTCGCTCATCACGGTAAACCCTCCAACGGGGGATGGTCGCCCTCACCAGCGTTGGCTGCGGCGGGCGCGATAGCGAATGTAAACCGCGGTGCCATTGAGCACGAAGAGCATCACCAGCAGGGCGATGCTGGCCGCGGCGGCCAGGTTGCGAAACACGGGCTGGGGCCGGGCGGTCCACTGGTAGATTTGGATGGGCAGGGCCGTAAATTTCGAGAAGGGGGAAGTGGGGTCGAAGGTGATGAAAGTGGACGCGCCCACCACCACCAGGGGCGCGGTTTCGCCCAAGGCCCGGGAAAGGGCCAGAATGGTGCCGGTCATGATGCCGGCCAGCGCGTTGGGCAACACATGATGCCAGATGACCTGCCACTTGGTCGCGCCCAGCGCGTAGGCCGCTTCGCGCAGGCTGGCCGGAACCGCGCGGATGGCTTCCTGCGCGTTGATGATGACGATGGGTAGCACCAGCAGCCCCAAGGTCAGGCCGCCCGAAAGCACCGTGCGCCCGTTGGCCGTCACCCCTTCGGGCACCGCGCCAAACAGCGCGCCGCTGGTCACGGGTTCCAACGCCCGCACAAAAATGGCCAGGCCCAAAATGCCGTAGATGATGGACGGCACACCGGCCAGGTTGTTGATATTGGTCTGAATCAGGCGATTGAACCAGCGGTCTCGTCGCGCGTATTCTTCCAGATAAATGGCCGCGGCCACGCCCAGGGGCAACGCCGTGAGCGCGGCAATGCCCACCAGCCACAGGGAGCCCAAAATCGCGGTGCGCACCCCGGCCCGAATGGGGTCGCTGGATTGGGGACGGGACAAGAAGCGCTGGTTGAACCAGGCCATCCAGCGCACTTCGGCGTCGGGATACTTTTGCTGCACCTCGGCCACAATCTCGCGGGTGTGCAGCAAGGAAGGCACCAGGGGCCAGGTGTCGAGCACCTTGGGCCGCAGCACCCGTTCCACCACCAGCCGGGCCAGCTCATCGGCCGAGCGTTGGTCCAACGGCTTCTCCCGCTCCAAAGTGCGCAGCTGGCCCGGCGAGAGATAGGCCGCCAGCAAGCCCCGCAGCTGCTCGGGCGGCAGGGCCGTGATGGTGGTCAAATCCAGCCCCAAATCGCCGGGATAGATACGATAGCGCACCGCGGCCAGGCCGAACGCGCCGTTGACGATGTTGTAGAGCAGGGCCATGAGCACCACGATGCCGAACAAAGTGGCGCTCTGAAACAACACCAGGCCCCAGCGGGCGCGGCGGTGCCGCGCGGGCAAATTGGGGTGAAACCGGGCGGCCGCGTTCATCGGTATTCCTCCCGGAAGCGGGCCACGATGCGTTGGCTGAGCAAATTCAGCCCCAAAGTCATCACGAAAAGCACCAGACCGATGGCGAAGATGCTGTTGTAGTCGATGGAATCGTAGCTCAGGTCCCCGCCGCTGATGCGCACGATGTGGCCGGTCATGGTCTCCGCGGCCTTGAAGGGGTTGAAGGTGAAGTTGGGCCCCGCGCCGGCGGCCAGGGCCACAATCATGGTCTCGCCAATGGCCCGCGAGACGGCGACGATGAAGGCCGCGGCCAGGCCCGAGAAGGCGGCCGGCACCACCACCTGCAGCGCAGTTTCCAGCTTCGTCGCGCCTAAGGCATACGCGGCCTCTCGCAGGCTGTTGGGCACGGCCCGCAGCGCGTCTTCGCTCATAGAAGCCACCAGCGGCGTGACCAGAATGCCCACCACGATACCGGCCGAGGCCATGTTGTAGATTTCCACCACATCGGCCCCCAGCAAGCGACGCAACAACGGCGTCACGAAAGTCAGGGCGAAGTAACCGTAGACCACCGTGGGCACACCGGCCAGAATCTCCAGCACCGGCTTGAGCACCTGGGCCATGCGGGGGCTGGCATATTCGCTCAAATAAATGGCCATGGCCAGGCCCAGCGGCAAGGCCACCAGCATGGCGATGAGGCTCACCATCAGGGTGGCATTCACCAGGGGCAAAATGCCAAAATCGCCGGTTTGGGGCACCCAACGGGTGTGGGTGAAGAACTCCACCAGCGACACCCGGCTCTCGAGGAAGAGGTCCAACCCGGCCCGATGGGCGGTGGCGCGCGTTCCCCGCAGGCCCCGCTGCACCTGCAGGTGGGTGGGGTCGGGCACGGCCACCACCTGCATGATTTCGTCCTCGATTTGCACCACCGCCCCCGGCGGGATGTCCCGACCCGCCTCGGTCACGGGCAGCAAGGTATCTTCGGGGGCCACATCCGCGGCCAAGGCCTTGTTGGTGTCTTCCCACAGGGGGTGGGTGAAGAAGCCCCAAGCGCCCTTGGCCAGTTCGTACACGATGCCGATGGTCACCAAAATGGAAAGCAGGCCACTGGCGAACAGCACGGCCTGAATGACGGCTTCCACCCGCCGGGGACGCCGGCGCAGGCGCTGGGCCACCGAGGAAACGGGCTCGTCCATGGGCACCTCCTGAGGTTCCGGGGCAGGGGCGCGACCGGCTCAATCTTACCACGGAAGCCGCTCGCGCCCCCCCATGCCGGTCGTAGCCCTTATTTGCTCATGGCCAACAACCAGTTCATCTTAGCCCGGTTGAGGGCCGCGGTGCTGGCCGGGAAGTAGCCCACATCCTCAATCTCGTCGTTCACATGGGTCAGGTAGAAGTTGATGAACGCCGCCACCTGGGGCTTGGCCTGCATGATGCCCGCATCCGAGTAGATGAACAGGGGCCGCGCCAGCGGGTAACTCCCGTCCTCCGCAGTCTGCGCCGACGGTTCCACCCCCTCGATGGGCACCGCCCGCAGCCGGTCCTGGTTGTGCAGGTAGTAGGCAAACCCGAAGTACCCAATGGCATACGGCGAGCCTTCCACCCCCTGCACCAGCACATTGTCGTCTTCCGACAGGTTCAAATTCGCCGCCTGCAACAACGGCGCTTCGTCCTTGTCGAAAATGTGCTCCACGAAAAAGTCAAAAGTCCCGCTGTCCGTCCCCGGGCTGAACCGCAAAATCGGCTCCGCCGGCCACTCCGGCCGCACATCCTGCCAGGTCTCCGCGGTCGAAAACACCAGCGCCAGCTCCTCCAGCGTCAGGTTGTCCACAAAGTCGTTCTCCTTCGACACCACCACCGCCAGCGCATCGGTCCCCACCCGAAACTCAATGGGCTCCCGCCCAATCTTCCGGCAGTTCTCTACCTCCGACGGCTTGATGGGCCGCGACGCATTGCTGATGTCCGTTTCCCCGGCCACGCAGAACCGCTCGAAGCCCGCGCCGCTGCCGATGGAATCCACCGTGATTTGGCCCTGGAACCCTTCCTCCTGGAACCGCTCGGCCATCCGCTCGCTCAGCGGGTACACCGTCGACGACCCCGCGGTGATGATGTCTCCGCTGTACTCGGCCGGGTCCATGGCCGGCAGTTCGACCTCGATGCCCATGGCGTTGAGCCAGTTCATCTTGGCCCGGTTGAGGGCCGCGGTGCTGGCCGGGAAGTAGCCCACATCCTCAATCTCGTCGTTCACATGGGTCAGGTAGAAGTTGATGAACGCCGCC
>Ga0256833_1003760_pt1 | contig 10296 bp, 8 predicted proteins | sample 356284metaG_FD_190535 | JGI IMG/M metagenome (GOLD analysis project Ga0256833, IMG submission 190535) | Hydrothermal vent microbial communities from Mid Atlantic Ridge, Atlantic Ocean - 356-284 | ecosystem: Environmental > Aquatic > Marine > Hydrothermal vents | place: Atlantic Ocean: Mid...
GCCCCTCCATGGGGGTTAGAGGGAAGGGGTTTGGCAAGCCGCGCCCCCTTCGATTTTGGCCCTTCATCACGCCGCGATAAGGGCCGAGCAAACCGCGGGATGCTCCGGGCCCGTCGTCAGCGGGGGGCAAAAGGCGTGGGCGTCGCGCCGCTCCACAAGCCCCGCCTGGCCGCCCGGGCCTCGGCTTCGGCGGCCAAAAATTGCGGCCCGCACGCGTGGTCGGTCACATAATACCAGGCCAGCCCTTCCTTCAAGAGCTGATAATTGACGAACACATCGTCCACGATGACATAGCGCAGCAGCCGACCGTAGTGGTCCCGGTCCTCCGCGTTGGGGTCCCGCACCAGGGTCACCACCTTGCCGCTCACCAGCTCTTGATTGCGGCGTTTGGCCGGCAGGCCCCAGGGGTGGGCCGGTTCGTCGCCCCGGCGTTTGGTCTCGGGCGTGTCGATGCCTTCGTAGCGCACCCGGTAGACCTGAAAGCCGATTTTCACCGCGATGGTGTCGCCGTCGTAAACCTGCAGCACCCGGGCCGCCACCCGGGGCGCGTCGGGCGGGATGCAGGCGAAATCGGGCCCCGTGGGCAGGGTGGGCGTGGGGCGGGGCGTAGGGCTGGGGCGGCGGGTGGCCGTGGGTCGGGGGGTGGGGGAAGGGCTCCGCGTGGGCCGGGCCGGGGGCGCAATCGTGGGGCTGTTCACCGCGACCGGCGAGGGCGTGGGCGCCGGCGCGGTGGAACGGGCCTTGGCCACGCACGCTTCGATGCCCAACAGCAGCAGGGCCACCACCATGGGCCACATCCAGCGCCGCGAACGGGTGCGTTTCATGCCTGTCCTCCTTGCGGGTGAACCACTTGCGGCAGCGCGAGTACTTTCAGCATGGCCGCGTGTAGCTGCGGGGTGGCCGCCACCACCGAGATGGCCGCGGCATCCAGGTCGATGGTCGCACCCTGGGGCGTGGTGACCACGCCGCCGGCTTCCTGCACCAGCAGCACCCCCGCGGCCACATCCCAGGGCTTCAGGCGCAGCTCCCAAAAGCCATCCGCGCGACCCGCGGCCACATACGCCAGGTCTAAGGCCGCGGAGCCCAAGCGCAGCACGCCGCTGCTGCGCAGCAGAAAATTGGTGAAGTGCTGCACATTGTTGTCGGGGTTGGTCCAGCGGTCGTAGGGAAAGCCCGTAATCAGCAGGCTGTCGGCCAGGCGGGTGCGGTGGTTGACCTGCAGGCGCTGGCCGTTGAGCCAGGCGCCTTGACCCCGGGCCGCGCAAAAACACTCGTCGCGCCAGGGGTCATACACGGCCGCGTAGCGCACGCCCTGCGCGTCGGCATAGGCCAGCGAGACGGAAAAATACGGCATCCCGTGCGCGTAGTTCACCGTGCCGTCCAGGGGGTCGACGAACCAGCGGGCCAGGGTGTCGCGGCCCGGGTGCGGGCCGGTTTCCTCGGCCACCACCCCGTGCCCGGGGAACCGGCGTTGGATTTGCTCCAGCAAAAAGGCCTCGGTCGCGGTATCGACCTCGGTAACCAGGTCGATGTAGTCGGTTTTGCGTTGAATGCGGTGGCGTTGGCCGAAGCTCACTTTCAGCATCGCGCCCGCCTGGCGGGCCAGGGTTTCCAGGTCCAGCAGCGTGGGTTCGGGCATGGTGCGCTCCTCAATGCGGGAAATGGGTTTGCCAATAGCGAAGCACCCCCCGGGCCATATCGAGATATTGCAAGGCCCGTTTGGTCAAAAACGCCTCCAGGTTGGGCCGATACCACGAGAAGCCGTGCACATGATGCCAGTAAGCAAAGGCCGCGTATAGGGGCCCCAAAGCCCACAACAGCCAGCGCAGCCGCGCGGGTTCCACCTGCCAGGGCAGGGGCCGGGCGTCGAGCAGGGTGAGCAGAAAGAGGCTCACGCCGTGCACATACCAAAAGCGGCCCCAATCCTTGGCCACGGCCATGAGCACCACGGTCATGCCCACACTGGCGGCGAACAGGGCCCAGGCGCGCGGGTCTCGCCGCCAGGGACGCAGGCGGGGCAGCACGGGCACGAAGGCCAGCCCCACCCAGGGGCCAAAGGCCAGGATGCGCAGCAAGGGTTTGACTTGCCGCATCCGGGGCAGCTGCACGGCCAGCTGCTCGTCCACGGTCACATCCAGCCACACGATGGCGTTGTCTCGCGCGGTGATGGGGTAGCCGGCCGCGCGCAGCTGCGCCAGAATGGCCCGTTCTTGCGCGGCCGTGCCCCGATGGGTGAGCGCCGCGACCCAGGCCAGCAGCGAAAGGGCCAGCAGCCCGGCCCAGCGGGCTTTGGGCCTGCCGCGCCAGCCTTGCCGCGCGGCCCACAGGGCCACCAGCCCCACATAGGGCAAATAAGCCAGCAGGGCCTCGTGGCTCAGCAGCAGCCAGGGGAAGAGTAGCAACGCGCCGGTCAACGGCCGGGTCGCACCCCGCGGGTTCCGCCCGACGAAATAGACCACCCCAGCCAGCAGGGCCAAGAAGAGAATTTCCTTGCGGTACGCGCCTTGCACATCGAGCACGGGGAACCAGAACAAGAACGGCGCCCACAGGAAGAGCGCGTAAGGCTCCAGTGCAGGCTGCCGCTGCCAGGCCAGGTAGGTGAAGGCGAGAAAGGTGAGGTAAGTCCCGGCGATGAACAGCGCGGCGAACAGGCCCGGGTCGGCCCAGCGGGTTCCCAAAGCCAGCGTCAGGGTGCCCAACAGCCCCCGGCGCACGAACCCGGCTCCGTAATGGATGAGCCAGTCGCCCATTATCCAGGGGTGGTGTTCCAGCGCGTAGGCCGAAGCAATGCGCACCAGGGCCAACCCTGCCAGCAGCAGGAAGTAAAGGGCCAGGGCACCGCGCCACACCCCTCTGCCGTGCTGCATGGTTCCCCCTCAGCCGTCGGTTTCGCCGGTGATGAAGGAAGGCACCTCGGCCAGCGACACCACCCGGCTCAAGCGCCGGTCCAGCAAACGGGTGCGCATCCAGGGCTCGAATTCGGCCATGGTCAGGGTGGTGGTGATGATGGTGGGTTTGCGGGCCACATAGCGGTAGTTGAGCAGCTGGTAGAGCTTTTCCCGGGCCCAGGGCGAGGAAGTCTGGCGACCCAGGTCGTCGAGGATGAGCAGGGAAGTGGCCCGCAGCATCTCGAATTTCTGGTCGTAAGTGATGGGGCTGTCGGGCCGGAAGGTGGCCCGCAGGTGGTCCAGCAGGTCGGGCACGAAGACCAGCAGGGGCGAATCGCCGGCCTGGGCGCGCGCGTTGGCGATGGCCGCGGCCAGGTGGGTCTTGCCCGTGCCCGAGGGGCCCAGCAGCACCAGCCAGCCTTGGGGGCGGCGGGCGTATTCCTGCGCGATGCGCAGGGCTTTGCGCAGGCGGTCCCGGGCCTGGCGGTCGCGCACATGGCGGGTCTGGAAGGCCTCGAAAGTGCGGTCGGCCAGCATGGGCAGCAGCGAGATGCGCTCGCGGCCGCCGTCACCGGCCGGGCGGCGGTAGTCGGGCGCGTCGATGACCACCTGGCGCACCAGCCGGGGGTCGCCCAACCGGGAGCGCAGCCGGGGGTCTAAGTCTTCTACGGTCAAGTTGGTGGTGATGACCGTAGGCAGCGCGTTGAGGTAGCGATAGTTGAGCAGCTGAAAGAGCTTTTCGCGCGCCCACTCGGTTCCGGCCTGGGTGCCTAAGTCGTCCAGCACCAGCAGGTCCACTTCCCGGGTGAGGCGAAAGCGTTCGTCGAATTCGCCGCTGCGGTAGCCGCTGCGCAGCTCGTCCAGCAGGTCGGGCACGGCCCAAAACAAAGTGGCAATGCCCCGTTCCACCGCTGCGTTGGCGATGGCCGCGGCCAGGTGCGTTTTGCCGCAGCCATAGGGCCCCCGCAGCACCAGCCAGCCCTGGGGCCGGGCCGCGTATTCCCGGGCCGCGTCGTAGGCCATGCGCAGCGACAGAGCCTGATGGGCCGGGGTGTGGGGGCGGCCCGTGGGCTGGAAATTGTCGAAGGTGAACTGGGCCAGATGGCGCAACCGGCTCCAGGCATACAGGCGGGCGCGCAGTTCTTCCCGCCGGCGCTCGGTTTGACACTGGCAGGGGAACAGTCGGCCGTAATCGGGGTGCCCTTCGGGGACCGCGCGATACACATAGCCCAGGCCGCCGCAAATGGGGCACACCGGGGTCTGGTCGTCGGCAGGGGCCGGGTCACTCGTAGAAGCGGGCATAGGGGTCCCGCTTGTAGCGTTCCGCATCCGAGCGAGCAGGTTTTTCAGATGTTCGGTCATCGCGTCCCTCGGTGGTCCAGCGTTCCAAAATGGCTTCCACATAGCGCCAATTGCGCGCGTTGCGCAGCACGGCCAGTTGCATGGCCTCCACAATCCAGTCTTGGGGATACTGGCTCAGGGCATCGCGCAGCCGCTCGGCGATGAGCGGGGTGAGGGGGCCGAAGTTCTCCTCATACAGGCGGAACACATTGGGCTGAGCCGCGATCGCGGGCGGCGGCGCGGGTTCCCCGGGATGCCAGCGGCCGCTTTGGGCCGCTTGCCGCGCGGCCCGGCCCTTGGGGCTGTTGAGGAAGTAATAGCGCGGGCCCCCCGCGGGCGGGTCCCAGGCCAGCAGCACACCCCGGGCCACCGCGGCATCCAGCGCGGCCCGCACCCCCTCGCGGCGGGCCTGGGGTGTAGGGCCTAAGTGGCCCCAAAAATCCGCGTCGTGGGCTGCGTCGCGGTCGGTGACGAAGTAGAAGGGCCCCTCCGCGAATGCGAAGCGCCAGAACACATACAACACGGCCCGCATCTCTTCGATGTCGGTGATGTGCGGGAAGACCTCACGAAACAGGCGTGCCGGCAGGGGCACCCAACGGGTGGGCTCAGGGCCAAAACCGGCGAAACCGCGCTGGCTCATGGCTCCTCCGTGAGGCCCAAAATGTGGTCCGCGTCGTCGAGCAGGCCGTGGTCGGGCAGGGCATCCGGCTCTGGGGGAACCGGCGTCGGCCCCGCGCCGGCGTAAGGTCGCGGCGGGGCGGGGCGTTCCGGGCCCCCGGGGCCGCGCGCGGTCGGTTCCCGAAACGCGGCCCAGCGGGGGTCGAAGACCAGCTCCACTTTGCCCGTGGGGCCGTTGCGGTGCTTGGCCACGATGACCTCGATGGGTTCGGGCTCGTTGCTGATGTGCACCCGCTGGCCCTCCCGTTGGAGTTCCTTCTGCTTGTAGTAGTTTTCCCGGTAGAGGAACATGACCACATCCGCGTCCTGCTCCAGCGAGCCGCTTTCCCGCAGGTCCGAGAGAATGGGCCGCTTGTCGTCCCGGCTTTCCACCGCACGGGAAAGCTGGGCCGCGGCCACCACGGGCACATTCAGGTCCCGGGCCAAAATCTTCAGCGCGCGGGAAATGTAGCTCACTTCCTGCACCCGGTTCTGGTTGGCGTGTTCGCCCCGCATGAGCTGCAGGTAGTCCACCAGCACCAGGTCCAGGCCATATTGCTGCTGCAGGCGCAGGCACTTGACCCGCAGCTGCAGGGGGGTGAGCGCGGGGGTGTCGTCTAAGTAAATGGCCAGGTGGCTCAGGTTGGCGATGGCCTGCTCCAGGCGTTCCCACTGGGCCGGGGTAAGGCGGCGGGGGTCGCGAAAGAGCTGCGAACCAATGCCGGTTTCGATGGACAACATGCGCTGGGCCACCTGCTCGTTGGACATTTCCAGGGAGAAGATGGCCACCCGCTGGCCTAAGCGCGCGGCGTTGAGGGCTAAGGTGGTGAGGAAGGCCGACTTGCCCATGCTGGGGCGACCGGCGACGATGATGAAGTCCGAGGGCTGCAGGCCTTTGAGCAGGTTGTCGAGCAGACGAAAGCCCGTGGGGATGCCGGCCACGCCCTCGTTTTCTTTGAGGTGCTTGAGGTAGGCGTAGATGTCCTCCAGCACCTGGGGGAGGGGTTCCACATCGCGGCGGTAGCGCTGGCCGCCAATGCGAAAGAGCAGTTTCTCGGCCTCTTCCAGCACCTGGTCGCCGTCCAGGTCGGTGCGGTGCACTAAGCGCACGATTTCCTGGGCCGCGGTTTGCAGCTGGCGGCGCAGGCTGTAGTCGGCCACTAAGCGGGCATATTGTTCGGCGTTGAGGGAGTGGTCGGCGCTGTGGAGCAGGGCCGAGAGGTAGGCCAGGCCGCCGATGTCGTCGAGCGCGTCGCGGCGGCGCAGCTCCGCGGCCAGGAGGGGCACATCCAGGCTCTGGCGCTGCTGCATCAGGGCCTGGATGGCTTCCCAAATGCGGCGGTGGGCGGGGTGGGCGAAGTCGTGGGCTGAGACGATGTCCGCGACCTGGTAGAAGACCTCGTCGTTGAGGAGCAAAGCGCCCAGCAGGGCCCGTTCGGCTTCGTAGTCGGCCAGGGGGCCTGCAGGGGGCGCGGCAACGGCCGCCGCGGTGGGAATGGCCAGAGCCGAGGGCGCGGTGGGGGGCTCGCCGGCGGGTTCCTCCGCGGCGGAGGGTTCGCCGGGCCAATCGGGCGGCTCGGCCGGCTCTTCAGGCGGGGGCGGCACATTGTCGGGCAGGGACATGGGCATGGCCCTTCCTCAACCGGGGCATGAAAAAGAGGGGCCGGGCCCCTCTGGTTGTTGGCGGTGGTGCGCGGGGCTCAGTCTTCTTCGCTTTGGGGTTCGTCGTCGCCTTTTTGGCCTTCGCTGTTTTCCAGCTCTTCCAGAAAGTCTTCGAAGACCGAGAGCAATTCGTCGGGTGCGGTGCTTTCACCTTCGGCTTCAGGGGGTGCCGCGGGAGCTTCGGCTTCGGGCGCGCGCTCCTCGCGTGGGGCAGGCGCGCTGGTCTTTGGGGAAGGTTTTTCGGCCGTGGCCTGTTTTTGCATATCTTCCTCGGGCACGATGCCGGCCGCGTCCATCACTTCCTTGGCCACCAAAATGGGCACATGGGTGCGCACGGCCAGGGCCAGCGCGTCGGAAGGTCGGGCATCGATGTTGACCACCCGGCCGCCCACTTCGGCCACGATATTGCCGTAGAATACATTGTCTTGCAGCTTGACCACCTCGACCCGCAGCACGCGCGCGCCCAAGGCGTGGAACACATTCTTGAGCAAGTCGTGGGTCAAGGGTCGGGCCACTTCCACTTCGTGCAGTGCGTATTGAATGGCCTCGGCCTCATAGGGGCCAATCCAAATCGGCAGCAAGCGCGGGCCTCGCAATTCTCGCAGCAGCACCACCCGCTGTGGCGAAACCAGACTGACCCGAATGCTGTCGATGGTCACTTCAATCATCTCGCCCATAGCGCCTCCTCACAGGGGAACCATCGCTGTTATTCTAACACGAGGCCCGTTGCCTGGCAAATGTCCCGGGCGCGCCGCGGTACGCCCCTACCGCGGCGGGCGCACCGCCATGCGCCTCTATCGCTGCCGTGATCCCTCGCCGCCTTGTGAACCCCTTCCTCCCGTGGCCCCCCTTCCCCTCATAGGGGACGGGGGGCATGGCGACCTTCCGGGTCGCCCCTGCCGTGGCAGGGGCACCGCCGTGCGCCCCCTACCCGGCTCACCGCTCCCTGCTGACTGCTGACTGCTGTCCTTCATCCGCGGCTTCATCCCCCTCTGGGCGCAGCCCGCTGCGCCCCTACCGCGGCGGGCGGCCAGCTGGGTCACTTCTACCCCGCGCTCCCTGCTGTTTTTCTTCCGTGTTCATCAGTGTTTTTCCGTGGTTTTTTCATTTCATCCGCGTCTATCCGCGTTCATCCGCGGCTTCCTTCCCCTGGGTGCCGCACGCTGCGCCCCTACCGCGGCGGGCGCGCCGCGGTACGCCCCTACCGGGCTCCCTGCTCCCTGCTCCCTGCTGACTGCTGTCCTTCATCCGCGGCTTCCTTCCCCTGGGTGCCGCACGCTGCGCCCCTACCGGGCCCAAAACCGATGCGCCTGCCCGTCCAGGCGGGTATCGTCCACGCGCAGGTTTCGCAGGGCGGCAAAGCGGGCTTGCAACTCGGCCATGGTATCGCCGCCCAGCTTTTCCAGCAGCGCATCGGCCAGCACAAAAGCCACCATGGCCTCTACCACGGGCACGGCCCGGGGCACGGGGCAGAAATCCGAGCGTTCGTAGCGGGTCGTCGTTTCCTCGCCGGTGTGCAGGTCCACCGTGGGCTGGGGGGTGAGGGTGGTGGCGATGGGCTTCATGGCCGCGCGCACCACGATGGGCTGGCCGTTGCTGATGCCGGCCTCGATGCCCCCGGCCCGGTTGGTGGGCCGCACCCAGCGTTCCCCCTGTCGACGGATGGCATCGTGGGCCCGGGTGCCGGGCAGCCGCGCCTGCGCCCACGCAGCGCCGATTTCCACCCCCTTGATGGCCGGAATGCTCATCACGGCCCCGGCCAGCCGCGCGTCCAGCCGGCGGTCCCAATGCACATGGCTGCCCAGGCCGGGGGGCACACCCACCGCGGCCACTTCGATGACCCCGCCCAAAGTGTCGCGGGCCTGCATGGCGCGCTGAATTTCGGCCTGCATGGCGGCCGCGGCCTGAGGGTCGGGGCAGCGCACCGGGCTGGCTTCGGCCTGCTGCCAGCGGGTGGGAAAATCCTCCGGCAGGGCCGTGGCCTGCACCGGGCCGATGGCCACCACATACCCCTGCACCCGCATGCCGAACGCGGCCAGCAGCTGCTTGACCAGCGCACCCACGGCCACCCGGGCCGCGGTCTCCCGGGCCGAGGCCCGCTCCAGCGCGGGGCGGATGTCGGTGTAGCCATATTTGACCACCGCGGCCAAATCGCCGTGGCCGGGCCGCGGGGTGGTGAAGGGGGGAATTTCCCGCCCGCGCCATTTGGCGTGGTCCCGGTTGGTAATGCGCAGGGCAATGGGCGCGCCGGTGGTCACGCCTTCCAGCACGCCGCTCAAAATCTCGGCCTGGTCGCGCTCGATTTTCATGCGCGGCCCCGCGCCAAAGCCCCGTTGGCGGCGGGCCAGCTCGTGGTCGAGGGCCTGGCGGTCCACCCGCAGCCCGGCCGGAAAGCCTTCCACAATGGCCACCAGGGCCGGGCCGTGGGATTCACCGGCGGTGAGAAAGCGCAGCGGCATGGGTGTGCTCCTGCGAAGGAGGATGAGGCCATTGTACCGCGGCTCAGGGACGCACACGAAAAACCCAATAAGGGCCTTGCCGAAAGGCGGGTTCCAGGTACGGCGCGTTGCGGGGGTCCCAGGAGCCCAGGCCGCGTTCGGTGGGCCCCCACCACAGCCATTGCACCCGCAGCTGGCGCAGCCAGGCCCGGCGTTGGTCGTCGGGGGTGCGGGGGGCGAAGAAGGTGCGCAGCGCGGCGCGCTTTTGCTCCCAGCCCGGGCTTTCGACGGGGTGACCCAGGGGGGCGCGCACCGGGGCCCAGGCGGGCAGTGTGGTGGAGGTGGGGTAGGCGGCCAGTATCCCGGCGCCCAAGGGCGCCTGTTGGGCCCAGGCGTGCATGGCCTGGGCTTCGGCCCGGGCGCGAAACAGGGGCGGCCCGGGGCGCGCGGCCGCGTGCCACGCGGCGGCCAGCAGCAGCGCGGGGCTCACCGCGGCCAGGGCCCAGGGCGCGAGCCGCCAGATTCGGGCGCGGTTCGCACCCATGGCGTGGGCCACCAGCAGGCCCCAGGCCCACCACACGCCTTCGAGTAAACGGCGTTGCACCGAAGTAGGAACCAGCATGAGGCCCGCGACCGCGAGCAGCCAGAAGGCCAGCGCGCGGGCCGGACGGGGAGCGCGGGCCCGCAGCCGGTTCCACCCCACCCCCACCCAGGGCAGCCAGGGGCCGTAGGCCAGCAGCAGCGCGGGCCAGGGCACTAAGCGCACATTGTTTTGCGCGTCCCAGGCCTGGACGATGGGGTCGGTGAAGCGGGCCCAGAGCATATAGGCCCAATAGGCGCTCCAGGCCAGGCTGGCCAGGACCAGGGGGACGACGCGCTGGGGCTTTGGACGCAGCAAGGCCAGCCACAGCAGGGCCAGGGGCACGATGTAGAGGGGCTGAAAGGCCAGCAGGGCCAGCGCGGCGGCCAAGGCGCGGCGGGGGCGGTCATGGGCATAGGCCCAGAGTGCGTATAGCCATAGTGCTCGGGCGGCGGTCAAATGCGGCAGCCCCCAAACGGCCAGAAATCCAAAGGCTTCGGGCGAATGAAAGCTCAAGGGGGCCCAGCCGACCCACTCGCCGTGGCCCAGGGCATAGGGCAGCCAGCCCAGCCCGCCGCCCAGGGTGGTCCACAGCAGCACCGCGGTGCGCCAACGGGGGTGCGCGGGAAGCAGCCAGGTCAGGACGCGATGCAACGCGTGCACCAGGCCCAGCAGGGCCGCCAGGCGGAAGGCGTGAAAGAGGAGCACGAAGGTGGCGTATTCGGCCCGG
>Ga0256833_1003761_pt1 | contig 10295 bp, 10 predicted proteins | sample 356284metaG_FD_190535 | JGI IMG/M metagenome (GOLD analysis project Ga0256833, IMG submission 190535) | Hydrothermal vent microbial communities from Mid Atlantic Ridge, Atlantic Ocean - 356-284 | ecosystem: Environmental > Aquatic > Marine > Hydrothermal vents | place: Atlantic Ocean: Mid...
AGTTATGAATTTTTCACTATATTAATCCAGTAGTCTATATGTTTTAACTCTTTAAAAAGTGTTGTTTCTCTATCGTGTCCTGGTAAAACTTTTTTATTTTGTTTGTTAAATTTTTTAACTTTTTTTAAACTTTTTATCATATCATCTTTACTAGAGTATTTAAAATCCCACCTTCCAATAGAGCCATTAAATAAGAAATCTCCACTAAACCAAATATCTCTAAACTCAATTACACTGCACCCTGGTGTGTGTCCTGGAAAATGATGAAATTTAAATTTTATATCTTCTATTTCAACAATAGTGTCTGGTTCTACTTTGTAGTCTGCAATTGATGGCTCTACTCCATATCCAAATGGGTCATTTTTAAGCATAAAATTGTCATCTTTTGGGCAGTATATAGGAATTTTGAGTTCCTCTTTTAACTTAGCATTACTCCAAACATGATCGAAGTGTCCGTGTGTATTTAAAATAGCTACTGGATTTTTAACATTTGCTTTTACCCAAGGCGTAGCATCTATTCCTGGGTCTATAATGTAATCTTTATTATCTACACTTAATATGTAACAGTTGGTTTGATATGCACCCATTGGCTTAACTTTTATTTGCATAAGATATAATACTCCCTATGAACTTTTATGCCCAATTAGAGAAGGCACTTTTAAGTGCAGATATTAACACAAAAGAGCTTATAGTAGATAGTGCAATAGAGTATTGTCAAGATTTAAGAAGCCATTTTAGTGAGTATGAACCAATAGTTTATGAGAGCCCATCGTATGCTAAAATATGTAAAATAGTTAAACCAAAAGAGTTGCCAAAAAGGGGCGATTTCTCTAAAAAAGAGGGTCAGTTGGCTTTAACTCACTCTATTGCTCATATTGAGTTTAGTGCAATAGATTTAGCCATTGATGCAGTATATAGATTTACCAATATGCCAAGAGAGTATAAATTAGATTGGTTAATTGTTGCACAAGATGAGATTAGGCACTTTAAGATGTTAAGAGGGGTATTAAACAGTCTTGATGCAGATTATGGAGATTTGCCAGTTCATAATGGATTATTTGAGATGGCTTATAAGACAAATGGTGATATTATAGAGAGAATGGCAATAATTCCTAGATATTTTGAAGCTAGTGGATTGGATGTAAATCCTAAAATTATTAATAAATTAAAAAATTATAAAAGAGTTACTTTAATATCAGAGTTAATTGAGGCATTAACAACTATATATAATGAAGAGATAGAGCATGTAAGAAAAGGTGATAGATGGTTTAGATATTTATGCGAAGAAGAGGGCTCTAGTGTTACTAAGAGATATTTGGAAATTTTAGATAAATACTCTCTTAAAGGTAGAGCAAATCAGTATAATATAAAAGCTAGAAAAGAGGCAGGTTTTAGTTGTAATGAATTGATAGCTCTTGGTGTTAAAGAGTGTAAATAGGAGATTTAATGAAGTATAGAGTTCCATTTTATAGAGCCACTTACCCTAATAGGTTAAATGATATTAATGTGAAGAGTTTTAACGACATAGCTTTAGATGCAAATAGTAGTTTAGAAGAGAGATGTAGGTCAATTTTGGATTTAGAGTATATATTGAGTGTTAATAATATATCTTCTGCTATGCATCTTGCGTTATCTGCTTTAGATTTAAAAAGAGGAGATAAGGTAATATGTCCAATTAATAGTTATGTTGATACTCCTGAAGCTATTAGAGAGTTTGATAGTGAGCCTATATTTACCGATATAGAGCTTAGAAGTTATCATATGAGTATTGAGTCGCTAAGGGGTGTTTTAAAAAGTGCTAAAAGTAAAAAGTTGAGAGCTGTTGTTGTGTCTCATTTTGCTGGTTTGGCTTTTGATATTAGTGAAGTGGTTAAGTTGGCTAAAGAGTATAAGATAGTTGTAATTGAAGATTTTACAGATTATTCGGTTATTGATAAAAATATAGAGATTAAGGGAGATATTGCAATATTTTCTTTAAATTATAAGTTTGACAATAGCTTAAAAGGTGCTGTAGTTGGCTTTAGGGATAGTAGCGTTTATGATAGAGCAAAACTATTAAGAGAGCATGGTTTGGTTAAGAAGAGTAGAGAGGTAGATTACCTGTATGATGTAGTTGATATGGGTTATGATTATAGGCTAGATAGTCTAAGTGCATATCTTTTGGATGGTTTGATAGATAGAAGAGAAGAGCTTCAAAAAGAGAGAGTTAAAGTTGCCAATATCTATTTTGAGAAATTAAATGGTTTAAATCATATTACTCTACCTGTTAGGGAAAAGTTTCATAAATATAGCTATTTTATTATAGAGGTGGATAAAAATAGAGACGCATTTGCTAGAGAGTTAAAGTTAAAGGGTGTAGAGGTTGGGTTGCACTATATACCACTCAATTTTACAACTTATTACAAAAATAAATATGAGTTGAAGGTTTTTAGTTTCCCAAATGCATTAAGCGTTTATCAGACAACTCTATCGATTCCTTGCAATGGGAAGATGAGCAGTGATGATATAGAGTATGTATGTAGTGCAATTAAAGAGGTTGATAGAGTTCATATATGATAGAGTTTTTTGAGAAGTTATATTTTAATCCTAAATTTTACCACTATATTGTAGCTGTGATTTTGCTTCCACTCTCTTTTTTTTATGGATTGGTTGGTTTTATTAAATCTCTATTTGCAAAGCCTAAAGATTTTAGGGTTAAAATTGTAAGTGTGGGTAATTTGGTTGTAGGGGGTAGTGGCAAGACACCATTTGCAATAGAGTTAATAGATTATTTTAGTAAAAAATATAAGGGTAAAATTTTTTATATCTCAAGAGGTTATGGTAGATACTCAAAAGGTTTAGTCGAGGTAAAATATAATGGAGAGATTTTGGTAGATGTGGGTTTAAGTGGAGATGAAGCTATGCTTGTTGCTAAAAATACAGATGCTAATGTAATAGTAAGTGAAGATAGAGCTGATGCCATAGAGTTGGCAAAAGTTAAGGGTGCTAATTTAATTATATTAGATGATGCTTTTAGCAGGGTTGATATTGATAAGTTTGATATATTGCTATATCCAGAAAAGATACCAAATAGATTTGTTTTACCCTCTGGTCCATTTAGAGAGTTTGCTTTTGCTAAAAGAAGGGCAGATTTAATAATAAAAGAGGGTGTAGATTTTAATAGAGTAGTAGAGTATAAAAATTTAAGTAGTAAGATGTTGCTAGTTGTTGCTATTGCTAATGCCAATAGACTTAAAAGATACCTACCAGATGGTGTAGTTGGAGAGTATATCTTAAAAGACCACTCATATTTTGATAAAGATGATATAGTTGAAAATATGAAAAGAGTTGGAGCAAAAACTATCTTAACTACACAAAAAGATATGGTAAAATTAGAAAAATTTAATTTGCCATTATCGTTGATGGAGTTAAAATTGGATATTAACAGAGATAAAATTAAAAGAGTAGAGGAGTATTATGAGAGCTAAATTGGAGACAGTTAAGACTTTATTAGATGCACTTCCCTTTATCAATAAGTTTAGGGATGATATAATTGTTGTTAAGTATGGTGGCTCGGCACAAACTAGCGATGAGTTAAAGGCTAAATTTGCAGAGGATATTGCCTTGTTGCAAATTGTTGGTATGAAACCAGTTGTTGTTCATGGTGGAGGCAAGAGTATTACTAACCTTTTAAAAGAGTTAAATATAGAAACAAAGTTTATAGATGGACAAAGAGTTACCACAAAAGAGGTTATGAGAATTGCAGAGATGGTTTTAAGTGGAGAGGTAAATAAAGAGATTGTATCTCTATTAAATTCTCAAGGAGCTAAGGCTATTGGAATTTCTGGAAAAGATGCAAACTTTATAAAGGCTATTCATAAAGATAGGGAGAAGTTTGGATATACAGGTGTTATTGAAGAGATTAATCCAGAAGTTGTATTCAATATTATAGATGATGGATTTGTTCCAGTTATTGCACCAATTGCAAGTGGTGGAGAGATGGGACACCCTGGTTTTAATATAAATGCAGATTTGGCAGCAAGTAGGGTTGCAATTGCACTAAATGCTAGAAAGGTTCTGTTTTTAACTGATACTCAAGGTGTTTTGGATAAGAGTGGCAATTTAATTAATACTCTAACTATCTCTAAAGTAGAAGAGTTAAAAAATGATAATACAATACATGGAGGAATGGTTCCTAAAGTAGATGCCTGTATAGAGGCTTTAAGAGGAGGAGTTAAGAAAGCACATATTATAGATGGAAGGCTAGAGCATTCGCTTTTGTTAGAGATATTAACAAGTAGTGGTATTGGAACTTGTATTGAGTTGTAATTGACTTTGCACTCTACTATTGCGTAAGTTTAGTTTCATTGTAGAATAACTACAATTTTGATATACTTTTTTGAATTAGAATAGAACTTTTATCATTTAGGTATGCTTATAGTGCTTAAGGTCAGTTTGTAAATCAATTTGGATATAATTACGCCAAAAATTTAATTTATAGGGATAGATAATGAATTTTATTGAAACAAGAGGAAATGATGGTATTAAGCCTCAAGAGGTTACTTTTAGCGAAGCAATTTTAAGCCCAATGGCTAGTTATGGAGGATTATATATTCCAAAGAGTCTGCCAGAGTTTGATTTAAGTTTTTTAAAAAAGCATATTAGCTCTAGCTATAAAGAGTTGGCTAGAGATGTTTTAAACTCTTTCGAAATAGATATAGATGGCACTTTAATAGATGAAGCATTAAATAGATATGATGAATTTGATGATGCTACTAATCCAGTTCCTGTTGTTAAGTTAGAAGATAATTTATATGTTAGTGAACTCTATCATGGCCCTACTCGTGCATTCAAAGATATGGCACTTCAGCCATTTGGTGTTATTTTATCTAGCTTGGCAAAGCAAAGGGGTGAAAATTATCTAATAATGGCAGCTACTAGTGGAGATACTGGACCAGCAACTTTAGAGACATTTAAAAATAGAGATAATATCAAGGTGTGTTGTTTATATCCAGATGGTGGAACAAGTGATGTTCAACGCCTTCAAATGGTTACAGAAGATGCACCAAACTTAAAAGTAATTGGTGTAAAGGGTAATTTTGATGATACTCAAGATGCTCTTAAGTCTCTACTTCAGTCAAAAGAGTTTAATGAGGCATTAGAGAAGAAAAATATTAACTTATCTGCTGCAAATTCTGTTAATTTTGGAAGAATAATATTTCAGACGATATACCATATTCATAGCTATTTAGAGTTAGTTAGAGTTGGTAAAATTGTGATAGGTGAGAGAATAAATTTGATTGTGCCAAGTGGTAACTTTGGAAATGCTTTAGGGGCTTACTATGTAAAAAAAGCAGGAGTTCCAATAGAGAAGATAGTAATAGCTACAAACGATAATGATGTTTTATCTGATTTTATTAATAGTGGTAAATATGATTTGAGAGATAGAGAGTTAATTAAGACCAATTCTCCAGCTATGGATATTTTAAAAAGTTCTAATATAGAGAGAGTTTTATTTGATAAATTTGGTGCAAGTAGAACAAAAGAGCTTATGGATTTACTTAATAGCAAAAACTATTTTGAGTTAAATAGCAGTGAAGTTAAAGCAATTAAAGATGATTTTATGGCATCAACTTGTAGTGATAGTGAAGCAGATGAAATTATCTCTAAATATTTAGAGAAAAATTATATATTAGATCCTCATACTGCAACAGCAATTAAAGCTTTTTTTGAAAAAAATGATAATGTGTTACCATTTGTAGCATACTCTACAGCAGAGTGGACAAAGTTTAGTATGGTAATAGCCCAAAATGCGAGTTATGATGCTAAAAATGATGAAGATGCAATTAGGTTCATTTGTGATAAATTTAATGTCAATATGGTAGATAATATTGATAAATTGTTTAAAAAAGATATAATACATTTGAAAATAGTTGAAAAAAGTGATATTATGCCAGAGATGTTGAACTTTCTTTAACATATAAGGAGACAAATGATGAAGAGTAGTTATTACTCGATAAGGCATAGTGTGGCCACAGTTGTTGCACTATGCATAGTTACAGATTTTAGTTTTGGCAGTGTAAGTTGCCAAGATGGTGTAGATTACAAAAATAGTTGTAATCCATATAGAGTTAAACTTATAGGGTTTAATGAGAAAAATGATAAATCTACAAAAGATACTAATTTAGATTCTAAAACTTCAGAAGTTGTAATAAATCAAGCAAAAAGTTATTTTGATACACTACTTAGTAGATATAGTGATAACTATAATGGAAAGTATGGATTACAATCTATTATTGATAGAGATGGCTATGATAGTTTTAAAGATAATGCTAAAAAGAGTAGCTCTACTAAGTTAGATAGTAAAAAATCTAAAGAGATTGCTAAAAAGAGTAAAAAAGAGAGTGAAAAAACTATCAAAAGAGTTTCGACTACAGATGATAATAAAGATATCAAAGAAGTTGATAAGAGTGAGATTAAGCCAGATATAGCTGAGTATAAAAATAGTTTACCTAAAGTTAAAAAGTATAAATTTTATACTGTTAAAAAGGGAGATAGTATATCTTTAATTGCTAAGAGATATGGCGTGGATATTGATAGTTTAAAGAGATTGAACTCTTTAGATAAAAACAGCACAGTAAAAATTGGTAAAAAGCTTAAAATACCTTTTGATGTTACTTCTGAAGAGCTTGTAAATGGTGATAGTAAAGATAAAATTAATATCCAAAAGAGTGATTTGGCAAAAGTTAAACAGTATAAATTTTATACTGTTAAAAAGGGAGATAGTCTATCTTTAATTGCTAAGAGATATGGTGTGGATATTGATAGTTTAAAGAGATTGAACTCTTTAGATAAAAACAACACAGTAAAAATTGGTAAAAGGCTTAAGATACCTTTAGATGTTGTTTTTGAAGATAGTCAAAAAGTGGCAATATCAGATAGCAGATTAAGGGTAGGCAGTAAAAATAGTAACTCTTTAGAGAGTAAAGATTTTTATACTGTTAAAAAGGGAGATAGCCTATCTTTAATTGCAAAGAAGAGTGGAGTCTCAATTACAAAATTAAGAGAGATTAATAGATTAAGCAGAAGCAGTCATATAAAAGTTGGAGATAAGATATACTTAAGAAGTTTACGATTATCTAAACTAGAAAACAGAGTATATGATTTTAATAAAAATATTAAATTTAAAAAGAGTCCAAGACTTAATTATAAGAAAAAAATTAGAGTTGTAGCAACTGCTTATACATCACATGTAAATCAAACAGATGACTCACCATTTTTAGCTGCTTGGAACAACAGGCTTAGACCTGGTATGAAAATTATTGCAGTATCTCCTGATTTAATTAAAAAGTATGGATTAACGAATGGAGTAAAAGTAAAAATATCTGGACTTCCAGGTTACTATACTGTAAGAGATAAGATGAATGCAAGACTTAGAAACCATATAGATATCTATATGGGAGTAAATAAGAGACGAGCCCTTAGATGGGGAAGAAGAAGAATAGTTCTATATTGGTAGAAGATCTTTTAGGCTAGGTAGCTTTTGTTACCTAACGCTATTTATGTTTTGAAGATTATCCAATCAATTTTTTATGTTCTATTTTAATGCATAGATTTTGAACAACATTAATACCTGCATCTTTTACTTTTTGTGCTGCTTGATTATTTACAATACCTAATTGTGTCCATAGTAAATCGACATCACCTCTATTAATTACAGCATCTGCTATTGCTAAGAGTGCAGCTGGTTTTCTAAAGACTACAACAATATCTACTTTTTTATCAATTTCAGCTAGAGTTCTATATACCTTTTGTCCTAAAATCTCATCCTCTTTTGGGTAGATTGGAAAAACATTATATCCAGCATCTATCATATATTTTGTAACTTTGTTGCTATCTTTTTGAGGATTTGGTGATGCTCCTACTATTGCAATATTTTTATATTTTGTTAAATACTCTTTTACTTTTTCGGGGTCAGAGTTTACAGAAGGCATTTCACATTCCATACTTTATCCTTTATTTTGATATAATTTTAGATATTCTAACATATTATAAAGGCAAATTAGATGTTAAATCTTGAAAATATTCAAAAAGCTTATCAAAAGTTAAGTAAAGTAGCTCACAAAACTCCATTGGCATATGCTCCAATTTTAAGCAATCAAGTTGGATATAGTGTATATTTAAAGAAAGAGAATCTACAAGTTACTGGTTCATTTAAATTAAGGGGAGCTTTTAATAAAATATCTAATTTAATAGAAGTTGATAGTAGTTTAAAAGGAGTTGTGGCTGCAAGTGCTGGTAATCATGCACAAGGTGTTGCCTTTAGTGCTAAACATTTTGGAATAGAAGCTACAATTTTTATGCCAGAATCTACTCCTTTAAATAAGATTCAAGGTGTTGAGAGTTATGGTGCGAAAGTTGTTTTAAAAGGTAGCAGTTATGATGAAGCATATGAGAGTGCATTAAATTATGCAAAAGAGAATAAAATTGAGTTTGTTCACCCTTTTGAAAATGATTTTGTGATGGCAGGGCAGGGTAGTATAGCTTTAGAGATTTTAGAGGAGATAGATGATTTAGATGCTATAGTTGTTCCAGTAGGTGGTGGTGGTTTAATTAGTGGCATGGCAGTTGCAGTTAAAGAGTTAAATCCAAATATTAAGATAATTGGTGTAGCCTCAGAGGGTGCACCTGCAATGTATAACTCTTTTAAATCTAGTAAAATTGTTAATAGTAAAAGGGTAAAGACAATTGCAGATGGAATTGCAGTTAAGAATACATCTAAAATTACATTGGATTATATTAAGGAATATGTAGATGATATGGTGCTTGTATGTGATGATGAGATAGCAACAGCTATTCTATTTTTATTAGAGAAGCAAAAGTTACTTGTAGAGGGGGCTGGAGCTGTAGGTGTAGCAGCTCTATTGCATAACAAGTTAGATTTAAAGTCAAATAGTAAGGTGTGTGTAGTTTTAAGTGGTGGTAATATTGATGTTACTATGCTTAATTTAATTATTGAAAAGGGACTTGTTAAGTCTTATAGAAAGATGAAGCTTGTTGTAACGCTTATTGATAAGCCTGGAGCATTAGAGGAGTTTTCTCACATTATGAGAGAGGCACAGGCAAATATTGTGCAAATTGGATATGATAGAACATCTACAGATTTAGAGTTTGGAGATGCTCATGTAAGTGTTTCATTAGAGACAAAAGGTAAAGATCATCAAGAGAGTATAAGGGCAATTCTAAATGAGCATGGATATAGTTTTAAAGAGGAGCATTAGTGAGTATTATAATTGCTATAGATTTGGGATCTAACTCCTTAGGTATTCTTAAATATGACTGCGTTAAAAAAGAGCCAATAGATAGTTGCTCTTTTGTTGTAAGAACAGCTAGTTCTCTGGTAAATAGAGGCATTATTGATGATGGTGCAATCTCTCGTATTGTAGATGCAATTAATAGTGCTAAAGATAGGTTAAATTTTAGTAATTGCAGAGTAAAAGCAGTAACAACAGAAGCTATGAGAGTTGCTAAAAACTCTAAAGAGGCAATAGCCAAAATTAAAGATATAACAGATGTGGAGTTTGAGATTATATCTCCAAAAGAGGAGGCAGAACTTACATTTTTAGCAGTTAAAAATAGGTTGGATATTATGGGTATAAATAGAGATTTTATAGCCTTAGATATTGGAGGTGGCTCTACGGAGCTTACATTTTATATAGATGGTAAATTATCTACAAAGAGTTTTAAAATAGGTATTGTTACAATTGTATCAGAGGTTAAAGATGTATCTCAATTAGAACAGATTATAGAGGAGAAATCTGCACCAATAGCAAATTTTGTAAAGGGTTTTAATTGTGATAATTTAGAGTTTATAGCAACAGCTGGAACACCAACAACAGTAGCAGCGCTTAAACATAATTTAAATTATAAAAGTTACGATGCCAAAGTTGTTAATGGAACTAAACTAACAATAGATGAGTTAAACTATTATCTTGATAAGTTATTAAATATGAGTAAATCTCAAAGAGAAGTAGCAGTAGGAGTAGGTAGAGAAGATTTAATAATTGCTGGTATATTAATTTATAAACAGATATATAAAATATTAAATAAACATATCTCAATTGTAGTAGATGATAGTTTAAGAGAAGGTGTAGCTATAAGTGAATGCAAAAGATTAAAAATCTGAATCTATATTAGATAGTAGAGACTATAGAGCCCTTACAACGGACATTCTCCAAAAATAGGCACGAAAATATATTAATAAGATACTTAAATAAGCATTTTATTTAATTTTATGTAGTTAAGAACTGTAGTCA
>Ga0256833_1003762_pt1 | contig 10294 bp, 8 predicted proteins | sample 356284metaG_FD_190535 | JGI IMG/M metagenome (GOLD analysis project Ga0256833, IMG submission 190535) | Hydrothermal vent microbial communities from Mid Atlantic Ridge, Atlantic Ocean - 356-284 | ecosystem: Environmental > Aquatic > Marine > Hydrothermal vents | place: Atlantic Ocean: Mid...
TAATGAAAAAAACAAGGGTTCCTACCGGGTCAAGGTGCCTGATTGGATTTAGTGTAAGCCTTCCCATTGCCTTGGCAGTCGGGTCACCAAGTCTCCATGCAGTCCATCCGTGGGCCACCTCATGGACCGTGACTGCAAAGAGGATGGGAGGGGTAAGTATGAGAATTTTTTGGATCATTGATGGTATGTCACTCATTTAAGATGGTCTCCAAATTCCTTTTTAATTAGTTCGACTTCCTCGTCTTTAGATGCTACAAGACCGTCGAGGCAGGCATTTTTGACAAAATCGAGAACCTTACGATAAATGGGCCCTGGCGTAAAGCCAAGTTTTTTAAGATCCCTTCCTGTCACATGGGGTTTAATCTTGGAAAAATCTGTGATGAAGCGGGATATGGCCTGCCTGGCTTTTTCGCTGGACATGGCCATAGTGAAAAGGACAAATTCCATCTCAAGGCCCTCAAGCATTTTTACGAGCCTGCTGTTTTTTAAAGGTACTGTCTCCTCTATTTCATGGATTATCCTCTTGGCAAGTTCTGGAGCCCCTATCATCATCTCTGCCATTTTGCCAGTGATGCCAAGGCGATTTGCAACCTTTTCCCTGGCCTCTTTAGGCATGCCTGAGAAAAAGGCCATGAGATACACCTGCCATTTTTCGATCTTTTTTTTCATGTAAAGAAGCTGGTACCATGCAAGGACGTCATAGACTGCATCAAGCAGGCCTTTTGCAGCATCATCAAGCCCAAGGGCTGGGTTGATTGCCAGAAGTACACCAAGTTCTTCAAGTCTTTTAAGGCATGGCCGAGGATCTGGTTCTTCAAGTATGAGCCTTAGTTCGGTAAAGAGCCTCTTTGATGAAAGTCTGTCAAGTATGCCAAGCCTCAGGCTATTCTTTATGAGTCTTAACGTGTGCTTTCCTATTTTGAAACCAAATCTTTGTTCAAACCTGACTGCCCTAAGTATCCTTGTGGGATCATCAATGAAGCTGAGGGAGTGAAGAACACGGATGATGCCATCTTTAAGGTCTCGCTGGCCTCCGAAAAAGTCAATAAGCATGCCAAAATCTTTCGGGTTAAGCTTTATCGCAAGGGTGTTAATGGTAAAATCCCTTCTGAAAAGGTCCAATTTTATGGAAGAGATGGCAACCGTTGGCATGGCGGCAGGATATTCGTAATATTCCCATCTGGCCGTTGCCACATCTATCTTAGAGCCATCCGGAAAGATAATCACAGCAGTGCCGAATTTTTTGTGGGAGCGAACCCGTGCCTTGTACTTTTTTGCAAGGTGCTTTGCAAAACGGATTCCATCACCTTCTACCACCAGATCGATGTCAAAATTTGGTTTTCTAAGGAGCAGATCCCGCACAAATCCCCCCACCACATAGACATTCATTCCAAGTTCGTCCGCCACCTGACCCGCCTTTTCGAGAAGTTCAAGGACCTTGTCAGGAAGTTGAATCTTCATAAGCCTTCTTATGTTTCTTCTGCTTGCAGCAGGGGGGATAAGGGATTCGGGTCTTTTCTGAGGATCTGAGCTTAGGACCTCAAGAAGGTCTGTTCTTGTGATTATTCCAACCAAAAGCCCCTCTTTAACCACGGGTATAAAGCGCTGGTGGCCTTCAACTATGGTTTGTTGCACCTTGCCGATGTCATCGTCTGGTGCAAGGGTTTTGAATTCCGTGGCCATATACTCTGAAACAGGCTCCCGTCCAAGGCCGTGATATATGGCCTTTTCAATGATGTTTCTTGTTACATACCCCTTTATTTTGCCCTTAACGGCAACCGGTATTACAGAAAAGCCATACTTTGCAATAAGGTCATGCACTTCATATATTGGGGTGTTCGGCTCCACCCATACAACCGGGCTTGACATTATGTCCCTGACCTTGGGGCCTTTTCCGATCTGGGAAGCGATTTCAGAGACAAGGGCATTTTCAGCTTCAGAAAGGGTCATACCCTTAAGGGAGGCTGATGCGGCAAAGGGGTGTCCGCCACCGCCAAGTTTTTGCAATATCTTGCCAACATCCACCCGCTTGTCTCTGCTCCTTGCAACAACTATCACATGGTCGCCCATCATGGCCAGGGTAAATAGAACCGGAAGATGCGCCATGTCCATGAGCTCATGGGCAAGTATGGCAAAGTCGTCAATGTACATGGCAGATGATGCCTTTGCCACGGTTATGGGAATGTTGCCAAAGTTAAGGGTTTGGGCAGACTCAAGCATATCATACAAGGCAGAAATGTGTTCCGGCGTGAATCTGCTTGCAAGAAACTCTGAAACCTTTTTAAGGTTCCCCCCTTTTTCCACAAGCCATGCTGCCTGTCTAAGATCGTCTGCAGTTGTGGAAGAGAAGGTGAATGAGCCGGTATCCTCATAAATTCCAAGAAGATAGAGAAGAATTTCGTCTTCTGGCAGCGCAAGCCCCTTTTTCCTTCTTAGCCTTCGAAGCAGCAGGGTAGTATTAGCACCGCAACTTCCCGATACATATTTCCTGAAAGGGATGTCGCACTCCTCCTTTTTGTGGTGGTCGAAAATTACCACCTCAACGGAAGGTTGATGTATAAGTTCACCTATCTGGCCGAGTCTGTCCATCTGGTTTGTATCCACTACTACGATTCGTTTTAGCTTTGAAAGATCAATCTGCTTAAGTTGCACGAAAAGGGAGGAGATGGAACCGCCTTCCTCTTTTATTTTCCTTAAAAAGTTCCTGACCGCTTTCTCCTGGGACCCAGGCAGGACTATAGCGCTCCCTGGACCATAGAGTCTTGCAGCAGCAACAGCAGACGCCACAGCGTCAAAATCTGCATTAAGATGGGTGGTGATCAGGGTTGTTGGTATTGTATCAGGGGTTTTTTCAGCCAAATCTTAATTTAAAACAGGGTTTTAAACGAAAAAGGGGGCAAGGCCCCCTTTCCGAAAAGAAACATCTTTGTATCCAGGTTATTTCTTGACCTTGTATGGGTTGATTGTCAGAACAGGGCAGGGTGCATCCTTTATCACACCTTCTGCCACACTACCAAACATGACCTTCTCCAGGCCCTTTCTTCCATGGGTTCCAATTATAATCATGTCAATGTTGTTGCTGTTTACAAAGTCCATGATGGTGTCAACAATGTCCCCTACCTTGATGTCTGTCTCCACATCGCCAAGATCGTCCAACTGCTCGCTCACAAGGCGTCTCATGGATTTTTCAGCCCCTTCCTTAAGGTCTTTTTCAAGGGCAGAATACCATGCCGGCCCCATTTCGAAGCCTGCAAATTCCTCGGGGCTTCTAATGACGTGAATTATGTAAAGCTTTGCATCAAAGGCCTTGACCATGTCCTTTACAAGTGGCAGGATCTTGTCCGTTGCAGTGGTGAAATCGACTGGAAATAGAATTTTCTTTATCTGCGGCATCTTTCCCTCCTTTGGCTTTTGAAAAACAAAAAAGTAACGAAATATTCAATACTGAATTTATTATCATTACCCATTGGCACTATGTCAAGGCCAATGAGAAGGAAAATGTGCAACTTGGGAAGGAAAGAAGAAAAACAAGATGAAAAGTGCCTGTGAAAACGTGGTTTTGATCCACGGCATATGGACAAGGGGATGGGAGGTTATGTTACTTAAAAGGCGCCTTGCAAGGGAAGGCTTTAATACCTTTGCCTTTTCCTATCCTACTCTTTCAAAGAGTGTTGAAGAAAACGCCCTTGCCCTGTGGAAATTTATACGCAAAAGGGTTGGAGAAGAAGGTGTCTGCCTTGTGGGTCATAGCTATGGCGGGCTCATAGCATGCGTCATGATGAACAATATGGCATCAGGCACCTTATCAAGGTCATTTAAGGTTGATAGGTGCATATTTCTGGGCACACCGATACAGGGAAGTAGTGTTGCCAAACATCTTTCTACGTGGCTGCCATTTAGGCTGGTGACGGGAAAGTCTCTTCCCGCCCTGAAAAATGGGTGCAAGCTCCAGGCTACTCGTGTGGAAACCCTTATGGTTGCAGGTTCTGTAAACATAGGTCTTGGAATGTTCTTTATTGATAAAGGCGATGGAGTTGTGGCAACTGAAGAAACAATGGCAAGATGGCTCACAGCCCACTGTAGTTTCAAGGTTACCCATCTTGGGCTTGTTCTATCTAAAAAGGTGGCTGAGACCTGCATCAAATTTTTAAGGGGCCAATCATCCTGTGTCTGAGCCTTTAGGCTCCAAGGTTCCTTATCTTTTCATATTCATTTTTGCTTTTAGCAGGATGAGTGGAAGCCTATCCAGCTTTCGATCAATTTAACAATTTTGTAACCATCTTAAATTAAGAATATTACAATTTTGTTATCAAATTGGAGCCACCTAAATAACAAAATCAATTATTACAGTAAGTTATCTTGGTATTTTTGTTGGCCTTTTTTTTGCGTTTTTATCCCAAAACAAAAAAGAAAGGGGAAAGTTATGAAGGGAAAAAGAAAGATTTTTGTATTCTTGGTCTCAATGCTGTTTTTAGGGCTATTTGTTTTTGCAGCATCAAGCGGTTTTGCCGCACAGGAAGCTAAGGCTCCAACAGTTGAGTCAAATCAGAAGGCCATTGAGCTTGTACAGACCCACGCCAATTATTTGTGGACGTTGGTGGCAGCCGCTCTCGTGTTTTTTATGCAGGCAGGTTTTGCAATGGTTGAGGCAGGGTTTACCAGGGCCAAAAATGCCATAAACATAATGATGAAAAACATGATGGACTTTTCTATAGGCTCCCTAATTTTCTGGGCAATAGGCTTTGGGCTGATGTTTGGTGCAACCAGTAACGGGTTTTTTGGCACAAGCGATTTTTTCCTAAGCAGTTGGAAGGGGCCTGACGGAGATCAGTGGATACTTGCCTTCTGGATGTTTCAGGTGGTCTTTGCAGGTACAGCTGCAACAATAGTCTCTGGTGCAATGGCAGAGCGTACCAAGTTCGTGGCATATCTGTGTTACAGCGCCTTCATATGCGGAATCATATATCCCGTTTTTGGCTCATGGGCATGGGGAAGTCTTTTCCACGGAAACGGCTGGCTTGAAAAGCTTGGTTTCATAGACTTTGCAGGCTCCACTGTGGTCCATTCCGTTGGGGCCTGGTGTGCCCTTGCAGGCGCAATCATTCTTGGCCCGCGCACTGGTAAGTACGGCCCAAAGGGAGAGGTCAGGGCCATCCCAGGGCATAATATTCCCCTTGCGGCCCTTGGAGTGTTCATCCTGTGGCTTGGCTGGTTTGGTTTCAATCCAGGTTCCACCACCACAGCAGACACCTCCATTGCCATGATATTTGTGAACACGAATCAGGCTGCAGCTGCAGGCGCCCTTTCTGCCATGATAGTCTCATGGATCTTGTTCAAGAAACCTGAGATTGGAATGACACTAAATGGTGCCCTCGCCGGCCTTGTGGCAATAACTGCCGGATGCGCAAACGTGAGTCCGGGAAGCTCGATAGTCATTGGCCTTATTGCAGGTGTGTTGGTGGTGCTTGCGGTTCTCTTCATAGATCATAAGCTCAAGATAGACGATCCGGTGGGCGCAGTTTCGGTCCACGGGGTGTGCGGTGCCTGGGGTACCCTGGCAGCAGGGCTTTTCAATATGGGTGGCACCTCAATGCAGATAATAACCACTCAACTCATAGGAATAGGGGCCTGTTTCGCATGGGCCTTTGGGACTGCACTGGTTCTATTTAAGGGCATAGATTTGATCGTAGGCCTTAGGGTCAGCCCTGAAGAGGAACTGGAAGGCCTTGATATCGCAGAACATGGTGGACACGCATATAACGACTTTCAGGTTATAAACTGATGGAAGCCTCAACAGGAGATGAATCATGAAAAAGATAGAAGCAATAATAAAGCCATTCAAGCTGGATGACGTTAAGGACGGTCTTTACGAGATCGGAGTTACAGGAATGACGGTTTCAGAAGTCAAAGGTCACGGAAGACAAAAAGGACACAAGGAAGTTTACAGGGGAGCAGAATATGTGGTGGATTTCCTTCCCAAGATCAAGTTAGAGATCATCGTTCGTGCTGAAGATGTGGCAAGAGTCGTAGAAAAGGTTTGTGATAGGGCAAAGACCGGCAAGATTGGTGACGGAAAGATATTTGTCCTGCCTGTAGAAGAGGTTGTCAGGGTAAGGACAGGTGAGAGGGGGAAGGAGGCTGTTTAGCCTTCTTTTGTGGAACTGGAAATGTATAAAAAGGAGGGAATAATGAAAAACAAGAAACTAATAACATTCACGCTCATATTTACACTTTTTGCAGGTGCTGTGCCTGCCTTTTCAGGAGAAGAAGAAAAGCCGAGTGCTGATCTTTCGGTAAGCCTACTTAGTGCATACATCTGGAGAGGGCAGCAACTTAGCAAGAATTCACTTGTAATACAGCCATCGGCCACCTTTTCTTACAAAGGATTTTCTGCAAACATCTGGGCCAACTATGACACGGATCTTTATGATGACATAGAGGCCCTGGACAACCTCACAGAGACAGACTACACCTTGAGCTATGAGCATGATTTTGGCATGGTCAGCGCCTCTGTGGGCTACATTTATTACGCCCTTGATCAGGCCCTTGACAGCCAGGAATTCTATTTTTCAGCAACCCTTAACACCTTTTTGTCTCCAACTGTCACGGTGTATAGGGAATTTGCTCACTATTCCAGTACGTATCTTACCCTTGAGGTTTCACATAGCCTCCAAATGGCAAAGGATCTAAGCCTTGATTTTTCACTTCTTGGAAGCGCTCTTTTTTCAGACGATTCAGGGGCGTATCCAGATCCTGACGATCCAAAGGATGAATTTTCAGGTCTGCACCACGGAAAGGCCACCATTTCCATGTGCATACCGTTTAGCGTCTTTTCAAACGCACCTGCTGCCAAGTACTTCAGTATCACCCCAGAGGTAGACTGGGTATTTCCTCTAAGCGGAGATGGCTCAAAGGACATGTCCCACAGGGCCCTTGGCAGCACTGACAATAACTTCATATATGGAGGGGCAACCATAAGCTTCTCTTTTTAGGGTCTTTTAAGCCGGTCAAATGCCCTTACAAAATGGAAGGCGGCCCTTTAAGGCCGCCTTTTTGTTTCCTCCCTGGTCTTGACTCAATGTGTCAAATACTTACCTTGAAATTATAAAAGCTAAAATAAAGTATACAACTTCTTGATATATCATGAAAAAGGGAGGAAACAAATGGAAAGGCTCAAAACGAGACTGGAGGAAATATTAGAGAAGGCTAAGGGGGCTGAAAAGGTTTCATGTAAGGTGGAGCTTTTGAAACAGCCTGTTAGATTTCTTGTGCACCCAGAGGCGGAAATAACAGAAGAATTAGAGGCGTTTCTTTACACTGCTGATTTTCATTTCAAGATTGATGATAAAACATATGTGGTGCGAAAGACCTATGCCACCGAATTTGCCACAGAATCCTTTGAGGAAAAACGGGCTTGTATGAATTTGGCAAATGCAAGGCTAAAAGAGGACTATAAACGTCTAAAGGATGAAGGCATAGAAGTTGAAGAAAAATATTTCAAAGAATAGCTGCTTTTTATGATTTATTCTGGGGTTTTTCTTATGAGACCGTAAGCCTCAAAAGTGATTTCAGGTTCGGTTACAAGTATCACCTTTTCACCCCCGGTTGTCATGTGCACCTTTTCATGGCTTGAGGCATCTTTTATGGAAATGACTGTAAACTTGATGTCTTTCATGCCCCTTGCCATGTATTCAAGCGCATCTCCTGGCCTTATCACGTAGTTTGCCAAAACCTTTGGAGATGTGCCACCTTCCAATACAACTGCAACCGGGATGAACTTTTGCGGAATGTTATGACCATGATATATCATATCTTCAGCATCTGGCGAGGCAGAGAAGAAGTTTTCCGTGTATCCTCTTGATGTGATGCCTTCAAGCTCTGTCAGGAGTTTTTCCATGGAAAAGCCCTCAACCTTTTTGCCAACGGCCCTATCTATTGCTGCCCTGTAGGCCCTGACAACCGTTGCCAGATATAGTTTCCCCTTCATGCGGCCTTCTATCTTTAAGGAATCCACCCCTGCACCAATAAGTTGAGGGATTCTTTTTATGAGGCAAAGATCTTTGGAGTTGAATATGTAGAGCCCCCTTTCATCTTCTTCAAGAGGGAAGAACTCCCCAGGCCTCTTTTCTTCCTGTACCGCATAGGAGTATCTGCACGGATGTGCGCAAAGTCCCTGATTGGCCTCTCTACCAGTAAGGTAAAGACTAAGCATGCATCTTCCAGAATATGAGATACAAAGGGCCCCATGGACGAAGACCTCAAGCTCTATATCAGGTGTCTGTTCACGTATCTTGGTGATTTCTTTTAGGCCAAGTTCCCTTGCAAGATTTACCCTTTTGATTCCCTGATTTTTCCAGAAAAGAACGCTTTCATAGTTCAGGGTGTTGGCCTGGGTTGAAAGATGGATGGGAAGGTTTGGTGCATGTCTTTTGGCAAGGTAAATTACGCCAGGATCACTTACTATTATAGCATTAGGCCCAATTTCTGAAAGATAGACCAGGAAATCAGAAAGTTCTTGGATATCTCTATTTCTTGCAAAGATATTTACCGTTACATAGGATTTTACGCCATGTTTTTTGGCATAAGAAATGGCCTCTTTCAGCTCGTCATGGCTAAGGTTTCCTGCCTTTGCCCTGAGGCTGAACCTTTTTGCGCCAAAATATACTGCATCTGCCCCGTAACTTACTGCAATCTTGAGCTTTTCAAGGCTGCCAGCAGGAGCCAGTAGCTCACATGTCTTCATAGCCCCTTGCAATCACCTGGCGTCTTCCCATGCCGTCTGTCGGGCTTACAATGCCGTCTCGCTCCATCTGCTCTATCATTCTTGCTGCCCTGTTGTAACCGACCCTAAGCCTTCTTTGAAGACCGGATATGGAGGCTTGGCCTGTGGAAGTTACGATTTCAACGGCCTCATCGTACTTTTCGTCGTAAAAATCACCAGAACCTGCTCCTTTGTCATGTTCTGCCTCATCCGGCCCTGGCTCAATGACAGAAAAGTCGTAATCAGGCTCCCCCTGGGCCTTTAGAAATTCTACTATCTTCAAAATTTCATGTTCTGATATGAATGCGCCATGAATCCTTTCGAGATTTGACGTGCCAGGTGGAAGAAACAGCATATCTCCGTTACCAAGGAGCCTTTCTGCACCCATGGTATCAAGGATGGTGCGGGAGTCCACCTTGGATGAGACCTTGAAGGAGATACGGGCAGGAAAGTTTGCCTTTATGAGGCCAGTGAGTACATCCACAGAGGGACGCTGCGTGGCGATGATTATGTGCATGCCAGCAGCCCGTGCCATCTGTGCAAGCCTTGCAATGGATGCCTCTACCTCCTTGGAGGAGACCATCATGAGATCTGCCAGCTCATCAATTATGACCACAAGGTATGGCAGGGGCTCCTCAGCCTCTTTGTTGTAACCTGTTATGTTTCTTGCGTGGGCCTCCTCAAGGAGCTGGTACCTTCTTTCCATCTCAAGTACTGCCCACCTGAGTGCCCTTGTTGCCTCCTTTGGCTCGCTGACAACCGGATGGATAAGGTGTGGTATGCCGTCATATAGGGAAAGCTCTATGCGTTTCGGATCAATCATCAACAGTCTGAGCTTGTCCGGGCCAAGCCTGTAAAGAAGTGAGCAGATCATGGCGTTTAGCCCTACGCTTTTGCCGGTGCCGGTAGCGCCAGCAATCAGAAGATGCGGCATTTTGGTAAGGTCTGTCACTACAGGCTGGCCGACGATATCTTGACCAAGGGCAAGAAGGAGTTCACCCTTTCCCTTCTGGAAGACCTCTGCCGATAGGATTTGTTTTAAGTAGACGGTCTGGCGCCTCGGATTGGCAAGTTCTATCCCGATTACCGCCTTTCCTGGAATAGGGGCAACGATTCTAACGCTTCTGGTTCGAAGGGCCAGGGCAAGATCATCTGCAAGGGATGCTACCTTGTTTATCTTCACCCCTGGCGCTGGGGAAAACTCATACATTGTGACAACAGGCCCAGGACATATCTCAACAACCCTTCCAGAGACGCCAAAGTCCTTGAGTTTTTGTTCAAGTACCTTGGAATTTTCTATATATTCGTCTTTGTCAATCTCGAGCTCCTCATCTGGCGGATCCTGTAGAAAAGACAGGGAAGGGCGGACAAAATCCCCTTTGACTGGCGTTATCTGAAATTCGTCCTCAACCTCTTTCTCTTTTGGTTCTTTTGCGCCTTCGTTTTTCTTTTTCAGGATGACAGGCTCTACTATCTGAGGCTCCTGGGTAGGTTTCTTGGTTTTTTCCTTTTTGGCAAAAGACCCTGCTTTTT
>Ga0256833_1003763_pt1 | contig 10294 bp, 9 predicted proteins | sample 356284metaG_FD_190535 | JGI IMG/M metagenome (GOLD analysis project Ga0256833, IMG submission 190535) | Hydrothermal vent microbial communities from Mid Atlantic Ridge, Atlantic Ocean - 356-284 | ecosystem: Environmental > Aquatic > Marine > Hydrothermal vents | place: Atlantic Ocean: Mid...
CGTCATCTTGCTAAACGAGGTTCAAGTACACTTAGTGGTAAAATCTATTTAGAGAATGTTCATACTGGAGAGAAATATACCAAAGGGAAAATAAAGCTTTGGCTCAATCCTGTTACTACTTACTCACAACAGTGGTATAGAGATAGCTATTTAGGTGGTTATAAATTAACAAAATCAGATAGTCGTCTCTATAACTATCTAAAATTTACCTATTCAAATAGTGATGGAAGTTTTAATTTCTTTGGTTTACCAAGAGGTAGCTACTATTTAACAGCTACTATCTCTTGTGCTGAAGAGTGTGGTTACTCTAGTAAAAACTCAATCTTATTGGTTAAAGAGGTATCGATAGGTAGAGGGAGAACAAACGTAGAGCTAATGAAGAGTGTTCCATAGGCTTATCTATTTGGATAAGCCTCTTCTAACTTCCTATAAAGCTCATTAGGAGTAATATCGCTACTATTAGTAATTATCTCTTGCATCACTACATTGTCCTCTTTTCCGTTCCATATTTTTATATATGAACCATCTTTATACCCATACTCTTGTCTAAATTTGTTTAAGATATTTTTTCCAATATAGAGAGAGTATAGCTCTGGTAGTTTTAGGTTTAGTTTTGAAGACATGGTTAAAAATGTAATAACCAAAGTGTTAATGTCGTTGTTGCAAAAGAGTACTTTAATCATATCTTCTACTAGTGCTATCTCTTCATAGCTATCAAGTTGTTTACCCTTTTGAGTTTGAGCAAAGTTTTCAAACTCTTCCATACTGTAAATTGTTTTTGCAATATCTTCAATAGAACCAAGATTTTTAACTCTATAGAGTCTCAATGCTTCAGACATAACAAAGTGCCAAATATCTACTATTTCGATTTTAATATTTTCATAATCTGCTTTAGCATCTATATTTTTCCAATGTTTCCATGGGTAGGAATCTATCAACTCGGCAGCTTCAATGTAGATACATCGTCGCCAATCTATCTTTTTACCATTTTTAGTTACTCCATCTTCCCAATTTAAACCATTGGTTTCATCATTTAGTCTCTGTTGTAGTTCTAGCATCTGTAATATTCTATTCATTCTAACTAATAATCCTTATCTATCGTATTAATAACTGTTTCATATCTAAAATGGCTTGTTCTAACCCTGTAAAGATAGAACGTGCAATGATACTCTGACCAATATTTAACTCTTCAATTGTCTCAATATCGGCAATGGCAGTTACATTTTGGTAGTTTAACCCATGACCTGCTGCAACTTTTAAATCTAGCTCCATTGCATCACAAGATAGAGAACGAAGTAGGGTCTCTTCCTCTTCTAACATTATCTTTAGTCTCTCTCTTGGTAGCTCTAAATCTTTAATGGTGTGATGTGTACTTCCTAAGTTTCCAAAGAGCATAGCATAAATATTAGCATATTTTCCTGTATGAAACTCAATCCACTCTACACCTAACTCTTTTGATTTTTCAACATTCTCAAGTGTTGGGTCAATAAAGAGTGAGACCTCTATCTCATGTTGATGAAACTTTTGAATAGTAGAGATTAGTTGCTTTGTATTACTAAAAATATCTAGTCCACCCTCAGTTGTTACCTCTTCTCGTTTTTCAGGAACTAGCGTAATACGATGTGGTTTAAGTTCACAGACAAGATTGACAATTTCAGTTGCCATAGCACACTCTAAATTTACAGGAAGAGAAGAGAGTTTAATAATATTTTTAGCATCAATATCTTGAATATGCCGTCTATCTTCACGTAGATGAATTGTTATCTGCTCTGCACCAGCTCTTTTTACAATACTAAGAGCATCAAGTGGATTTGGGTCGGCTATTTTTCTAGCCTCTCTCAATACAGCAATATGGTCAATATTTACACCAAGTTTCATGCTTAAAACTCCTCTTGATTAATAGTCTCTTCAGACTTTTTAACCAAATCTTTTACCCAAATTGTTCCATTTTTTAACTCATCTTCACCAATAACAGCACAGTAACGAGCATTGACCTTATCGGCATTTTTAAGGTGAGCCTTTAGCTTTTTAGGGAGATACTCAATCGTAACTTTATCGCTACTTCTCTTTTTAGAGGCTAAAGGAAAGAGTAGGTCAATTGCCTCTTCGTCCATTGCTCCAAGGTAGTACCCCTCACGCTCAATCTTTGGCATGACTACCAACTCCATAATTCTCTCAATACCAAGAGCAAACCCAATAGCAGGGGTCGGTTTTCCATCTAAAAACTCAACCAAACGGTCATATCTACCACCACCAGCAATGGCAGATTGAGAACCGATATTATCACTGACAAACTCAAATGCTGTTTTAGAGTAGTAGTCAAGACCACGCACCAAGTTGGTATCGACTTCATACTCAATTTTAGCACTATCAAGTAGTCTTTTAAGTCTATTAAGGTCACTTTCACAACTTTGACATAGGTTACTAATGAGTTTTGGAGAGTTAGTTAATAGGCTTTGACACTTCTCATTTTTACAATCTAAAACACGAATAGGGTTGCTCTCTATTCGTCGGTTACAATCTTCACATAGCTCCTCTTTGCATTCGGTTAAAAAGCTTACTAAGTTCTGACGATAAGATGGCATACACTCTGGACACCCTAGAGAGTTAATCTGTAGTTTATAGCCAATTCCAAGAGCTTTGAAAATCTCTCCAATCATCTCAATAATGGTAAAATCTTCATAAACCGAAGCCTCTCCAAAACTCTCACACCCAAACTGGTGAAACTCTCGTAGTCGCCCCTTTTGTGGTCGTTCATAACGAAACATAGGACCGTAGTAGTAGAACTTAAACTTCTCATTTTGTCGTCTATCTAGTTTTGCTTGAATAAATGAACGTACCACTCCAGCTGTTCCCTCTGGACGCATACAGACATCGTTGTCACCTTTGTCAATAAACTGATACATCTCTTTGCCTACAATATCAGAACTCTCACCAACAGAGCGTTTAAAGAGTTTGGTCTCTTCTAAAATTGGAGTCTCTATATAGTTATAGCCATATCTTTTAGCAATTTGGATAGCTGTTTTAACGATATGCACAAATCGTTCACTCTCCTCAAAGGTCAAATCTCTCATTCCACGAAGTGCGTTTATCATTAATAGCTCCTATATTTTTTTGAAATTATACAGTTAAAAACTGAATAATATTAGGCTATAATGTTAAAAAAATATAAAAAGAGATTATCGTATGAATATAGAGACAAAATCAGGATTTATTGCTGTTGTTGGACGACCTAACTCTGGGAAAAGTACTCTTTTGAACTTTTTAGTAGGTGAGAAACTTGCTATGGTTTCAAAAAAGGCACAAGCAACACGAAAGCGAATGAATATTATTGTGATGCATGGGGAGCATCAGCTTATTTTTGTGGACACTCCTGGAATTCATAAAAAAGAGCGTCTTATCAATGAGTTTATGTTAGAAGAGGCACTAAAGGCAATGGGAGATGCTGACTTAATTCTTTTTTTAGCACCTATTACTGATAAGCTAGATGAGTATGAGAAGTTTTTAGCACTTAAAGAGAGTTCTAAAGCCAAACATATTGTACTGCTTACTAAGATGGATCATGTGCCTCAAGGTAAAATTTTGGAGAAGTTGGGTGAGTATCAGAAGTATCAAGATAGATTTGAAGCCATTATCCCTTTCTCTGTAAACAAAAAGGTAGGTAAAAAAGCACTACTTGATGAAGTAGTAAAACATCTTCCACTATCTCCTGCTTTTTTTGATACAGATATTACAACTACTGAATTTGTTCGTGATATTTACAAAGAGCTTATTCGTGAGTCTATTTTTGAGAACCTTTCAGATGAGATTCCCTATGAGTCTGATGTAACTATTGAGAAGATTGATGAGAGTGATGAGATGGACAGAGTCTATGCTACAATTATTGTTGAAAAAGAGACACAAAAAGGGATTATTGTAGGAAACAGAGGTGAGGGAATTAAGCGTGTTGGTAAACTTGCCCGACAACAACTTGAACTATTCTCTCGTAAAAAAATCTATCTTGACCTACATGTCGCTGTTAAAAAAGGGTGGTCAAAATCAAGAGATGGACTTGAAGATATGGGGTATATTTTCTAATGACTTTACACTCCATAAAAATGGGAATTTACTCTTTGGTATTAACCAACTATTTTGGTCTTAAACTTAGAGGAGTGAGTGACACACAAGAGAAAAAGAGATTACGACTAGAGTATGCTCAAACACTTTTAAAAAAGTTAAAAATTGCAGTAGAGGTTAAAAATCAAGAGAGGTTAATAAACAAGCAATATTTAGTTATCTCTAACCATAGAGGAATTATTGACCCTTTAGTTTTAGAAATTGCTCTTAAAGAAACTAATATTTTTGGTTTATGGATTTCCAAAAAAGAGCTTTATAACTCTCCATTTTTTGGTCTTTTTGTGCGTAATGCAGGTTCTATACTTCTTGATAGAGAAAATAGTCAAATGTCAGGATTTTTTAGCAAAACAAAGAGAGTTGTAAAAGAGGGTTCATCTATTTTTATATTTCCAGAGGGTACACGAAATAAAGGTGAAGCCTCTCTTATTGATTTTAAAGATGGGTTTCGTATTATTGCTCTTAAAAATCGATTACCTATTTTACCTGTTTTTATACGCACTCATACCGATAAAGCCTTGGGAGATGCTTTAAATAATAAAAAGTTAGAGCAGACCATTACCATTGAGATAGGTGAAGAGATAAGCTATAAAGAGCGTGGCAATATAGAAAAGATTTATAGGGAGATGTTTCAAATTTAATCTAACCCCCAATTTATCAACTTTTAGATAAAATCGCGTCATTAATTATCATAGGATAACACAACAATGACAAAATCACTTCTTATAGAGATAGGTGTAGAGGAGCTTCCTGCTATACCACTTCTTAAAATTTTAAAAAATATAGAAAAATCATGGAGAGATATTTTAGATGAAAATCGTTTAAGTAGCGATTTTGAGTTTATATATACCCCTCGCCGTTTGGTCTTAAAACATAAGTCTATTGCTACTAAACAAGCCGATAATAGTGTAGAGTTTTTTGGACCACCAATTATGGTTGCAAAGAGAGATGGTGAAGTGACCAAAGCAGGTGAAGGGTTTGCACGAAAGTGTGGTGTGACCTTTGATGAACTTCAAACAGTTGAGAAAAATGGAAAAGAGGTTCTCTACTTTAAACAAGAGCAACAGGGTCAAGATATAGTTACACTCTTAGAAGAGATGCTTAATAAGTGGTTAAACTCAATGGCATTTGGTAAAATGATGCGTTGGGGTAGTCGTAAAGATGAGTTTATTAGACCTATTCGATGGTTACAAATTCGTTTAGATAATAGATTGGTAGATGTTGAACTCTTTGGGGTGAAGTCAGATACTAAAACTTATCTACATAGAATGGTAAACTTTGATGCTGTAGAGATTAAAGAGGTTTCAGAGTATCAAGAGATTTTAGCAAAAGGTAAGGTGACGCTCTACCCTAAAGATAGAGAGGCTAAGATTTTAAAAGAGTTTGATGAGCTTGAAGCAGAGCATAATATTACCATTGAACGAGATTTATCACTCTTAGCAGAGATTGTTGCTATTACTGAGAATCCAAAAGCTCTTCTTGGTTCATTTGATAAGCTATTTTTAGAGCTACCACCAGAGGCAATTATTGCCTCTATGAAAGAGCATCAACGCTATTTTGCTGTGTTTGAAAATAATCAACTTAGTAATAAATTTATTGTTGTCTCAAATGCAGTAACCAAGGATTACTCAAAAGTAGTTGCTGGAAATGAGAGAGTACTTAAACCAAGACTTGCCGATGGACTCTTCTTCTATCGAAATGATTTAAAAAGAGGACTGAAAACTGATGGTTTAGAGAAGATTACCTTTATGGACGGTCTTGGTTCATTAACCGATAAGATTGATAGAGAGAAAAAGATTGCAGAAAAACTTCTTTTACTATATATCAAACAGGTAGAGAGAGAGACAGAAAAGAGTGCCAATGAGTTAATGGAGCTTATGGAGAGAGCTGTATCGTTAGCAAAAGCAGACCTTACCTCTGAAATGGTCTATGAGTTTACAGAGCTTCAAGGACTTATGGGGTACTACTACGCTAAAGAGTTAGGAGAAGATGAAGTTGTCTATAACGCTATAAAAGAGCAGTATTTTCCTCTTGGTGAGGGTGCAGAACTTCCTAGCTCAACTTTTTCTGCCATTGTCTCTATGGCGATTAAGCTTGATACTTTAGTTGGACTCTTTTCAGTAGGTAAAATTCCGACAGGTTCAAAAGACCCATTTGCATTAAGACGTGCTGTTAATGGTATTGTTCGTATGGTGATAAGATATGACTTACCATTCAATTTAGATGAGGTTGTAACGATGATAGATGAACTCTATAAAGATTACGACACCAATAAGCTAAAAGAGTTTATCATTGAACGAATTAAGAAGTCTCTAAAAGCCAATCCCTCAGTTATTGTAGCTGTTTTAGAGTCTGGTGAGAGAGATTTAAATGAGATAGCTAAAAAGGTTGAAGCACTCAATAGTATCGTCTCTGAAGATAGCTTTAACGAGCAGTTCTCTACCTTTAAGCGTGTGGCAAATATTACTAAAGATGTAAATATTGATGGTGAGTTAAAGGTAGATGAGTCGCTCTTTAGTGAAGATGCAGAGAAGAGTCTATATAGTGAATATTGTAAAGTTATTGAGAACTCTTATGACTCTTATGAAGATAAGTTAAAAGCTCTCTTCTCTCTTAAACCAAAGTTAGATAGCTATTTTGATGATGTATTGGTTAATGCAGAAGATGAAGTGCTTAAAAAGAATCGTAGAAATACTATCGCCTCTATCTATCAATCGTTTAGAGAGATAGCAGATATTCAAGAGATAAGTATATAGAAAAAACAGTTGGAAACAGCAAATGTTTTTAACTGTTTAAATATTAAATTAATTTATAATATTATTCATATTTTTTAAGTAAATATTTATAATTTAAGGATAACTCTTATAGCTTTAGTTTATAATATATTTAATAACTAGTAGGTTTATTTAATTTACTATTAAGGAATGTATTATGAAAAAAATTAATGATAAAAATATTCTTACAATAGCAATTGAGAATGGATGTAAAACAGTAAGAGACTTAGCAGTGTTTCTTAGAACTTATAACCCTCAACCGATGTTGGTTGCTTAAAAAACTAAAAGAGTAATTATGCTCTTTTAGCATAAAACTCTTTTTTAAACTCTTGAAAACGATTTTTAAGAATTGCTTCTCTCATCTCTCTCATTAGGTTAAGATAGTAGTAGAGGTTATGAATGGTGCCTAACCGAAAGTAGGTTATCTCTCTTGCACGGTAGAGATGAGATAAATAGGCTTTAGAGTAGGTTTGACATACCATACAGCCACACTCTGGGTCAAGTTTCTCACTATCTTCTTTAAATCTAGCAGATTTAATATTAACCTTTCCATAAGAGGTAAATAGTGTTCCATTTCTTGCATTTCGTGTTGGCATGACACAATCAAACATATCGACCCCACGCTCAACATTCTCTACCAAATCTTCAGGTGTTCCTACTCCCATTAAGTAACGAGGTTTATTAGTTGGCATAAACTGCGTTGTCCACTCTACAGTGTCGTACATATCTTGGTTTGCTTCACCTACACTCAACCCACCAATGGCAAAACCATCATACTCCAATTCACACAACTCTGTAGCAGATTTTTCTCTAAAAGCTTTGTCTGTTCCACCTTGAATAATGGCAAAGATATTTTGAGTCAACCCTATACCTCTTTTTTGATTGGCTCTATGGTACTCTATGGACTCTTTAGCCCATTGTGTAGTTCGTTCAATACTCTCTTTAATACGCTCTTGTGTTGCAGGAAGAGCCACTAAGTCATCTAAAATCATCATAATATCTGAGCCTAAATTGTTTTGAATATCAATAACTTTTTTAGGAGTAAAGTAGTGTTTGCTACCATCAATGTGACTTCTAAAGGTAATTCCACCCTCATCTATCTTGACATTATCAGAGAGGGAGAAGGCTTGAAATCCACCAGAGTCGGTTAAAAAACTCTTTGGGTATTTGGTAAACCCATGAAGTTTCCCCATTTTATCTACAACATTATCTCCAGGGCGTAAGTAGAGGTGGTAGGTGTTACCCAATATAATTTGTGGTTTAATAAATGTTTCTAAATCGGTAGCATCAAGTGCTTTAACAGCTCCAACTGTTCCTACAGGCATAAATACAGGGGTCTGTATGGTTGAGTGAGCCGTTTTTATGGTACATGCACGAGCTTTACCGTCGGTTTTATCTATCTGAAAATCCATTGTGTTATAATTCCTTAAATAAAAACATAATTATACCCATTAGATTTAAAATTAGGAACACTATGAAAAATGTATTGATATTGGCAAATGGTAAGATGGCAAAACATTTTGTGCAGTGGATTGGAAAGAGCCGTATTGATACTAATGAGTACTATATTACTTGTTTGGGTGGTAAAAAAGAGTGTGTTGTTCCTATGACAGACAATATTCATTTTATAGATGCTGACCCCACCTCCTATTTACGTGTTAAAAATATTATAGAAGAGCGACAATTTACCACTATTTTTGTAATAATGAGTGAGAGAAAAGAGGCAGAGTATGCCTATCGAAATGTTCGTATGGTGACTCCTAAAAACTTTGTAGTTTTCGTAACAAAGTGGGACGACCTCACCATAGATGATGATAACTTGACCATTGTAGATGTCAATGAACTCTTAGCAGGAAGTCTTTATGAAAAGTTACCAAATGTACCAATTATTGCAAAAAATATTGGTTTAGGTAAGGGTGAAATTATGGAGGTTTTAGTTCCATTTGGAAGCAGTTTTGCCTATCGACATGTTGGTGCTATCTCTCATAGAAAATGGAAAATAGTGGCTATCTATCGAAAAGAGAAGCAGATTTTTGTAAACAATACAACACAGATATTCCCTCATGATAGATTGATAATTATTGGGAACCCTTTGGTCTTAGAGGAGATATATAAACGTGTTAATCTTCGCCAAGGGGTTTTCCCTGAACCTTTTGGTAAAAATTTATACCTTATATTGAGTATGGAGCAGAAAAAAGAGGATACTCTTTCACAAATTAATGAAGCTATTTTTTTAAGTAACAGACTATCAAAAAGTAAGCTTTTTATTCGACTTATAAATATATTGGATATAGATAGTATTAAAGAGATTAGAAAATTTGAAACTGATAATATACAACTTTTAATTAACTATAGAGAAGATGAGATTTTTCAAGATATTGACTTTGATATTAGTCAATATGAGATAGGTCTTTTTCTATTGGAGAATAGATGTTTTTGTAAAAAAATCTACAATCAATATATTACCTCCTTAAAACGTCCTGTCTATATTTTTGGTAGAGAGTCACTATTTAGTATTAAAGAGGCACTTATTGTTATGAGTAACGAAGCAGAGATGGAGTCTCTCTCCACATCAGTCTTTGACTTCTCTGACAGTTTAGGACTAAAGTTAAATCTTTGTGACTATAACCCAGAGGGTGACTTTGAAGAGCAAAATAAGATTATAGAACACTATGAGTCTCTATCTCGTTTATATAACTTTACAATTAATATTAAGAGAAAGAGAGTAAACCCAATCCGTGAACTTCTAACCCATGAATCTGTTCTACATATAGCTCCATTAAGTGAAAATACTAAAAAGTTCTCATTTATAAATCTTTTCTCAACCACATTTAGCAATTACCTAATGTCAATTAAAAAACACCCACAACTTTTAATTCCTGTGGAGAGTTAAGGGGAATATTACAATTTGAAATATTATTACTAAAATTATAAATTTTGTGCTAAACTTTTCTTTTATTAAGGAAAGAGCATGGAACAACTCACAGATTTAAAAGCCATTCTTCACTCTAAGAGGGCTAATATTTATTATTTGGAAAAGTGTCGAGTGATGCAAAAAGATGGTCGAGTGCTTTATTTGACCGAAGCTAAAAAAGAGTATCAATATTTTAATATTCCCATAGCTAATACTACTTGTTTACTGCTTGGAACAGGAACATCTATTACCCAAGCAGCCATGCGAATGTTGGCAAGTGCAGGGGTGTTAGTTGGGTTTTGTGGTGGAGGAGCAACTCCTTTGTTTATGGGTGCAGAGGTAGAGTGGCTTACGCCTCAAAGTGAATATAGACCCACAGAGTACATTCAAGGTTGGATGAGCTTTTGGTTTGATAAGGCTAAACGTTTAGAAATAGCCAAACGGTTTCAACTTTCACGTGTGGCATTCATAGAAAAAGTATGGGCAAAAGATA
>Ga0256833_1003764_pt1 | contig 10294 bp, 8 predicted proteins | sample 356284metaG_FD_190535 | JGI IMG/M metagenome (GOLD analysis project Ga0256833, IMG submission 190535) | Hydrothermal vent microbial communities from Mid Atlantic Ridge, Atlantic Ocean - 356-284 | ecosystem: Environmental > Aquatic > Marine > Hydrothermal vents | place: Atlantic Ocean: Mid...
AGAGCACTAAAGAAGCCTCCTCGACGTTTGACGTGGATTTGATTATTTTAAAGCAGCAATTCCCGATATGGCCTCAATGCCTGAAATAGGGCGGTATCTGGAAAAGTCGTTTCGTAAACTTTTACATCTATCATCTTGTTTTTATAAAAAATTTATTTGAAAAAACCTGATTTTTTGCTTGACATAATCCGTGAAATCGGTCGCGATTTTTCTTGTGATATCAATATGTTACAAGGAGAATCGAGATGTCGTCGCTCAAAAATATCGTTAACCGGCACCGTAACTCGGGAAAAACGTTTCGCAGGATAAGAATGCGCTGTCATCTTAATGCAGATAAACTCTACGCACGCATACGGACCGATTTCGACATGGTCCCGGACCATCGGGCAAGCAACAGCAGTATTGCCATGACCGATGCCCTGCTGTCCGGATTTGCCATGTTCTGCCTGAAGGATCCTTCATTACTTGCCTTTGAAAAGCGCAAGCAGGAAGAACCTGAAAGTCTGCACGAGGTGTTCGGTATTAGCCGCATTCCCAGTGACACCCAGATGCGCACTATCCTTGATCCTCTTGATGTCAGGACTATCCGGCGACCCTTCAAAACCATATTTGCCCAACTCCAGCGAGGAAAAGTGCTGGAAAAGATGACCTGGTTGGGCGGGTACCATCTGCTGGCCCTTGACGGAACCGGCATCTATACTTCTGAAAAAATGGGTTCAGCCTACTGCCTGCGCAAAAGAAAGCGCAACGGTAAGGAGGAGTATTATCAGCAAATGTTTGCCGGTGCCTTTGTCCACCCTGAACGTTCCGAGGTGATCCCCACCTGTCCGGAAATGATCGTTAAGCAGGACGGCATAAAAAAGAATGACTGTGAACGAAACGCTGCCAAACGGTACCTGGCGGATTTCCGCCGGGAACATCCCCACCTCAAAACCATAGTGATCGAGGATGGGCTTGCCTCCAATGCCCCGCATATCCGGGAGCTGGAGAAACATGATCTGCGCTATATCCTTGGGGTAAAGCCCAACGATCATGAGTATCTGTTCCAGTTGGTAGACGAGGCTGTTGCCTCGGGAGAGATCAGCGAATTCCACCTGCCCGATCCGGATAACCCCGAGGTGCATCACTGTTTCCGTTTTCTCAACAATGTCCCTCTTAACAAAAGCAGCGAGGACTCGTTACGGGTCAATTTCCTGGAATACTGGGAAACAGACAATGCGGGCAACATCCGGAACCGATTTTCCTGGGTAACGGACATCTCCATCAGCAGAGATAACGCCTACGAGATCATGCGTGCTGGCCGCTCCCGATGGCGTATTGAGAACGAGGCCTTCAATACCCTGAAAAATCAAGGTTACAATCTGGAACATAACTACGGCCTGGGCAAGCAGCACCTGAGTGCGGTATTTGCCCATCTGTTGATGCTTGCTTTCCTGGTGGACCAAGTTCAGGAGCTGTGCTGCCCACTGTTTCAGGCGGCCCGCGCTAAATGCGGCACAAAACGGTATCTCTGGGAAAGGATTCGAGGCTTTTTCAGTGAATATATTGCCCCATCCATGGAGGTGATCCTCCACTACATTGTCCACGGTATTCCCAAAAACAGAAAGCGCATAGAGGCGCCATGGGACTAGCGGCCGTTCGGAATATCAAATTGTCAAGGATCATGCCTTTCCGGGAAACAGATGCCGGAAAGAAGACCGGAGAAGTAGGTTCAATTTTCGGCTTTTTCTCCGGTAAAACAGTACTCGCAGCCTTCCTGAGCTCATTTTAGGTCAGGAAGCGGTACAAATGAATCTGAGCTGCGCAAATCTCACCCACTTTTGTCGGAGTGAGGGCTAAAGCGGGAATGGCTGATCAATAATAATAACTTTTTTTGATTTGGCAACGGCGGTGACGGCCTCTTGCGGAAAACGATCCGCCAGGTGAGGGAACCCTCACCGTCAGGCACGGGCGGTTGCCAGCCTGCGCAGGTACAGCAGCCAACCGATTCCCGGCAGGAGAAACAGCAAGGAGAGGCAGAGGACAATGGTGCGGGGATCGACGCCGGCATCCAGTGCCAGCCCGGTGAGCCAGCTCGACAGGCTCAGCACCAGGGTGAGCAGGGTCATCTCGGCAGCAAAGACCCGGCCGCGGAACCGGGCCTCGACAGTGCGCTGCAGCAGGGTGGTGCTGAAGACCCACTGGATGGCGCCGCCGATATGGCCGGCAAAGACGCACAGGGCGGCCAGGAGAATGGTGGGCGCCTGGCTGAAGAGCAGGTAGGCGGCCGAGGAGATGAAAAAGGCCAGGCCGATGGCCCGGCGCATGCCCTGGCGGCTGTCGCCGAAGAGGCGCCAGGCCAGGATGGGACCGACCGCGGCGCCCAGGCCGCGCATGGAATAGAGCACCCCGCTCAGGCCGCCCCGGCCGCCGTCGGCAAAGACCTGCTCACCGAACACGGTGAGCATGACCAGGATGCCGCCGGAAAGGGCCCAGCCGCTCTTGACCACAAGCAGGGCCCTGACCCGGGGATGGGCCTGCACATAGCGGAATCCCTCGACCAGATCGGAGAGACCGACCAGGCGAGCCAGGGAGAGCGGGCCCCTGCCGCGCACCGGCGCGGCCGGCAGGATCACCCCGAGGAGCAGCCAGGCAGAGACGAGAAACGAGGCCGCATCGATCAGTATCGCCGTCTGCCAGCCGAAAATGGCCGTGACGAATCCGCCCAGGGCCGCACCCATGGCGAGCATCATGGACCAGGTGGAACCGGAGAGGCCATTGGCCACATTCAGTTCATCAGGCCGGCACAGGTCCGGCACCGAGGCCTGGCGGGCAGGATGGGAGAAGGTCCACAGGGATTCCTGGGCAAAGGCCAGCAGGTAGATGAGCCAGGCCAGCTCCAGCCGGCCGGCCAGCAGGTAGCAGAGTACCAGGGCGCCGCGGGCCAGGTCGCAGGTAACAAGAATGGTCTTGCGGCGGAACCGGTCGGCCACCACCCCGGCCAGGGGGCCAAGCAGGGCAGAGGGAAGGAACTTGGCGATCAGAAACCAGCTCACCGCCTCGCCGGAACCGGTCATCCGTGTCAGGAGGACAAAGATGGCGATATAGTTGAACCAGTCACCGGCCTGGCTGATGACGCTGGCAAACCAGAACCGGCGGTAGCGGGGATTGGCCCGCAGCAGCCGGAGATAGGCTCCGGGGCTGCCGCCGGAGAGATGGGGCGGCCCGGTTTTGACATCTTCAGGTTCAGACACTGGACAGGCACGGATATAAAGAAAATTTCACTGAAGTGCAGCAGCACCCCGGCTCTGCGCACGGAGGAAATGCCCGTTATGGGGAGAGCGGTCTGGCAGGGCATGAACAGCCGCACACGTCTCCCTGTAAGCGCTTACAGCATTGTGGCCGGAAAAACCGATGGCTGGTTATCCCGTGAGGGGTTACGTCTGCCTGTGGTCAATGGCCTCCTTCAGCCTGGGTGGGGGCACGGGCGGTCAGCCCTCTTCCGGAGTGGGGTCCGTGGCCAGGCAGGCCCTGTTTCTGCCCTGCCGCTTGGCCTGGTACATGGCCACGTCGGCCTGACGGATCAGGATGTCCGGACCACCACCATGGTCCGGGTACAGGGCTATACCGATACTGACCCCCAGGTTACAGTCGGCATACCTTCGGGTGAGAGACCGGGCCATCATGGCGCCGATCTTGTCCGCCACCCTGCGGGCGGCGTCGCCATCGCCGATCTCGGGCAGAGCAAGGATAAACTCGTCCCCACCCCACCTGCACAGGATGTCGGAATCCCGCAACCGCTGCCGCAGGGTCGCCGCGATCCCGCTCAGCAGTTCATCTCCGGCATTATGACCATAGCGGTCGTTCACCTGCTTGAAGTTGTCGATATCAAGAAACAGGACCGCTGTTCTTTCCTTTTTGCGCGCGGCCCGGCGTAAATCCTGCTCAAGCAGATCATGAAACAGGCGGCGATTGGCCAGACCCGTGAGCTTGTCATGATAGGCCAGGTATTGCAATTTGGCCCTGGCTGCATTGAGGTCGGTGATGTCATGGAGACTGATCACCGCGCCCAGCCTGTTGCCCTCGTTGTCGAACATGGCCTGCCCGCTGGCCCGCAGTTCCCGATTCTTCCCGTCCCCGGTCCGGACGACCATCTCCTCGTTGATCACCTCTTTGCCCTCAAAGGCCCGGACCAGCGGAATCTCCTCTGGTTTCATGGGCGATCCATCCTTGTGAAAAAGGCGGAAATAACTGCTCCACTCCGCACAGGGAAGCCGTGCCAGGTCACGGCCATGGATCTCACGGCTGGCACGGTTGAACACGGTCAGCTCGCCCCTGGCATTGCAGGCCACGATACCGTCGTGGATGTGCTCCAGCACGGCCCGCTGGAATTTCTGCTGGCGAACGATTTTTCTCTGAGCGGCCTTCAGGGAACTGATATCCAGAAAATACCATATCCTGCCAAGATACTCCTCATCCGTGTGGACGGGGAAAGAGTAGCGGTAGAAGACACGACCATCTTTGAGCCTGACTTCGTCCGTGCTTTCCTGGCGTGGATCTTCATAGAGGGCATATACCTTGCGCAGAAACTCCCCGGGTTCCGCCACCTGGTCAAGCACCACCTGTAAACTTTCGTTGTCATCCCTGCTCTGCTGGATATGAAGCGGGATATTCCACATCTCGAGGAACTTGCGGTTGTACGAGATCATCTCCATTCGCTCGTTGACCAGCAGGATGCCGGCAGGGTTGCGCTGGTACTGTTCCTCGAGAATGCGCATTTTGCGGCAGCCGGTCACGCAACTGCCATCCCTCGTATGCCCCGTCACCACAAACAGCAGCTCATTGGCAGGCAGGATGCTGACCGATACGGCAACCGAAATGGTCTGCCGGCCGGCAGCCTGCATGGGCAGGACTCTTTTGACAGGATCGCCGTTGTTCAGGGATTCGACAATATCCCGCAGTTCCTCGACAGTCTCCAACGGGCAGAGAGATGACAGGGCAACGGAACCGGAGGTGAAGCTGTGATCGGAAAAAAGGGAACAGGCCTCGGGATTGGCACGGACAATGGTCAGATCACTGCTGAGAACCATGGCCGGACATGGCAGATGCTCGAAAAGTTCCATGACAGGTTACCGGAAAGAGAAGTGCAGAGCCGCGCACCCTGCGTAAGAGAAAAGAGAACCTGCAACCGACTGCGCAGACGTCGGAATGTAGCATGACGGCGACAGGAAAGTCAATCCAGGGGCAGGAAGAAAGAGATTGGGAAAATCCGTTGCGGCGGAAACGATTCAGAAGATTCTTCCGTGGGAGGCGGAAAATCATTTTCAAAAAATCGCCAGGCGGGAAGGAAAAGCCTGCACACCGCTGATCCAGTCCCCGGCCTGCCCGGTTTACCGGTATGGAGCCAGTGCAATACACAACGAAACACGCGGGCTAGACCACCCGAAAGGCATCGGCCACAGGTTTGCTGCCGATCCCGGTCCACTCCACCTCCCGCAGGCAGGCCCGGCAGAGCCGGAAGTAATGGACCGAATCCACGGTATGGTCGATGAGGGACGCCATCTTCTCCTGCAGCTCGAGGAGCTGTTTCTCGCTCAGATCCGGACACTGGAAGACAGACTTCTGCACCCGCACCCCGAACCCCTTCAGGGCCTTGACCACCCGGTAGCGTGCGCGGTCGTCACTGATGTCATAGCAGACGATATAGAACATCTCCCGACTTCCTCTTCAGCGACTCACCGCGAACGGCCGGTAGGGCGTGCCGTCCGGCTGCAGGCTTTCGGCCAGGCGGCGGCACTGGCTGTGCATGATCCAGCGCAGCGAGGTCTTCTCGCCGGAGGGAGGATAGAACAGGGACTGGTCGAGCTGCCTGCGCCAGGCCGCGATCAGGGCCCGGCATACCGCGGGCTTCATCAGCACCGGCCGGACGCCCTTTCCGTCGTCCCCCTCTTCTGCCGGGCCGGTGACAAAGTCACCCGGTCGCACCACCCGGCGGTTGACCAGGGTCAGGACCAGCCGCTCGCCGAAGATCCGCCATTCCTCGACCAGGTCGCAGGCCAGGGAGGGACGGCCGTGCGCCACCTCGTGCAGGGCGCCGAGATAGGGATCCAGGCCGACCCGACGGATACTGTTGAGAATCTCGTTGGTGAACAGGGTATAGACAAAGGAGAGCAGCGCATTGACCGGGTCCCGCGGCGGCCTGCGGTTACGGCCGGTGAACGAAAAGCCGTTGCCGTGAAGCAGGAGACCGAAAACACCGTAATAGATCCTGGCGCCATAGCCCTCGATGCCCCGCACCTGGTCCAGATCTTCGGCCCGGTCCAGCTTCTGCTGCAGGGCCTTGACCTGCACCCCGGCCTCGCGCAACCGAAGGTCCCGTGACCGGCTGCCGCGCCGGAGCAGCATCCGGGCCTGGTTTTCCAGCTTGCCATGCACGATCCTTCGGGCGAGGTCAAGCCGGAACCCCTCATCCCCGAGCCGCATGTACTGGCGCTGCCGGAGGGTGACATGGCCTGGTTCGTCCAGCAGCAGCCTGGCCCGGAACCTGCCACCCGGAGTGAGGAAGACGGTATCGATCCGGTTGGTGATCAGGAAATCAAGCACGGCTCCGGAAAGGGATGTCCGGCCGGCCAGGGTCAACTGGTGCAGGCCCGAGGCCGGGATGGTGTCCAGAACGCGACTGCCGCGCATGATCTTCAGGCAGTCACCATCCTTCCGCAGGCAGGCCCCATGTTCAAGTACATACAAAGAATCCATAATCAATCACATGAATCTTTCCACCTGGTGGATGGCCCGCTGCAGGCAGGCCAGGGCGTCCTTCAGGTTTTCCACCTTTTCGCTCCTTGGCTGCGGTTCTTCTCCAAAACCCTCCAGGTGGCGGAGGGGATGGGCATATCCCGGACCCTCGAAGGTGCAGGGCAGATCACCACCCGCCTCCAGCAGGCTGTGGATCCTTCTGCAGCCGAGCACCGTGCCCCGCACACGGCTGATCTTGTAGTCCAGCAGCGGCCGGCTGTACTCTGGCAGGCTGGAAAAGAGATGGTGGAGCAGCAGGTGAGCGCGCGGCAGGTGGCCGATGGTGGCAAGGAGTATCTTTTCCTCGCGGACAGACAGGGTCTTTGCCGACCGCAGCGTGGCCATGACCTGGCCCAGCATGGGACAGCAGCTCTCCAGCCGGGCCAGCTCCGGGTACTCTTCCGCCCAGGCGGCACGACGCGGGTGGAGCATCACCGGCGCCTTCCGGTGCCGTTCGGCCAGGCGCAGGACCACATCGGCCCGCGTGGGCCGCAGAGCGGCGAGCAGCTCGAACTGGCTGTCGCGGTTCCTGTCCGCGGCCATGACAAAGGATGACGGCTTGCCCGTAGCCCGGTGAATGCCGAGCGGCAGCTTGACCAGGTTGCCGAATCCCTTGCCGGTGCGCCGGTCCTGCTTGGGAAAGATCTCCAGGTTGAAACACTCCAGATCCTCGTTCAGGCCGTTGATCAGTCCCTGCAGGGCCGCGCGCATGGCCGCGGCCGGCACCGGCTCCCGGACGGGAAACCAGAAATGGTATCCCTTGCCGCCGCTGACCTCGGCCAGGCAGCAGAGCCCGGCCTCATGGGCCAGTCCGGCGATCCGCTTATGGAGGTACAGGCTTTCGCGCCGTATGGTCGGCCGCTGTTTCCGCGCCTCCCGCGCATCACGTAGCCGGCCGACCAGGTCAACGTCGATCACGCCCAGGTGAACCTGGCTCCTCCGGTCGAGCAGGTAGATGCCATAGGTCCTGCGCCCGGACAGGTGATCACGGACATCGGCAGGCTGCATGGGCCGGCGTACCGGCACGTATCCCTGCCTGCCCTCGCCACGATTGACCCATTGCCGGGCAAAGGCATCCTCCCTGCCGCGGAAGAGCCGCAGAAAGAGCGCCACCTGTTCATCCTCGCGCCGCAGATTCTCAAAAGGGGCCAGAATATCGTCCCGGTCCATGTCGGAGGCGGCCTCGGCGCCGGCCGCATCCTGCCACAGCCTCCGGACATCCTCCGGCACATGCGCTTCCGCCCCTGCGCTGATCCGGACCAGGGCCGGCCGGTCATCGAGAAGCCGCAGCAGCTCGATATGCTGCTGCCACGCCTCTGCGCAGGCAGGGAACCTGGCGTGGAGGCTGCCGTAGATCTCGCGGGCCCGGTCGATCAGACCGTGCTGACGGGCAACGAGGGCAAGCCGGAGCAGGTCGGCCGCATCCACGGCGGCCAGCAGGCTGGCGTCGGCCAGGGCCTGGCGGACAAGGCCGGTGCCGCTCTCGTCCAGCGGCGCTTTTTCCAGCCGGTCGAGGAGCAGCCTGTATTCCCCGGCCTGCCCCGACTGGTGCCGGTTGACGGTAACGGTCTGCATGTTATCCCTCCTGGCTCACCAGGGTCAGGCCCCTGCCCCGGGCCGCTGCCTGGCGGACCAGCCCGGCCAGGCGGGCAAAGTTCGGGTAACGGAAACGGAGCTGCTCCAGCTCCTCGATGATCGCGAGGGCCTCGCCGGCACGATCAAGCCGGTACAATGCCGCGGCCTGCCAGAACATCGCCTCATGCGACGGATTGCCGAAGCACTGGCGGCAGAACTCGACCGCATCCCGGCTCAACTGCTCGGCCTCGGCAAACCGGCCCCGGGTCAGGTGAATACGCGCCATGCGGACCAGGGCCTTGTGGCGGCTTCGCCGGTCCCGCTCGGCAGACGCCGCCAGGACCTTCAGGGCCTCTTCCGTCCTGCCCCGGGCCACCAGGATGTCGGCCTCGGTCCAGCGAACAAACGGCCTGCGCCTGGCAGCGGGAACCTGGCCGATATGCCTGGCCGCCCGCTCCAGCCGGCCCATGGCCAGGGCACACCGGGCGGCAAGCTCGTGCACGAAATCCAGCGGCTGGCCGGATTCGGCGCGGTGAACAGCCACCTCCAGGTGTTGCAGGGCATCGCCGGGCCGGCCCAGGGCATGGAGTACCTTGGCCATGGCAAAGTGCTTGAACAGGGGATGCATGTGGTCCCGGTCGCGGTCCAGCTCAATGACCCGCTCGATCAGGGACAGGCTGCGTCCGGGCCTGGATTCCCGCAACAGGCAGGAGGCCAGATGGTACATGGCCTTGATGTACTTGGGATACTGCTGGTGCTGCCGCTCCCTGGTCTCGGCGTCCTTGCCCTCCCAGTTGGCAATGGCCTGCTCGAACAGGGGTATGGCACGCCGGGTATTGCCCTGGATCTCCTTGCAGAGCACGCCGTATCGGTAGAAAAAGGTCACCGAGTCCGGCCGCAGGCGGCATGCCTCGTCAAAATGCTCACGGGCCACCGCCTTCAGCCGCTTCTTCTCCCCGGGCGGCATGGGCTGGCGCATGCCACGGGCGGTGAACAGCGCGTCCAGGGCCGTGTAGGCCACGGTATAGTGGGCAAGAGCGTTTTCAGGGTCTGTGCCGGTGACCGGTTCCAGGCAGGCCAGGGCCTCGTCATGCCGGCCGGCCCGGCAAAGGGCAAAGCCGACCTTGAGCCGCACCTCGTCGGCCAGGCCGCAGTCAGCCAGTTCCGGCAGCTTTTCAGCCACCGGGTGGAACAGGGCAATGATGTCGTCCCAGCGGTTCGCCGTCTGCAGCTCCGCGATCTCGGCAATAACGCGGTCCAGATCCCGTTGCAGCCGTTCACCTGTCCAGGGCGCGGCTGCCTGGTCGGCGAGAAAGTTGTCGCTGTCACGTCGATCCTGTCCGGAAGGCTCGGCAGGCAGATCGACATGACCCACGACCCTGGCCTTCTGGCCGGAAAGATTCTGTACAAGAGATGCTGCTGTCATGATCCTGCCTCCTGATTTGAGGAAGAAGTGCGTACCCGATACCTCTATTCTTTCCTACGGGCAGGATATGTGTTTTTTCGCAGGATCAGAAAAAAAGAAAAAAGGCCCTGCTGCCGGCACTACCACCGGCAACAGGGCCTTTGCTGTCTGCTGCGCGTCTGTCGCGGATTTCAGCGGCAGGTGAAAAATAGTTCACTGCCACTGGCAACAGCCTGACATCCCGCAAAAAATTGTAACAGTTAGCAGTGCATGAGCTGTGCATAATCGCGGCCGGCCACCAGGCAAGCGAGCGCAGCGGGACGCCGATATCCCGCTCTACGGGCCAGCCGCGAGCGCGTGCAGGCAAAGCGCAGGCTCCGGCCAGCGTGCTGCTGAACTTGTATGAGCCGCCTCTGCCGGCCTCAGGTGAACATCTCGTCCAGGCTCTCGGCGGTCAGTATCCTGTCCGACCACTCGAGGAGCTGGTCCTCGTCGGCCTGATGTACCATGTCTTCGATGTCACGAGGGAGCGAGCCAAAC
>Ga0256833_1003765_pt1 | contig 10294 bp, 9 predicted proteins | sample 356284metaG_FD_190535 | JGI IMG/M metagenome (GOLD analysis project Ga0256833, IMG submission 190535) | Hydrothermal vent microbial communities from Mid Atlantic Ridge, Atlantic Ocean - 356-284 | ecosystem: Environmental > Aquatic > Marine > Hydrothermal vents | place: Atlantic Ocean: Mid...
GGCCCCCGGGTCCAGGGGCCCGGGCATGGCGGGAGGCTGGGGTTGACCAGCCTCACCTCGCCCGCGGTGGTGGCCTCGAGGCTGATGGCGGCCATGGGGACGCCGAGCTGGCGTGCCTCCCATATGAGGCTCGCGAGGGCCGGGTCCCCGTCGGGGTTGGCCGCGTAGCAGCGGGCCGCGGGGAACGCAGCTATGAACACTAGCATCACCCGCCTCCCCCTCCTGTGGGCCTCCATCATCCAGGAGACGTGCCTCCTCCCCCGGAGGCTCACCGTGTCGGGGTAGAGTGCCTCCCCGCGGGGGCCCGCGAGGACCGCGCTCTTCGTCTCGACGAGGACCTCGGAGCCTCCGCAGTCGAGCCTGTAGTCGAGCCTCCCCACGGGCACCCTGGGGTGGCGGCCTAGGAGCCTGCAGCCCCTGGCCCAGGGTAGGAGGCCGCCCTCCACGGCGGCCTCGAAAGCCCTGGCCTGGAGCACCGTGTCGACAACGGCTAGGCCGCCGTGGTACTCCACCGCGGCGAGCCTCAGCCTGAGGCGGGGGCCCCTTATGGGGTAGGCTAGGCACCTCACCCCGGGCACCAGGACGTCTAGGAGCCTCCCCGTGTTGGTGTTGTGTAGGACGAGGCTCTCACCCCGGGGCCCCCGGGCGGCGACCCGGAAGCGGTCCAGCCGGGCCTCCACCCTGCAGGGCACGGGGTCGAACCTCGCCAGCACCGCCGGCTCCAGCCCGCGGCACCCCCCAGCGTCTGCGGGGCTAGGCGGCGAGCAGCAGGAGGGCGGTCGTGGCGAGGGCTATGAGTATGTTGTCGTCGACCGGGGGGAACTCGAAGCGCTCCACAACCCCCGCGACGAGGCCCGCGAGGCCCCCCAGGGCGCCGCCGTAGGCGAGGCCCAGGGGTATCGTGACCGCCAGCATGGCCACGTTCCCGGCCCAGTGCTTGGTGCGCCGGGCGAAGAGGGCGTTCCTCACGACGCCGGTTACCGCGTCGCCGAACGCTATGAAGAGCGCCGGGAGGACGGCGAGCCTGGGGTCCCCGAGGGCGGCCCAGAGGAGCGCCACGCTCGCGCCCCAGGCTATTGTGAAGTTGACCTCGTACGCGTTCTCGGGCGTCTGGAACCAGTACATCAGCCTCCCGCTCCTCCTCATGTAGAGGAGGAAGCCGCCCAGGGCCAGCGCCATGGCGAGGGGGACCAGCGGCTCCCGGAACACGACGGGCACGAGGAGCGCCACGACTCCCCCGGCGGCGGCGTGTATTACCTTCCTGTTATAGTATATGGCGACGTTGTGGGGCAGCCCCCGGCGCCTCATGGCGTGGTAGAGCGGCTTGGTGGCGTAGACGACGGCTAGAACCATCGCCCCGAGCGGCAGGGCGGCGAGGGCGTCCCTGGCCATGCTGGCCGGGTCCACGCAGGTCGCGCCGAGGCAGTCCAACACCGTCCCTTGTGGGCGACCGGGTGGGGCCGCTTAAAAGGCCGGCGCCCCCCGGGGGTCCACCCCCGGCCCTGGGGGTGTAGGGTGTGAGGGGCTCAAAGATAGTGGCTGTCGCCGTGGTCGTGCTAGCCGTGGCCGGGGCGGCCGCCTACCTGGCGCTGCCCCGCGGCGGCGGGGGCTCGAGCGGCGGGGAGGCCGTGCTGAAGGTGCTGAACTACAGCGACTACATGGACCCCGAGGTGATAAAGGAGTTCGAGAGGGAGTACCACGTCAAGGTGGTATACGACGAGTACGAGGCTGCGGAGGAGGCGTGGGCGAAGCTCAAGGCGGGGGGCGCTGGGTACGATGTGATAATAACGGCCCACTCCTACGTGGGCCTGGCCAGGCAGATGGGCCTCCTCCACCCCCTCAACAAGAGCATGCTGCCTAACCTCAAGTACCTAGACCCTCGGGTGGCCCGCCACCCGGCCGACCCCAACCAGGACTATGCTGTGCCCTACATGTGGGGCACCACGGGTATAGCTTACCTCGACAACTGCGTTGACAGCCCGCCCCAGACGTGGAGGGAGTTCTTCAACACGACGTACCTGAAGCCCTACAAGGGGAGGGTGAGCCTCCTCTCCGAGTTCTCCGAGGCCATAATGGCGGCGATGATAGCCCTCGGCTACGACCCCAGCGTGAGGAGCAACTGGAACGACCAGGTCATGTCGCAGGTCGAGCAGCTGCTCCAGCAGGTCAAGCCCTACCTCGTGGGCTTCTACGGCGCCTCCCAGTACTCGTCGGCCCTCGTGAGCGGCCAGCTCTGCCTGGCCGAGGCGTGGAGCGGCGACGTGCTCTTCCTCCAGCAGAACAACAGCCACATACAGTTCGTGAACCCGAGGGACGGGGCCCTCTACTGGGTGGACTTCATAGTGATACCCAGAGACGCGAAGCACGTGAAGGAGGCGCACGAGTTCATAAACTTCCTCCTACGCCCGGACGTCGCCGCCAGGAACGTCAAGTACGTCTGGTACGCCTCCGGCCTCAGGAAGGAGGTCCTCCTCGACTGGGCGAGGCAGCACAACGACACGGAGCTAGTGGAGATACTCGAGAACCCCCTGGTCTACCCGTCGAGCGACGTGAAGCTGATACCCAGCCCCGTGCTAGACGAGGAGATGTCGAGGTACGTCGAGACCGTGAGGCTACACGTCCTCGGAGGCTAGCCCCCCGGGGGCACCCTTTTTAAATCCGCCAGAGGGGCGCCTGCCCCAAGAGGGGGCGGGCCGCCGGGTTGCCGGGCGTCGAGGTAATAGCTGAGGGCGTGGTGAAGACCTACAGCGGGGGCACGACGGCGCTCCGGGGCGTCGACCTGGAGGCGCCCCGGGGGAGGATAACGACCCTACTGGGCCCGAGCGGCTGCGGCAAGACAACGCTCCTCAAGGTGATAGCGGGCCTCGAGAGGCCCGACAGGGGGAGGATACTCTTCGACGGCAGGGACGTCACGGGCCTGCCCCCCGAGAGGAGGAACGTGGGCTTCGTCTTCCAGGACCTGGCGCTCTTCCCGCACCTGAACGTGTTCGAGAACGTGGCCTTCGGCCTGCGGGTGAGGAGGCTCCCGGACCCGGAGGTTAGGAGGAGGGTCAGGTGGGCCCTCGAGCTCGTAGGCCTAGACCCGGGCGAGTACGGGTCTAGGAGGGTGAACCAGCTGAGCGGGGGCCAGCAGCAGAGGGTGGCGCTCGCGAGGGCGCTCGTAGTCGAGCCCAGCGTGCTCCTCCTAGACGAGCCGTTCGCCCACCTCGACTACAAGATAAAGCAGAGGCTCCTCCTGGAGCTGAAGAGGATACAGAGGGAGACCGGCGCGACCGTCGTCTACGTGACCCACGACCAGAACGAGGCCATGAGCGTGAGCCACAGGATAGCCGTGATGAGGGACGGGCTGGTTGTCCAGGTGGGGGACCCCGTGGAGGTGTACGAGAGGCCGGCGAACTCGTTCGTCGCCTCCTTCTTCGGCGAGGCTAACATACTCCCCGGAGAGGGCGGCTTCATAGTCGTGAGGCCGGAGAGCGTGAGGCTCCTCGGGCCCGGGGAGGACGGGGTCGACTACAGGCTTGCCGGTGTCGTGGACGACGTGGTCTTCCAGGGGCCCCTGGTCTACGTCTACGTGAGGGTCAACGGCTCCACGGTGAGGGCCGCCCTGCCCCGGGGCGCCCCCACGCCGAGCGTGGGGGATAGGGTGGTCGTGGGCTGGTCCAGGCGCGACGCCCGGGTGGTGGCGGAGTGAAGCCGAGGCCCTCAGCCGTCCTGGCGCCTATGGCTTTGTTCCTCGCCGCCTTCTTCTACGCCCCCTTCATAGTGCTGGCCTACCAGAGCCTCCAGACCCCCGGGGGGCGGGGGGTCACGCTGGAGAACTACCTGACAGTCTTCCGGGACCCCGCCTACTTCAAGGTGGTGCTCTCAAGCCTGGCCATAGCCGGGGAGACCACGCTCGCCACGCTGGCCCTGGCGCTCCCGGCGGCCTACTACATAGCCCGCATGTCTGGGCCCCGTGAGGGCCCCATACTGCTGGCCCTGCTCCTCACCCCGTTCTGGGTCGACGTCCTGCTCCGCTCCTTCGCCCTGAAGAGCATCATCTACACGCTGGGTATGAGGGAGGGCTACGCGGCCATGATGGTTGGCATGGTCTACGAGTACCTCCCGATAATGTTCCTCCCAATATACGCCTCCATGCTGAGGATACCCGAGTCCGCGGTCGCCGCCGCGAGGGTGCTGGGGGCCACGCCGAGGGATGTGACCCTCAGGGTGGTGCTGCCCCTCACCCTCCCCGGCATAGTGGCGGGCTCGGCCCTCGTGCTACTCATGTCCATGACGGAGTTCGTGGTGCCAGCCCTCCTGGGCGGCACGAAGGGCTTCACCGTGGGCAGCCTGATCTACTACCTCTTCCTCAGCGGGGGCCTCTGGGGGGTGGGCGCGGCCCTCGCCGTGCTGCTGACCGCCGCCCTCACCGTGGCGGCGTTCCTCCTGGCGAGGAGGGCCGGGGGCGAGCTGGCGTGGTAGAGGCTGGGAGGAGGCTTGCCAGGCTGTACACATACGCCCTCATAGCGGCGCTGTACGCCCCCATAGTCGTGATGGCCGCCTATAGCTTTGACGACAGCAAGTTCTTCGGGGTCTGGGGCGGCTTCACCGCGAGGTGGTACCGCCTCCTAGCCCACGACCCCCAGGCGTGGGAGGCGCTCCGAAACAGCGTGGCGGTGGCGGTGGCGAGCGCCCTCATATCAACGGCCCTGGCGCTCCCGGCGGCCCTCTCCACTAGGAAGGTTGACCGCGACCTCGCGAGCCTCCTGACCTACCCGCCCGTTATCATGCCGGAGATAACGGAGGCCGTGGCTCTCATGATCATGTTCCTCAAGCTCGGCTTCCCCCTGGGGGTTGTGAGCGTCGTGATAGGCCACACGGCGTTCAACGTGGCGTATGCCTACGTCGCCCTAACCCCGGCAGGCTCGAGCGGGGCCCGCCTGGCGATGGCGGCTAGGACCCTGGGGGCCGGGCCCCTGGAGGCCTTCCTCAGGGTTGCGGTGCCTGTCTCGATGCCCGGCATAGTGGCGGCCCTCGCGCTCACGTTCATGATGAGCTTCACCGACTTCACCAAGACGCTCTTCACCAAGGGGCCCGGCTTCGTGACGCTCCCCATACTAATATGGAACAGGGCCCGCCGCCCCGGCCTCTCGCCCTACACCAGCCAGCCGGCCATAGCTGCCCTCTCCACAGTGCTCGTGGCGATGAGTATAGCCGTGGCGTTCACCTTCACCCTATACCAGGCCAGGCGCCAGCCCGGCCGGGGCGGGGCCTAGGGGAGCATATATCTACCCCCGACATAAGCCTAGCTGCCGGTGGAGCGCCCGCCTTGGAGGCGGCTGAGGGGGAGGGCAGCGGCTACTCGACGCTAGACGTTCTTGCAAGGCTAGCCAGGCTGCTGGCCGAGAGGCCCCTCCTGCTGGCGTCGTCGGCCGCGCTGGTCGTGGCGATGGCCCTCCTCACCTCCTACGTGCCCGTTCTGGTGCGCTACACCATAGACTACGGCGTCGCCGCGGGGGCGCCGCGGAGGGCAGCCTACTACGGGGGCCTCATACTCGCCCTCACAGGCCTCTCCGGGGCTGCCAGCTTCGCGGGCCGCTACCTCCAGGCGAGGCTCGCGCAGGAGACCGTGCTAAACCTGAGGCTCGAGGCGTTCAGGGCGCTGCTCCGGATGCCCCTGGCCTACTACGACAGAACCCTGACGGGCCAGCTCATATCGCGTGTGACAAACGACGCCGAGAGGGTGACCGGGTTCCTCGGCTTCAGGCTTAGGATGCTAGTCTACAGCCTTACACTCATAGCGTCGAGCGCTGCCCTCATGTGGAGGATGAGCTGGCGCCTCTCCCTCGTAGCCCTAGCCGGGGTACTGGCGACGGTGGCGGCGAACGCCCTCTACGCCCGGCGTGTCAGGCCGCTCTACGATAGGGTCCGCCACCAGACGGGGGTGCTGGCGAGCATCGCCGCCGGCGCGCTGGCGGGGGTGAAGACTGTCAAGGGCCTCGCCCTCGAGCCCGCGGTCCTCGAGAGGTTTAACGATGCGAACAGGCGCTACTACAGCCTCTACCTGGCGGCCGCGAGGCTCACCAGCATCTACGGCAACATGAGCTTCCTCATAATGGCCTTCGCCATGGCCGGCATACTCTACCTGGGCGGGGAGCTCGCCGCCTCGGGCGCCATAACGGTCGGCGTCCTAGCGGCGTTCCTAACCTACATGCTGACCCTCATGTGGCCCCTCAACGCCCTCGGCTTCATAATAGGCGACATGCAGAGGGCGGTCGCCGCGGCGAGGAGGCTATTCGAAATCATAGACTCGGCCCCGCGCCGGGGGGAGCCCCCGGGCGCCGTCAGGCTGGAGAGGGTGAGGGGCGAGGTATCCCTGGAGGACGTGTGGTTCGAGTACGAGCCCGGGAAGCCCGTGCTCCGGGGGGTGAGCCTCCACGTGAGGCCGGGTGAGAGGCTACTAATAGTCGGCCCCCCGGGGAGCGGGAAGTCCACGCTGCTCCGCCTCATAGCGGGCCTCTACGAGCCCACCCGGGGGAGGGTCGCGATAGACGGTGTCGACGTGCGGAGGCTCTCCAGGGACACACTGAGGAGGGCTGTCGCATACGTCCCCCAGGAGCCCTTCATATTCAACAGGAGCATCCTGGAGAACATACTCGTAGGGAACCCCCACGCCTCGATGGAGCAGGTGAGGAGGGCCGCGGAGGCCGCCAGGATCAGGGAGTTCATAGAGAGCCTCCCCGACGGCTACAACACCATAGTGGGCGAGAGGGGCGTAACGCTGAGCGGCGGCCAGAGGCAGAGGCTAGCCCTCGCCAGGGCCCTCGTCGGGGACCCCAGGATAGTGCTCCTAGACGACCCGGCCTCGAACCTCGACGCCGAGACTGAGGCGAGGCTCGTGGACGACCTCTCCCAGGCCCTCCGGGGGCGGACCGTCATAGTGGTCTCGCAGAGGCCGAGCCTAGCCAGGATGGCCGACAGGGTGGTGGTCATGGTTGAGGGGAGGATAGTCGAGGAGGGCCGGCCCGGCGAGCTGCTCTCGGCTGACACCCTATTCAGGAGGCTCTACCACGGGGTGCCGAGCGGTGGCGGGGCGGTCGAGCCTAGGGCTGCTTAGGCGGTTCCTCGCCGAGACGCTCCGCCACCGGAGGCTGCTGGCCCTGGTGGCGGCGACGATAGCCGGGTCTAGCCTGGCGAACCTGGCGGCGCCCTACCTCCTCAAGGTGGCGATAGACCAGTACATAGTCCCCGGGAGGCTGGGGGAGCTCCCCAGGGTGGCGGGCCTCTACCTCGCAGCGCTCGTGGCCCAGTGGGGCTTCGCGGCGGCGAGGAACTGGTACATAAACGTGTTCGGCCAGAGTGTCCTCTACGACCTGAGGTCGAGGCTCCTCGAGAGGAGCCTAAGGGCCAGGATGGACTTCTACAGGCGCCACCGCACCGGCGACCTGGTCTCGAGGATAATAAACGACACCAGCTACGTTAACGACGTCCTCGTCTCCGGCATACTTGGGGGCCTCGGGGACCTCGTGAGCCTGGCTGGGATACTCGCGGCGATGTTCATGCTAAACGCCCGGCTGGCGCTGGTGGCGCTCGCCACGATCCCCCTCATGGCTGCGATAGCCCGGGGTTTCGGGGGAAGACTGAGGGCAGCCTGGAGGCGCACCAGGGCCGCCCTCGCCGGGGTATCCAGCGTGGTGGAGGAGACCGTCTCCGGCATCGAGACCGTGAAGGCCTTCGGCGTGGAGGGCGACGCTGAGAGGAGGTTCCTAGACGCGAGCCTCACAACCATGAGGGCGTACCTGAGGGTCGCAGTGTACATGGGGCTCTTCTGGCCCCTCATGAACCTCTCGAGCACCGCCTCCCTGGCAATAGTGGCCGCGGCGGGGGCCTACATGGTCAAGGCGGGGGCCGCCAGCATAGGGGTCGTCGTGGCGTTCATACAGTACGTGCAGAGGTTCCGGGGGCCCATAAACAACGTAGTCAGCATGTACGACAACCTCCAGGCGGCGCTGGCGAGCCTCGAGAGGATATACGAGGTAATAGACGCCGAGGAGGAGGACGACTCCGGCGTGGAGATAGGCAGGGTGGAGGGCAGGATAGAGTACTGGGGGGTATGGTTCAGCTACGAGCCCGGGAGGCCGGTCCTGCGGGGCGTAACCTTCAGGGTTAACCCCGGCGAGACCGTGGCGATAGTCGGCGAGACCGGCGCCGGGAAGACCACCATAGCGAGCCTCCTCCTGCGCTTCTACGACCCCGAGAGGGGCGAGATACTGGTGGACGGCGTTGACACGAGGAGGATAAGGAGGAGCAGCCTGAGGGCCAGGGTGAGCTACGTGCCACAGGAGACCTACCTCTTCCCCGGCACGGTCATGGAGAACATACTCATAGCCAGGCCCGGCGCCACACCCGAGGACGTGGTGCGCGTGTGCAGGCAGCTCGGCATCCACGACTACATAGAGAGGCTGCCCGACGGCTACAACACGAGCGTGGGGGAGGCGGGGAAGAGGCTCTCGGCGGGGGAGAGGCAGCTGATAGCGATAGCCAGGGCGATGCTCCGCGACCCCGACGTTGTGGTGCTAGACGAGGCCCTCTCAAGCGTCGACCCGGCGACCGAGGACCTCGTGAGGAGGGCGATGGGGAGGCTTATGGAGGGCAGGACGAGCATAGTGATAGCCCACAGGCTCCGAGCCGCCAGGGACGCCGACAGGATAGTGGTAGTCGAGGGCGGCAGGGTCGTCGAGGAGGGCACCTTCGGGGAGCTCATGGCCAAGAGGGGGCGCTTCTACCGCCTCTACACCACGCAGGAGGAGTGGGCCACGCCAGCGGCCCCCAGCACGAGCTAATAGGGCCCCCGGAGGGCCAGCCCCTAGCGCCCCCCAGGCCCCCCATTATAGCCGCTGCACGCTATATGGAGGGGGGCCGTGCCGGGCGGGGTGCCAGCCTTGGCGGCCGTCGATGGGAGGAGCCTGCTCGCGTACATACTATCCAGGAGGGGGTGCACGCACCCCTTCATAGCCAGCAGGGTCGCCCTGCTGGCGGAGCTCCGCTACATGGAGGCCCGCGGCGCCCGGCTGAGCGACCTGGAGTATGTCGGCGGCCCGGGCACCTTCTACATAGAGGGATTGAAGGAGCTCATAGAGGGTGACAGGTGCTTCGAGAAGGTGGAGGGCGACCCGGCCACCGGCAGGAGGGGGTGCATCCGCTACACATGCGAGCCCCCCAGCCTCCCGCCCGAGGCGGCGGAGGCTGTGGAGGCCGCCCTACGGGAGGCCGCCAGGCTGGGTGAGATGGAGCTCCACAGGCTCGTCCTAGAGCACCCGCTCTACCCTAGGGTGGTCAGAGGCGGGGTGTAGCAGGGTTGGCCCCGGCGGTCGTCGGGGTTACCGGGGGGAAGGGCGGGACGGGCAAGAGCTTCGTCGCCACCAACCTGGCGGTGCTCCTCTCGAGGGAGGCGAGCCTGGTCCTCGCCGACCTAGACGTGGAGGCTCCGAACGACCACATACTTCTGGGGCTCGAGAGGCTGGAGGGGGAGGAGCCCATAGCCATCTTCTTCCCCCTGATAGACTACTCCAAGTGTACAGCCTGCGGCGCCTGCGCCAAGGTCTGCGACACGGGCGCCATAGTGATGGCCAGGGGGAGGCCACCCATGGTGTTCCCCCGCCTCTGCAGCGGCTGCAAGGCGTGCCTCTACGTCTGCCCCTACGATGCCATAAGCCCCGAGGGTCGCAGGGTGGTGGGCTACACCTACAGCACCCCCGTGGGGCGGGGCGGCGGCTTCCGGCTCGTGACCGGGGTGCTCCGGGAGGGCGAGGAGCACACCCCGCCAGCGGTGGTGGCCGCTAAGAGGAGGGCCCTCCGAGAGGCTGAGGGCTCCGAGCTCCTGCTCGTGGACACGGGGGCCGGGAGCGGCAACTCGATAACCGCCGCCCTCCAGTATGCGGGGCTCGTGGTGGCGGTGACGGAGCCCACGCCGCTGGGCCTCCACGACCTGAGGGCGATACTCGAGATAGCCCAGGGCCTGGGGGCCCGTGTGTGGGTCGCGATAAACAGGGCGGGCATAGGCGACGACGCGCCTCACGAGCGCCTGGCGAGAGAGTACGGCGCCGAGCTCGTCGCCAGGATACCCTACGACCCCGCCGCTGTGAAGGCATACGCCCGCGGGGAGCCTGTGGTCGAGGCGTGCCCAGAGTGCCCCTCCAGCCGGGCGCTGGGCGAGCTGGCCGAGGCCCTGGCCGGCGCCCTGGGGAGCCTGGGGGTGGAGGCGGCTTGAAGGGCGTCGTGGAGCTTGTCGTCGCGAGCGGCAAGGGGGGCG
>Ga0256833_1003766_pt1 | contig 10292 bp, 8 predicted proteins | sample 356284metaG_FD_190535 | JGI IMG/M metagenome (GOLD analysis project Ga0256833, IMG submission 190535) | Hydrothermal vent microbial communities from Mid Atlantic Ridge, Atlantic Ocean - 356-284 | ecosystem: Environmental > Aquatic > Marine > Hydrothermal vents | place: Atlantic Ocean: Mid...
TTCAATACGACCTTGTCTACGGTTTCTACGGCAGTTTTGGTGGTAAGGGTCGTTGAGTTTGCAATGGAGCTTATATCATCACTCAGTTTTTCAAGTTCCATAATGGCCTTTTCTGCCAAACGCCTTCTTTCAGCCTGTTTGTTAGTCATTTCCACAATGGCGCCAGACTGGACCTTGAGTCCTTCCATGGAGGACAAAAGCCCCTGAATAGACTTGTTTTGTTCCTCAGACCTTGCGGCAATGCCAACTGTAACCTTACTGCTGTTCTCCACTGTGCCAAGCAGTTCCGAAAGGGTTCTCTCACTTTCTGCGGCAAGCTTTAGTCCTTTGACTACGCTATCACGGCTGCCCTGTATAAGGCTTTCAATCTCTTTGGTGGATTCGCTTGTCCGATCTGCAAGTTTTCTGATTTCCTCAGCAACCACTGCAAAGCCTCTGCCGTGCTCACCTGCCCTTGCTGCCTCAATGGCTGCATTCAAGGCAAGGAGGTTTGTTTGTTCTGCAATGTCAGATATGAGGTCTACGATCTCTCTAACTTGCTCTGAACTTCTTGCAATCTCTTGCATACCTTTGACAGTCTCATTCATGGCTGCGCGTCCCTTTTGGGCACTTTCCAGGGTCTGTTTCGCCTGTGCCGCCGCACTGTTTGCCTCTAAGGCCATTTCATCAAGTTCTTTTGCCATGTCATTCAAGGCCTTTGCTGTCTTTTCAGCGGCCTCAGACTGCTTAACCGCCCTTTCCTGGACCTTCTTTGCCGTCTCACCCATAGCTGCAACAGTGTTCGCTACGCCTTCTGCACCCTCCTTGTTCTGGGCAGATGCCTCTGTAATTCTGGCATTGGTCCTCGCCATTTCCTCTATGACCTGGGCGGCTTCCTTTGCAAGCTTGGCGGATGACTCGGCATGGTAGGCTACTTCCTGGGCGGTCTTTCCCATGAGTGCCACCCTTTGGCGCACCTCATCGGCCCTCTGTGCCTGTTGTGTTGCATTTTGGGTGATCCGTTTTGCCACATCATATACCTGAGAGCTTGCTTCACTAAATTCTGAAGTGGTCTTGATCACATCTTTGAAGGCATCCTGGAGACTTGCCAGAAACTTATTAACCGACTCTGCCATCTCGCCCACTTCATCCCGGCTTTTAACCTTTAAACGCCTTGTTAGATCCATTTTCTTTGCAGTTTCATTTAGAAATGCCGCTGCCTCCACTATTGGAGCAGCCACATCCTTGTTAAGAAAGTAGGCAAGCAGAAGGAGCATGACAAAAACTACACCATTTGCAATGAAAGTTGGTTGCAAAAGCTCCTTCATTGAGGAAAACAGCGAATGTTCAGGGACGAAGGCCACGGCATAGGCATTGACTCCGGCCAAAGCCTTCCATTTGGCCGCCTTTTGGGCTGAAAGGGCCATCTGTTCATCGTCTCCCTTAACCAAGGTAGTACCTGAAAGTCCCCTGTTGAGGGCGGAAACTATCCAGGCGGGAGCGCTGCTGCCTATCGCACCCTTGTTAGATGCAGCAACTACCCGGCCATCTGAATCCACGAAAAGAAATCGTGAGTTTGCCTGCCACTTGTTCAAATGGCTTACAAGTGAATCTGGCGAAATGGAAGCGACAAGTGTCGCCCTTTGTCCAGAGGCCGCCCTCACGTCTTGAACAAGTATGTAAATTTTTTCGCCCGAGCCAAAAGGATCCGTTATTGGGCCAATCAGGGTCTTATCAGCCATACTGCCGGTTCTTGACAGGCGGAAACGTTTCCCAAGCAGGCTGGATCTGTTGGCCGCTATTACAATATTTTTTTGCAAAACAACCAGGCTGTTGTAATGGGAATATTTGGATACCATCTTAGAAAGCAGGCTGTTAGCCCCGGAAAAGCCGTTACCTTCTACTGCTGCCGTCTTTATTGCATCGAGGGAGGACAGGGTCTCCATGTCGTTGGCCCTGTTCTCCCAGAAACTGTCAAAAGATTCGGCAAGCCCCATGGAGATTAGTTCCAGTTGTTTCGCCCCGTCCTTTTTAAGAAGAGAGTGGATGGACGAGAAATGATATGCCTGGGATACAAGGGCAACCAGGCCGGTCAGGAATATCAGGAACAGGACCTTGTTCTGAATCTTCATATCTTTTAATTTTATCATACGGCCTCTCATTAGATTCCTCCTGCTGAAGAAACATGTTTATTTTCTATTTGATGCTGGCTGTTGGAATACCCTTGGGCTCTAATTGTCTCCATAGCAAGACCTACGTCTACCAAAGGGGTAAAACCTGAGTTTGAAAGGTAGACACTGCAAGAGACTATATCGCTATGTGGGACCTTTCCCTGACTAACACTATCTCCAAGGTCAAAGGCATGAATGTCTTCAATGGCCAAGACCTTTTCCACGCAAATTCCAATGCAGTCTTCCCCCTCTTTCACAATGATTACCATCTTCTTCTGACCTTGGTCAGGCAAAGGTGTTGGTGAATTGGACCATAGATCAACCACGGGAATCACATCGCCCCGTACGTTTATGATGCCAATGACCTTGTCAGTGGAATTGGGAAGCGGAGTTATGGATGAAGCCCTAACTATCTCTTTGACCTGTTGCAACTGGCAGGCCCAAAAGGCTTTTTCAGCCCTGAACACAAGGACCTTTCCAAGGCTTACCGCTTGTTCCTCTTTGGCTGTTTCCAAGGGACTTCTCCTAAGCGCAAAGAATTTCTCTCTTTTTCTTTTCGGTAGAAATAAAGAGAACTTAAACAGGATAAAGGATTAGATTGCGGTCAGTTTCTATTGCCAACCAAAAGGCGGGATCAAGATAGATCCCCCAGAGGAAATGACGAAAGTCTGCGATATTCAGGCCCTGATGGAGTAAGAATGCTCTGGTACAGATGGATTGCATCCACATCAGTCTCAATGGACGGTATGGTGCAACCAAGAAACCGCTCAAGGTCCAGGGCTCTCCCCTTGCTCCCCTTTATCCTGCCCACGGTTATGTGTGGTACGAACGACCTTTTTTCAGCCTCAAAGCCCAAGGTTTCTAAGCTTCTTTCCATGTCGCATTGAAGTCTGCCAAGGCTCTTCAGGTCGCCTTTTAAGCCAAGCCAAAGTATGCGAGGAAATCTCTTGTTGGGGAAAACGCCTGGATATGAAAGGGTTATTTGAAACTGATTGTGTGAGGCAGCAACCCTTACAAGGTGCCTTTCTATTTTGGATAGAGTCGCCTTTTTCACATTACCAAGAAATTTGAGGGTTACATGGCAGTTTTCAGGACGTACCCATTTCACCATGCCACTGTAATCACTTTTCCACCGCAACATGGATTTTGAAATAAAGGATTGGGTATCAGTCGATAGGTTTATAGCCAGGAAGCAACGAATCATAACGGATATATCTTCTAAGCCAATCAAGGGCAGTTTCCACTGTAAGTCTCCTTATTTCGGCACGATTACCAGGAAAGAGGAATCTGTGACAAAGGTGTGTATCTTCCACAGATATAGAGATAAATACTGTGCCAACAGGCTTGTCCGCTGTGCCGCCACCAGGGCCGGCAATGCCCGTTATAGCCACTGCACACTGGCATCCTGATCTTTCCCGGGCGCCCTTAACCATTTCAAGGGCTGTCTGTTGGCTAACTGCTCCATGGGCATGTAGGGTCGTTGGAGAGACCCCAAGAAGATCCATCTTGGCCTGATTGCTGTAAGTCACCATGGATCTGTCAAACCATTCAGAGCTGCCTGGGACCGAGGTTACTGTTGCTCCAAGAAGCCCACCGGTACAAGATTCGGCTGCAACAAGGACCATACCTTTTTCCTTCAACAACTCACCCAAGGTGGCCGCAAGGCTTCCCTCATCTTCTTCTGCCACTATGAATTCATCAAACTCGCTCTTTACCTTGCGAGAGGCCTCTTTGAGAATCTTAAGGGCCTTTTCCTCTGAGCCTTCAACCACTGTGATGCTCACATGGACCTCGGGAAATACAGGATAGTAGCCAAGCTTCACCTGAGCCTTTGAAAGGGTCATCTGATCAAGACGCATGTTTATCTCTGTCTCACTAAGGCCAAAGAGCTTAAACACCTTTTGCACCACAAAGGGTCTTTTTTTGTCCAAGTCGTTCAACCGTGGCAGCACCCTTTCTACAAGGTGTTCCCTCAGTTGCTCTGGTACCCCGGGCAGGAAGAAAAGATGCACCCCCTTGTATAGAAGCTCATAGCCTGCTGCGTGGCCATTGGGATTAAGGACCTTTGCCCCCTTAGGTAACATGGTCAGTTTTTTCCTGAACTGCTCTGGCGCATGTTCTCCAAACCGGGCCTCCATTTCTTTTATCTGTTTTTCAACCAGAGAATTCTTTTCAAGAGGGATTCCAAGGGCCCTTGAGACAGATTCGTTTGTTATGTCATCGGTTGTGGGGCCAAGACCACCTGTTATTATCAGGAACTGATTCACTTCAAGTGCCCGGACTAAGACATCTTTTATGATATCTGGATCATCACCAATGACTGTTATTTTTTGGATCAAATGCCCTGCAGAAAAAAGGCGCGAGGCAATAAAACTGCTGGTGGTGTTAATGACACGGCCTGAGATGAGTTCGTCGCCTATGGCTATTATTTCCCCAGTCATGAAAACAAAAGTCCTCCCAGCCTGAAGAGGATGTTAGCCAATATACCTGCCATGATATCATCAAAAACGATACCGGCCCCTCCTCTGAATATTTCCTCCATCTGTTTTACAGGAAAAGGCTTGTAGATGTCAAACAGACGAAAAAGTATGAAAAGGATCACGACGTTCATAACGGAGGCAGGAACAAGCCACAGGGCCATGGACATGCCGGCTATCTCGTCAATAACTACTGTTTGAGGGTCTTTTTCCCCACATGCTGCTTCTGTTACATGGGCACTGAGACAGGAGAGAAAGATGAGTAAGAGGAGGAGCAGAAACGAGGCGCCTGTGGAAGGGGCCATATTTATCAAAAGGCCAACTGGTATGCCCAAAAGGGCCCCTGCAGTCCCAGGTGCCTTAGGGACATATCCTGTGCCAAAACCGGTAGCAACATACTTACATATCCTTTCAAGGCCCCCATTGACCATCTTTTTTCTCCTTATCATCAGATTTCATCCTACAACCGGCAAGTGCAACCTCTTTGTAGATTTCCGAGATGGGTACATCCTTTTTTTCTGAAAGCCTTTTACATTCTTCAAATTCCGGGACGATATCAACAGTTCCATCAGGACGTTTTATTGCCTTGGCACCAATCTTTCCCCACTTTGTAATGACCTGCACAGGTTTCCTTTCAAGAACGATTCGCCCCTTTTTTTCAATGCGCAACCCTGAAGATGTGGTATTTGTTAGTATGAACTGGGAAATATACTGGTATTTTTCTACTGGTGATAAAACGGTAAGTTCCACGCCTGGCCTGTTCTTTTTCATAAAGACTGGATTAAGCCAGGCATCTATGGCACCTTTAGAAAAGATCCGCCCAAGGAAATAGCCAATGAGCTCTGGATTCATATCGTCTATGACCGTTTTTATCTCCATTACCTCATCATGCATCCAGCCCCTGTTTCTCTTTTTGCCAAGGATAAGCCTTAAGAGATTAGGCCTTGTGGCAAGTTTCCATGTCCCGGCCCCATAGCCCACCTTCGATATTTCAATATCTGGAAGAGCTCCCCAGACATCTGCAAGCTCTACGGCAAGAAGCGCCCCGGTAGGTGTTACAAGCTCCTTTTCTTCATCTACAAAACAGACCTTTTTGCCCTTTAGAAGCTCAAGTGTTGCAGGTGCAGGAAGGGGTAACACCCCATGTTCACATTCAACTAAGCCACGCGAAAGGGGAAGCTCAGAACAAAAAAGCCTGTCTATACCAAGTGATTTTTTGGCAATGAAACACCCGGTAATATCAATGATGGCATCCACCCCGCCTGTTTCATGAAAGTGTATTTCCTCAGGACAAGTTCCATGTATGCGAGCCTCTACTTCAGCAAGCCTCTTAAAGGCACATGCCACCTTTTTTTTTGTGTCTTGATCTATGTGGCACCTTTCTATCAGATTGGTTATGTCATGAAGATTTCTATGGGGGTGGGGTGCTTTTGGACATTTTATTTCTACCTTGGTGGCTACTATTTGGTTTACCTTTACACTCTTTATGTCAATCTTCACATGGTCAAAACCAAAAAGTTTTGGAAGTTCAAGGAGTTCCCTTTTGTTCCAGCCAGCATCCAAAAATGCCCCAAGGAGCATGTCGCCACTTATTCCAGAAAAGCAGTCAAGATATCCAATCTTCACTGGATTCCTTCCCTTGTCCTGGCTTCAACCCAGGCATATATCCTTTCTCTGAAATACCAGGCAGGGAGCGCAACCACGGCCGTAATGATGACGATAGAGATAAAACCTGCCCAGTTGCCGTTGTAGATTTCCGCTCCTTGCCAGCTTAGCATAAGGGTCCCGGGAATCCTGCCAACCGTTGCTATGAATGCAAAGATCTGCCAAGGCATCCTGCTAAGCCCCAAAAAATAACAAAGAAAGTCCTTAGGAAACCCGGGAAAGACATATAGAAAGAAACATACGAAAATACCCTGATGCTCAAGAAGGGATTCCAATTTCCAGTACCATTCTGATTTCCTGAGCCAAGGTTCTATGACTGGTCTGAAACGGCGGGAAATTGAAAAGGCCATAACAGAGCCCACCCCAAGGCCAACTGTAGAATAGATAAGACCAAGCCATTTCCCAAAAAGAAATCCTCCCACTACACCTGTGGCCTCTCCTGGTATTGGAGAAAGCACTACCTGAAGGGCCTGAAGAAGTATGAAACCAAGGGGGCCAAAGGGTCCAAGGGACAAAACAAACTGTCTAATTGCCTCTCTTTTTTCAAGAAGGGCCAAAATCCATGTGACTACTGCTGCTATGTGGTGACCAAAAAAGACGAAGGACAGAAACAAAAGGAAAACTATGGCTGAGGCGATGATAAGGTTTCTTTTCTTCATATAAAGAATGTATAAACCGGGCTTGCCTCAAGGCCTTCGAAGAAGAGTATCACGTCTCCAGTTCCAGTCATCCCTGGAAGGATAGTCAAGGCAATAGTGTCCACCCCTGCTTTCCTTGCGTCTTGATGCCGCTTCTATGATGAGTTGTGCCGTCATGGCTATGTTTCTAAGCTCAAGAAAATCCCGTGTTATGATATAGTCCCAATAGTGTTGGTTAATTTCCTCCACTATGGGCTTAAGTCTTTGGGCTGCAAGCCGAAGCCTCTTTTCGCTACGCACTATTCCCACATAGTTCCACATAAGACGTCTTATAACATCCCAGTTGTGAGAGATGAGAACTGCCTCTTCCATGTCTACTGCACCGCTTGAATCCCAGGGAGGAACATCCAAGGATGAGACAGGATCAGAACGATCCTTCTTCAGCTCTGCAGCCTTTAAGGCGGCTCGGTGGGCCATGACCATGCCTTCAAGAAGGGAATTTGAGGCAAGCCTGTTTGCGCCGTGAAAGCCCGTACATGAAGTTTCACCAATGGCAAAAAGTCCGGGAAGATCTGTCTGGCCCCAGATATCCGTTACAACACCACCACACATATAGTGGGCAGCTGGCACCACAGGTACAGGCTCCTTGGTTATGTCTATGCCAAACTTGAGACAGGTCTTGTAAATGTTAGGGAAACGGTTGGTGATAAAATCTTTGGGCTTATGACTTATGTCAAGATATACACATTCCTTTCCTGTGCGTTTCAGTTCCGCGTCTATTGCCCTTGCCACCACATCACGTCCGGCCAGTTCCTTTCTTACAGGGTCATATTTTTCCATGAATCTCTTACCCTGCCAGTCTATCAATATGGCGCCCTCACCCCTAAGAGCCTCTGATATCAGGAAGTTCTTGGCCTTTGGATGATAAAGTAGGGTGGGGTGGAACTGGACAAACTCAAGGTTGGCTATTCGTACACCTGCACGATATGCTATGGCTATGCCATCCCCAGTTGCAACATCTGGATTGCTCGTATAAAGATATACCTTTCCGGCACCTCCTGTTGCAAGAAATGTCATGTCTGCCAAAACAGCATGTATCTTGCCGTTTTTTGCATCAAGAACGTATGCCCCCAAACATCTGTCATTGGAGCAGGGGACCTTGGTGTTATCGAGACTGCACTGGATCTTGCAGGTAGTGATAAGATCCACCACCACAAAGTCTTCAAGGATATCTATATTAGGGTGGGAAACGGCCCTTTCCACAAGTGTCTTTTGTATCTCAAGGCCTGTAAAATCTCCGCTATGAACTATGCGTCTACGGCTATGTCCGCCTTCTTGTCCAAGTTCATAACCGCCATCTTCATTCCTTGAAAATTGAACACCAAGCGCTTCAAGCTCTTTTATCCTCTCAGGGCCTTCCCTCACTATGGTCCGTACCACCTCTTCATGACTAAGCCCGTCTCCGGCAACTATTGTGTCGTATTCATGAAAGATGAAATCATCATCCTTGCCAAGGACACAGGCAACTCCACCCTGGGCAAGCCTTGTTGCAGTGTCTGAGCGTCCTTTCTTCGTCACAACGAGAACGTTTCCAAGTTCGGCAAGTTTTATGGCCAGACTAAGTCCGGCAATTCCGCTTCCAACAACAAGAAAGTCGGTATGCATTTTACTCTTCCACTGACTTTGCTATGGATTCAAAGACAGAGGGGAACCTTTTGACAAATTCGGGTAGCATCATAAGCATGATCTGTCGCATTGAGGGATCTGCCGCCTTTGAGGCCCTCAGCCTGAAGATGTGTTGCCATTCTTCCAGGGTGGCATGGACCATTATTTCGGTCTTGCAGGAGTTGGGGAGTACGGTTCTTGCCGCCTGGGGCGATGTGGTCTTTAAAAGCTCAAGATAGGCGGCCTCTGTATCCTTCATGGCCCTTTCCCACAATTGGTACTCTTTGGAACCTTCCTCAAAGAAACATGGACGGATGAAGGTCACCTGCCCGCCAAATTTTTTTTCGCCATAGCGGCAGTACCTTTGCGATTCCTGCAGATATGAGGCGACCCTGTGTCTAACAAGCTCATGGGTAACAGCCCTGTTTACGGTTATGTGGGCAAGGAGGCATCTATGTTTCACAAGCAGTGGAAGATCAAAGCCATCCACCTCTTGCGCTGATAAGAGGCGTACCTCAACCTCATTGGTATGGCAGTCTTCGGTTTTGATGTCTTCAAAAAGGACGGGAAATCTGGTCTCAAGTGCTTTTTTAATGGTACATATGACCGGGGCTTTTGGGAAACGCCTTGCAAGGTCCCTAAAGGAACGGGGGTTACCAGAAATAATAAATCTACCCTGCTCAACTTTTGAGGCCTGACAAAATCGTGGAATGTGTATGAAAAAATCTTCATAAAGCCTGTTTTCAGAGGCCCTTACCTCAAGCACCAGATTTGCCATCTCAATCACGGATTCGTGGCCTCTTTTTATAATGCCCCGGATAAATGGTACAGCGCTTTCCTTACTGATCTTGTCTTCGCTTTTGTAGCAAACCCTGCCGCATCTTTCTATCTGTTCCAGGATACGACCCTGTTTAAAATATTCATCCAAGACCTCAAAACTTGGTTCTATAACCCTCATGGCACCCCCTTTTTACAGATAAGATTGCAGACATGCCTTACACCTTGCATGCCCTTACTTTTTTAGTGGCAGGATGCGTGCCTTCTTATGGTCTGATGTATCCAGCCGGGATTGATCCACATGTTCAAAGGGCACGAGAGGCCGCATCTGTACGCATTTTATGCCAAGCTTCTTGCATCTTTCCCTTACCGAGTCAAACAGGGAAAATGGCGAAGAAAGTATAGATATGAATACCACCTTGACTCCGTGTCTTTTTACCAGGTTTGCAAGGTCACCACCTGTACCCAATACCTTTACTCCATGTATCTCCTGCCCTATCTTTGCTTTGTCATCATCTATGAAGCCCACAGGCAGGTAGTCGTGATTTCGCCTCTTTCTAAGCTCTCTTAGGAAAAGGTCCCCACCGTCACCTGCTCCATATATGAGAATTGGGATGGAATGGCTTTTTTCTGCCTGGCGCACAAAATATTCATTAAACATGCGCATAAGAAACCTGATGCCACCTATTAGTACGAAGGTCATGACGGCATCAAGAAAAAAAACTATCCTTGAAAAACCCTCGAACCGGTAAACAAAGACAAGCACGCCAACAATTACCGCAGAACTTGAAAGGATGGCCTTTATTATCTTAAAGGTGTCATCAAGGCTGGCAAAACGCCACTGCCCCCTATAAAGGCCGTAGAGCCAAAAAAAGCTTACCTTGACCCCCAAAACCAAAGGAAGGGTCTTTTCAATAAGT